>Ga0070741_10006853_pt1 | contig 24120 bp, 25 predicted proteins | sample Coa_R1_4_FD_66440 | JGI IMG/M metagenome (GOLD analysis project Ga0070741, IMG submission 66440) | Surface soil microbial communities from Centralia Pennsylvania, which are recovering from an underground coalmine fire - Coalmine... | ecosystem: Environmental > Terrestrial > Soil > Unclassified ...
CTGGAGTCGAACTCCTCCTTCCAGGCCTGCTTCGCGTCCTTCGCCCGAACCTTCACTTCGAATCCATTATGTGAGGTCGCGCAGGATCCTCTCCGCGACTTCGTAAGGAGTTCCGTCGCGGCTGAGCTGCCGCGCCAGCTCGCCGTCCTCCGAAAGCACCTCGCGGGCGCGGTCCCGGGCCATCTCGGCGGCCACCGCTGCGACCTCGTCGCGAAGGCGCTGCTCGGCCTGCTCCTGCTTGCGGCCGCTCTCCTCGAGGTGCTTCCGGTGCGCCTGGATCGCGTCCCACAGCCTGTCGATCCCTTCCTGCTTCGCGGCCGACGTCAGGACGATGGGCGGCTTCCACGCCGCCTTCGCCACCATCGACAGCATCGCCCGCAGCTCGGTCGCGACCCGCTCCGGCCCCTCGAGGTCGGCCTTGTTCACCACGAACACGTCGGCGATCTCGAGGATGCCCGCCTTGATCATCTGCACGCCGTCGCCCAGGTTCGGCGTGAGCACGACGACGGTCGTGTTCGCCACCGCGGCCACCTCGAGCTCCGACTGCCCGACCCCGACCGTCTCCAGGATCACGGGGTCGAAGCCGAACGCCGCCAGTAACCGGATGGCTTCGCGGGTCGCCAGCGCGAGCCCTCCGAGATGCCCGCGCGCCCCCATGCTGCGGATGAACACCTTCGCGTCGAGCGCATGCCGCTGCATGCGGATCCGGTCGCCGAGGATCGCGCCGCCCGTGAACGGCGAGTTCGGGTCCGTCGCCACGACGGCGACGGAACGGTCCTGCTTCCGCAGGAAGGCGATGAGCGCGTCGACCAGCGTCGACTTGCCCGTGCCGGGCGCGCCGGTGAAGCCGACGACGTAGGCGTCGCGCGCCCGGTCGCGCAGCTCCTCCTGCAGGCGCCGCGCCTCCGGGTCCCGCCGCTCGACGAGCGTGATGGCGCGCGCCAGGGCGCGCACGTCTCCCGCTCGAAAACGATCCGCGAGCTCGCTTATGAGGCCAGTTTTACAGGTCGTACCACTTGACGCCGAAGTCGTGGCCGAGCACGACCACGAGCCCGTACGTCTGCTGGCCGCGCGCGGGCGGGTGATCGGCCGCCGTCGCCGCCACCACCGTCGCGTTGAAGTACTTCGCCAGCCACTGCGCGGTCTGCGGGAACTTCCCGCCCGAGTAATCGAGGATCACCGACCTCGCGGCGCCCGAATGCCCGACCGGGTCGTTCAGCTGCAGGCCGAGCGGGTCGAACAGGTCGGTCACGCGGTTGGCGAGGTCGTTGTACGTGTACGAGCCGTTGACGAACTGCACCGGCGCCCGCTCGTGCAGGACGGACGGGCTGATGAAGACCGACGAGATGTACTGGTGGATCGTTCCGTAGGACGGGTCCTCGGCGCAGAGCTGAGACGCGTTGCCCATGCCGCAGTTCCCGCCATAGAGAAAGTTGCCGTCGGTCGCCGGCGCGGGCGCGGTCAGCGCGAGCCGGATGATCGAGCTGTTCGGCAGGTTCTTGCCCCAGTCGTAGATCGCCTTCATGTCCGACACCGACATGTCGGTGTGGATGTTCTTCTGCAGCGCGTCGAGCAGCTGCGGCGCCTTGGCGAAACCGTTCACCGTCGTCGCTTTCGCCTTGATCGCCTCCATGATCGTCTGCTGGCGGCGGGCGCGCCCGAAGTCCGAAGCCTGCTCGGCCTGGATGGCATGGCGCGACCGCGCGACCTCGAGCGCCTGCTCGCCGTTCAGGTGCTGGCACCCGGCCTTGAAATGGATCGGCTTGTAGCCGTGGCCGTAGTTCGGATAGCTGTAGTCGTCGAGGTTCGTGGAGAGGCACACGTCGACGCCGCCGAGGGCGTTGACCATGTCCCGGAAGGCGACGAAGTCGACCGCGATGTAACGGTCGAAGGTCATGCCGAGGACCTTGCCGACCTCGTGCTCCGCCGCATGGCCGCCGCCGTCACGCCCCTGGTACTGCGCGGCGATGCAGCAGATGATGTTCGTGTACGAAACCTCGTACGCCGCGTTGATCTTGTTCGTCCAGATCGACGACGTGTTCGACTGCAGGTTCATGTGGACGACGAGGTCGCGCGGAACCGAGACCATCATCACGCGGTTCGTCGTCGGGTCGATGCTCACGGCCATGATCGAGTCGGTGAGGAACGGCGCGTCGTTCTCGTAGCCGCCCATCCCGAGCAGCAGGATGTTCACGCGCTCCCCGTGCGCCAGCTTGTAGGCGATCGTGCCGGGTTGCGGTTCCACCGCCTGCACGACCTGGCCGATGGTCAGGCCGGTGCCGGTCGTCGTCGTCAGGAAATCGTTAAGGCGCTTGTACGCGAAGAGCCCACCCGCGACCAGTGCGATCAGCAGGAACAGACCAACGAGGGCCGGGAACGACCGGCTCAGGCGGTAGGAGACGTTGTAGCGGGATCGCCTGGCCCTCGGCCTGGCCCGTTGCATGCGCGCACGGATATTACCCTGGGGGCTGGCCACAGGATCCTAAGAACGTGCGCGCAGGCCGGGGGGTTACGTCGTCGTGCTTAGGTGCGAGAACGCGGCCGCGTTGAAGATCAGGATCACGATCCAGAGCAGGAAGCCGACCACGCCAAGGATCAGTCCCGCCATCGCGAGCCCGCCGCCTGTGACTGCGCCTCCGCTCTGCGCGATGCGGTTGCGAGCGATGAAGCCCATGATCGCGGCCACCGGGCCGAGGATCACGCCGCAGCAGAGCAGGGACAGCACGCCGACGATCAGCGAGGCGATCGCAAGCCCGTCAGTTCGCGGGGCCGCGTAACCGGCGCCGCCCATCTGGGGCTGATAGCCGCCCGGAGGGGGCGGAGGCATGTACCCGCCGCCACCGGAGGGCGGCGGAGGAGGCGGCATGTAACCACCGCCACCCGAGGGCGGCGGAGGAGGCGGCATCTGGCCGCCGCCGCCTGACGGAGGGGGCGGCGGGGGCGGTGACGACGAACCGCCGGAAGACGGTGGCGGCGGGGGCAAATCAGACATCTGTCTCCTCCTCAGGAAGCCGTTTCAGGCGAAACCTGCGATCCCAACTCGTAGCTCCGAAATATCCACGCCTCCACCGCGAGCGCGTAGGCGGCGGTGAACACAACGCCGACGAAGCAGAGCGCCGCGCCGATCGATCCGAGAAAACCGGCGGCGATGAGCATAAGGCCTGCGATCAGGGTGTTGGTCAGGCTCACGCGGCACCGCCGCCACACCGCGGCGACGTCGAATCCGCCGCCGACGCCTCGGTGATACGTCTCGAGCACGAGGGCCGGGGTGGCGAAGTAGACCGCCAGGCTGCCCAGGATCGCCACCGCGAAGGTCAGGATGAACAGGAAGATCGCCAGCAGGATCGCCGCCAGGTTCGCGCTGTCCTGCTTGCCCTGCGTGGCCGCGAGCAGCACCGCCGGGACGTAGATCGCGGCGGCGACCACCGCCACCGCGACGCCGTAGCCCAGGCGGACCAGGAACACGCCGGCGCCGCGGCCGATGTAGCCGAGGTTCGCGGGCGCCATCCGCTCCTCGCCGGCTCGCAGCCGGTCCAGCGTCGCGAGCGTCCAGCCGAGACCGTTGATCGCCCCGACGATCGGGATCAGGAGGATCAGCCCGATGACGAGGACCTTGGTGACCCACTCCGGGTCGCGCACCGGCCAGATGAAGCCGTCGGCGATCCGGTCCATCGCGCGCCGCTAGCCGGCGAACGAGGTGTCGAGCAGCGCGTTGAAGATCAGGATCAGCCAGCCGAGCGTGATCAGGCAGCCGAGCGCGAAGGCGACGATGCCGAGGATGCGGCCCGCGCGGGCCGCGCCCTCACCGCCGAGCTGGCCGTTCGATTCGGCGATCCTCGTGCGCGCGCTCCCGGCGAGGAAGTAGGCCACCGTGCCGCCGATCATTCCCGGCAGGCCGAGGGGAATGCTGAACACCAATCCGAGGATCGCGAACACCAGCGACGCGGCGGCGTGCCCGTCGGTCGTCCTGCCAGTGGCCGCCGCGGGCGGCGGGTAGCTCGGCGGCGGGTGATACGGCGCGACCGCCGGCGGCGGCGGAGACATCGCGTCCGGCGCGACGTCGCTCAACGCAGCAGCGACCGCGCGATGACGACCTTCTGGATCTGGTTCGTGCCCTCGTAGATCTGCGTGATCTTGGCGTCGCGCATCATGCGCTCGACCGGGTACTCGCTGATGTAGCCGTAGCCGCCGAGGATCTGGACGCAATCGGTGGTGACGCGCATCGCCATGTCGGACGCGAAGAGCTTCGCCATCGCGGCGATCTTCGTGAGGTCCGGCGCCTTCTGGTCGACCTTCGTCGCGGCGCGGTACACGAGGTTGCGCGACGCCTCGATCTGCGTGGCCATGTCGGCAAACATGAACTGGATGCCCTGGAAGTTTGCGATCGCCTGGCCGAACTGGTTGCGCTCCTTCGCGTAGTTGAGCGCGTAGTCGAAAGCGCCCTCCGCGATGCCGAGCGCCTGCGCGCCGATGCCGGGCCTCGAGCGGTCGAGCACCGCGAGCGCGATCTTGAACCCGGCGCCCTCTTCGCCGAGGCGGTTGGCGACCGGCACGTGGACGTCCTCGAACACGATCTGCGCGGTCGGCGAGCCGCGGATGCCGAGCTTGTGCTCGAGCTTCGGCGCCTGCCACGGGCTGGTCTCGCGCTCGAGCACGAACGCCGAGATGCCGCGGTGGTCGGAGTCCGGGTCGGTCTGCGCGAAGACGACGAGGGTGCCGGCGATGCTGCCGTGGGTGATGAACTGCTTGGTGCCGTTGAGGATGTACTCGTCGCCGTAGCGCTGCGCGCGCGTTTTCATCGCGGCGGCGTCAGAGCCGGAGCCGGTCTCGGACAGCGCGTACGCGGCGACCTTCTCGCCCGACGCGAGCGGCGGGCACAGCCTCTTCTTCTGCTCCTCCGAGCCGGCGACCAGGATCGGGTAGCTGCCCAGCGCCTGCACCGCGAGGATGAGGGACGAGGTCGCGCAGGCCTTTGCGATCTCCTCGATGCCCATGCAGATCGTCACGCTCGAGCCGGAGATCCCGCCGTACTGCTCGGGGAACGGGATCCCGAGGATCCCGTTGGCGGCGAAGAGCTGCTCGATGTCCTTCGGATACTCAGCCTGCTCGTCGATCTCGGCGGCGCGTGGCGCGACCTTGTCCTGGACCAGTTCGCGGATCGTGTCGCGGATCGCGACCTGCTCCTCGCTGAAGTCGAAGTCCATCTCGGTTCGAATTATCGAGACTTAAGGAGATCGCGGCTGATCACCACCCGCTGCACCTGGTTCGAGCCCTCGTAGATCTGGAGCGCCTTCGCGTCGCGGACGTGGCGCTCGAACGGGCTTCCGCTCACGGCGCCGTCCTCGCCCGCGATCTGCAGCGCGTCGAGCGCGACCTGCATCGCGGTGTCGGTCGAGTGCAGCTTGGCCATCGACGCCGTGCGCGTGAACGGGCGCCGGTTGCTGCACAGCCACGCCGCCTCGTACGCGAGCAGGCGCGCCGATTCCACGCGCGTCGCCATGTCCGCAAGAGCCCATTCGTCGCCCTGCCCACGCGGACCGGCCGCGAGCACATCGCGCGACTGCTCCAGCGCGGCCTGCGCGATGCCGAGCGCCTGCCCCGAGATGCCGATGCGGCCGGAGTCGAGCGCGCGCATCGCGACGGTGAAGCCCTGGCCCTCGGCGGCGAGGCGATTCGCCGCCGGGACCGCGACGTCCTCGAGCACGAGCTCGCCGGTCGGCGAGCCGTTGAGGCCCATCTTGTTGAAGGTCTGACCGACCCGCACGCCGGGTGCGTCCGCGGGGACGATGAACGCGCTCACGCCCGCCGCACGCTGGTCGGCGCCGGTGCGCGCGAAGACGATGTAGACGCCCGCGCGCCCGATGTTCGTGATGAAGATCTTCGTGCCGTTGAGCACGTAATCGCCGCCTGCGCGCCGAGCCGTCATCTTCAGCGACGCGGCATCCGAGCCGGACGTCGGCTCGGTCAGCGCAAAGGCGCCGAGGATCTCGCCCGATGCGAGACGAGGCAGCCACGTCTTCTTCTGCTCGTCGCTGCCGAAGAGCAGGATCGGCTCGCTCCCGACGCTGGTGTGCACGTCGACGATGACCGCGGTCGACGCGCACGCGCGCGCCAGCTCCTCGATGCAGACCGTGAACGCCAGCGCGTCCAGGCCCGCGCCGCCGTACTCGGTCGGGATGAGGACGCCCATCAGACCCGCCTCCGCCGCGGCGCGGATCGATTCCTCGGGGAAACGGTGCTCGCGGTCGACCTCCTCGGCGATGGGCGCGACGACGCCCTCGGCGATCTCACGCACCGAGTCCCGGAAGGCGACGTGCTCTGGGGGGAGATCGAGGTTCATACGCTTCGATTTAAAATCAAGGGTCCCATGGAAGCAGGCCCGCGCTACCTCGAAGGCACCACGGTCGGAAGTGGTCGCGACATCATCGGCGTTCGGCGTGACCGAATCGCCGACATCATCAGCACGGGCAAGGAGATCATCGCCCGCGGGAAGGCCGAGAAGATCCTGCCGGACACGATCACCGGCACGACCGCGGCCCTGCTCGTAACCATCGCCGGCTACGGCGAGCCGCTGTCCGAAGGTCAGTGGCGCGAGCTGGCCGGCGTGGTGGGCGGCATCATGCGCGACAGCACGTACGCCGACCTCGCGAGGCTCCGGACGCTGATCACCCAGGAGCAGTTCCTCAACGTCGCCCGCAACCAGGGCTACGGCCGGTTCATCCGGCGGCTGGACGACGGCCGCTGGGTCTGCGAGCTCGCACCGAAGCTAGAAGACCTCCCGGACGAGTAGGCAGGCCGCCCAGTGCTCAGGTCCCGCCCCGTCCGTTTTGTGCTGGCCGCTGCCCTCGTGGTGGTCATCTGCAGCCCCGCGGCGGTTGTGGGAGCGGTGGTGTGGGACACGGCGCCCCCGGCGGCGGATCCGCTCCTCGACGTCCAGCCCGCCAACTCGCAGCCGGTGCGGATGCTGCCGCCGGCGGACGTCGCGCCTGGACCGGTGACCCAGGGCGCGAACGTTTACGCGAACGACATGACGACGACCGTTCCCTGCCCGCTGTGCAACCTGCCGCCGCGGGTCTACGTGCCGAACAGCGCGGCCGGCACCGTCGACGTCATCGATCCCCTCACCTTCAAGGTGATCGCGCACTATCGCGTCGGCTCGATCCCCCACCACATCACTCCGTCGTGGGACCTGACGCAGCTGTACGTCGAGGACGAGGGCTCGAGCCTGCTGACGGTGATCGACATCCACACCGGCAAGCCGGTGCGGACAATCTCGATTCCGTACCCGTACAACCTCTACTTCACGCCTGACGGCACAAAGGCGATCGACGTAGTCGAGCGACTGCAGCGCGTGGAGTTCCGCGACCCGCACACCTGGAAGCTGCTCGGCACCGTGCAGATCCCCTGGCCCGGCGCCGACCACATGGACTTCAGCGCCGACGGTTCGTACTTCATGATCTCGACCGAGTACTCGGGCGTCGTCGCGAAGGTCGACGCGGTGCACATGAAGCTCGCCGGCTGGGTGAACGTCGGCGGCCTTCCGATCGACGTGAAGCTCTCGCCCGACGGCAGCGTGTTCTACGTGACCAACCAGGGCTCCGACGGCGTGTCGGTGATCGACCCCGTGAAGATGAAGGTCATCCAGTTCATCCCGACCGGCAAGGGTGCGCACGGTCTGCAGGTCTCACGCGACGCGCGCTACCTGTACGTGTCGAACCGGCTCGAGGGCTCGTTCTCGGTCATCGACTTCTCGACCCGCAGGGTCGTCGCCAAGTGGAGGATCCCGGGCGGCGGCAGCCCCGACATGCTCCAGCTGAACCCGGCCGGCACGCAGCTGTGGGCGTCAGGCCGCTACAACGCGACCGTCTACGTGATGAGCACCGTCACGGGTCAGCTCATCGCGCGCATCCCCGTCGGCTCGCAGGACCACGGGCTGACCTACTTCCCGAACGTGGGCCTCCACAGCATCGGGCACAACGGGGTCTATCGCTAGGGCCGTCCCGCTCCAGCGGATCGCCGCAGCGATCGGGCTCGTCGTCCTGCTCGGCGCGTGCAACTCGCCCCAGGCCCCAACCTCCTCGAACACCGCTTCCGGGGCGCGAACGCCGTCACCGGCCGACATTTCGCCCAACCCCCTGATCTCGCCGGCGCCGCCTGGCCTGCTGCCGGACTCGTCGTCGGCGCGCGTGAACGGCCGCTCCCTCACCACCTGCACGGCGAACCCCGGCGACTTCGACCCGCTCGCCGTCGTGCGCCTCCACGGGCAATCGAGCTGGGTGCTCCGCGACTACGCGAACGAGGCGCATCCGTTCAACGTGTGCACCTTCTCGCCGATGACCATCGTGCTCGGGTTCATCGACGCGCACCACCTCAGCGTCATCGACGGCTACAACCTCGAGGTCCTCGAGGTCCCGTCGGGGACGCTGTACGACGTCAACGTCAACTCCTTCGCGCTCGCGGTCGCGCCGGACTATTCCCACGTCCTCTGGATGACGCAGGACGTCCAGTCGCTCCACGACTCATGGGCCGGCCATGACTCCGTGCTGCAGCGCTACCCGCCGATCGGCGCGCCGTGCGGCGATCCCGACGTCAACTCGAACCCGATCGCGTTCACGCACGACGCGCATTACGCGTACGCGCTGTGGAACCAGGACACGATCGCGACGACGTACCTCAACGTCATCTCCAACCACCGGTCGGTCCTCGGCCTCGCCCCGCCGGCCGCGGGCTGGGGCGCGGCCGGCGGCCCGCTGATGGCGGTCTGGAACCCCGTGACCGACGCGCTGTACTACGCGCAGCAGGGCAGCGTCTGGACGTGGACCGCCGACGGCGGAGCCCAGGTCTTCGCGCCCTCGCTGCGCTGGATCGATCCGACGCTGTCACCGGACGGCAACCGCATCGCGTACGCGGTCCGCGACGCGAAGGGCCGCGCGACGGTCCACCTCCTCGACCCGGCGACGGCCAAGCCGCTGGCCGCCCTCGGCGCAGGCGCGCGCACCCAGCCATTCTTCCTGACGAACGACCTGGTGTGGATGCGCGGCGACGCGAAGGGCTGCGGCGCGGCGTCGCCGGCGACGTACGTGTACGACCTGCGCAACCACAGCGAAGGACGGTCGATCATCGACGCGGTGTCCGCGACGTGGCCGGCCGCCAGCGCGATCGGCGGCTAGGGGTCGAGCAGCGTCGACCGCGGATGACAAGCGTCATGGATCGCGCCATGTCGGTGATCCGGTTCCGGCGCTGACCCGCGTGACTGTCCGCTGGAGTCCGGCCTGCATACCTTGATGTGCAGGAGGAAATGAGATGGAATTTCAGTCTCAGCAGACGGCGTTCGGCGTCCCGTTGGTCGCGATCTCGCTGCGTGGACGCGCGGTCGGCATCGTGGCGATCGGCCGCGTGGCGGTCGGCATGGTGGCGGTCGGCCTCGTCGCGATCGGCCCAGTGTCCGTGGGACTCGCCGGCATCGGGATCGTCAGCGTCGGCCTCGTCGCCTTGGGCGTCGTGTCGACAGGCCTGGTGGCGATGGGCGTGCTGGCGACCGGTCTCGTGGTCGCGGGCGCGAAGGTCGTCGGTCTGTTGAACCTCGGCCTATAGGTCCAGCAGCCTCGCGATCAGCATCCGCTGCACCTCGGACGTCCCCTCCCCGATCTCGTTGACCTTCACGTCGCGCCAGTAGCGCGCGACCGGGTAGTCCTCCATGAAGCCGTACCCGCCGTGGATCTGGACCGCCTGGTCCGCCGCGCGCTTCGACGTCTCGGACGCAAACAGCTTGGCGTAGCCCGCGAGCATCCGGACCTCGTTCGACGCCTCGCCGGCGGCCGACTGGTACGCGGCGGCGGCGCGGTAGACCATCGTGCGCGCGAGCTCCGTCTCCATCGCCATGTCGGCGATCTTGAACTGGATCGCCTGGTGCTTCGACAGCGGAACGCCGAAGGCGCGACGCTCCTTCGCGTACGAGATGCTCGCGTCGAGGCACGCCTGCGCGACGCCAACCGACAGCGCCGCGATGGCGACGCGTCCGCCCATCAACGTGAAGAGGAACTGGCGGTAGCCGCCGCCCCGCTCGCCGAGCATGTTCTCCTGCGGCACGCGGCAGTCCTCGAAGCTCAGCGGGTGCGTGTCGGACGAATGCCAGCCGAGCTTCCGGTACGACGGCTGCACGTGGTAGCCCGGCGTGCCGGCGGGCACGATGAAGGCAGAGATCTCGCGGTCGGGGCCCGACAGCGCGGTAAGGGTCACGCCGGCCGAGATGTCGGTGCCGCAGTTGGTGATGAACTGCTTGGCGCCGTTGATGACCCATTCGCCGTTGCGCTCTTCGGCGCGGGTCTTCGTCGCGCCGGCGTCCGAGCCGGCCTCGGGCTCCGTGAGCCCGAACGCCCACAGCTTGCGGCCCGCCAGGAGGTCGGGAAGGTATTTCTCCTTCTGCTCCTTAGACCCGAAGTCGTGGATCGGCGCGGCACCGAGGCACACGGCCGCCTCGAGGGTGATGCCGACGCCGGCGTCGGCGCGCGAGATCTCCTCGATGGCCAGGCACAGCGAGAGAAAGTCCGCGCCGGCCCCGCCGTACTCCTCGGAGAAGGGCAGGCCGAAGAGGCCGAGCTCGCCCATCTGGCGGACGATGTCGTAGCCGAACCTGTGCTCACGGTCGAGCTCTTCGGCCGCCGGCGCGACGACCTCGCGGGCGAAGTCGCGGCACAGGTCGCGGACGGCCGTCTGTTCGGGGGCCAGGCTGAAATCCATCGCCTTCAATCGTGGCACCATGAGGGGTGTGGGGGTGGACGTCGAGGTCGCCGGTCCCTATGCATCCGCCCTTCAGATCGTCGACGGCCTGAAGGCGCTGGACGGCCCCAACGTCAACCCGGTCTGCCACACCCGGCTGTACACGCACGGCCATCGGGTCGAGCGATCGCTCGTGCTCCTGCACGGCTTCACCAACTGCCCGGCGCAGTTCGACGCCCTGGGCAAGGAGTTCTTCGAGCGCGGTTGGAACGTGCTGATCCCGCGCTACCCGCGCCACGGCTACACCGACCGCCTCAACACGGCCATCGCCGAGCTGCGCGCCGAGCATCTCATCGCCGTGGCCAACCGCGCCGCGGAGGCCGGCGCCGGACTGGGCGAGCGGCTCGTCGTCTGCGGGTTGTCGCTCGGCGCGATCCTCGCGGGCCACATCGCGGAGACGCGCACCGACGTCGAGCGCGCCGTCCTCATCGCGCCGATGTTCGGCCTGAAGCCGATCCCGGGTCCGGCGCTCACCGCGCTGAGCGAGGTCGCGTACCGGCTCCCGAACTTCTACATCTGGTGGAACGCGAAGGCGAAGGCCGGGATCAAACCGCCGCACGGCTATCCGCGCTTTGCGACCCACGCGTATGCGGCGCTGTTCACGACCGGCCGCATGGTGATGCGGTCGGCGCAGCGCACCGCGCCGCTCGCGAAATCGATCGTGGTGATCACCAATGCGGCCGAACCGCGGCTCGACAACCGGTTCACGTACGAGCTCGTCAGGCGCTGGCGGCGGCATCACGCCGACGTCGAGACGTTCGAGTTCGCCGCCTTCGAGAAGCTGCCGCACGACCTGATCGACCCGGTGAGCAACCCGCACGAGGTGCTCGAGCGGTCCTACCCGGTGGTCAGGCGCTTCGTCGAGGGCGCGACGTGGCCCGCGCCATCTCCACCTCCATCGCCGGCTCGCCCTCGCGAACGGGCTGACGGCGCCCGGTCGGTGCGAACCCGGACTTCTCGTAAGCCCGCGTCGCCGCGGCGTTCCCCTCGACGACCCAGAGTCTGACCTCGGGGTAGCCCTCGCCCGCGGCCCAGGCGACGACGGCTTCGATGAGCATCGCGGCGAGCCCGGTGCCGCGCGACTGCGGGGCGACCCACATCGAGATGAGCTCCACGAAACCGTCGCGGCGAAGACCGCCCGCCAGGCCGGCCGCCTCGCCGACGACCTCGCCGACGAACATGTGCGACCTCTCGAGGCGCGCCTGCCACTCGACGTCGGGCAGCTCCATCGCCTGCGCGAGCGTCGAGCCAAAGGCCGACGGATCGGTCCTAAGGGCGTCGAGCCTGATGCGCTTGTAGGTCTTCCAGTCGCCGGCGCTGAGGCGGCGGACCCGCTGCTCCCCGCTCAGTTCCCGAGCACGAACCACTTCAGAAGCCAGCTGACTCCGATCGCGGCGCCGGCCCCGATCCAGAGCAACCGCCACTGCGCGGACGTGAAGCTGAACGACCACGTGCGCCCGCCGGCGGCGCCGGACACGAGTCCGAGCATCCCGAGCAGGCTGCCCGCGAACAGCGCCGGGCCGAGCGGATAGAGCCGCACCGCGTCGCTGAGGTCGCCCTGCCACATGTACGCGAACGACCGCGTGCCGCCGCAGAAGGGACAGGGATGCCCGGTGATCAGGAAGAACGGGCAGGCCGGCATCGCGATGTGCGAGGCGTGGAGAACGAAGTAGAAGCGCGTGTACGCGAACCACAGGAGCAACCCGGCCGCGAGCCCGAGGTCGCGCGCGCGACTCCCGGGGAGCGCCCTCGTCAGCGCGATCGGCGGCACCATCGTGCCGAGTCTAGAGAACTATTTGAGGAGCGACACGATCTGATCGGTCGTCTCGGCGACGGCCACGCCGGCCTTGCGGAAGGCCTCCTCCTTGCTCTTTGCCGTGCCCCGGTTGCCCGAGATGATCGCCCCCGCGTGGCCCATCCGCTTGCCCTCGGGGGCGGTGCGGCCGGAGATGAACGCCACGGTCTTGAGCCGGGTGCCGCGGCCGAGGAGCTCGGCCGCCCTCTCCTCGTCGGTGCCGCCGATCTCGCCGATGACGACGAGGTGCGTCGTCTTCTCGTCCTTCTCAAAGAGCGCGACCACGTCGCTGAAGGTGAGGCCGAGCACCGGGTCGCCGCCGATGCCGACGATGGTCGACTGGCCCATGCCGGCGGCCGTCAGCGCAGAGCCCACCTCGTAGGTCAGGGTGCCGCTGCGAGACACCAGGCCCACGCTCCCTGGCGTCGTGATGCGCTGCGGGATGATGCCGATCTTCCCGGCGCCGGGGGTGATCAGGCCGGGGCAGTTGGGGCCGAGGAGCCTCGCCGACGGGTAGCCGCGGAGGTAGTCCTTGACCCGGATCATGTCCTGGATCGGGATGCCCTCCGTGATGCACACGATGAGCGTGATGCCCGCCGCGGCGGCCTCCATGATCGCGTCCGGCGCGAACGGCGGCGGCACGAAGATGCCCGACGCGGTCGCGCCTGTCTTCTCGACCGCCTCGACGACGGTGTTGAACACGGGCACGCTGAGGTGCGTGGATCCACCCTTGCCCGGCGACGTGCCGCCAACGAGCTTCGTCCCCATCTCCTGCATCTGCCCGGCGTGAAAGGTGCCCTCGCGGCCGGTGATGCCCTGGACGATCACGCGCGTCGCGGAGTCGAGAAGGATGCTCATCGCGTCATGGCGACGATCTTCTCGGCCGCCTCCCACGCGTTGGCGCCGGGCTCGATGCCGTGCTGCTGGAGGATCGCCCGGCCCTCCTCCTCATGGGTGCCGCTCATGCGGACGACGAGGGGCAGCTTCATCTTCAGGTTGTCGCGCGCGGTGACCAGACCCTTTGCGACCTCGTCGCCGCGTGTAATGCCGCCGAACACGTTCATCAGCACGCCCTTGACCTTCGGGTTCATGAGGATGACCGCGAGCGCGTTCTCGACCACCTCGGCCTTCGCGCCGCCGCCGATGTCGCAGAAGTTCGCGGCCTTGCCGCCGGCGCGCTGGACAAGGTCGAGAGTGCTCATGCACAGGCCCGCGCCGTTGCCGATGATGCCGATGTCGCCGTCGAGCGACACGTATGTGAGGCCGCGCTTCTTCGCCTCGACCTCGTAGGGGTCGCCCTCGAGCACGGAGCCGTACCGCTGCTCGAGCTCCTTGTGCCGCCACACTGCGTTGTCGTCGATCTCGAGCTTGGCGTCGCCGGCGACGATCTCGCCGGCTTTGTTCACGACCAGCGGGTTGATCTCCGCGGTGACGGCGTCGAGCTCGGGGATCGCGCGGTGGAGCTTCTTGATGACCGCAGCGAGCGGTCGCGCGAGCTCGCCGAGCCCGGCTGAGTAGACCAGGTCGTTGAGCTCGAAGTCGAGTGGGCCGCGCCACGGGTTCGGGTACAGACGCGCGATCGCCTCGGGCGCCTCCTCCGCGACCTGCTCGATGTCCATTCCGCCGCGCGCCGAGAGCATCAGGATGTTCGCGCGCGCGTCGCGGTCGACCGTGAAGCCGAGGTAGATCTCGCGGGCGATGTCGAGTGCGCCTTCGCAGTAGACGAGCGGAACCTTGAACCCCTTGATGTCCATGCCGATGATCTGCTGCGCGGCCGCGCGGGCCTCTTCAGGAGTCTTCGCGAGCTTGATGCCGCCGGCCTTGCCGCGGCCGCCGACCGGGACCTGCGCCTTGACCGCGACCGGCCCGAGCTCGGCGCATGCGGCCGCCGCCTCATCCGGAGTGCGCGCGACCTTGCCTGGTGGGATGGCGATGCCGAGCGACGCGAGCACCTCCTTGGCCTGGTACTCGAGCAGCTTCACGAGAGAAGAGCGTAACGAGCGCTCGTACGCGGCGTTAAGGTCGCGAGCATTCGATGAGTCGCGCGCTCGGCATGATCCTGGCTCTCCTCGCCGTGACAGCGTGCGGCTCGACGACGGTCGTCAGCCTGCGCCCGAGCCCCTCGACCAGCGCCGCGACGAGCCCGTCCGCGTCGATCGCCGCAACCACCACCCCGTCCGAGGCTCCCAGCCCGAGCCCCGCGCTCTCACCGGCGCCCGCGTCCGCCTATGCGGTCCTGGTCGATCTCCTCTCCTCGGCGGGCTCCTACAACGCGAACCTCGTCGACGCGAACGCGCGGGTGTGGGCCTCGCTGCGGCTCGGACAGCGCACGCCGATCGTCACCGCAGGCGGGCACGCCATCGCGCTGCCCTACGTCAGCACTACGAGTACCACGCTGTACGCGCTGGATGGGAACAGCTCCGTGTACGCGCTCCGCCTCCCGGATGGGCAGCAGAGAGTGGCCACAACCCTTCCGGTCGCTGCGGGTCAGGAGGCCGCGTTCTCTGTGAGCCCGGACGACAGCCGGATCGCCTACACGGTCCTCGATTTCAACCGCACGCCCGTGACGGCGACGCTCTACACCGACGCGCTGGCTGGAGGCCACCGGAAGGCGATCTTCCAGTCGAATTCCGATTACGTGTGGCCCATCGCCTGGCGCGGCGGCCTGATCGTCCTCGCGCATGCCGCCGCCGTGTTCGACGAGGCCGTCGCCACGGGCGTCGGCGGTTGGGACAACCCCTACCACGCCATCAGCTATCACCTCGTCGACCCCGCCACGGCTCAGCGCAGGGCCCTGATGGGCGCGTGCAACGTCAGCGGTCCGCTGTCACCTGCAGGGAGCGCCTGCATGGGCGGCGACGTGATCGACTGGAATGGCAAGGTGACGAGCTGGCACACGCCCGGCGCGTCGCTCAACTCGGCGGCGTCGCTGTCCGCGGACGGATCGCTGATCGCGACCGTGATTCCCCAGGAGCCGACCCACCTCGCCGCCTGCGATCGAATCGTCCAGTGCCAGACCTATCCCGCGGCGCTCGACCCCCGAAACTGGGTGGGCTGGCTGGGCGGCGCGATGGTCACCGGGAGCTACCTGGATCCCAACTGGCAGCCGCAGGTCGTCGGCCAGGCCGACAGCTCCACGCAGCCGGTCCCTGCAGAGGGCTTTGTGGCGGCCATTCTGCCGGCGAACGTCGTCTAGAGCGGGATGTTCCCGTGCCAGCGCGGCGTGCGCTTGCGCTCCTTGCGCAGCGCGATCCGGAGCGCGCGAATCAGCGCGCCGCGCGTGCGTGACGGCTCGATGACGTCGTCGATGTAGCCGCGCTCCGCCGCGATGTACGGGTTCGCGAAGCGCTCCGTGTAGTCCGCGACCAGCGCCTGCCGCGCCGCGACGCGGTCCTGCGCGGCGTCGAGCTCGCGCCGGAAGACGATGTTGACCGCGCCCTCCGGCCCCATGACCGCGATCTCCGCGGCCGGCCACGCGATGTTGTAGTCCGCGCGGATGTGCTTGGAGCACATGACGCAGTACGCGCCGCCGTAGGCCTTGCGCGTGATGACCGTGAGCTTCGGCACGGTCGCCTCGCTGAACGCGTACAGCAGCTTCGCGCCGTGGCGGATGATCCCGCCGTACTCCTGCGCCGTCCCCGGCAGAAAGCCCGGCACGTCGACGAACGTGATCAGCGGGATGTTGAACGAATCGCAGAACCGGACGAAGCGCGCCGCCTTGTCCGAGGCGTTTATGTCGAGCGCGCCGGCCATCGCCTTCGGCTGGTTCGCGACGATGCCGACCGAGTAGCCGTCGAGGCGCGCGAACCCGACGACGATGTTCATCGCGTAGTACGGCTGCACCTCGAAGAAGTCGCCGCCGTCGACGACGAGCCGGATGACGTCCTTGATGTCGTACGACTCCTTCGAGCTGTCCGGGATGATCGCCGAGAGCCGAGGCTCGTCGCGCTCGGGATCGTCGGCGGGCGCGCCGCGCGGCGGCTGCTGGTCCGAGCTCTGCGGGATGAACCCCATGAGGCGGCGGACCTGCGTGAAGCACTCGTCCTCCGTCTCGGCCAGGAAGTGCGCGACGCCCGACTGCGTGTTGTGCACCTCGGCGCCGCCCAGCGACTCGAACGTCACGTCCTCGCCCGTCGTGACGCGGATGACCTCCGGCCCGGTGATGAACATGTAGCCGACGCCGTGCACCATGAACGTGAAGTCCGTGATCGCCGGCGAGTACACCGCGCCGCCGGTGCACGGGCCGAGGATGAGGCTGAGCTGAGGGATCACGCCGCTCGACTCGACGTTGCGCCAGAAGATCTCGGCGTAGCCCGCGAGCGAGACCACGCCTTCCTGGATGCGCGCGCCGCCGGAGTCGTTGATGCCGATGATCGGGATGCGGTTGCGCAGCGCGAGGTCCATCACCTTGATGACCTTCTCCGCGAAGACCTCGCCGAGCGAGCCGCCGAAGGCCGTGGCGTCGTGGCTGAACAGCATCACGTCGCGGCCGTCGATCTTCGCCATGCCCGTGACCACGCCGTCGCCGGCGATCCGGCGCGACTCGAGCCCGAAGCCGCTTGCGCGGTGGGTCGCGAAGATGTCGATCTCCTCGAACGAGTTCCGGTCGACGAGGCGGGAGATCCGCTCGCGCGCGGTGAGCTTGTGACGGGCGTGCTGGCGGTTGAACGCCTCGGCGTCGCCGTGCCCGGCCTCGTACTTCTTCTGCCGCAGCTGGTTGAGCGGATCGACCTTGTTAGTCCGCTTACTGGGTTCGCTCACGCGAGACGCTCGATGAACATCCAGCGATGGCCTTCGAGGTCCTCGGCCCGGTAGCGCTTCCCGTTCTCGTCGCGCTGCGGCTCGGAGAGAATCGTCGCGCCGGCGGCACGCGCCCGTGCGAAGTGCGCATCGACGTCGTCGACGTACACGAGCACGCCGTCGATTATGTACGGCACGTCGTGCCAGCTGGCCGCGACGTCGCAGACCTCGCGGTGCTTCTTCGGCCCCTGGTAGTGCACTGACGGCGTGGCCAGCATGACGAGACCGTGCCCGGTGTCGAGCTCGCCGTGCTCGAGCCGGCCCTGCGGCGTCACGCGCCGGTCGCGCTCCGTGAACCCGAAGGCGCGGATGAGCCAGTCCATCGCGACGGGGCCGTCGGCGTACGCGATCATCGGGACGACGCCCGGCTGATCGCGGTTCGGCGTCACGATTCGGTGGGCCGGTATTCGCCGAAGACGCGGCGGAGCACGCCGCAGCACTCGCCGATCGTCACGTAGCCGGCGAGCGCCGCCTTGAGCGGCGGCATCAGGTTGTCACGGCCGCGCGCCGCGTCCTCGATGTCGCTCAAGAGCCGATCCACCGTGTCCTTCGAGCGCCGCGCGCGAAGGCGATCCAGCCGCTCGATCTGCTCCTGCTGCCCGCGCGGGCTGATCCGCATGATCTCGACGCTGCTCGCGCTCTCGGTCACGTACTTGTTCACGCCGACCACCACGCGCACGCCCGACTCGACCCGCTGCTGGAACCGGTACGCGCTCTCGGCGATGCGCTTCATCGTCCAGCCGGTCTCGATGCACCGCACCGCGCCGCCGCGCTCGTCGACCTCGGCCATGATCGCCTGCGCCTCCTCCTCGACTCGGTCGGTGAGGTTCTCGACGTAGTACGACCCGCCGAACGGGTCCGCGACCAGGGGCACGGCCGTCTCGTAACCGATCATCTGCTGCGTCCTCAACGCGAGCTCCGCGGCTGCCTGCGACGGAAGGCCGAGCGCCTCGTCGTAGGCGTTGGTGTGCAGGGACTGCGTGCCGCCGAGCACCGCGCTCATCGCCTCGAGCGTCGTGCGGACGACGTTGTTCAGCGGCTGCTGCGCCGTCAGCGTGACGCCGCCGGTCTGGGTGTGAAAGCGCAGCGCCTGCGAGCGCTGATCTTTGGCGCCGAAGCGGTCGCGCATGATGCGCGCCCACATGCGCCGGGCGGCGCGGAACTTCGCGACCTCCTCGAAGAAGTCCATGTGGCACGCGAAGAAGAACGAGAGCCGCGGCGCGAAGTCGTCGACCGCGAGGCCGGCCGCGATCGCTGCCTCGACGTACGCGATCGCGTGGCTGAGCGTGAACGCGATCTCCTCCGCCGCCGTCGCGCCGGCCTCGCGCATGTGATAGCCGGATATCGAGATCGTGTTCCAGCTCGGCAGCTCGCCGCGGCAGTAGGCGAAGAGGTCGGTGACGAGCCGCATCGAGGGCGCGGGCGGAAATATGTACGTGCCGCGCGCGGCGTACTCCTTGAGGATGTCGTTCTGCACCGTGCCCGTGATCTTTTCGCGCGGCACGCCCTGCTTCTCGGCCACGAGCTGGTAGAGCAGCAGCAGCATGGACGCCGTCGCGTTGATCGTCATCGAGGTCGAGACCTCGCCGATCGGGATGCCGTCGAACAGCACCTCCATGTCCTCGAGCGAGTCGATCGCGACGCCGACCTTCCCCACCTCGCCGTGCGCCCACGGATCGTCGGAGTCGTAGCCGATCTGCGTGGGCAGGTCGAAGGCGACCGAGAGGCCGGTCTGGCCCTGCTTCAGGAGGAAGCGGTAGCGCTGGTTCGACTCGGCCGCGGTGCCGAAGCCCGCGTACTGCCGCATCGTCCACAGCCGGCCGCGATACATGTCTCTGTGGATGCCGCGAGTGAACGGAAACGTCCCGGGGAGCGGCTCTTCGGCGCGGCGGTCCTCGACCGCGTAGACCGCCTTCAGCGGCAGGCCGGAGTCGTTGACGTCCTCCGTCATTCCTCGACCAGCTCGGTGAGCACGCCGCCGACGCTCTTCGGGTGGATGAACGCGATGCGGGTGCCGTGCATGCCGCGGCGCGGCGCCTGGTCGATGAGCTCCAGCCCGGCTTTGCTGGCCCGCGTCATCGCGGCCTCGATGTCGCCGACCGCGTACGCGACGTGGTGCAGGCCAGGCCCGCGCTTGGCCAGGAACTTCCCGACCGGCGAGTCGTCGCGGAGCGGGTGCATCAGCTCGACCTCGCCCTCACCCGTGCGCATGAAGGCGGCCTCGAGGCCCTCGCTCTCGTTGCGCGCGCGGTGCACGAGCTCGGCGCCCAGGGCCGACTGGTACAGCGCGATCGACGCATCGAGGTCCTCCACCGCGACGCCCACATGATGCAGTTTCATTTTTCGTATCTGTACCAGCCCTCGCCTGTCTTGCGCCCGAGCTTCCCCGCCTTGACCTTGGCCTCGAGCTGCGGCGAAGGGCGGTAGCGCTCGTCGCCTGTCGTCGTGTACATGTGCAGGCGCGCGTTGTAGGTCACGTCGAGGCCGCTGAAGTCGCCGAGGCGGAACGGGCCGAGCGGCCAGTTGAGGCCCTTCTCGACCGCGACGTCGATGTCCTCGAAGGACGCGACGCCGGCGTCCAGCAGCCGGTACGCCTCCTGCGTCGCCGCGTGGAGGATCCGGTTGACGATGAAACCGTCGATCTCCCTGTTGATGAGCACCGGCGTGCGCCCCATCTCGCGCGCCAACGCGAGCGCGCGGTCCACCGTCTCCTGCGACGTCTGCGGCCCGCGCACGACCTCGACGAGGTCCATCACGAGCACCGGGAAGAAGAAGTGCATGTTCACGCAGCGGTCCGGGCGCTGCGTCGCATCCGCGAGCTTGCTGATGCCCATCGTCGAGGAGTTGCTCGCGATCACGGCCTCCTCGGGCGCGGCGCGGTCGATCGCCGCGATCGTCGCGCGCTTCACGTCGAGGTCCTCGAAGACCGCCTCGATGACGAAGTCCGCCTGCTCGACCGCCCCCTCGAGGCTCGTTATCGTCAGCACGCGCCCGAGCGCTGCCGCCGCGTCCGCCGCCGTCATCCGTCCCTTTTCGACCCGGCGCGCGAGATGCCCGCGGTTCGACTCGACGGCCCTCCGCAGCTGGGCGGAGTCCTTGTCGTGAAGCATGACGAACACCCCGTTCAGGGCGGCCTGCTGCGCGATCTGCGCGCCCATGCTGCCGGCCCCGATCACCGCAAGCCTGGTCAACCGCGCTGGCCTCGCCGAGAGATTTGGCGGATCGGGTGCCCAGATGCTAGGAGGCGACGAGCACGCGAAGGAGCGCATGCGCAATGCGCGACTGAGCGCGCGCAGGAGGCGACAACGCAGATGGGCGCCCTAGACGCCAAAGATCCGGCGAGGATCGGCGCGGTTGACCAGATCACGCGAGAAGCGTACTTGTCCCAACCAATCCGCTCGATTCGTGCAAATCGTGCGGAATCCGCCGCGCCAAACCGCGCGATCTGTACAAAAAGCGCGGAATCGGGCCGGGCGGCGCTATTGGACCGAGAAGATTCTCGTCACCGCGTTGAGGGTCAGGAGGTTCGGCAGGAGGCCCTCGATCTTCAGCTTCCCGCGCAGCAGCTTCATCGCGATGTCTCGGCCGGTCGCGTCCACGTAGACCGGAAGCCCGAGCGGCCCGATCCGCAGGTTGCTCAGGTTCATCACGGTGTCGGCGTCGGCGCGGATGGTGATCGTCCGCTTGGCCGCGAGCCCGTTGTGCACCACCAGCCGGCCGCCCTTGAAGTCGAGCGTCACGCCCTCGTCGATGTCGGTCACCCAGATGCCGACGCGCGCGACGAGGCTCTCAAAGTCGCCCCGCTTCTCGGGCCGGCTCTTGACGTTCGCGTCGATCAGCCCGCCGAGCATCGACGCGAAGGCGCTCGGCTCCGCGTCGGCGTAGCTGACTAGCTCTTCGTCAGCTCCCTTCAGCTTTCGTCGGGCCATTCGACCGGCACCCGCGTCGTGCACTCGGTCATCTCCTGCGACGCCTTCGTGTAGCGCACGATCGTCGGCAGGTCGCCCTTCAGCTTCAGCTTGCCCTGCAGCATGCCCTTCGTCGCGTCGAGCTGCCTGGTCGCGACCTCCTTCCAGCGCGTGTACGGCGCCGTGATGACGAAGTCGCACCTCTGCGCGTCGGCCGCGGGGCCGACGTGGATGTCTCGCGCCTCGCCGTCGAAGAGATCCATCACCACGCCCGTCGCGTTGGGAAACTTCTTGTTGGGCTCGGCCTCGACGACCAGCCCGACGGTCCATTTCCAACCCTTGGCCGCGTTCTTGTAAACCGCCGATCGGTTGACCTCGTCCTTGAACGCGGCCGCCCACTCCTCCGAAAACGCCGTAATTGCCATTCGCGTGCTCCTCCTCGCAGGAGAAGCGTACTAGGCGCCCGGTTTCGGGCTACGAACGGAGCGCGAAGCGGATCGTGTTCTGGCCGATGGAGATGACGTCTCCGTGGCTCAGCTGCTTGTCGATGATCGGCTCGCCGTTCACCAGCGTGCCGTTCGTGCTGCCGAGGTCGCTGATCCAGAACTCGCCGGCGCGCAGCTCGATACGCGCGTGGCGGCCCGAGGTCGCGGGGTCGCCGATGATGATGTCGTTCGACGGCGCGCGTCCGACCGAGGCCGACGAGGACGGCACCCCGACTACTCGCCCGGCGAAGGGCCCGGTCTCGAATGTCAGCTTCGCCGGCGCCTCGGCGGCGAGCTGGTCCGCGGTGACCGAGTTGAGGGCGAGCGTCTCCGCGGACGCGGCGGCCTGCGGCGGCTGCCAGGCGGGCATGATCGACGTCGCCGCCTCGGCCTCGGCGGACGCCGGCTCGGGACCGTTGCCGGGCGGTGGAGTGCCCTGCGGCCAGGCGACCACGGTGGACGAGATCGACCCTGCCGGCGGCACGGTGGGCGCGACCGGCTGCGGAACCGGGGCCGCAGTCGCGGGCTGCGGAGCGGACGGCTGCGAGTCCCAGGTGGGCTCGGCCTGCGGCTCCGGGGCGGGTTCGGCCCAGGTCGGTTGGGCCGCGGCCTCGGCGGCGGGCTGGTCCCACGTCGGCGCGGGCGCCGGCGGAGGCGCCGCCTGGCCCCACTCGGGGATCGGAGGCTCGGCCGGCGCGGGCGCTGCCTCGGCGGCCGGCTGCACCGGCTCGGGCGCAGGCTGCGCGGGCGCCGGGATGGGAATGGTCTGCGTCGCCTCCTCGGGCGGGACGGCCCCGGCCTCGCGGTAGTCGACGTGCACCGTCTCGGTGACCGAGGGCGCGGGCTGCGGTGCCGCGGGCGCGAAGGCGGCGAACTGGCTCGAGTCGAGGACCATCGTCTCGGCCGCGGCCTGCACCGGCTGGGCGACCGTCTGCTCCTCCTGCGCCGGTTCAGGCTCCGGCTCGGGCTCGGCGGCGGCCGGCTCAGGCTCCTGCGCCACCACCGGCTCGGGCTCGGGTTGCGCCTCGGGCTCAGCCGCGGGCTCGGATTCGAGCTCAGGCGGCGCCGCGGCGACCACCGGCTCCGGCTCGGGCTCCGGGACGGCCGTCATCTCCGCCTCGAGCAGCGGCTCGGGCTCGGGTGCCGCGGGCGGCACGGTGTCCGCCACGGCCACCGGCGCGGGCATCGGCGTCGGCTCCGGCTGCGGCATCGGTTCCGGCATCGGCTCGGGCGCCGGCTCTGGCATCGGCTCCGGCTGCGGCTCCATTTCCCCGACCGGCGCTTCGGCGGGCTTCGGCTCGTACGCGCGCTTCTCGGACGTCTGCGTCCCCAGGTGCCGCTCGTACCAGCCGGCAATCCGCCTCAGCCGCTCGACCCGGCGGTCCGGCCGGCCGATGCGCGAGAGGTCGTGCGTCTCCTCGGGGAACCGGACGAGCTCGACCGTCTTGCCGAGCAGCCGCAGCGCGCCGAAGAGCTCCTCGGACTGCGACATCGCGCAGCGCAGGTCCATCTCGCCGGCGGTCAGGAGCAGCGGCGTCTTCACGTTGTTCACGTAGCGGATCGGTGACCGCCGCCAGAGCTCGTCCATGTCCGGCCACGGCGGCGGCCCGAGCTCGGTCTGGCCCCACAGCACGATGTCGTGCTGCGCGTACTCGCTGACCAGGTTCGAGATCGAGCGCATCGCGACCGCGGCCGCGAAGCGGTCGGTCTGGCCGATGATCCAGTTGGTCATGAACCCGCCGTAGGAGCCGCCGCCGATGCCCATGCGCGACGTGTCGATGTTGCCGGTGCGCTCGATGAGCTGGTCGAGGGCGACCATGAGGTCGACGTAGTCCTTCCCACCCCAGTCGCGCACGACCGCGCGCCGGAAGAGCTCGCCGTAGCCGTCCGACCCGCGCGGGTTCATGTAGAAGACGAGGAACCCCATCCCCGCGAGGATCTGGAGCTCGTGGAAGAACGCCCAGCCGTACTCCGCGTGCGGCCCGCCGTGAACCATCATCACGAGCGGGTAGGCGACGTTCTCATCAAAGCCGGGCGGCTTCAGCAGCCAGCCCTGGAGCACCCAGCCGTCAGGAGCGGTGAACGAGTGCTCCTCCGGCTGAGCGATGTAGCGGTCGCGCAGCCACGGGTTCAGGTCGGTCAGCCGCGCCTCTGCGCCCTGCATGAGGACGTGCAGCTCGCCCGGGTCGCTGGACTCCGACGCGGCGAAGGCGATGACGCCGTTCTGCACGTCGAAGTCGAAGATGCGCCGCTCGCCGCCGACCTCGGCGCGCACGTTGCCCTCGAGGTCGACGGAGTAGATGCCCGTCGTGCCCGGACCGCTCGCAGTGAAGAACACGCGATCGCCCTCGCG
>Ga0070741_10006854_pt1 | contig 24112 bp, 28 predicted proteins | sample Coa_R1_4_FD_66440 | JGI IMG/M metagenome (GOLD analysis project Ga0070741, IMG submission 66440) | Surface soil microbial communities from Centralia Pennsylvania, which are recovering from an underground coalmine fire - Coalmine... | ecosystem: Environmental > Terrestrial > Soil > Unclassified ...
CGTTCTTGAGCTGCAGGTTGGTATTCGGCGGCAGGTTCGTGCCGAGCTGCGACAGCATCGCGACGATGCTCTGCACGGTGAATGGCGTCTGCGTGGTCTGGTCTCCCGTGCCGTCGAGCCCCACGACAAGGCCATACCCGATGAGCTGATTGGTGCGCACGCCCTGCACGTTCGCCATGTCCTTGATGCGCTCGGCGCGCGCCGCGGGCGTCCATGCGAGCGAAAGCCCCGCAAGGGCGGCAATCAGGAGGGGCAACGCGAAATATCGGCAGCTGCGCGAGGCCGTCGAGTGGAGTCTGTCGATCATGCGCATCAGAACGGCAGCACGCTGAGGAATACCCGCTGCATCCAGCCCATCGTCTGCGCCTCGTCGATGTAGCCGGTGCCACGGTATTCGATGCGCGCGTCCGCGATCTGCGTCGACGACACGCTGTTGCCGGCGATGATCGTGGTCGGATTCACCACCCCCGAGAGGCGGATGAACTCCGAGCCCTGGTTGATGCCGAGCTGCTTCTCGCCCGAGACGAGCAGGTTTCCGTTCGGCAGCACTTCGATCACCGTCACCGTGATCGCGCCGGTGAAGACGTTGTTGGCCGACGAATCGCCCTTGCCGGCGAAGTCGCTCTTGGAATCGGCCGCAAGCGCAGCGTCCTTGAGGCCCTTGATCGGCAGCCCCTTCACCGTCGGCACCTCGAAATTCACGCTGCCCGTCTTATTGGCCGAACTGCTCGCCTGCTTGCTCGCCTGCAGCTTTTCATTGATGTTCACCGTAAGCGTGTCGCCCACCATGCGCGCGAGCCGATCCTCGAACAGCGGTCGATACGCCGCCGCCTGGTAGATGGCGCCGTTGTTCGCCGGGGGCACGGCAGGCATCTTCGGACGCGCCGTCAGCGGCTGCTGGATCTCCACCTTGCGCAGCGGATTGGCGCAGCCCGCGATGAGCGCGACGGCCGTGGCGAGCACGACCCATCTCGTTGCCCGCACGGCGGCGTCGCGGAGCGTAGTCGACATCGGGCTCTCCATCACAGCTGCGACAGCCGCTGCAGCATCTGGTCGGACGTCTGCACCGCCTTCGAGTTGATCTCGTACGCGCGCTGCGTCTGGATCATGTTGACGAGCTCCTCGACCACGTTGACGTTCGAGGTCTCGATGTAGCCTTGCTGGATCGTGCCGAGGCCGTTCGCGCCCGGCGCATTCGTGGTGGGCGCACCCGAGGCGGCGGTCTCGATGTAGAGGTTCTCGCCGCGTGCCTGCAGGCCCGCGGGATTGAGGAAGTTCGCAAGCTGCAGCGAGCCTACCTGCGTTGCGGCCGCCTGACCGGCTTGCACCACGCTCACCGTGCCATCACGCCCGATCGTGATCGTCTGCGCGTTGGCGGGAATCGTGATCGCGGGCTGCAGCGGATATCCGCTCGACGTGACGAGCTGGCCCTGCGAGTCCATGTGCAGCGAGCCGTCGCGGGTGTAGGCGGTGCTGCCGTCGGGCAGCTGCACCTGGAAGAAGCCCTGGCCGTTGATCGCGACATCGAGCGAATTGCCTGACTGCTGCAGGTTGCCTTGCGTGAACACGCGCTCGGTGGCGACCGAACGCACGCCCGTGCCAAGCTGCAAGCCCGTCGGCAGCTGGGTCTGCTGCGAGGACTGCGCGCCGGGCTGGCGCAGCGTCTGGTACAGCAGATCCTCGAACACCGCACGGGAGCGCTTGAATCCCGACGTGCTGACATTGGCGAGATTGTTCGACACGACGTCGAGCTGCGTCTGCTGCGCGTCGAGGCCGGTCTTGGCAATCCACAGGGAACGAATCATGGCTTCCTCTCTTGATCGGACGCGCGTTTACGCGGCCGTCGTCGTCAGGAGCTGCGCGGCGCGCTGCTCGTTGCTTTCGGCGTTCTGCAGGAGCTTCATGTGCATCTCGAACTGGCGCGCGAGATTGATCATGTCGACCATCGCCGACACCGCATTCACGTTGGACGCCTCGAGCGTGCCCGATACCACCGACACCGACGGATCGGCTTCGGCCGGCGCCCCGCTCTTCATCCGAAAAAGACCGTCCTGGCCTTTGACGACTTCGGTGCGCTCGGGCTTGACCAGCTTGAGCTTGCCGAGCACGGTGACGTTCGCGGCGGACTGGCCGAAGTTGGTCACCGATACCGTGCCGTCGCCCGCGATGGCGACCTTGCTGTCGGGCGGGATGGTGATGGGCCCGCCTTCGCCGAGCACGGTCAAGCCGCTGCGGGTGGTGAGCTCGCCATCGCTGTTGATCGACAGGCCGCCATCACGCGTGTAGGCCTCGGTGCCGTCGCGCCCCTGCACGGCGAGAAAGCCGTCGCCCTGGATGGCGATGTCGAGATCGCGCCCGGTCGGCTGCATGGCGCCCGGCGCGAGATCCGCGCCTATCGTGGTGTCGATCGCGTACGCGCGCGTCGGTAAGCCCGGCCCGGTAAGCGGCGCCACCCGGAACGCGGAGCTCTCCGCCTTGTAGCCGGTCGTGGCCGCGTTGGCGAGGTTGTGCGCGGCGACCGCCTGCTGCTCGAGCAGCTGCTGCGCTCCGGTCATCGCGATGTAGACGAGACGGTCCATGTTGGAGGACGGATATCAGGGATCAGGGGTCGGTGATGGCCGCTTCCGTTACCTCAGGTTGACCAGCGTATTCATCACCTGGTCCTGGGTCTTGATGGTCTGCGCGTTCGCCTGATACACGCGCTGCGCGGTGATCATGTTGACGAGCTCCTGGGTGAGGTCGACGTTCGATTCCTCGACCGCGCCGGATTGCAGCACGCCGAAGTTCGATGCACCCGGGCTGCCCGGAATGGGCTGACCCGACGCGGTCGTCTCGGTGAACGCGTTCGCGCCGATCGGTTGCAGGCCTTCCGGATTCGAGAAGTTCGCGAGCTGCACCTGGCCGAGCGTGCGCGTGGCGCCGTTGGAGTAGCGGCCGAGCACCATCCCGTCCTCGCTCACGCTGTAGCCCGAGAGCATCCCGGAGGTGAAGCCGTCCTGCTTGAGCGAATCGACCGAGAACGAGCTGCCGTACTGGGTCGCGCCCTGGAAGTCGAGCGAGACATTGAAGGGCGTGACCGCACCGTTGGTAAGCGGCACGGAGATCGCGTACGGCAGCCCCGACCCGAGGGTGTCGAGCGAGCCATCCGACTTGAACTGCAGCGTGCCGAGTGCACCGATCGCGGTGCCGTCCATCGCGCCGTTCACGACCCATGTGTTCGCGGCCGTCTTGGTGAAGTACGTTGCGAGGGCGTGCGGGTTGCCGAGGCTGTCGTAGACCGTGAGCGAGGTCGCCTTGTTGTACGTCGACGGATCGCTGATCGAGAACGCCGCACTGATGGTCGCCTCGCGCGCGTCCAGGTTCATTCCGATGTTGGACTTGGTCGTGGCGGTCGCCTGCAGCTGCGCATTGGAGAGCTGCAGCGGCACGGGATTGCCGATCAGCAAGTTGCCGATCGCATCGACGCCGAAGCCGGTCAGCTTCGCGCCGTTCGCATTGACGACGTAGCCGTCCTTGTCGACGTGGAACTGCCCGTTGCGCGAGTACTGCACGTTGCCGTTGTTGTCGAGGCGGAAGAAACCGCGGCCGTTGATCGCGACGTCGAGCGGGTTGTTGGTCGTGCGCACGTTCCCCTGCGAGAACACGCCCTGGATGCTCGCCACCGACACGCCGATGCCCGCGCCGGTGCTGCCGGAGCCGGCAAGCGAGTTGGCGTAAACGTCGGCGAACAGCGCCTGCGATTCCTTGAAGCCGACGGTGTTCGCGTTGGCGACGTTGTTGCCGATCACGTCGAGGTTCTGCGCTGCGGCATTCAAGCCGCTCAGTCCCTGCTGGAAGGCCATGGAGGTTTCCTTGTGGTGTCGATGTTGGCCCTGGCGATTCGCGCCGGGGCGGTTACGAAATCTGGCGTACGGACGAAAGATCCACGCGTCCGACGCCGTCGACGTTCAACGTGCCGCCGTTGGCGCCGGGAATGAGGCCCTTCACCTCGCCCACCGCGAGCGGCGTCGCGGTCACGGTCTTGCCGCTCGAGCTCGCGCTCACCGCGAGCGTGTACTTGCCATCGTTCATGGCGGCACCGCTGTCGTTGGCGCCGTCCCAGTCGAACGTCACGACGCCGGCGCTCTGCGCGCCCAGGTCGATCGTGCGCACGATCTGGCCGGAAGGATCCTTGACCTGCACGGTGACCCGATCGGCATCGTCACCGAGCTCGAAGGCGCCGGTCGCCTTCTTGTCGGCGAGCGTCATGGCGTTGCCGTCCGCGACGACCGAATGGCCCACGAGCGAAGCCGCCTGCAGGTACTGCTTCGCGTCCATCGAGGCCGAGAGCTGCGACAGGGTGGTGTTGAGCTGATTGATGCCCGAGACGGTCGAGAGCTGCGCGAGTTGCGAGGTGATCTGCGCGTTGTCGAGCGGATTCAGGGGATCCTGGTTCTTGAGCTGCGTGACGAGCAGCGTGAGAAAGCGATCGGACGCGCTGTCGGTGCCGTTCGCCGCGGTCGTGCCGCTCGAAAGTCCCGAGAGATCGAGCCCCGACGCGGTGGTCGATTGGGTTGAATCAACGGCTGCCATGCGGATTCTCCGTTTACTGGCCGAGCGTGAGGGTCTTCAGGAGCAGGTTCTTCGCCGTGTTCATGATCTCCACGTTCGACTGGTACGAGCGCGACGCGGAAAGCATGTTGACCATCTCGTCGACGACGCTGACATTCGGCATCGTCACGTACCCTTGTGCATCGGCGAGCGGATGCTTGGGGTCGTACACCTGGCGGCTCGGCGTGTTGTCCTCGACGATGCCCGCGACCTTCACCTTGGCCGTGCCGTTGCTCTCCTGCCCGGGCACGGCCTGGAACACCACCTGGCGCGCGCGATAGGCCTTGCCATCCGGTCCTGCCGCGCTGTCGGCGTTGGCGATGTTGGACGCGGTGACGTTGAGGCGCTCCGACTGCGCGGTGAGCGCCGAGCTTGCGATGTCGAACACGTTGAAGAGGGACATGGTTATCCTTGCAGCGCGATGAGCATGGCCTTGATCTGCGCGTTCAGCACGCGCAATGCGGCTTCGTAGCGGACGGTGTTGTCGGCGAACTGCGCGCGCTCGACGTCCATCTCGACCGTGTTGCCGTCGAGCGAGGATTGGGTGGGCACGCGATAGAGCACGCTCGGTGCAGCGCTCGTGCCCGACGTTCCCGCGCCGGGTGCCGTTGCTGCCGCGAGCGCCTGGCCGAAATCGATGTCGACGGCCTTGTACTGCGGCGTGTCGGCGTTGGCGATGTTCGCGGCGAGCAGCTCCTGCCGCTGGCTGCGCAGCTTGAGCGCTTCGCTCTGGAACTGGAGCATCTGGTCGAGGCGATCGATGGCCATCGAGACACGGGATCCGTGTTGGGATGGCGCCGATTATTCGACCAGCATGGTGAAAACCATCGGGCGATTAGGACGGGATTTCCCGTGCATTTCGGACGCTCGCCCTTTCCTTCGCCGGCCTACGATGCCAACGTGCCGAACTGCGCTTCCAATCCGGGAACGAAAACGATGCAGTCTTTGTCGCGTCAACTTGTGCTCTTCATCCTGTCGCTCGTCGCGCTCGCCGCAATGGTGCCGGCCGTGCATGCGGAATCGGAGATCGCGAGCCGGGTTCGCACCCTGCTCGAAGGCACGTCGCTTCCCGACGGCGCCGATGTCGAGATCACGGTGGGCGACCCCGACCCGCGCCTCGTCCTCGCGCCCTGCCGCACCTACGAGCCGTTCGTACCGACCGGCGCGCGCCTGTGGGGACGCACCTCGCTGGGCGTACGGTGCACCGACGGTGCCACCTGGACGATCTACCTGCCGACGCACATCAAGGTGTACGCACCGGCACTGGTCGCCTCGCGGCCGCTGGTGCGCGGCCAGACCATCACGGCGGAAGACGTGCGCATCGATCGGGTCGAGCTCACCGCCCAACCCGCCGGCGTGCTCGGCCCGGCCGACGCGCTCGATGGACGTACCCTCACGCGCGCCATGACCCCGGGTGAGCCCCTGCGGCGCGATCTGCTGCGCGCACCGAACGTGGTCCAGGCCGGCGAAGTCGTGCTCGTGCGTGCCGCCGGGCCGGGGTTCTCCATCAGCACCGAAGGCAAGGCCCTCGCGGCCGCCACCGATGGCCAAACGACCCAGATCGCGGTGGGCGGGAAGGTGCTGTCGGGAGTGGCCCGGACGGGAAAGATCGTCGAGGTACGATGATGCTCAAGTTGTGCCGCAATCATGCCGATAAAACCGGTGCGGAGCCGGGCATCGACGCCCCCGGATCGATCGGCAGCAAACGTGGCGTCCGGAGAAGCGCATGAAAATCAATCCGTCCGTTGCAGGGCTCGACCAGGGCAAGAACACCGCCTCGGCCAATGGCGAGCGAAACGCAACCGGTGCAGCAAGCCCGAGCGCATCGCCGTCGCAGGGCGACACCATCCACCTTTCGGCCCTGTCCTCGCAGCTGCAGGCGCTGGAGGCGAGCCTCGCGACCGGCGGCGAGTTCGATCGCACCAAGGTCGAGGCCATCAAGGATGCGATCCGCGAGGGACGCCTCACCGTCAATCCCGAGGTCGTCGCCGACAAGATGCTGGCGAGCGCGATGGCGATGCTCGGCAAGGACAGCTGATGACCGACAGTGGCGCGGTGCCGACCCTGCGCGCGGTGTTTCGCGCCGAGATCGAGGGTCACCGTGCCTTGCTGTCCGTGCTCATCGCCGAGCAGGAAGCGCTGCGCACCGCCAATGCGGAGGCGGTCGCCATCGCCGCATCGTCGAAGCTTCGTCACATCAACGAGCTCGAGGCGCTCGCCCGCCAGCGCATGGAGCTCGTCATCGGCATGGGCATCGCCCTCACCGCGACCAGTGTCGAGACCGGCACGCTGGCGGCTCCTGCCGCCGCGCAACTGAAAAGCGACTGGGCGGCCCTGCGCGCGGTCGCCTCCGAAGCGCAACAGACGAATGCACTCAACGGCCGCCTGATCGAGCGTCATCAGCGCCATTGTGAAACGGCGCTCGCCGCGCTCCTGCAGGCCGGCGGACGCACCGCGGTCTATGGCGCCGACGGTCGTCCCGAGCGCACCTCGATCGGCCGACCCCTCGTCGCGATCTGATCCTCAGCCCGGCGCCGGCTCGTTGAGCTGGAGCCAGTAGCGGACGATGTCGGTCAGCTTCGCGATCAGGTCGGCATATTCCACCGGCTTCACGACATAGCTGTTCGCGCCGAGGTCGTAGCACTGCTGCACGTCCGAGGGCTCGCGCGACGACGTCAGCACCACGACCGGAACGATGCGCGTGCGCATGTCGGTCTTCAACCGCCGCAGCACCTCGCGCCCGTCGACACGGGGCAGCTTCAAGTCCAGCAGCACGATGCGCGGCAGAGCGGGCCGATCCGACCAGCGCCCGGTCGCGAACATGAACTCGAGCGCGGCAACGCCGTCCTCCACGTGCGCAACCCGCAGCGCCACGTTGGCCTTGCGCAACGCGCGCAAGGTGAATTCGGCATCGTCGGGGTTGTCCTCGACCAGCAGCACGTCGATGGCCTCGTTCTCGCTCATGGCGCTGCCTCCGGCTTCATCAGGACGTCGCCGGGCTTCGCCGGCAGGCTGAAGCAGAACGTGCTGCCCTCGCCTTCGCGCGATTGCGCCCAGACGCGTCCGCCATGGCGCTGCACGATGCGGCGCACGATGGCGAGGCCGACACCCACGCCCGGAAACGCGCTCGCCGAGTGCAACCGATTGAACACTCCGAAGAGCTTCGCGGCATAGGCCATGTCGAACCCGACGCCATTGTCGCGCACCGAGTAGGTGATGTCGCTCCCATTGCGCTCGGCGGCGATCTCGATGCGCAGCGCGCGCTGCGTCGATGCGAACTTGAGCGCATTCGAGACGAGGTTCGCCCAGACCTGGCGCAGCATCGCCTCGTTGCCCTGCACCCGCGGCAGCTCGCCGATCTCGATCGTCACCCGAGCATGCGCCTCGCCCACGAGCTCGTTCACCACGCTGCGCGCCAGCGCAGCCATGTCCACCTCGGCGGCTGCGCATTCGGTGCGCGCAAGGCGCGAAAAATCGAGCAGGCCGTCGATGAGCTGGGCCATCCTCGCCGCGTTGCCGGCAATCCGACCGAGCAGCTGCAGCCCTTCCTGGTCGAGGCCCGCGGCGTGCTCGGTCGAGAGGATCTGGGCGTAGCCGTTGATGGCGCGCAGCGGTGCGCGCAGGTCGTGCGAGATGCTGTACGAGAAGGCCTCGAGCTCCTCGATCGTTCGCTTGAGCTCGACGGTGCGCTCGGCGATGTGGTCCTCGAGCGAGGCATGCAGGCGCTTGAGCAGCGTGTCGCTGTAGACCAGCGCCTGCTCGGTGCGCTCGCGCTCCTGGATCTCCTGCGTCAGGCGCTCGTTGGCCTGCGAGAGCTCGCGCGTGCGCTCGCGCACACGTTGCTCGAGCTCCTGGTACGACGCCCGCAGATCGAGCTCCGCGGTGACGCGCAGCGTGATCTCGCGCTCGAGCTCGGCGTTGATCTGCTCCAGGGCCTGCGACCGCCGCACGGCGTAGCCGCGCCACCAGCGTTGCAGGCGCGCCGCCGCACCGGCGAGCCATCTGCCGGGCGCGGGCTGCGTCGGCCGCAGCGTTTGGTTCGTGCCGTTCACCGCGCCGTGCCCTGCACCGTCGACGCAGCGCTCACGAGGCCGTCCTTCTCCGTCGCCGTGTCGGCAAGGATCAGCAGCGTCACACGGCGATTGCGCGCGCGATGCTCCGGCGTGTCGTTCTGCTCGACCGGGCGGTTGTCGGCATAGCCGATCGCGGTGAGGCGATGCGCGGCGACCCCATTGGCCTCGAACAGGCGGACGACCGAGCTCGCGCGTGCGGCGGACAGCTCCCAGTTCGAAGGGTAGTGCACCGAGCCCATCGGAACATTGTCGGTATGACCTTCGATCTGCACCGCGTTGTCGGCGTTCGCCATCACCTGCGCGACCGCGGTGAGCCCGGCGATCGACCCCGGCTGCAGCATCGCCTGCCCCGGCGCGAACAGCACGCTCGCGTTGATTTCGACGGCAAGTCCGCGCGGCAAGCGCGTGAGGCGCACCTGCCCCGCTTGCACCAGCGGCTTCAGGGCTTCCGAGATGTTGTCGGCGAGCTTGAGCAGCTTCTGCTCCTGTGCCTTGCGCAGCGGATCCGGCGCACGCAGGATCGGACGCACCGGCGGCGGGCCCGCGGTGGTGCGGTTGATCGGCGACATGCCCATGGTCTGCGCGCTCACGACGGGGTCGCGACGGAACGCCTGGCCCAAGGCGTCGGACAGCACGCGATATTTGCCTTCGTTCAGGGTCGAGATGGCGTACATCACCACGAAAAACGCGAACAGCAGGGTGATGAAATCCGAGTACGAGACGAGCCAGCGGTCGTGATTCTCGTGCTCGTCCTCGACAAAAGGGCGGCGCCTTCTTGCCATCACCGGAAATACCCGGCCAGACGGGATTCGATGAGCTTCGGATTCTCGCCATTCGCGATGCCGAGGAGCCCGTCCACGATCAGCTCGCGCTCCTGCACCTGGCGCTTGATGATCGCCTTGAGCTTGTTCGCCATGGGCAGGAACACGAGGTTCGCCGATCCGACGCCGTACACCGTGGCGACGAACGCCACCGCGATACCGCCGCCGAGCTTGTTGGGATCGGAGAGGTTCTCCATCACGTGAATGAGCCCGAGCACCGCGCCCAGGATCCCGATCGTGGGTGCATACCCGCCCGCGGCTTCCCACACCCTTGCCGCGGCGCGGTAGCGCTCCTCGTACCCGCTGATCTCGACGTGCATGGCTTCGGAGATCTTCTCCGGATCGAACCCATCGACGAGCATCTGCAGGCCATTGCGCACGAACGCATCGTTCACGCTGGCGAGCTCGTTCTCGAGCGCAAGCATGCCGTCCTTGCGGGCGCGATCGGCCCAGGTCGTGATCGTCTCGATGACGCGCGCCGACTCGATCGGCGGCGGCACGAACAGCCACCGCGCAAGCCGCATGCCTTCGACGAACGTCGGCCACGGGCTTTGCACCATGACCGCGGCGAGCGTGCCTCCGACCACGATCGTGAAGGCGGCAAACTGCGCGAGCGAGGCAAGATGCCCGCCCTCCAGCCACTGCCCGCCCACGATGGCCAAGGCAGCAACCGCCAGTCCGGTCAAGCTCAGTATGTCCATCGCCGCCCGTCAGCCGTCTCTCATGGCATTAACGGCATTTCAGGACGGCTGCGGTAGGGCGCGAAGCGCGAGGCGCATCGATCTGCGCCCGAACGCCGCGCGCCAACAGCCGCTCGCCGTCGCTACCAGTCGCGCAGCCGCGCGCGCAGCCGGGCAACGGCCTGGCTGTGGAGCTGGCACACGCGCGACTCGGAGACCTCGAGCACCGCGGCGATTTCCTTGAAGTTCAAGTCCTGCTCGTAGTAAAGGCCCATGAGCAGCTTCTCGCGCTCGGGAAGCGCTTCGATGGCTTTCACCAGGGCCCCGCGAAAACGTGCGTCGTGAAAAAGCTCCAGCGGGTTCGAACGCTGGTCCGGGCAATGCCGGTCGAGATAATCGTCGTCGTCGTCGCGGCCGAAATCCTCGAGGTGCAAGAGCTCGCAGCCGCGCGCCTCCTGCAGGAGTGCCTGATAGCTTTCGAGCGATTCTCCGAGCTCCGCCGCAATCTCCTTTTCGTTCGGGCTGCGGCCGAGGCGCTGCTCGAGCTTGTGCACGGCCGCCTCGATGCGCCGCAGGCTCTTGCGGGCACTGCGCGGCAGCCAGTCGTTCTGGCGCAGCTCGTCGAGCATCGAGCCGCGGATGCGCTGCGTGGCGAATGTCTCGAACTGCGCGCCCTGGCCTTCCTGGAACCGCGCGGCGGCATCCATGAGCCCGATCATGCCGGCCTGGATGATGTCGTCGATCTCGACGCTGGGCGGCAGCTTGGCGGCGAGATGATGCGCCATGCGTCGCACCAGCGGCGCGAACTCGGCGATGCGTTTGTCGGTGTCGACCTTCGCGGCGGCACCGTAGGCACGTGCGGGAGCGTCTAGCATGATCCGGTCCGAAGCAGCGGGGTGGAAAGCTCGGTCATGAGCTTGTCGGCGATGCGCGTGAACGCGTCGGCGCGCCGTTGTTGCGACCCAATGTCGTTCTGCGTGCCTGCGTCGGGCACCCAGCCATAAAGCTCGAGCTCGGCGCCGAGGAACCGGCGCGCGGTGTCACCGACGCAGTCGCAGACCCGGCGCGCAGCCGCCGAGCTGGCCGCACCGTGCACGATCATGCCGAAGCGGCGCCGGCCCTGCGCACGCGCGAGGGCCTTGATGTGGCCGTAAGCGTTGGTCACCGCGGCCGCGGACGGATTGATGGCGAGGATCATCGGCGCAGCCGGTACATGTCCCGGCAGCAGGCCGTTCACGAGCCACAGATCGAAATGCGCCGCGAGCGCAGGCAGGGCCCGTTGCAACGTCGATTGCCAGTCGCCGCTCTCGGCGCCGATGCGCTCGAGGCCGCGCGCGGCGGGCAGCACCGCAATCCGCTGGTGCCCGACGAGCAGGGCCTGCTCGAGCGTGCAATCGTGGTCGAGCACGTGCGCGAGATCGAACCGGGCGCGCCGGCCGATCACGCGCGCCGCATCGCCCACGGTGCGGTCGAGCACGCATACGCCATAGCCCATCGCCGACGCGGCGACGGAGATATCGATGCACACCTTCGCGCCCTCGGTGCCGCACACCGCCGCGACATGGCAGGTCCTGCGCGCGAAGAGCTGGCGCAATCCGCGCGCCTGATCGTCACGCATGGAGCGCCTCCGCGGCGATGCCGGTCATGAGCGACATGGCTTCTTCATCCAGCGCGAACGGCGCTGGCTTGATCGCGCGGCGAAGGGCGCGATGCACGAGATATTCGGCGCTGGGCGCATGCAGATCCTCCGGCACGCGTTGACCGCTCGAGGTGTATTGCAGGAACAGCCGATGGCGAATCACGACGTCGAGCGCCTGGCCCGGCTGACCCGCTTCGTCGAGCTTGGTCAGGACGCAGCCCTCGAGCTCCGCGGCCGGCTGATCCGGCGCCGTGCTGCGGTACGCGGCGACGACCTCCTCCAGCGTCTCGCCCTGCGAAGCTGCGTTGAGCAGGAGCAGGCGCTTGACTTCCGGTTGCGCGAGCAGCATGCCCTGCTCGCGCACGCGCTCGTCGCGCTGGCTCATGCCGACGGTGTCGATGAGCACGACATGCTTGCCGTGGATCGAGTCGAGCGCCTGGCGCAGGTCCTGTTGATCGGACACCGTGTGCACGGCCACGCCCAGGATCTTGGCGTAGATGCGCAACTGATCGTGCGCGCCGACGCGGTAGCTGTCGGTGGTGAGCAGTGCGAGCTTCGAAGCGCCATAGCGCACCGCACAGCGCGCCGCGAGCTTGGCCGTGGTGGTGGTCTTGCCCACCCCGGTCGGTCCGACCAGCGCATACACGCCGCCGCGCGTCACGAGATCCTCGGCGGAGTCCGCACAGCGCACGCTTTTCACCAGCGTCTGGACGAGCCATTGCTGCGCCTGGGTCGCGGTGTAATCGTCCGGGAGCTTCTCGGCGATGTCGCGAATGAGGCCGTTGCTGAAGCCCGCGTTGAGAAGATCGCGGGTGAAGCGTGCGCGTACCGGAGAGCGGCGCAGCGTCTCGCTCCACGCGAGCTGCGACAGCTGCTCGCTGAACGCGGCGCGCATGGCAGCCATCTCGCTCATGAGCCGTGCGGCCGTGCCATCGTCGATGCCGGCCCGTGCTGCCGTCGGCGGTTCCGCCGCTCGTTTCGATTTGGCCTGTGCGGGCGCGTCGCCTCCCACCGAGAAACCTGCGGTGGGAGCGGTCTCTGCGATCGCGTTCGTTGGCGCGGCCGCCGCGGCTTGCTCGACACGCGGCGGCAGCCATTCCTTGACCTCGGCGCTCGCGGGCGCAGACGAGATGCTCTTGCTGGACTTGGCTGCGAGCGCAGGCGCGGGTGGCGTCGGCGCGATCGCGCCCCGCCCCGCCGTCGCGGCAGCATCGGCGCGCGCGCTGAGGATGTTGTCCATGGCGTCGCCGGCGACGGCGGTGATCTCGATGCCGTCCGGTGTTGGCCGGTTGGCGACGATCACGGCATCCGGCCCCAACTCGGCACGCACCTGGTCGAGCACCGAGCGCGACGTCAATCCAAAGAACTTGCGCAGCTTCATCGTTTGCCTCCTACGGTTGCGCTGACTCGAATGGTCCGCGCATCGGGAATTTCGCTATGGGCCAGGACTCGCAGGTTCGGCACGCTCCGGCGCACCAGGCGCGCGAGCGGCAGGCGCAGTCGATCGGGCACGAGCAGCACCGCCGGATGCCCGAGGGCTTCCTGGCGCTGCATGGCCGCGGCCACCTCGCGCGCGAGGGTTTCGGCAAGGTCGGGCTCGATGCCCGCCCCCTCGGCACCGCCCACGGCGAGTACCTGCTGCAGCACGCGCTCGAGCTCCGGCTCGAGGGCAATGACCGCAATCTCGGCGTTCGTTCCGAACAGGTGCTGCACGATCGCCCGGCCGAGCGCCACGCGCACGGCGCTCGTGAGCTCGTTGGTGTCCTGCGTGCGTCCGGCGTGATCGGTGAGCGTCTCGAGGATGGTGCGCAGATCGCGGACGTGCACGCCTTCGTCGAGCAGGTTCTGCAGCACACGCTGCACCGACGACAACGGCAGCAGCTTGGGCGTGAGCTCCTCGACGAGCTTGGGCGACGTCTTCGCCACCTGGTCGAGAAGGCTTTGCGTCTCCTGCCGGCCCAGCAATGCGCCCGCTTGGTTGTGCACGATGGTCGACAGATGGGTCGCGACCACCGTGCCGGCGTCGACCACGGTATAGCCCATCGCCTGCGCATGATCGCGCTGTCCTGCATCGATCCACGTCGCTGGCAGGCCGAAGGCGGGATCCTTGGTGGCGATGCCCTGCAATGCGCCCGATGCGCGACCCGGATCGATCGCGAGATACTGGTTGGTGCGGCATTCGCCCTCGCCGATCGCGACGCCCTTCAGCGTGATGCGGTAGGCATTGGGCGGAAGCTCGAGGTTGTCCCGGATGTGCACCGCGGGGGGCAGGAAGCCGATGTCCTGCGCGAACTTGCGGCGAATGGCCTTGATGCGTTTCAGGAGCTCGCCGTCCTGGCCCTTGTCGACGAGCGGAATGAGGCGATAGCCGACCTCGATCCCGAGCACGTCCACCGGCACGAGATCGTCCCAGCTCACGTCGCTGCTTTCCGGCGTGGTCGCGGCGACGGGGGCGGCGGGCGCCGCCGCGGCGGCACGGGTGCGTCGCAACAACCAGCGTGCGGTGAAGCCCAACGCGCTGGCAAGGAGCAGGAACGCCACGTTGGGCATGCCTGGAATGAGCCCGAGGACCGCGAGCAACACCGAGGCGATCACGAGCGCTTCGGGGCGGCGCGTCAGCTGCGACATGAGCTGCTTGCCCGTCGCTTCACCCTTGCCCACGCGCGACACGACGAGACCCGCCGCCGTCGAGATCACCAGCGCGGGAATCTGTGCGACGAGGCCATCGCCGATCGCGAGCAGCACGTAATTGTTCGACGCCTGCGCGAACGAGAGATCGTGCTGCAGCATGCCGATGCAAAGGCCGCCGACGATGTTGATGAACAGCACGAGAATGCCGGCGATGGCGTCGCCGCGCACGAATTTCGATGCACCGTCCATCGCGCCGAAGAAGTCCGATTCGGCGGCGATTTCGGCACGGCGCCGGCGCGCCTCGTCCTCGCCGATGAGCCCCGCATTGAGGTCGGCGTCGATGGCCATCTGCTTGCCCGGCATCGCGTCCAAGGTGAACCGCGCGCTCACTTCGGCGATGCGCCCCGCGCCCTTGGTGATCACGACGAAATTGATCACCACCAGGATCGAGAACACGACCAGCCCGACCGCGAAATTGCCCCCGATCAGGAATTCACCGAACGCCTGGATCACCTTGCCGGCCGCATCCGTGCCGCCGTGGCCGTGCAACAGGACCACGCGCGTGGATGCGACATTGAGCGACAGGCGCAACAACGTGGTGAGCAGGATGACCGTCGGAAACACCGCGAAGTCGAGCGGCCGCTCCGTGTACATCGCCGAGAGCAGCACGACGATCGCGAGCGCGATGTTGAAGGTGAAGAAGAGGTCGAGCAGGAACGGCGGCAGCGGCAGCACCATCATGCTCAGGATCAGCACGATGAGCAGAGGTCCGGCAAGACCCACCAGCGCGGCGGGTGTGAGGCCGATGCGCAATGCGAGCGCGTTCACTGGAGGCCCCCTTCAGGCGCCGCCCTGCCATGCATGGGGTCGAGCTCCGGCGGAACCTCGAGATGCTCCGGCGCTTGCGGCGGCTGGCCACCGACGGCGCGCCAACGCTGCACCTGGTACACATACGCGAGCACCTGGGCGACCACGCCGTAGAGCGCCTGCGGAATGTCGTCGCCGACCTCGGCATGACGATGCAGCGCACGCGCGAGCGGCGGCGCCTCGAGCAGCGGCACGTTGTGCGCGCGGCCGATCTCCCTGATTTTCTGGGCGATGAGCTCGGTGCCCTTGGCCACGACGCGCGGCGCGCGCATCGCTTCGGTGTATTCGAGCGCGACGGCGTAGTGCGTCGGGTTGGTCACGATCACGCTGGCCTTCGGCACGGCGGCCATCATGCGCTTGCGCGCGACGTCGCGCTGAATGCTGCGGATGCGCGCCTTGAGCTGGGGATCGCCTTCCTGCTCGCGCAACTCCTGGCGCAGCTCGTCGCGCGTCATGCGCAGCGAGTGGTAGTAGCGCCACAGCTGGTAGGGCACGTCGATCGCCGCGATCGCCACCAGCGCAGCGACGAAAAGACCCAGCACCGCCAATCCGACGCGACCCAGCAGCGAAACCCCCGTCACCACGTCCAGCACGACAAGGCTCTGCATCTCGCCCCACATGTGCCAGATCGCATATCCGCCGACCGCGGCGATGAGCGCCGTCTTGAGCAGCGCCTTGACGAGCTCGGCCAGGCCGCGCGTGGACAACATGTTCGAGAGCCCGCGCGCCGGATCGAGCCGACTGAAATCGGGCAGCAGCGCGTTGGCCGAGAAATTCCAGCCGGAGAGCAGAAGCGGACCTGCCAACGTCGCGAGCAGCAGCACGACCAGCAGTGGCGCGATCGCGGTCAGCACGTCGAACGACATGCCGCTCAGCGTGCGCGCGATGTGATCGTCGGCGGTTGCCGTCGCGTGATCGAAGCGCATGCCCTGCTCGACGAGCAGCATGCAGCGCCGCATGAATTGCGGTCCCAGGCCCGACAAGCCGGCGAGCGCGACCAGCGCCATCGCAGCGGCCGTGAGCTCGCGCGAGCGCGCCACCTGGCCGTGCTCGCGCGCCTGCTGCAGGCGCCGCGGTGTCGCCGGATAAATTCGTTCGAGATCGCTTTCTTCAGCCATACGCCGTGCCGCGGCCCTCAACGGAACAGGGCCATTATTCGGCGGCAGCCGGCGTTTCTATGGCGCGAGAAAGCGGTGAATTGCCTCGCTATTCAGGGGGGATTCGGCGCATGGGGAGCGCGCGGGCATGTTTTTGGTACGTTTTCCCTGCGGCTAGAACCCCATCGAATCGAGCAGCGCGTCGACCTCGGCCTGGCTGTGCACCTTGTCGGCGGGCTTGGGTGCTGCCGGTGCGGCGACGTCGCTGCGAGCGGGCAGGCTCTCCGGCGCAGTCTCGAGCAGCAGCTGCAGCAGGTTCTTCTCGAGATCCTGCGCGAGCGCCCCGACCTTCTTGATGACCTGACCGGTGAGGTCGTGAAAGTCCTGCGCCATCATGATGTCCTGCAGGAGCTCGCTTTGAGTGGTGCTCACCATGATCGATCGATCGAGGAACGCGCACGTGTCCTCGGCGAGGTCGCTTGCGGCGGCGTCGCCGAAGTGCATGCCGGCCTGCCAGCGCTCGAGCAGCGAGGTCGCTTCCTGATGCAGTTCCTGCTGCAGGCTCTGGCTTTCCTCGACGGCCCCGAGCACGCGCTCCGCCGCGAGCCAGGTGAGATTGGCGATGTGCGCGAGGCGCTCGCGCGCGTCGGGCAGTTGCTGCGTCGCCTGCTCGATCTTCTTGTCGTAGCCCAGCCCCGACAGCGCCTCGTGCAATGCGCGCGTGAGGCGGCCGAGATGCTGGATCACTTCCTGCGGCGCGAGCGGCGCGCGCGAGCCGGCGGGCGTGGCGGCATCGCCGCCATCGGCGCGATCGCCTGCCGTGAGATTGACGCCATCCATCGCGAGATGCTGTTGTTGTGCCATTGTTCTCTCCGTCATGCCGGCTGCATCTTGGCGAGGATCTTCGACAGCTTTTCCTCGAGCGTGATCTTCGTGAAAGGCTTCACGATGTAGCCGCTCGCGCCGGCCTGGGCCGCGGTCACGATGTCCTCTTTTTTCGCCTCGGCGGTGACGAGCAGGACGGGCAGGCCCTGCAGCGCCGGATCCTTGCGGATCTCGCGCAGCAGGTTGAAGCCGTTCATGTTCGGCATGTTGACGTCGCTGATGACGAAGTCGAACCCGCCGGTGCGCAGCTTCTCGAGCGCCTTGATGCCGTCCTCGGCTTCCTCGGCATTGGCGTAACCCATCTCCTTGAGCAGGTTGCGCACGATGCGGCGCATCGTGGAGAAGTCGTCCACGATCAGGAATCTCATGTCACGGTTGATCATGTTTCCACTCCGGTTGCGCCTTCGCTATGCGGGTTGATGTCGCCTGCCGAGTCGCGGCACGACCGGCACAGGGTGCTGCAAGGCTGCTCATTTGGGGTCCTTCGGTGCCGTGGCCTCGAGGGCCTCGGGCGTGATGCTGTCGGCCGAGCCGTGGCCGTCGTCGAGAATGCGTTGCTCGGCCTTGCGATTGAGAATGACGATGCTGATGCGGCGATTGATCGGGTCGTTGGGGTTGGCACGATCCAGCGGCACCGAGGGCCCGAGGCCCACCACGCGAATGAGCTTGTCTTCGGCGATGCCGCCGGCGATGAGCTCGCGACGCGACGCATTCGCGCGATCGGTGGAAAGCTCCCAGTTGCTGTAGCCGCGCTCGCCGCCCGCGAACGGCATCGGGTCGGTATGACCCGCGAGCGAGATGCGGTTGGGCACGGTGTTCACGAGCTGCGCGATCTCGCGCAGCACGTTGCGGGTGTAGTCCTTCACTTCGGACCGGCCGCTGTCGAACATCGGGCGGTTCTGCTCGTCCACGATCTGGATGCGCAAGCCATCCTCGGTGAGATCCACGCGCAGCTGATTCTTGAATTGGCGCAGCGTGGGCGAGGCCTCGATCGCCGCCTCGATGCGCGCTTTCAATTGCTTGAGCTGCAACAGGTCGATGCGCTGGCGCTCGGCTTCGGCGGCCTTGATGTTGATGATCTTCTTTTCCGTCGGAAGCTCGCCCTGCTTCACCTGGCCCATCGTGCGCGACAGATCGGTGCCGCCGCCCTTGATCACCGACGAGCTGTCGCCGCTGCCCGAACCGCCCGCGAGCGCCACCTTGAGCGGGGTCTTGAAGTAATCGGCGATGCCCTGCAGATCGCCCTTCGTGGTCGATCCCAGCAGCCACATGAGCAGGAAGAACGCCATCATCGCGGTGACGAAATCGGCATAGGCGATCTTCCACGCACCGCCATGATGAGCGGCCGCCGCGCGCTTCCTGCGGCGAACGATGATCGGCGGTTGCTTCGGATCCGCGGCCATGGTGCGTCCTTATGCGCGCGCCTGCTTGACGTGGCCTTCGAGCTCGGCGAAGGTCGGGCGCTCGGTCGAGTACAGCACCTTGCGGCCGAATTCGACGGCGATCGCCGGCGCGTAGCCGTTGAGGGTCGCAAGCAATGTCACCTTGATGCACTGCAGGGCCTTGGACGATTCGTTCGCGCGCTGCTCGAGCAGGTTGGCGAGCGGGCCCACGGCGCCATAGCCGAGCAGGATGCCGAGGAAGGTGCCGACGAGCGCGTGCGCGATCATCACGCCGAGCTCGGAGGGCGGCAGCCCCACCGACTCCATGGTGTGCACGACGCCCATCACCGCGGCGACGATGCCGAAGGCCGGCAGCCCGTCCGCCACTTTCTGGATGGTGTGCGCCGGCACTTCCGCCTCGTGGTGATGCGTGTCGATCTCGTGGTCCATCAGGTTCTCGATCTCGAAGGCATTCATGTTTCCGCTCACCATCAGTCGCAGGTAGTCGGTGAGGAACTCCATCAGGTGATGGTCATGGAGCACGAGCGGGTATTTCGTGAACAACGCGCTTTCGTTGGGCGACTCCACGTCGCGCTCGATCGCCATCAGGCCCTCGCGCCGCGTCGTGTGCAGGATCTCGTACAAAAGGGCCATCAACTCCATGTAAAGGGTCTTGGTGTACCTGGACCCCTTGAAGCACCCCGGCAGCGCAGCGAGCGTGCCCTTGAGCGACTTGCCCGAGTTCCCCACCACGAAGGCGCCGAATGCACCGCCGGCGATGATCAGGAACTCGAGCGGCTGGTACATGGCGCCCAGGTGCCCGCCGGCCAGCGCGAAGCCGCCGAACACGGCGCCGAACACGATCAGATAACCGACGATTGCGAGCATTGCCTGGCACCGCTCCATTCCTCCCCGGCTGCTAAGGGCGAGGCGCGACTTGGACTCGGCACTTTGGGTACGGTGCCTCAGGGGTGGATGTCGGCATCCACGCGACTTTCTTTAGATGCGGCGACCTCTTCGGCGGAACAAAAACGTCGCACAAACGGCACGGCCCGCGCGAAGGCGGGCCGCAGCCTCGGAAAGCTCTAGTTGGCTCAGGCGGGAACGGCTTGCGCCGCGCGCGTTTTGCCCGCGCGCGACGGAATGTGACAAAGCCCGCACACGTAGTTCCTGGTGAGGTCGAAATCGCGCACCACGAATTGGCCGCGGCAGCACGTGCACGTGGCGAGGCGCAGCATGCCCGCATCGAAGAACTTGACCAGGCGCCAGGCGCGTGTGACCGAGAGCTCGACCGTCATGTCGTGGGTGCGGCACTGCTCGGCATAGAGGCGATAGGCCTTGATGATCGCGTCGATGTCGTCGATCTCCGCCGCCTTGATGAGATGCTGGTACACCGCCATGAACAGCGAAGAGTGGATGTTCGGCATCCACGTCACGAACCAGTCGGTGGAGAACGGGAGCATGCCCTTGGGCGGCGACTTGCCCCTCAGTTCCTTGTACAGGCGCAGGAGACGCTCGCGCGAGAGCTTGGTCTCGGCCTCGAGCACCTGCAAACGCGCGCCGAGCTCGATCAGCGCGGTGGCGCGGGCCACCTCGCGCGCATCCTCGACCACACTCTTACCGCGCATCTAGGCCGCCTCGGCGACCGGCTGCGCCATGAGGATCGCCGCGTGGATCCGCGAAACGCCGCGCTCGGTCCCCGTGCCGAGCAGCAGGTTCCACACGATCTCGTCGTCGAAGCGGAAGCGGCACATCAGCATATTGGACGCCGCGATCTTCACGATCTGCGCGGTCGCGAGCTTGGCGAGGATGTCCGCGACCTCTTCGCTGATGCCGAGGCGAAACATGGCTTCGGCGCGATCCTCGCGAATGAGCCGCTGCGCGAGGATCAGGTACGTGAGGTTGGCTTCGCGGATGTCGTCCAGCATTTGGTCGGTCTTCAAGAGCTTCTCCTTCGTCTCTTCCGGCGGAGTTCCCCGCAACGGCATATATCGACGCAATCGAGCAATTACTTTAGGGCTTTGTTGCAAGTCCCCGTTAAGCAAAGCACAAGTCGTGGTGTACGAAGCCTGCCTGGCGGCTCATCAAAGAACCTTCAGGCGCTGCCCCGGTAGCCGACAACCCGACCGCCGACGTCCGAAATGGACCTGTTTCGTCTCCCAACTCGGCGCTTCGACTGCCCAGCGCCGCCCGTATAGTTCAACTCGATCGGACGGCGGAGACGGAATAGCAGGATGTGTGCCCGACAACCCGCCTTTGTCCCATTCAAGTAAGCGAGCGGTCGTTGTGGGGAGAGGACCGGTCCCCGGCACGGACTCAAGTTTGGCGACGGAGCCGCCGATATTGGGTCTTGACGGCGGTATTGAGCCTCCCGGGATCGAGGCAGCCAAAGTCGCTCGGCGATCTCGCCGGAATCCTCACACAGGAGATATCACATGCCTCAGATCATCAACACCAACATCGCGTCGCTCAACGCGCAACGCAACCTCAACGGCTCCCAGAGCAGCCTCTCGGTCTCGCTGCAGCGCCTGTCGTCGGGTCTTCGCATCAACAGCGCCAAGGATGACGCCGCCGGTCTCGCGATCTCCGAGCGCATGACCTCGCAGATCAACGGCTTGAACCAGGCCGTGCGCAACGCCAACGACGGCATCTCGCTGTCGCAGACCGCCGAAGGCGACCTCGTCCAGATCACCAACAACCTGCAGCGCATGCGCGAGCTCGCGGTGCAGGCATCCAATGCGACGAACTCCTCGTCCGATCGCGCTGCCTTGAACCAGGAAGTGACGCAGCTCTCGCAGGAAATCGACCGCGTGGCGAAGGCGTCGTCGTTCAACGGCGTGAAGCTCCTCGACGGCACGTTCACGACCCAGACGTTCCAGGTCGGTGCCAACAACACGAGCAACGACCAGATCAGCGTGGCATCGCTCGTCAACGCCAAGGCCAGCGTGCTCGGCCAGTTCAACGGCTTCAACAGCTCCGCCCTGGGTGCGATCACCAACGGCGCTGCGACCAACCTTTCGATCACGCTGACGGGCCCCGGCACGGTGTACAACCTCGGCAACGTTGCAACGGATGCGAGCGCGATCGCCAACGCGATCAACGCTTCGGGCATCAACGGCTTGACGGCGAGCGCCGCGGTCAACACCGCCGCTGCGGGTACGTCCGCCGTCACCGCAACCGCCGTCGGCTCGTCGACGTTCACGCTGAACGGTCTCACCATCACGGTCGCCAATACCGGCACGACCGCCGCTGCGCTTCCCGGCAACCGCGCCAACACGGTGGCCGCGATCAATGCGCAATCGGCCTCGACCGGCGTGACGGCCACCGACAACGGCTCCGGCGTCGTGTTGTCCGCTGCGGACGGTCGCAACATCGTCCTGGCGGGCTTCGCTGCCGGCTCGGCCACCGCCGCAACGCTCGCCGACTACGGCCTGGGCGGCGTGGGCACGACCACCGGCACGGTCAATGCAACTTATGTGATGCCGAGCGGCAGCGCCGTCTCCAGCGTCGTCTTCACCGACACCGCGATCGGCGGCAGCCCGGTCACCAAGACCGTTGCCACCACCGGCACGGCGATCTCGGCCATCGACGTGACGACCGCCGCGAACGCGACCGCAGCATTGACGTCCATCGATGCCGCACTCGCGAGCGTATCGAGTGGCCGCGCGACGCTGGGTGCGTTGCAGAACCGTTTCATGTCGGTGGTCTCCTCGCTGCAAGTCACGTCCGAGAACCTGTCGGCGTCGCGCAGCCGCATCCAGGACACCGACTTCGCAGCGGAAACGGCGAACCTGACGCGCGCGCAGATCCTGCAGCAGGCGGGCACGGCGATGCTGGCGCAAGCCAACGCGCTGCCGAACAACGTGCTGACGCTGCTCCGCGGATGATCTTCGCGTAAACGCAAGATGAGGACCCGGGGCGGGCTCCCCCGCTCCGGGATTGGGTTTCAACGGAGGACATATGGTGATCGGATCCATCGACGGCCTCGCCCCCGCTCCCGTGCGCGACACCGTAGTCGCTCCGGCAGGCGCGGCGCAGACCGCACCATCATCCGTGGCAGCACCTGCGGCACCGCCGGCGCCGGAAGCGGTCAAGAAAGCCGTGACCGACGCCAATGACGCCTTGCGGTCGCTGTCGCAGGCAGTCGAATTCGAATACGACGCGGACGCCAATGTGACGGTGATCCGGCTCGTGGATACGAGCGACAAGAAGGTGTTGCGGCAAGTGCCATCACCCGAGATGCTGGAGATCGCGCGGGCGCTGGAACGGATGCAGACGATGCTCGTGCGCGGCAAGGCTTAGCAAACAACCAGGAAAGGTCGGTTCGTGGCGACTACGCCGACACTCTCATCGCCAGGCATCGGCTCGGGCCTGGACGTCAACGGCATCGTGCAGAAGCTGATGTCGGTCGAGCAGCAGCCGCTCACGCAGCTCGATACGCAGCAGGCGGTCGACCAGGCCAAGATCACCGCGTATGGCACGCTCAAGAGCGCATTGTCCGCACTGCAGAGCGCAGTGCAGTCGCTCGCGAGCCCCGCCACCTTCCAGACCATCACCGCGACGAGCTCGAATCCTTCCGCCTTGACGGTGTCGGTCAGCGGCAAGCCGGTCGCGGGAACGTACAGCATCGCCGTGGACCATCTCGCGCAGACGCAGAAGCTCTCGTCAGGGGGCTTCGCGGCGACGAGCACGGTCATCGGTACCGGCGCGCTCACCTTCGACTTCGGCACCTACGATGGCACTGCCAACACATTCACCTCGAGCGGCAAGGGCCTGAAAACGGTCGCGATCGGAGCGGGACAGAACACGCTGTCCGGCATTCGCGACGCGGTGAATGCGGCCGGCATCGGCGTCACCGCCACCATCGTGAACGACGGCACCGCCGCCGGCAATCATCTGGTCTTCACCTCGACCTCGGGCGCCGCCAATAGCGTGAAGCTGACCGTTGCCGACGACGACGGCAACAATACCGATCTCGCCGGTCTCTCGCAGCTCGCGTACGACCCGACCGCCGCGCCAGGTGCGGGCGGCAATCTCACCGAGAAAGTCGCCGCCCAGGACGCGCAGGCGGAGATCGACGGCATCACGGTCACGAGCGCCACCAACACGCTGCAGGGCACTCTCGACGGGCTCACCATCAACCTGCTCGGCCAGACGACCGCCAACGCAACGATCTCGGTGGCACCCAGCACGAGCAACGTGGACGCGAGCGTGAATGCGTTCGTGAAGGCCTACAACGACCTCACGAGCACGATCACCAATCTCACCAAGTACGACGCCACCAACAAGCAGGCGTCGACCCTCACCGGCGACGCGACCGCGCGCACGATCCAGAACCAGCTGCGCACGCTGCTCGGCGGCAAGCTCGGCAACGGCACCTACTCGACCTTGTCGCAGGTCGGGATCTCGTTCCAGACCGACGGCACGCTGAAGCTCGATTCGACCAA
>Ga0070741_10006855_pt1 | contig 24108 bp, 21 predicted proteins | sample Coa_R1_4_FD_66440 | JGI IMG/M metagenome (GOLD analysis project Ga0070741, IMG submission 66440) | Surface soil microbial communities from Centralia Pennsylvania, which are recovering from an underground coalmine fire - Coalmine... | ecosystem: Environmental > Terrestrial > Soil > Unclassified ...
ACGGGCGCTACCGGCTGTTCGGCTCGAAGATGTGGATCTCCGGCGGAGAACACGAACTGACCGAGAACATCGTGCATCTGGTGCTTGCGAAGATTCCGGGTGGACCGCCCGGCACAAAGGGAATCTCCCTGTTCGCCGTGCCGAAATTCCTGGTGTCCGACGACGGCGCCGTCGGGCAACACAACGACATCGCGCTGGCCGGGCTCAACCACAAGATGGGGTACCGCGGCATCACCAACACCGTGCTGAACTTCGGCGAGGGCCGGTTCGCCCCCGACGGGGAAGCCGGTGCGATCGGCTATCTCGTCGGCGAGCCCCACCGCGGGCTCAGCTGCATGTTCCACATGATGAACGAGGCGCGGCTGGGTGTCGGCCTCGGCGCGATCGCGCTCGGCTACACCGGCTACCTCAAATCGCTGGAGTATGCCCGCAGCCGGCCGCAAGGCAGACCCGTCACAGCGAAAGACCCTGCGGCACCGCAGGTTCCGATCATCGAGCATCCCGATGTCAAGCGAATGTTGTTGGCGCAGAAGGCATATGTCGAAGGTGCCTTGGCGTTGGCGTTGTATTGCGGTCGGCTGGTCGACATCTCCCACAGCCCGGAAAGCGACGAGGAGCGGTATGCGGCCACGCTGCTGCTGGACATCTTGACGCCAATTGCGAAAAGCTGGCCGTCGCAGTGGTGCCTGGAGGCGAACAACCTCGCGATACAGGTGCACGGCGGGTACGGGTACACCCGCGAGTACGACGTCGAGCAGCACTACCGGGACAACCGACTCAACCCCATCCACGAAGGCACCCACGGCATCCAGAGTCTGGACCTGTTGGGGCGCAAGGTGACTCAGCGGGGAGGTGCCAGCTTGGCGGCGTTGACCGCCGCGATTTCGGAGAGTGTCTCCGAGGCGACGGCCCTGGGCAGCGAATTGGCCACATACGCAAGCCAACTCGACACTCGCTGGCGGCGCCTGGTGGATGTGACGACGTCGATGTTCGCGTCCGGAGACGTGGACGCGGCACTGGCCAACAGTGTCGTTTACATGGAGGCGACCGGACATCTCGTGATCGCGTGGATGTGGCTGGAGCAGATGCGCGCCGCCCACGACCGCACCGGCGACTTCTACGACGGCAAACGCCAGGCCGGTAGCTACTTCTTCCGCTACGAGCTGCCGAAGACAGGGCCGCAACTGGATCTACTGGAAAGCCTTGACCGCACCACGATCGAGATGCGCGGAAGTTGGTTCTAGCCGCCGAATGGCCAGTTATCACACGGTTTTCGCGAATTTGCGTGCAGTAAGTGGCCACTCGGCGCGCGGCTAGCTCTTTGACCCCTGCAGCCGCGACAGGTTTTCCACCGATTTGCGGACATCGGACTTCAGCACCCGCGCGACCAGTTTGCCCACCGGTCCGCTCAGCACGCCGCCGTGAAGGTCGGCATGCAGATGGAATTCGGAACCCGGCTGCTTGTCGCTGATCGTCAGATTGAGATCGATGCGAACGCCGCCGAATCCGCTGCCCTTCATCTCAATGCACGATGGCGCGTCGTATTGGGTGACCTCCCAGCGGATCGTGTTGCGGAAGCCCTTCACCTTGATGCACGACGAGACGCGGGTGCCCTTCTTGATCTCGTCGGGAACCTCACTGCGCCAGCCACCGAAGATCGTCAGCCACTCGTCGAATCGGTTGAGGTCCGACGCCAAGGCCCACGCCTCGTCGGGCGTCATGTCGGAGGAGACAGATACGTCGACTTTCGCCATGACCTCTCCCGTACCCCGACGCAGCCCGGGCTAAAACGCGTCGGTGTGCTGCGGGCAATAGGCTGCGATGCTGGCGCCGACGAAGTACGTGGAGTGGTCGATCGGTATGCCGTTGTTCTTGCTGACTTCTTGTGCGACGTCCACGCCGGTCGCGCCGTCGTCGAGCAGTGTGCACGCGTACTGCGCGGTGCTGATCGCGAATTGCGGCGACGGATAGGTGATGCCCTGCTTGTCCAACGCGCTCAAGAAGGCCTGGTCGTCGCTCGGCGATGCGAACGCCGTCGCAGCGCTGCACAACGACGCGGCGGCGAGCCCGACGGCGACGAACACCCGAAAGGTCACCGCATCAGTGTCCGAGTCGCGTCGACCCGACGCAACAGCGACCCACCACCCGGCACGATCCCGAGCACGAGTCGCGCCAGCCTGTCGCGGAGCCGTTGATGCGACGGCGTTGCCTCACTGTGAGCGAGATCGCGGTATCCCGCCGCGGCCCACACACCCGCGACGGCGGCGTCGGTCAAGCCGCCCCGCGCTCGCGCGCGGTCGACGGCGGAGAGCCCGAGCGCCGTCAGCGCGTGCACTGCATCGACCCAGACCCCCATCGCCAGCACCTCGGGGCTGGGACGGAACCCCGACAGAGTGGCCTGGGTCAGTTGGCGCGCCCCGAGAATCCTCACCACCACAACGCTTTTGGTGTCGACGTCGACGTGATGCACGCGCTCCATCACGTGCTGCGGCGCCAGCAGCAGGGCGGCGCCCCAGCCCGCACGGACCAGTTCGATCGCACGCCAGTGCTTCATGCGACCGACCGCCCCGCCGCGTGGCCTGCCATCAGCTTCGCGGCACGAGCTGCGAGCGCCATGATCGTCAGCGCCGGATTGGCCGAGCCCTGAGTCGGCATGGTGCTGCCGTCTACGACGTAGAGGCGGTCGACGCCGAAAACCCGATGTTCGGAATCCACGACGCCGTCTTCTGCGCGGCTGGCCATCCGTGCCCCGCCGACCAGATGCGCGTAACGCTCGATGCTGATCACCTCCTCGGCGCCGGCCGCACGCAGCATGTTCTGCATCACTTCGGTGGCGGCCTTGATCAGCTGCCGGTCGTTGTCGCACTGGCTGTAGGCGAAGTGCGCGACGGGCAGGCCGTGGCGGTCCTTCTCGTCGGCCAGCGTGACCCGGTTGTCCGGCTGGGGCAACAGTTCGCAGAGTCCGCCCAGCGTCGCCCAGTGGACGTAGTCGCGCATGTATTCCCGCAGCGACTTGCCCCAGTGGCCCTGCGCGCTGACATGCTCGGCCCACGTGATCGGCATCGGGCTGACCGTCTGGATCGAGAAGCCGCGCTTGTAGGGCTTGCTCTCGTCCGTCTCGTAGAACACCTCGGAGCTGACCTCCGGCGGCGGCGCCTTGTACATCCGGATCTCGTCGCTGAACCGTCCGGCGATCTGCGGAGCACCCTGCACCATGAGGTAGCGACCGAGTTTGTCGTGCTCGTTGCCGAGCCCGTCAGGGAAGCGCTTGGTGGCGGACAGCAGCAACAGCCGTGGCGTCTCGATCGAATACCCCGCGACCACAACGGCATTCGCGCGCTGGCGGCGTATAGCGCCGGCATGAAAGTATTCAACACCGGTGGCCCGCCCGGTGCGGTCGTCGACCAGCACCCGCGATACGTGTGAGTCCGGCCGGATCTCGGCGCCGTGGGCCAGCGCGTCGGGAATGTGGGTGATCAGCGGGCTCGCCTTGGCGTTGACCTTGCAGCCCTGCAGACAGAAGCCTCGGTAGATGCAGTGCGGTCGATTCCCGAAGCGGCCATTGGGAATTGCCACCGGTCCGATGCGGATGTCAATGCCGAGCGCGGCGGCACCCCTCAGCGCGATCAGCCCGTTGCCGCCGACGGGGTGCGGGCTGTGCGGGTAGGTGTGCGGATCGCCCCACGGCCAATCCTGCCCAGCGACAGGAAGTTCCGCTTCGATCTGCTCGTAGAAGGGGCGCAAGGTGTCGTAGGAGATCGGCCAGTCGGCGCCGACGCCGTCGGCGCTGTAGGTGTGAAAGTCCGACGGGTGGAACCGCGGAACGTAGCCGGCGTAGTGCACCATCGACCCGCCGACGCCACGCCCAGAGTTGTTGGAGCCCAACGGTACTGGATCCGAGCCGCCGATCTGGCGCGGCTCGGTCCAGAACAGAACGTGCGAGCCCCGTTCGTCACTTACCCAGTCCTTGTCTGGATCCCAGAATGGCCCTGCGTCGAGCACGACCACCCGCCAGCCGCCGCGGGCCAGCCTCTGCGCGAGTGTGCCTCCCCCTGCGCCCGCGCCGACGATCACCACGTCGACCTCGTCGTCCTCGTCGTAGCGGCGCATGTCTGCGCGCAGCCGGTGGTTCACCCGAGTGCCGTCGTTGGGGATGAGCCAGGCTGATTCGTTGCGGGCTCTGATCGCGCGGTAGTCACTCACCGTGGTCGGCGACCTCCCACTTCTCGCGGGCGTTGATGCCCGGGTTCAGGTAGCCGCGCGGGTACGCCGGGCCGCTGAACCCGATTTCGTTCCAGGCCCACGGATGCGAGTAGAACTCGGCGCAGGCGTACCGGGTCCACAGGCTCCACACGTGTTTGGCATTCATGTCGTGCCAGGAGTCACCGCTCGATGAGAGGTCCTGCACGTGCTGAAGGATCTGCGCCTGATCGGCACTGCTCATTTCGCCGTATCCGGCGCCATGTCGGGCATGCGCGTCGTCGTCGAGGCGCGCGAGGCTGTCGCGCCAGGCCTGGCCGTCTTCGGGCATGTCGTCGTAGTGCCAACCGTCGGTTTCGCCCGTCGACAACCTCCGGTCGATGAGCGGCAACACGGGGATGCGGGGCTCGCCGTCCTGTCCCAGAAGCAGGTCGAGCATGGGTGCGGCGATGCCGACTTCGTGAGGAGTGAAGAACGACAACATGTTTGGCAGCATCAGCCGGGCCAGCACCACACCGGCCGTCACGTCGTCCCACACGTGAACCTGACTCAGGACGTCGAATCCCGGAAACCGGCCCTGCCCCTGCGGTGTGGTGGCGTGCTGCGCGCGTGGCCGAAACGGCATCAGTCCGCTGCTCCCTCGCCGGGCAGCGGAAGGTTCTCGCGCCGCAACAGCGCCGCCAATAGACCCATCGCGCCGACCAGCGAGGCCAGCATCGGCGCGAACGCCGGAGGCCCGGACTCCATGTTGTATTTGGTGAAGCCGCCGGGACGCTGCTTGATTCCACGCAGGTGCAGATAGGTGCCCTGCAGTCCATTGAGCACGATCGCCGCGCTGGTGATAGGCAGCACCGTCTTTGCGGCGCGGCGCGAGAAGAACCCGGCCGCACCCGCCGGAATCGCGGTCGGCAGCACCACGATTGGCCAATACATCATCTTGTTGCCGAAGCTGGCGGCGTCGTGCGAGAAGTAGATTTCGCCCGCGGTCACGGCGGCCCCGGCGGCGGTAAGAGCCGACAGCGTGCGCTCGAAGCGGCCGGTACGAATGTCACGCAGGGCCGTGCTCAGAACTTTCATTCGTCGTCCTTCCGGTCAGTTGGTGTCCTACCCGTATTCACGTGCGGCTATTCACCGCGCCCCCACAGGGATAACGGCGCTCAGGGTGGGTACTCCTACCGCGTCGCACGCTGGCGCGCGAAAGAGCGTGAAAGGGGTTCACTTCAGTGGCAATCGACATGTCGCCGGCGGCGACGGTCGCGCCTGCCGCACATGTGCCCGGTGCCGCACGGCTAGAAGCCATGCTGCGCGACCGGGTGGACGGCGAGGTGCGTTTCGACGACGCGAGCCGCGCCGCCTACTCCACGGACGCCTCCAACTTCCGTCAGGTGCCGATCGGCGTGGTCGTCCCCCGCACGCCTGAGTCGGCAGTGGCCGCGGTCGATGTCGCCCGCCAGTGCGGAGCGCCGGTGCTGTCCCGCGGCGGGGGAACCAGCCTTGCCGGCCAGTGCACGAACACCGCGGTCGTGATCGACTGGTCGAAGTACTGCAACAAACTCGAGTCGGTCGACGCGAGCTCGCGCACCTGCATCGTCCAGCCGGGCATCGTGCTCGACGACCTGAACCGCCAGCTCGCGCCGACCGGACTGAGGTACGGGCCGGAGCCCGCGACCCACCCGAACTGCACCCTCGGCGGCATGATCGGCAACAACTCGTGCGGAGCGACAGCGCAACGCACCGGAAAGGTCGTCGACAACATCGCGCGCCTCGAAGTGCTTTGCTACGACGGCACCCGGTTCTGGTGCGGAGAGACAACTGACGACGAGTACAAGCGGATCGAGTCAAAAGGTGACCTGCGCGCCGCGATCTACCGGCAATTGCGACGCCTGCGCGACGAATACGCCGACGACATCCGAACGGCGTTCCCCGACATTCCGCGGCGGGTATCCGGATACAACTTGGATTCGCTTCTGCCGGAACACAATTTCGATGTCGCCGGCCTGCTGGTCGGCAGTGAGTCGACGCTGGTGACCGTGCTGCGCGCCGAGTTGGAGCTGGTGGAGGTGCTGCCGAAACGCGCGCTCGTGGTGCTCGGCTACCCGAGCATCGACAAAGCCGGCGACGCGGTGCCCTCGATCCTGCCCTACGAGCCGACCGCGCTGGAAGGCTTGGACCACAAGCTGATTCACGATGAGCAGCTCAAGAATTTGAACAAGGAGACACTCGAGAAGCTGCCGAAGGGACCGGCATACCTGTTGGTCCAATTCGGCGGTCACGACCAAGACGAAGTCGACGCGGCCGCCAAGCGCATGCTGGCAGGGTTGCACCAGACCGAGCACGACCCCGCCGTGTCGTTTTTCGACGACCCTGAACGTGAAGACGAGATGTGGCAGGTCCGTGAGGCCGGGCTGGCCGCGACCGCACACGTGCCCGCACATCCGGATACCTTTGAGGGCTGGGAAGATTCGGCCGTCGCGCCGGAGAAGTTGGGTGAATACCTGCGACGGCTGCGTAAGTTGTTCGACGAGTTCGGCTACTCGGATGACGCCGAGCCCAGCCTGTACGGGCATTTCGGCCAGGGCTGCATCCACACCCGGATTCCGTTCGACCTTTTCACCGCCGACGGCGTCGCCACCTACCGCCGATTCCTTGAGCGCGCAGCCGATCTGGTGTCCGAGTTTGGCGGCTCCCTGTCCGGGGAGCACGGCGACGGACAGACGCGCGGCGAGCTGCTGCCGCGGATGTACGGCCCGCGACTGATGGACGCCTTCGAGGCGCTGAAGGCGATCTTCGACCCGCTGAACAAGATGAACCCCGGCAAGGTCGTGCACCCGCATCCGCTCGACGACAACCTGCGCCTCGGTGCCAGCTGGGCGCCGGCCGCGCCGCAGGACCTGCACTTCCACTACGCCAACGACAACGGCTCGTTCGTGCAGGCGGCCAACCGGTGCGTCGGCGTCGGCAAATGTCGCCAGCACAGCACCGACAACGGGCAGGTGATGTGTCCGTCGTATCAGGTCACCCACGAAGAACGTCACACCACGCGCGGCAGGGCCCGGCTGCTGTTCGAGATGCTCGACGGCCACGGCGACAGCCCGATCGGCGGCGCGGGCTGGCGCTCAACGGCGGTCAAGGACGCCCTCGACTTGTGTCTGGCGTGCAAGGGCTGCAAGACCGACTGCCCGGCCAACGTCGACATGGCCACCTACAAGGCCGAGTTTCTCGCCCACCATTACGCGGGGCGGCAGTGGCGGCGGCCGCGATCCGATCTGACGATGGGCTGGCTCCCGCTGGTCGCACGAGCAGTCACTGCCGCCCGGCTCGGCGGCTTCGCCAACACACTCACCCACGCGCCGGCGCTGCGGCGCGCGGCAATCGCGGCGGCAGGGGTCGAGGACCGTGACATCCCGATGTTCGCCAGACAAACTCTGCGGCAATGGTTTTCGGCACACACGCCCGTCGGATCCGGCGCGCGAGGCACGGTCATGCTGTGGCCTGACACGTTCACCGACTGCTTCCACCCTCATGTCGGGCGGGCTGCGGTGGACGTCATCGAGAACGCCGGATGGCGGGTGGCGTTGCCGCCGAAGGCGTTGTGCTGCGGCCTGACGTGGATCTCGACCGGGCAGCTGACGACGGCCAAGCGACTGCTGAAACGCACTGTGCGGGCGCTGACGCCGCATGTCCGGGCCGGCGGTCTGGTCGTCGGGTTGGAACCCAGCTGCACGGCCGTCTTTCGCGCCGACGCCGAGGAGCTGTTCCCCGACGACCAGGACGTGCTACGGCTGCGCGACCAGACCGTGACACTCGCGGAGCTGTTGACCAAGCACTCCCCCGGGTACCAGCCGCCGCGCGTCGCCGACGAGAACGACGAGCAGGTGAGTGCCCTCGCGCAGGTGCACTGCCATCAGCATGCGGTCCTGGGCTGGCAGGCCGACGAGGATCTCCTGCAGGCCGCGGGCGTGGACGTCGAGCAGATGGACTCCGGATGTTGCGGCCTGGCAGGCAATTTCGGGTTCGAACGCGGTCACCTCGACATCAGCATGGCCTGCGCAGAGCGGGTGATGCTGCCCGAGATCCGCGCCGCAGCCAACGGAACCGTCGTCCTTGCCGACGGGTTCAGCTGCCGCACCCAGATCCACGAATTCGGCGACGGAAGAGAGGCGGTGCACCTCGCTGAACTGCTGGCCGGCCACCGCAAGGGCGGCCAATGCGCGCAGTGACCGTCGAGCCCGGCCGCAGCGGCACGCTCACGACGGCTGACGTGCCGGACCCGACGCCCGGCGAGGGTGAGCTTCTGGTCGACGGCATCGCGGTCGGTGTCTGCGGCACCGACAAGGAGATCGTCGCCGGCGATTACGGCTGGGCGCCGCCCGACTCGTCGTATCTGATCCTCGGCCACGAGTCGCTCGGCCGAGTGCGAAAAGTGCCCTCCTCGAGCAACTTTCAGCAAGGCGACCTCGTGGTTGGCGTGGTACGCCGCCCCGACCCCGAGCCGTGCGGCGCGTGCGCGCACGGCGAGTTCGACATGTGCCGCAACGGCCAGTACCGCGAGCGCGGGATCAAGCAGCTGCACGGCTACGGCAGCCAGGCGTGGACAGTCGAGCAGGACTACGTGGTCAAGCTCGACCCCGGTCTCGACCGCGTCGGGGTGCTGATGGAGCCGACGACCGTAGTGGCGAAGGCGTGGGAGCAGGTCGACGCGATCGGCAACCGCAGCTGGTTCGACCCACAGCGCGTGCTCGTCACCGGCGCCGGGCCGATCGGTTTGCTGGCCGCGCTGATCGGTACGCAGCGCGGACTCGATACGCATGTGCTCGACCAGGTCACCGACGGGCCCAAGCCGGAGCTCGTCCGCGCGCTCGGCGCCACCTACCATCACGCCGACATCGATTCTGTCGCAAAGCAAATCGCCCCCGACGTGGTGATCGAAGCGACCGGTGTCGGCGCTCTGGTGTTCGGCGCGCTCGAGCACACCAGCACCTACGGCATCACCGTGCTCACCGGCGTGTCGCCGAAGGGCCGCGAAATCACGATCGACGCGGGCACCGTCAACCGGGACATCGTGCTGGAGAATGACGTCGTGGTCGGATCGGTGAACGCGAACCTGCGCCACTACCACCAGGCCGCCGGCGTGCTGGCCCGCGCCGACAAGGAGTGGCTGGACCGGGTGATCACGCGGCGGGTGCCGCTCGACGAGGTCGACGACGCATTCCAGGCGCGCGACGACGACGTCAAGGTCGTCGTCGAGCTCGACGGGACAGGGTGATGGCGGACGCTCGCATCGAGGACTACGCGCTGCTCGGTGACCTGGAGACCGCCGCGCTCGTGGGCCGAAACGGCAGCATCGACTGGTTGTGCCTGCCGCGGTTCGATTCTCCGGCCTGTTTCGCCGCGCTGCTTCACGACGAATCCGCGGGGCACTGGCGGCTGGCGCCCGCGGGCGCGGGCGACGCGACCCGGCGCGGATACCGAGACGACACGTTGATCATGGACACCGAGTGGGACACGAAGGGCGGGTCGGTGCGCGTCACCGATTTCATGCCGCCGCGCGGCGAAGCCCCCGATGTGGTGCGGATCGTCGAGGGCCTGTCCGGCCGTGTCGCGATGAGGATGCGCCTGGTGATCCGGTTCGACTACGGCCACGTGGTGCCGTGGGTGCGCCGCCACGACAGCGGACTGATCGCTGTCGCCGGTCCGGACACGCTCTGGCTGAACACGCCGGTGTCGCTGCACGGACGCGACATGACCACGGTGGCGGAGTTCGAGGTGAGCGATGGCGAGAAGGTGCCGTTCGTGCTCACCCACACGCCGACACACGATCTGGGCAGCAAGCGGGCGGAGGCGCAGCAGGCATTGGTCGACACCGAGAAGTACTGGCGTGACTGGATCGGCCGCTGCACGTACACCGGCCGGTGGGAGTCCGCCGTGCGCCGCGCGTTGATCACGCTGAAGGCACTCACCTACCGACCGACTGGGGGAATCACCGCGGCTGCCACCACCTCGCTACCGGAAGTGATTGGGGGCGAGCGCAATTGGGATTACCGGTACTGCTGGCTGCGCGACGCGACGTTCACCTTGCAGGCACTGCTGTGTACCGGCTACGAGAAGGAAGCGAAGGCGTGGCGCGACTGGCTTGTCCGCGCGGTCGCCGGCGACCCGTCGAAGTTGCAGATCATGTACGCGCTCGACGGCACCCGGCGGTTGCCTGAGTTGACACTTGACTGGCTGTCCGGCTACCACGGTTCTTCCCCTGTGCGAGTGGGCAACTCCGCGGCCGGGCAGTTCCAGCTGGATGTGTGGGGCGAGGTGCTGGCCGGACTGCACCTGGCGCGCGAAACGGGGCTCTCGGCCAAGGACCCGGCATGGTTTATGCAGCGTAAACTGCTCGACTTTCTCGAAAGCAATTGGCAGGAACCCGATTACAGCCTCTGGGAGATCCGCGGTGACCCGCGGCAGTTCGTCCACTCCAAGGCGATGGCGTGGGCCGGCGTCGACCGCGCTGTGCACGCCGTCGAGGCGCAAGGACTCGAGGGACCCGTCGGCAAGTGGCGGGCGTTGCGCGACGAAATACACGCCGACGTCTGCGCCAAGGGCTACGACGCCGACCGGGAGACCTTCACCCAGTTCTACGGGTCACGCGGACTGGATGCGGCACTGTTGCTGCTGCCGCAGTTCGGGTTTCTCGACTGGTCGGATCCGCGGATCGTCGGCACAGTGCTGGCGGTGCGTCGGGAATTGGACAACGACGGCTTGCTGAAGCGCTACGACGAGACGGCCGACGGCGGCGTCGACGGACTGCCGGGAACCGAGGGCGCGTTCCTGGCGTGCGCGTTCTGGCTTGTCGACGCGCTCTACGGCATCGGCCGCCACGACGAGGCGAGACAACTGTTCGAGCGGCTGCTGTCGCTGCGCAACGACGTGGGGCTCCTCAGCGAGGAATACGACACGGAAAACCACCGCCAGGTCGGCAACACTCCGCAGGCGTTCAGCATGGTCGGATTGGTCAACACCGCACGGCATCTCAGCGGGGCGCCGGCCAAGGCGCATCCGCACTAAACGCTGACCCGCCCCGCGGGGACAGGGACGGCGTCAGCCGCCATCCGCTTGCGCAACCGCTCCAGCGTGCTGGCCAGCTGCCGTGACACGTGCACCTGGGACTTGCCCAGACGTTGAGCGATCTGGGTCTGAGTCATGCACTCGCAGAACCGCATCCGCAGGATCTGCCTTTCCTGCTCGGTCACGTGCATCAGCAGATCCTCAAGGGCGACACAGTCTTCGACGAAGCTGTACCGCGGGTCGTCCGCGCCCTGGCGCGACAGAGTGGTCGATTCGCCGTCGGTACCGGGAACCGTCGCGTCCAACGACAGCGGGCGGAATGCGTACGCCGCATCGAGCGACTGCGCGATCTCGTCGAGACCGACCCCGAGTTCCACCGCCAGTTCGCTCGCGGTCGGTGCGCGGCCAAGCCGCTGGGACATCGGTTCGATGACTGTGCGCACCCGCAAGTGGGTGTCCTTGATCTTGCGGGGCACCCGCATCCCCCACGCGTTGTCGCGGAAATACCTGCGGACCTCACCGAAGATCGTGGGCACCGCAAACGCCAGGAACCGGCCCTTGGCCTGGTCGTAGCGGTCCACGGCCTTGACCAATCCCAGCCGGGCCACCTGGATCAAGTCGTCGCTGGGCTCGCCGCGGCCGACGAACCGGTAGGCGATGTGGTCGGCGAGCGGCAGGCAGCGCACGATGATTTCGTCGCGTTTGCGTTCGAAGCGAGGGGTACCGCTGGGGATGTCGGCCAGTGCCGCCAAAAGTTGCTCGATCTCGGCGTAGTCCTCGTCGGTCGAATAAGCGCTCATCGTTGGATCGCCGCCGCCATCACGGGTAACACCTCCCAATGATTTGTTATTCTACTAGCGCTACAGACCTGTCTGTAGTGCTGGCTACCCAGGGGTGAGCCCACCAAACCTGAAAGGAATCGTGATGAGCGCCACGCAGTCCCCAGATGCCCGGGAGCGCATCATCGCGACCGCATACGAGCTGTTCACTCGGCGCGGCATCCGCGACGTCGGTGTCGATGAAGTGGTCGAAAAGGCCAACGTCGCCAAGACCACGCTGTACCGCCACTTCCCGTCAAAGGATGAACTGGTGCTGGCGTTCCTCGAGGAGCGCGAGCAGCAGTGGACGGTCGACATCGTCGACCGGCAGTCGGCAGAACGCGCACACCATCCCGAGGACCAGCTACTGGCGACCTTCGATGTGTTCGACGACTGGTTTCACCGCCGCACCGACTACGAGGCGTGCTCGTTCGTCAAGGTGCTCATGGAGATGGGGGCCGAGGGCCCGATCGGGCAAGCCTGCCTTGCCCATTTGGACAACATCCGCATGATCGTGCGCGACCGCGCAACGCGCGCCCGCCTGCGCGACCCCGACGAGTTCGCCGGCCTCTACAACATCTTGATGAAGGGCAGCATCGTCGCGGCCGCGGAAGGCGACGTCGACGCCGCTCGGCGCGCCAAGCTACTGGCCGTCAGGCTGATCGACGACCACCGGCAGTCTTAGCCGCTGCGGTACTGCTCGAGGTCGGCCTGCCGGACCGTGAGTCCATGGCCGGGCGCCGACGAGTCCGGCCGGATGCTGCCGCCCGACGGGTCCAGCGTCCCGTCGAAGGCAAGCGACTCGATCCGGACGTGGTCGTGGAACCACTCGAGATGGCGCAGGTTGGGGATCGCCGCGGCGGCGTGCGCGTGCAGGTGCGGCGCGCAGTGGCCCGAGACCTGCAGGCAGTGACTGGCGGCCACCGCCGCGGCGCGCAACCACTCGGTGATCCCGCCGCAGCGTGACGCGTCGGCCTGCAAGCAATCGACGGCCTGCGCCGCGCACATCCGTTGGAAGTAGACGACGTCGCTGCCGTATTCACCCGCAGCCACGTCGGCGTCGACCGCATTGCGAACCTCTCGCAGGCCGTCGAGGTCGTCGGAGGACACGGGCTCCTCGTACCAGGTCACGCCGAGGTCCGACGCGTCGCGCATCACTCGGACCGCCTGCTTGCGCGTGTAGCCGCCGTTGGCGTCGACGAACAGCTCGGCATCCCCGATGACCTTGCGCGCCAGGCTCATCCGCTGGAGGTCGCGTGCGGTGTCGGCGCCCCACGACTCGGCGATCTTGATCTTCACCCCCGGGATGTTCTGCCCGTCCACCCACCCGCTGAGCTGATCGGTGAGTTGGCTGTCGTCGTAGGTCGTGAACCCGCCGCTGCCGTAGACCGGGACGTCGGCGCGCACCGCACCCAAAAGCCGGTGCAGCGGCAGCCCGAGTAGTCGGGCCTTGAGGTCCCACAACGCGATGTCGACCGCGGAGATCGCGTAACCGGCGATTCCCGGGCGGCCGGCGTTGCGCACCGACTTGACCATCGCGTCCCAGACGCCGCCGACGTCGAGGACGTCGCGCCCCTTGACGACGCCGGCGAGCTTGTCGCGGACGAAGTTCGCGCAAGTGCCCGAACCGTAGGTCCACCCGACACCGGTCTGACCGCCGGCCGCGACGGTGACGAGCACCAGCGTCGTCGACGTCCAGGAGATCGTCCCGTCGGCTTCGGGAGCATCGGTGGGGATGGTGTAGGCGCTGGCCTCGACCGTGCGCACCGCGGTGTCGCCCGTCTCCGCGTGAGCAGACGGTACTGCTGTCATCGTTTCGCTTTGTCGCGGTGCGGCAAGAACTCCTGCGCCTTGACCTTGATGCCTTCCTTGATGATCCCGAACGCATCTTCGTCGCCGGAGAGCACCGCCGTGGCCGCACTCTTCATCTGGTCGAAGGTCGCATGCGGCGGCACGGGCGGAATGTTGGGATCACAGTGCACGTCCAGCAGCGCGGGCCGGTCGGCGGCCAGCGCCTGCTCCCACGCCGGCGTGATCTGGTCCGGCTCAGTGACTTTGACCGACACGAACCCGAGGGTGGCGGCGAACGCCGCGAAGTCGACGTCCGGAAGTGTCTGCGACTCAGGGAATTTCGGAGCACCGCCCATCGCGCGCATCTCCCAGGTGACCTGGTTGAGGTCGTTATTGTGCAGCACCGCGACGATGATGCGCGGGTCCGACCACTCCTGGTAGTAGTGAGCGATCGTGATGAGCTCGGCCATGCCGTTCATCTGCATCGCGCCGTCACCGGCGAACACGATCACCGGCCGATCGGGGTGAGCGAATTTCGCGCCGATCCCGTACGGGACGCCCGGACCCATCGTGGCGAGGTTTCCCGACAGTGAGCCGCGGATGTTGCCACGGAATTTCAACTCGCGGGCATACCAATTCGCTGACGAGCCGGAGTCGGCGGTGACGATCGCGTTGTCGGGCAGCCGCGGTGACAAGTCGGCGAACAGCTTCAGCGGGTTGATCGGATCGGCCTTGACGTCGGCCTCCATCGACATGGTCTCCCACCATCGCGCGACGTTCTTTTCGATGGTGTCCCGCCAGGACCGGTCTTCCTTGCGTTTGAGCAGCGGCAGCAGCGCGCGGACCGTCTTGGCTGCGTCGCCGACGAGGTTGACCTCGTAGGGATACCGCATGCCGATCATCGCCGCGTCGATGTCGATCTGCACGGCGCGCGCCTGGTCGAAGCCGGGCAGGAACTGGGTGTACGGGAAGCTCGACCCGATCGTGATCAGCGTGTCGCAGTCGCGCATCAGCTCGTAGCTGGGCCGGGTGCCAAGCAGGCCGATCGCGCCTGTGACCCAAGGCAATTCGTCGGACAGCACATCCTTGCCCAGTAGCGCTTTCGCGCACCCGGCGCCCAGCACCTCCGCCAGCTCGGTGATCTCCTCGGCGGCCCCGCGGGCTCCCTGCCCGACCAGCATCGCCACCTTCTGGCCTTCGTTGAGCACATCGGCGGCACGCTGCACGGCCGCGTCGTCCGGCGCGATGTCAGGCCATTCCACCCCCAGGCTCGACGGCACCATCTTGAACTCGTGCGTCGGAGGCGAGTAGTCCAGCTCCTGGACATCCGCGGGAATGATCAGCGCGGTCGGCGCTCGTCGCGCCATCGCGGTGCGGATCGCGCGGTCGAGGACGTTCGGCAGCTGCTCGGGGACGGTGACCATCTGCACGTAGTCGCTGGCGACGTCCTTGAAGAGGCTCATCAGGTCGACTTCCTGCTGATACGACCCACCCATCGCGCTGCGGTTGGTCTGCCCGACGATCGCGACGACGGGCACGTGGTCGAGCTTGGCGTCGTAGAGGCCGTTGAGCAGGTGGATTGCGCCCGGTCCGGAGGTGGCGGCGCACACGCCGACGCGGCCGCTGAACTTGGCGTAGCCCACCGCCTCGAACGCGGCCATTTCCTCGTGGCGCGCCTGGATGAATTCCGGCTTGTTGTCTGCGCGACCCCACGCCGCGAGCAGGCCGTTGATGCCGTCGCCCGCATACGCGAACACCTTCTCGACACCCCAGTCGCGGAGCCGTTCAAGTACGAAGTCGGCCACCTTGGTCGATGACATGGTCACCTCTTCCTCGATCGAAGATCAGGTCACGAACGTGTACCCGCTCGGGTGGCTTCGTAGACAGGCCGCGAGGCGTCTCCGGTGGAAGTTAGGCTCGGACGATGATCGACGACGACCTTCGGGAACGTCGGCTCGCGGTCATCCGCGAGCACATGGACACCGAAGTCACCCAGGAGTTCGACAAGACGCTGGCGACGTTCAACGGCCATCCGCGGTACGAAATCATGGCGACCGGCCAAGTCTTCGACGGCGACGCCGAGGTGATGGGGTACTACCTGACGACGCGGACCGCGTTCCCCGACCAGCGCCACGACAACGCCCGATTCCACGTCGCCGACGACGCAGTGATCGTCGAATTCGATTTGCTGGGAACCAATCTCGGCGAGTTCTACGGACTACCGCCGACCGGCAAGGCATTTCGGGTGCCGATCATCGCAGTGTTCTACTTCGACGGCGACCGGATCGTCAACGAGCGCATTTACTTCGACTCGGCCAGCCTTGTCACGCAGATCGGCCGGGGAGAGCTACTGGGGTTGGCTGCCGACGGCCCGCCCGCGCCCGGACCGTCGACATGACAGCGCTCAGCACGTCGTAGTAGTGGGTCGGCGCGAGCCGAGTCAGAACGTCGAAGACATACGCGTCAGGCCCGACGAGGATGCGGGCCTTTCCGGCTTCGACGCCCCGGTGGATGATCGCGGCGGCCTTGTCCGGCTGCGTCATCGTGATCGCGGCGAACTCCGCGGCCATCTGCTCGTGCGTCCGGCCCCGGCCGTCAGGGTCCTTGCGGAATCGGGCGTTGCGCACGATGTTGGTGTTGATCCCGCCGGGGTGGACGTTGATCGCGGTGACACCGGTGCCACGCAGTTCGTGACGCACCGCGTCGGTGAACCCGCGAACAGCGAATTTCGCTGAACAGTAAGCGCTTTGGTTGGGCATGCTGGCCAGCCCGTACACGCTGGACGTGTTCACAATCGCGCCCTCGTCCTGCTCGACGAGGATCGGCAGGAACGCGCGGGTGCCGTTGACCACGCCGTGAAAGTTGATGTCCCACAGCCACTGGTCGTCCTCAGGCACCGAGTCGAGCACACTCGACGCGGTGGCGACACCGGCGTTGTTGAACACCGCACCGATTCGGGCCGGCGCCCAGTCCCGCACGTCGTCGGCGAAACTGCGCTGGGCGTCAGCGTCGCGGACGTCGAACACCCTGCTCAGCACCCGGCCTTGCAAACTCGCCTCGGTCTCCTTCAACCCGCGCTCGTCGATGTCGGTGATCGCCACCGGGCTGCCGTGCGCCGAAAGCCGTTGCGCCAGAGCGCGACCGATTCCCGATGCGGCCCCGCTGATCACCGCGGTCCGGCCGCTGATGGTGCGCTTCTTCGTCACCGTCTCTCCTCGTATTGACCGGCATGGGCGGCGTGCTCGGCGATCAGGTCGATGAGCCGGGGCCACGCCCCGCGTGGCAAGTCGTGGCCCATCCCGTTGATCGTTTCCAGCCGCGCGCCGGGGATGGCCTTCGCTGTTGCGGCGCCGCCGGTCGGATGGACCATCCGGTCGCGGTCGCCGTGGATCACCAGGGTGGGCGCGTCAATCTGGCGCAGTTCGCGGGTGCGGTCGCGCGACGCGAAGATCCCGGCGAGCTGGCGCGGGACCCCGTCGGACGTCTGATCGCGGTCCCAATCCATGCCGGCGCGCTGCCTGATCCACTGTTCGTCGAATGGGAACCCGTGCGAGCCGATATGCCGAAAGATCTTCAGTGCCCGGTCGATTGCCTCGTCGCGGGTGCGTGGCGGGCGCGCCGTCGCGAGCAGGAACCACGTCGACGGTGCTGGTCGGCCGATGTGGGCCGCCCCGGTTGTCGACATGAGCGACGTCAGCGTCCGCACCCGGCCCGGGTAGTGAGCCGCTACCGTCTGCGCGATCATCCCGCCCATCGAGATGCCGACCAGATGCGCGTCACCGTAACCCAGCGCGTCGAGCAGGCCGACGGTGTCGCGGGACATGTCACCGAGGTGGTATTGCCGAGAGTCGTTGCCGCCGCGCATGATCGCCCACGGTTTCGGCGCGGGGAAGCTCATGTGGGTCGAGCGGCCGACGTCGCGATTGTCGATCCGGGTGACCAGAAACCCGCGGGCCGCCAGTGCTGTGGCGAAATCTTCTGGCCACGAATGCAACTGCTGACCGAGACCCGGAATGAGCACCATGGGCTGACCGTCGGGATTGCCAATCTGGTCGTAGCACAGGCGAATTCCCCGGCCGACGTCGACTACCGTTTCCGTCACGCCGATACCTTCTGCACGCTGCGCAGCTCCCGCCGGCCGGCGTCGCAGGTCCGCCGGTACACCACGGCTTTCCCGCCGTCGCGCGGCGCCGTCGCGACGCCGCGGGAGTGAATCCGCTCGCCCGGCGCGTACGTCGCCGCGAATTCAAACTCCCGCAGCAGGGTTCGCAGCGTCACGTTCATCTCCATGTTGGCGAACGCCGCGCCAACGCAGCGCCGTATTCCGCCGCCGAACGGTATCCACGTGTGCGTATCGGGGCTGGTGCCGAGGAATCGGTCCGGGTCGAACCTCGTGGCGTTCGCGAAGTTTTTCTCCGACGCGTGCGCGAGCCCGATGCTGACGATCACTACGTGGTTCTCGGGAAGCACCCACTCGCCCAACCTGATTCGCTGGCGGGTGATACGTAGCGTTCCGTCGATGACGGGGCGGGTCCGCTGCACCTCCCAGATCGTCGCCTGCCGAAGTTCCGATCCGCCGGCGTCGGCTTCTTCCGTCAGCCGGGTCAGCAGCCGCGGATGCCGCCGAATCCGCTCGACCGTCCAGGCCAGCGTCGTCGCAGTGGTTTCATGCCCGGCCGTCAGCAGCGTCAGCAATTCGTCGGCGACGTGGCGGTCAGATATCGGCTCACCGTTCTCGTAGCGCGCCTGCAGCAGCAGCGACAGCACGTCGGAGCGCTCGGCGAAGTTCGGGTCGGAGCGCGCGTCGGCAATCAGGCCGTCGATGATCTCGTCGTAGCGGCGGCGGTGGCGCAGGAACCGGCCCCACGGACTGAACCGGCCGAGGTCGCGGTGCAGGAATTGCGGTGTAACCGCCAAGCGCGACCCCAGCGCGACCGCCGGCGGCAACAGTTGCGCCAACTCGTCGAGCGCGCCACCCTCGGCACCGAACACCGCACGCAGGATCGCGTTCAGCGTGATTCGCATCATCGATGGCAGGGTCTGGAACTCGTGGCCCTCCGGCCAGCTGGCGACCTCGCGTAGTACCTCTTCTTCGACGATGTGCTCATATCCGGCCATCCGCTTGCCGTGGAACGGCGGGACCAGAAGCTTGCGCCGCTCCCGATGCTCGTCGCCGTCGAGGCTGAACGTCGAGCCGGGACCGAGGATCAGGCCGAGGTTGGACGCGCGGCCGACCAGGTCGGTGCCGCTGGTGAACAGGTCTTTGACGGCGGCGGGGTCGCTGACCACGACGGCGGTGCCGAAGATCGGCAGGGCGAGCGTGAACGCAGAGCCGTAGCGCCGCGCCAGGGCGCCGACGGTCTTGCCGCGAGCTGCGGCGAATGCGATCCCGGCGAGGATTTTCGGCACGGGAGGCGCAGGTGGAAGCCGCACAGGATCTGTCGTCGCCTCGCCCATGAGGTCCCCTTCCCGCTGTGGTACTCCAACGTACCATCGCACGGTACTCTGCGGTACCGGCCGGGACAAGGGCTTGGCCGCCCGGTATCGTGCCGACGTGACGACCAGCCGCCCACGCGATCACGGCGACCCCGGCGATGCGCCGTCAGCTCCGGAACCGCTGACGGCCATAGCGAACCCCCACCGTCCGTCGGCGGCTGAGGAAGCCCGCACGATCGCCGCGTCGACCAACACCGGCACGCTTGCGACACTCACCACCGCCGGTGATCCATGGGCGTCGTTTGTGACGTACGGACTGCTTGGCGGTGCGCCGGTGCTCTGCGTCTCACGGATGGCCGAGCATGGCCGCAATCTCGAGCATGACCCGCGGGCCAGCCTCGGTATCGTCGCACCCAGGGCCGAACCTGATCCGCTGGCCAGCGGCCGAATCACGTTGGCAGGCAAGGTCAATCGGCCCGAAGGCGACGAGCTAGCCGCCGCACGCGCCGCGCACCTGTCCGCTGTCGCCGCCGCCAAGTACTACATCGACTACAGCGACTTCTCGCTATGGGTGCTGCGCGTTCACCGGGTGCGGTGGGTCGGCGGATACGGCCGGATGGATTCCGCGACGGGCGACGATTATGCGGCCGCAATTCCGGATCCTGTGCAGCCGCTCGCCGCCGGTGCGATCGACCACCTGAACGCCGACCATGCCGAATCGCTGGCCCTTATGGCACGGGTGTTCGGCGGCTATCCGGATACCGACGCCGCGACGTGCACGGGTGCCGACCGCTACGGGCTCGACCTGAAAGTCAGCACACCGCGAGGGATCGCCTACACCCGGGTCGGGTTTGCCGCGCCGATCGATGCAGTCGGTGAATTACGCGCGGCCACAGTGGAATTAGTACGACGGGCGGGAGCGTCATGAAGGTCCATCACCTGAACTGCGGAACGATGAAACCGCCTGCCACACAGCCGCTGGTCTGCCATGTGCTGCTTGTGGAAACCGACAACGGCTTGGTGCTCGTCGACACCGGATTCGGACTGGCCGACCTCGCCGACCCAAAGCGGCTCGGGCCGTTTCGCCATGTAATCAAGCCCACCTTGGACCCGACGGAGCCGGCCCTGCGGCAAGTGGAACGTCTCGGGTTCAGCCGAAACGACGTGCGCCACATCGTGATAACGCACTTCGATATGGACCACATCGGAGGCCTCGTGGATTTTCCCGACGCCCAAATCCACGTCACCGCGGCCGAGGTGCGGGGCGCGGTAACATCGCCGTCATGGCGAGAACGGTTGCGGTACCGGGCAATTCAGTGGTCCCATCGCCCACAGCTCGTTGAGCACACCGTCGAAGGAGAGTCGTGGCGCGGGTTCGCGGCGGCCAAGCAGCTCGATGCGATCTCGCCCGGCATCGTCCTCATTCCGCTGCCCGGGCATACGCGCGGCCACGCGGGAGTGGCGGTCGACGCCGGCGATCACTGCATCCTGCATTGCGGCGACGCGTTCTACCACCGCGGGACGGTGGACCAGCGAACCCCGGTGCCCGGGATAGTGCGACTGCAGGAAAGGATCAACTTCTTCGACTGGGCGCAACTACGCGACAACCAGGCCCGGCTCGCGGAGCTCTACCAGCGGAGCGAGCCCGACCTGACCATGATCTGCGCACACGATCCAGTGATGTACCAGCGCGCCGCGGCGACTGGCACCTAATCGTCGAGCAGGGTGTCGGCGGCGATCATCGACGCCGAGATCGCTGCCGGGAACCCGCCGTAGAACGCGACATGGGTGATCAGCGCGGAGATTTCGTCGAGCGTGAGACCGTTGTCGACGGCTCGCTTCAGATGCGCGGGCAACTCCTCCGGTCGATAGAGGACCGTCAAAGCGGCGACGGTCGCGATACTGCGGTCTCGCGGACTGAGGCGCTTGTCGGTCCACACCTCGGAGTACAGCGGGTGGTTGATCAGATCGGTGAGTTCTGGGGTGAATCGTCGCGCCGCTTCACGCGGCGACTCTGGATAGTTCGGCATCCGGCCAAGGCTAGCCGCGGTTAATCTCAGTCCCGGTGAGCAACGTGCAGAGCGACGATGACTAGGGTCCGCGCATTGCTGGCTGCAGCGTTGGTGTTGGTGTTGGTGTCCGACCACCGGCCGCATGAACACTCCGTCGGCGCCGTCGGTGGTCCCCTGGCATGGCTGCTTGCCAGCTCCACGGACCTCGGCCCGGCGCGCGGCAGAGTGCAGCTGACGGTTGCGCTTCACAGCGAGCGACGGCCGGAGGGCCTCATCAATTGGGCTGAGCGCCAACATCTTTCGGTGAACTGGCGGCCAGGGGATGACTGGGCCGTCCTGGCGGGCGCGCCGGCTGACATGGCCAACTCGTTCCGTGTGGCCGTCCACGACTATCGGGGCCAACGCGGCCAGACGTTCTACGCGTCGCCGCAGCAGCCGAGCGTCCCGCCCACGCTGGGCGGCGAAATCAGCGGGCTGGGGCGGATTCTCGGCTACACACCGCATCATCTTGCGCGGCCGCCGCAGCCGCCGTTGACCGATACGCCCAAACCCGGCCTCTCGCCCGGCGAGCTGCTGAGCGCGTACAACGCCACCGGTCTCACCAAGGCAGGGTTCAACGGGAAGGGCGCCACGATCGTCTTTTTCGAGTTCGACGGCTTCGACCAGGACGACCTCGACTCGTTCGCGACGCTGACCGGGCTGCCGGAATTCACGCCTACCGTCGTCGGCGGTCAGTCCGGCGAGCCTCACGGCGAGACCGTGATGGATCTCGAAGTCGCCCATGCGATTGCGCCCGACGCGCACCTAGTCGTCGTCAACGCGCGCCCGACCCTGGAGGGCGACGGCAACTACCAGAAGATCGGCCGGATGTTCGAGGACGCGGACCGTCAGTTCCCGGGCGCGGTCTGGAGCCTGTCGATCGGGTGGGCGTGCGACAAACTGCTCACTGCCGCCGATCTCGCACCGGTGCGTGCGGCATTGACCAAAGCACAATCCCACGGCACCACCGCTTTTGACGCCACCGGCGACAACGGTGGGCTGCAATGCAAGGGCGGCGAAGACTGGTCGACACCGCCTGGCGCCTCCGACGTCGGCTTGGACGCATTGTCGTCGATACCGGAGATGACGGCCGTCGGCGGCACGACATTGTCGACCGATACCAGCGGAGTGTGGCTGGGCGAGCAGGCCTGGTTCAATCCGCCGCTGTCGATCGGCAGCAGTGGCGGGGTGTCGGCGCTGTATCCACGTCCGGACTGGCAGCACAGCGTCTCGTCGAACCGCGATTCCTCGCACAGGTTGTCACCGGACGTCGCCGCCACCGCTGACCCGTTGACCGGATTGCGCATCGTGTTCGGGCACCAAATTCTGGTGGGCGGCGGCACTTCTCAGGCCGCACCCATCTGGGCCGCGCTGACGACATTGATGAATCAGTACCTCGTCGCCGAGGGCGGCCGTCCGCTGTCGATGCTGAATTCGCTGCTGTACCGGATCGCGTCGGGCGCCCCGCGGCCGGCGTTCCGCGACATCAGCCTCGGAGGGAACGCGGTCGACGTCGCTGTTCCCGGCTACGACCTCATCACCGGGCTCGGTACGCCCAACATCGACAACCTGGCGCGCAACCTGCTCGACATCCAGAGGTCGCGGTGACGGCGGGCACGTCGACGACGCGGTGCCGGGTTTGCGAAACCGACGTCCCCGCCGGGACTTTCTGCGGGTACTGCGGCGCGCATCTCTCGCCCAAGCGCGGCGACGGGCCGGCATGGTTGCGGCTGAGGGCCTTTGGGGCCGCGCCTCGCGAACACATGTTGCGTCCTTCTGTCGCCAGTTCGCTTTTCCCGCACTTGCAGCATCGATCGCGTACGCCTTTTCGGATCGCGCTCGCCCTGCTGTTGCTTGCGTTGGTTCTGTTCGCAGTGCTGCGCTGGCAGCCGCCGCTCATCGCGATCAGCGCGCTCGGCCTGCCGCTGCTGTTCGTGTTCTACCTTCGAGAGTCCGACGCCTACGTCGACCTGCCACGCGGGTCGTTGATTCTGACGGCCGTCACCGCGGCGGGGTTCGGTACCGGGTGGGCATGGGCGACGGGCGCGATCATCGCGCGCAGCTACGACGTCGCGTTCGGGGCGGGGTTCGAATACAAGCGACCGCTCTGGGAGGGCCTCGCCATCCCTGTCCTCGGCGCACTTCTGATGCTCGCGCCCACGGCGCTGGCCCGGCTCTCGCGCGTCGGTACGCGTGAATCGCTTGACGGTTTCTTGTTCGGCACCGTCGCCGCGATGTGCTTCACGGCCGCGGCGACGGTGACCTGGTTGGCTCCGCAGTTCGAAACCGGGATGATGGCCGACGACCGGCCGATCGGTGTGCTGATGGCCGAGGCCGGGATTCGCGGGGTCGCCATGTCGCTGACCGCTGCGGCGGCCGGGGGGATGGTCGGGGCCGCGCTGTGGTTCGCCCGGCCCGATCGCGAGCATCAACATCCCGGCCAGTGGTTGGCGAACCCGGCGTTCGCGGTGCCCGTCGTGCTGCTCGCCTACGCCGCGTTGGGCCTGGTCGACGTGGTGCAGTCGGCGCAATACCTGCAGCTGGTGTTCCACCTCGTCGTCGCCGCGCTGATGACGTTCGCGCTACGACTCGTGCTGCACATGGCGCTGCTGCGTGAGCCGCACGACCCGATCACAAACGAGCCGGTGGCGTGCTCGGAGTGCGGCACCGTCGGCCCGCACATGGCCTTCTGCCCGAACTGCGGGATCGCCAGCCGCGCGTCGTCACGCTCGTCGCGGGCCGCGCGCAAAAATGAC
>Ga0070741_10006856_pt1 | contig 24098 bp, 22 predicted proteins | sample Coa_R1_4_FD_66440 | JGI IMG/M metagenome (GOLD analysis project Ga0070741, IMG submission 66440) | Surface soil microbial communities from Centralia Pennsylvania, which are recovering from an underground coalmine fire - Coalmine... | ecosystem: Environmental > Terrestrial > Soil > Unclassified ...
TGTCCTCGGCGACTCCGGGTTTGTCGATAATTTTTACTCGCGCATTCCGGGGAATGTCGATTTTTTCATGAACACGGTGGGCTGGATGTTGGGACGGAAAGAGTTGATCGCGCTCGGGCGGACGGCACACGTCTCAGAAGCAAAGCGCAATACGACCCCACAGCAAGCACTGTATTTGACCACCTCCCAGTCGCGGCGACTGTTCTGGATTATGGTCGTAATCGAGCCGCTCGTCGTCTTTGCGATCGGCATGGCGGTCTTCTTACGACGGAGGCGAAACGGATGAGTCTGGTACGCGAGAGTCGTCGGACGGTGATATTGGGCCTGCTCGCCTGTATGCTGGGAGGGTACGCCTATACCACCGCACCGGAAAAAAAAGCCCCAACTTCTACGGCGGAAAAACCCAGCGAGCGCCCAATTTTCGCCTTTAACGCCGAGAAAATCGGACAGTTTGATGTGGCCTATGATGGTAAGCACATGATTGGTAAGCGGACCCCTGAGGGATGGAAAACTCCTGACGGCGCGGCGCTGCCGTCGGCGGCGATTGATGATTTTCTTGCCAACGTGACAAAACTGATTAATCTCGGAGAGGTTGAAAAAGGGCGAGACGATAAACTCTCAGACTACGGACTCGAACCGCCAGTGACACAAATCGCACTAGAGGTTGAGGGAGAAGGGGCACAGTCTCTCGCGATTGGGAGGCATAATCCCGTGAACAGCAGCCTCTACGCACAGGTGAATCAATCGTCGCAGATAGTTTTGATCGGGTCGATCATCTCGTGGGAGCTGCGTAAACTGACGGATGCGATCCAGAACGCGGCGAGTGCGGGGTAGGGCAATACCGTTCGGCCAACAGTTTGATCTGGGCTTTTCATTCCTGAATGGCCGTATCCTCACGTTGACACAAATTGCTTTCCTCATCGGTCCCCAGGTGTTGCCGGGCGACGCGGAAATCCAAGTGTGCCTTGCCAACAGTTGACAACTGGGTGGTACTAACCGGATAATCCCCAGCCAGAAGGAGGAGCGCTGGCGGAGGTCTTAAGTCGAGTAGGGAGGCTCACTGACGCAATGACCGCCGTGGCTAAGGCACAGCAGCTAAAGGGCGAATTTCCGGATAATCAATTCTCCAGTATTGGCATAGCCTTACAAATCCTCAACCAACGCCGTACTTAAATAGCGTTCCGCCGAGCTGGCCAGGATCACCACGATCACCTTTCCCTTGTTCTCTTTTCGTGCGGCGACTTGCAGTGCCGCCCACACGGTGGCGCCGCTACTGATGCCGGCCGGGATGCCTTCCTGCCTGGCTATTTCGCGTGCCGTTGCCAGCGCGTCTTCGTCTTGCACCTGGATGATCTCGTCAATGATTTTAGTATTCAGCACTTTCGGAATAAACCCGGCGCCAATGCCTTGGATGGCGGTCGGGCCCGGAGGTTTTCCCGAGAGCACAGCAGAGCGGGCTGGTTCAACCGCGATGGCCCGGAAACTCGGCTTCAATTTTTTGATCACCTCGGAGACGCCAGTGATTGTCCCTCCTGTCCCGACGCCGCTGACGAAAAAGTCTACCGCACCGTCAGTGTCTTCCCAAATTTCTTGTGCGGTTGTGCGGCGGTGCACATCTGGATTGGCAGGATTTTCAAACTGTTGCGGGATAAAGGCGTTCTTCAGTTTCTTAGCTAATTCTTTGGCTTTATTAATGGCACCCTGCATACCTTCTTGCGCCGGCGTCAGCTCTAACTCTGCGCCGAGTAGGCGCAGTAAGTTACGCCGCTCCATGCTCATCGATTCCGGCATCGTTAGGATCAGACGATAACCGCGGGCGGCAGCCACAAAGGCGAGCGCGATACCCGTGTTCCCGCTGGTGGGCTCGATAATAACGGTATCGGCGGTGAGTTTTCCGGCACGCTCGGCGGCGACAATCATATTATTACCAATGCGATCTTTGACGCTCCCCAGCGGGTTGAAGAATTCGAGCTTCGCGTAAATCTCTGCGGCGAGGCCGTGCGTAATGCGATTGAGGCGAACAAGCGGAGTACGACCGATGGTCTCAGTAATATCTTTGAATAGCCGGGCCATGAGGACTCCTTGGGAAAGGGAAATGGAGTCCTTAATATATCAGGAAGAGAGGGAAACGTCTGTCCTTAAGAAGAAGGGAAAATGGGGAAATGGCGAAGTGGGAAAACGGGATAGAGGAGAATGGATAAGGGGTAATGGGAACGAATAAAGGATAAAGGATAAGGAGTAATGGGAAAAGAAGAGAAAAAGCAAAACATTCCTCCTTTATCCTTTATCCCTTCTCCTCTATCCTTGCTCGTTCTTATCCTTTCATTGTTTAGGACGCGTACTCGGTAGTCGAGGGGCTTGGCGCCGCAAGAACGGGATCGTGTTTCTTCCCGGCCTTGCCAAAATAGCGAAACAGTAACCAGCCGTCGATCACAAAAGTTGTAGCAAGTACGCTGTACGCTTGCGGGCTCGCAAGAACGCCGAGTTCGATAAGAATACGTGAGAGCCCAAACCCGACCACCCACGCGTCAAAACTCATGCAGAGGCGACGGAAGGTTTCTGCCGCGACTCGTCGGAGAAGGGCAATGCCCAGGGGAACGCCAAGGATGACACTTGGTACAATCAGCGCCATGAGCCGAGGCGTAGTGGAGGAATAGAGCCCTAAGAAATAGTACGCCAGCGCGGTGAAAGAAGATTCGGTGATTCTGACCAGGGCTAGACCGGCACGGAATTCTTCTTTCACATAGCCCTGATTGTTGAACAGGAGCGCCAGGGGAGGGCCGGAGATGGTAGTGATTGAGTAGAGTACTCCGACACCGGCCCCGAAGGGGACACTCACTGCGCGTTCTGCTTTGATGTAGCGGCGAAATCCGGCGGCTTGAATGAAGATAAAGGGGAGGATGATGGTATAGGTGAGCAACTTGATCCAGCCGGGGTGCACGACTGCCAAAGCGTAGCTTCCGATAACGACTCCGGGAACCAGTCCGATTAACATGGGCAGAACCCGACGCCATACCTGCGGCAGGCTCCGTCGATTCATGACGAGCACGTAACTGTTAATAATGACTTCCAGGAGCACCAACGCCGGGTTCAGAACTCGGTTCGCGTAAAAAAGAAGAGCAACTGGAACTGTGAGTGAGGAAAAACCGTACCCCAGCGCACCATTCACGGTGGCGGCAAAGAAGGTGATGAGGACGAGGGTGATGACTGCCGAGTCCGAGAAGAACGTTTCCATGTCAATCCCGCCACCGGAACTATTCGGCCCGCGAGTGTTCCTCCCGCTTCACGGAAGGCAATAGTTCACGCTCAAATCTGCCACTCTCAATTGCGCAGTGCATCCCGCACTCTTTGGCAACCCCGGTTTCCCACCACCAGCGTCCGGCGCGCGGGTCTTCACCGGCAGAGGTCGGGCGCGTACACGGGGCGCAGCCGATGCTGGTGTAGCCTTGGTCGTAAAACGGATGGTACGGAACGTTATGCGTACGAATATAACTCCACACTTCTTCTTCCGTCCAACTGGCCAAGGGATTCACTTTGACGAGCCCACCGTGGTCGTTATCGAGTTCGATCTTCCCGACCGCTGCTCGTGTGGACGACTGGTCGCGACGTAAACCCGTGACCCACGCGTCGAGCGACGCCAAAACGCGCCGGAGCGGGAGAACCTTCCGGGCCTCGCAGCAGAGCAAGCGGGATTGTACAGAGCGATAAAAAAGGTTGGTGCCATGACGCCGCACGATACTCTCAACCTGAGTGGCATCCGGGAAGTAGACTTCGACTTCGATATTGTACTTCTCGCGGACTTGGTCGAGTAACGCGTAGGTTTCTTGCGGAAGGCGGCCGGTGTCGATGGTAAATACCCGCACTTTAGAGTCGATCCGCCACGCCATATCAAGGATCGCCATCCCGTCGGCTTGCAAGCTCGTACACAACGCGGCGCGAGTCCCGAATCGCTCCAGCGTCCACTGCAGGACTTCCTGCGGACTCCGAGCTTCATAAGTGCGGGCAAGGTGTGTCACTTCTTGTGCATTAAGTCTGGCGCGGTCAGTCATGAGGGCGCTCTCCTATTCCTTATGCGACGGAACGGCACTAGGCCACAGTCACTTCCTGCGGTCGAGACTCTTCTAGCTGTATCGCAGAGACGCCGACGTGACTGTCGATCGCCGCTGTTCCGCTCATGATCTGACGGACACGTTCCGCGCCGAGGCGGTGACAAAAGTCACCGAGACGTTCGCCACTCTGGCGCTCAGTCCGAAAGGCGATCAATACAGGATAGAGCGTCGAAACGATTTCTTTGCTGGGAACCAAGTCGGCGACGGAGAACCCTAGACGCGTCCCGAGGTGGCTGCCGCCGAGGTACAGCGCGTAGTTATCGCCCGAGCGGCCGACAATGCCGATCTCTGCGGTGTAAGGCCGCGCACATCCATTCGGACACCCGGTGATCCGCACAACCGGCGCTTCATTGCCGAGTCCCAGGGTGGAGAGGGCGTGGTCAAGCTGAGGAAGCAGCGACGGCATAAACCGTTCGGCTTCCGAGAGAGCTAGGCCACACGTCGGCAATGCCGGACAGGCTAAGGCCCGCTGGCGCAACGGTGTGATGTTTTCGACCGGAGCAACACCGTATTCACGAAGGATTGCGTCAACCTCGTGACGTTGGGATTCGCGAATGTCAGAGAACAGGATATTCTGGTCCGCGGTGAGGCGAATGCCGGGCCGCACATGCTCGGCGATGCGGCGAAACGCTGTGCGCGTTTGCTGCGACTCGGCATCGCGGATGCGCCCGCTCTCCACATAGACGCCGAGCGACCACAGGCCGTTTTCCTGGGCGTGCCACCCCAGATGGCTGTGAGCATCACTTATAGTGACTGGACGGGGCAGCACAAGATCGTAGCCAAGGCGGGTGCTCAGCTCTTGCCGGAACCACCCCACCCCTTTTTCTGCTACCAGGTATTTGATCCGTGCGTGTTTACGGTTCTCCCGGTCACCCCAATCACGGAAGATGGCGACAATGGCGGTTGCGACCTCTAACACTTGGGCACTGGTCATCCAGGCCAGCGCCTGTCCGAGGGCGGGGAACGTCGCCGGCTTATTGTGGGTCATGCCGAGGCCGCCGCCAACATAGACGTTATAGCCGAGAATGTGCGTGCCGTTAGTGATCGCGACAAACCCGAGGTCCTGCACCAAAATATCCACGCAGTTGTCCCACGGCAGCGCCACGCCAATCTTAAATTTGCGCGGGAGATAGGTCTTCCCGTATAACGGCTCGGCTTCCGGAGCTCCGACATCAGCGGCTTTTTCTCCGTCGAGCCAAATTTCACTGTAGGCTTGGGTTTTCGGCTCCAGGTGACGGGCAAGTGTCGTGACTTGGTGCCAGATTTCACGTTCGAGATGATCAGCCACCGGATACGGGCAGCACACCACGTTACGCACCACGTCGCCACAGGCGGCGAATGTGGTCATGAGGCTCGAAGCAATAGACTGTAAGGTTGCGCGGAGATCAGATTTCAAAACCCCATGCAGTTGGAAATCCTGGCGTGTGGTCAGGCGTAAACTCCCGTCGCCAAACTGTGTGGCGATCTCGTCCTGCGCGAGATACTGCTGGGGGGTGACGCGCCCACCAGGAACTCTGGTGCGGACCATGAACGAGTGAGCCTTGCCTTGGGCTTCTTGCTTCCGCGTCTGTCGGGCGTCGCGGTTTTCCTGTTGGTACATGCCATGAAACTTGAGGATTCCTGCTCCGGCAGCGGAAAAACCGGAAGCAGACTGCGACAGCTCTTCCGCCAGAGGGCCCCGAAGGGCGGCGCTGTTGGCTTTTAGATGTTCGACGTTAGCCATAGCAAATCCTTTTTTTGTTAAAAACTAGTAAATCTATAGACATTAAAGATTTATTGTGGCAGTATCCGCTTTGTGCTGGTAGAGTCAAGGGCCTAAAGAACGAGACACAAAAGTTTTTCGGTTATGGGCTACTATCCAATTTATCTCGAACTCCGTGGGCGTCGGTGTTTAGTCATCGGTGGTGGTACGGTTGCCGAGCGCAAGGTGCATGGACTGTTGGCAGTAGAGGCCGCGGTCACGGTAATTAGCCCACAGTTGACGGCCCTGCTTGCAGATTGGAGCCGACATGGTGCGATTCAACATATCGCCCGTTCGTATCAAGAAGGAGATATGCGTGGGTATCACTTGGTGTTTGTCGCGACTGATGATGGCACAGTCAATGCGGCAGTCGCACGGGAAGGCCGTAGGCGAGAGATCTGGGTGAATGCCGCCGATGATCCCGCGTATTGTGATTTCATTCTGCCGGCAGTTGTCCAACGCGGCGCATTAAGTGTTGCCGTCGCGACAGGCGGAACAAGTCCGGCGCTGACCCGCGCCATTCGTGAGGAACTGCAAGAATACTTCACCGAAGATTACAGCCTCCTTGCGGCGGTAGCCGCAGAGGTCCGCCTGCAACTCCGTACGAACAAAATCACCGTGCCCGGCGCCCGCTGGGTATGGGCGCTTAGGAACGAAGAATTCCGCGACCTCATTCGCGCCGGGTTTCGTGACGAAGCGATCGACTGGTTAGTGACACAACTACAGGAGCGGTCATGACACAAGCAACTGTTCATCTGATTGGCGCAGGGCCGGGCGACCCAGGGCTGATGACTGTGCGAGGATTGAAATTGGTGCAACAGGCAGAAGTCGTCATCTACGACCGCCTTGTACACCCTGAGATTGTGGAAGAGGCCCCTTCCGATGCACTGCGCATCTATGTCGGCAAGGAAACCGGCCTACACTATGTACCGCAGGAACAAATCAATGAACTGCTTGTGAAGTATGGTCGCCAAGGTCTTCGCGTCGTCCGCCTTAAAGGCGGAGATCCCTTTGTCTTTGGTCGCGGGGGGGAAGAGGCCCAGGCGCTGGTAAAGGCCGGGGTTCCTTTCGAGATCGTTCCCGGCGTGAGTTCTGCCGTCGCAGTCCCGGCATACGCGGGCATTCCTGTTACGCATCGGAAAGTCGCGTCTTCTTTTGCTGTGGTAACCGGGCATGGCGAAGGGAACAGAGACATTTCGACCATAGATTGGGCGGCTTTGGCGACGGCGGTCGATACCTTGGTGGTCCTCATGGGCGTGAAAGGGCTGACCAAAGTTGTCGATCAACTTCTTGCGCACGGGCGTTCGCCGGCGACGCCGGTCGCACTTATTCGTTGGGGAACGACGAGCGAACAACAAACTGTGGCCGGGACCTTGGCCGATATTGTTGCCAAAGCGACTGCGGCCGGCCTTGAACCACCAGTCGTAACCGTTATAGGTGAAGTCGTTGCGTTGCGAGAACAACTGCAATGGTTTCCGGAGATACTGACGACGCCACATGAAACTCTCAAAGAAATGCCAGTACGCCCTGCGCGCGCTCACACGGTTGGGAGCGCCGGGGGCACCGCCGATTATGTCGATTCAAGAACTCGCGCGGCAAGAGCGCATTCCCAAGAAGTTCCTTGAGCAAGTGCTCTTGGCACTCAAGAAAGCCGGCATTTTGCAAAGTAGCCGGGGAAAAACCGGTGGCTACAGTCTAGGAATGGCTCCCGCAGATGTGTCCCTCGGGGATATCATTCGCGCAGTGGACGGCCCGCTCACAGCCCTCCCCTGCCTGAGTCCTGTCGCGCCAACGAAATGCTCGGACTGTATGTCCCTAGAAAACTGTTGGTTACGTGGGGTGATGGTCGAAATGGACAAGGGGGTAAACGCCGTGCTCGAAAAAGCCTCTTTGGCTGATATGAGCCGTCGTGCGGCGCAAAGTCAGCGCCGGGATGCCGTCACTTCTTCGATGTATCATATCTGACCTTCTCTGTTCGTGATGATTCCCCTTCGGCGGTTTTTGGCATGGCAACGCCGCTCATGATCATGGGCTGTACCAGCGACGCGGGAAAGTCGTTTCTTGTAACGGCGCTGTGTCGACACTTTGCCAATCGTGGCCTGCGGGTCGCGCCCTTTAAGGCGCAGAATATGAGTAACAATGCCGCAGTGACCTCCGACGGCGCAGAGATTGGCCGGGCGCAATATCTGCAAGCCTTAGCGGCTCGCGTAACGCCGCACGCACGTATGAATCCGGTGTTACTCAAACCGCACGCCGATACGTCCAGTCAGGTGATCGTTATGGGGCGGGTCGATACGACGATCAGTGCCTTGCCGTGGATGGAACGTAAGCGCTATCTGTGGCCGATTGTCTGTGAGGCATTGCACAGTCTGTTGCAAGACTACGAACAAGTAGTGATAGAAGGGGCCGGCAGTCCGGCGGAGGTCAATCTACGGGCGGGCGATACTGTCAATATGAGTGTGGCGCTTGAGTGCCAGGCTGATGTCTATCTCGTTGCGGATATTGATCGGGGAGGGGCGTTTGCCCACCTTCTTGGAACGTGGCAGTGTCTTGAACCCGACGAGCGCGCGCGAATAAAAGGCTTTATCCTGAACAAGTTTCGTGGCGATCCGGCTTTGCTTGGCGACGCGAGGGCATGGCTGCAAGAAAAGACCGGTATTCCTACCGTCGCACTTGTCCCGCTCATCCATCACACCCTCCCGGAGGAGGACACATTTCAGCACCGCGCACAGTTTGATCCACGGCAGGTCAATATTGCGCTGCTGACGTACCCGTATGCCAGTAATCTTGATGAATTTGATCCGCTAATACAAGAACAAGGTGTGAATATTGTTCCCATCCGCGACTACGCCCGACTCGATGTGTACCACGCGATTCTTCTCCCGGGGAGTAAGAATACCGGAGCGAGCCTCATGCATCTCCGGCAAACTGGCTTGGCCGCCGAAATACACAGGGCCGCCCAGCGTGGGATTCCGATCCACGGCATTTGTGGCGGACTACAACTGCTAGGGCGAGAAATTCGCGATCCGCTTCAGTTGGAGGCGGGTGATTGTCTTGGGCTGGGCCTCCTTGATCTGACGACGACGTTAGTGCCGCAAAAAACTACCCGACAATGTGAAACCTTGTGGAATGGTGTGGTAGTCCGTGGCTATGAAATTCATCACGGCCAGACACAAGTTGGTGCGGGGATCGATGAACATTTGGCTGGTGGGTTGGGTTGGCAACTCGGTAACGTCTGTGGCGTGTACGTGCACGGACTGTTTGACAATGCAGTATATCGCCGGCACTTCCTCACGCGTTTGGGCTGGCAAGGTGAGACATCCACAGGCTGGCCGGACGTAGTTGACGCGAGCATCGAGCGAGTCGCGCGACTTATTGCCGAAAGTGGGTGGACGATCTAACCGAGGGAATTGATTCACCCGCCCACCCGGAGTAGCTGTATCTCCATCTTACGAGAGGAGGGCAGTGCTAATGAGCACCCAAAGTCACAGCTTGAGCACTGAATTGCAAGAACAGATCAGTGCTTTTCAGCAGCAGATGCTGCCGAAGATTCCCAAAGAGGTCCTGGAGACGTTCGAGAAAACCACAACCGACTTGGTCCGCTCGGGAATCGCCGAGCGCAGTCTTCACGTTGGCGACAAAGCGCCGGACTTCGCGCTGACCAATACGCGCGGGAAACAGGTCGTGTTTGCCGAGGTCCTCAAAAGAGGACCGGCAGTCGTCACCTTCTACCGCGGCGGCTGGTGACCGTACTGCAACCTGCAGTTGCAGGCGTATCAAAAGCGGTTGCCGGAGTTGCAAACATTAGGAGCATCGCTCGTCGCGATCGCACCAGAGCTGCCAGAGAAAACCACGGCGACGACTGAGAAAGACCACCTCTCGTTTGATGTGCTCAGTGACGCCGGCAATAGAGTCGCGCGTCAGTTTAAGCTCGTCTTTCCCGTAGCCGAAATCCTCCGGCCAATCTACAAAAACATCGGCGCTGACTTGCCGGCGTACAACGGCGATGAGTCGTGGGAGCTGCCGATGCCCGGAACGTTTGTCGTTGATAAAAGCGGCACTGTGCGCCTCGCGTTTGTGGATGCCGATTACACGCGCCGCCTGGAGCCGCAGGCGATCGTCGACTGCTTGCGCGAGATTAGTAAGGCGTAACTTACGGGGGGCGAAAAGGCGAAATGAGTAAAAGGGGAAATAGATAAATAAGAAGGGATAAAGGATAAGGGAAACGGATAAAGGATGAACTGGAACAAGGAGAGAGAATGTCACACATTTTTTTCACCCTTATCCCTTATCCTTTCTCCTTTATCCCGTTTCCCCATTTCCCCTTTAACTAAGAGTGTTCTATGTCAGACATCGGCTTATTTGATGCCCTTACCACTATGCGGGCGATGCGGCGACTCAAGCCTGACCCGGTGCCGCTCGAATTGATTCGCAAAGTGCTTGACGCCGGAACTCGCGCCCCGAGCGGACAAAATACGCAACCGTGGGCGTTTGTGGTGATCCAAGACCCTGCCGGAAAGAAATTTATTCAAGAGCGCTACCACCGGGCAATGCTTTCGCGTTTCGCCGCGTTTCTGCCAGAACCGGAAGATCGTTCTCCACAGGCCCGCATTGCCCGTGCGGCCATGCACCTCGCCGAGCATATGCACGAGGCGCCAGTTTTGTTGCTGGTCTGCGGTCTGCGCGATTGGCCGTTCAGCGTGCCGAAAGACAAACGCGTGGGCAAAGCGCCACCGTCATACGGCTCGGTGTATCCGTGTGTGCAGAACATCCTGTTAGCGTGTCGTGGCCTCGGGCTCGGCGCAAGTCTGACGACGATGCATCAACTGTTTGAAGACGAATTGCATACCCGATTCGGCATTCCCGAAACACACGGAGTCGTAGCTTTGATTCCGATCGGTTTTCCGCACGGGAAGTTCGGTCCGGTCTCGCGTCGTCTCGCACCAGAAGTGACACACTTTGATTATTGGGGGCAACAGCGGCCTTCATAAAGAGGGGAATTATGGATCTCAGCAAACCCGGAGTCTTTTGTTTTCTTGACGGATTAGCCGGCGAACAAACAGGTCACTTCGCCCGCAAGGCCGAACGGCTCGGTTACAGTGCGTTATGGTTTGCCGAGACGCGAGGGCGCGAACCCTTTTCCTTTGCGTCGTACTTGCTTGGCCGGACGGAGCGATTAATTGTCGCGACTGGGATCGCGGTCGTCTATGCCTATGAACCAATCGCGATTGCCAACGCGGCACGTACGCTGGGCGAGTTGTACGGCGACCGTTTCATTCTTGGCCTCGGTGTGAGCAATAAACGTGGCAATGCCGGACGCGGAATTCCGTACGACAAACCGGTCAGCTTCATGCGTGAGTATTTAGCTAAGATGAAGGAAGTCCCGTATGCCGCGCCACTGCCTAAACACGAGTGCCCAATCGTGATTGCCGGCATGATGCCGAAGATGTTGCAACTTGCCGGCTCCGCGACACACGGGACCCATACGTATTTCACCACAGTCGAGCAAATTGCCCGGACCCGCGCGGCGTTGGGATCACGACCTTGGCTGTGTGCCGAACTCGGAGTGATGCTGGAATCTGACGCGCCGAAAGCGCGCGCGGCGATTCGGCAGTACGTCCAGATTTATTTGACCATTGATCACTACGTCAAACGGTTTCGTGAGGTCGGATTTACCGATGAAGATTTCGCCGACGGCGGTAGTGACCGGCTCGTCGACGCAATCGTTGCTTGGGGAAATGAGGGAAAGATTCGCGAACGCATCGGCGCCTACTACAAAGCCGGTGCCTCGCACGTCTGTATTATGCCGCTGAAATCAGAGGGTGGATTGGTGCCGGACGAGCGCGCACTGGAAGTGCTCGCGCCGCGCTGAGTATCCTACGATGTCAGTTGTTTAGACAGAGCGATTCGAGGCATCGAGGCACCGGGGATATCATCGAGCACTACATTTTCGACGCCTGCTCGGGTTGTGCCCTTGTAGAGTCCCTTTTCACACCGCGAACACGGCAGCGTGTCTACACCACTGCTTAACGCGAGGAGTCGGTAGGGGCAGCGCCAGGCAGACCACCAGCCAGCAGCAAGTTCCCAGTCTTTGCGTCAAAGACCTCGAAGCCGCGTGCGAAGTGCGGCTCGGCACCGGGCGGACCGGAGAAGGTAAAATCTCCTGTCAGCTCCACATAGCAAAGCGGTGTGTCGTCCGGCAGCCCTGTGCTTGCGCCGTTAAGCCGCTGGCCAACCGCCGCGCTACTCAAGAACGCTACCTCTGTAAGTGTTACGTTCAAGGAAGTTGACGACTCCTTCGCCTGTGACAAGAAGGTTCCCTAATTAAAGCTTTTTGCCAATCATCCGTTCTTTATACTCGGACCAGCGGCGGTAGGTAGAAGAGACCCGTTAAGGGCAAACCATCCGAAAGGGTGGGACGCAAAGCCACTGGCCTACGTCTTGCGCAAGCAAGATAAGGCAGCAGGGCTACCGGGCACGCACACCCTCCTCTGGGCTGTGTAATGGTGCACGGCTTCTTGCGAGACTCTCTGGCTTATCCCCAGGGAGGTTTCTTCCCTACCGCATCTTCTCTCCCACCTATCTCACCTATTCAAAATGTCGCTCGGCGTCCTTGAGGCGCTGCACGATAAGATCGATTTCTTTCCGCGGCATCTTATCCCTTTGTGACCTATTCTGAAATCGGAGAGAATTTGACGGCGACAATCAAGTTACTGTAATTTCTATTTTACTGGGGAAAATCGGGGTTACTCAATCTCTTCATAAATGTGGAGCTGCATTTATTCAGGTGAGGGTCTCACGTGTTACCATTTATCAAACTTTTGTGTTGCCGTGATGAACTTAACTGATTATCAAGCAAAATACTTCGCGTATGAACTGACGAAGCGGTGCTCGTCTGACAGCATTGAAAAGCTGGCTGGTGCGTTGGTCGACGCAAAAGTCGATTTGAACCCTCACCAAGTCGAAGCTGCGTTGTTTGCGTTTCAGTCACCGCTGTCAAAAGGAGCACTGCTAGCAGATGAGGTAGGCCTGGGGAAAACAATCGAAGCCGGACTGGTGATCTCACAGAAATGGGCGGAACGGAAACGGCGGATTCTCATCATCACTCCAGCCAACTTACGTAAGCAGTGGCATCAGGAGCTGCAGGAGAAATTTTTCCTTCCCTGTGTGATTTTGGAAACACGTTCGTACAATGAGTCAATTAAGCGTGGCAACCTACGCCCATTCGAGGCTAAGGACTCGATCGTCCTGTGTTCCTATCAGTTCGCGCGCAGCAAGGCCGCTGACGTCAACACAACACAGTGGGACTTGGTGGTGATTGATGAAGCCCACCGACTGCGGAATGTGTACAAATCGACGAACGTCATTGCTAATACGCTGAAGCAAGCGCTCAAGGACGCACCGAAGCTCCTCCTTACGGCGACACCGTTGCAGAATTCTTTGTTAGAACTGTATGGCTTGGTGAGTTTCATCGATGAGCATACTTTTGGTGACCTCAAGAGTTTTCGCGAACAGTTTGCCTCCCTCAACGGCAAACAGGTTTTCGATGCGTTGAAGGCACGCATCAAGCCAGTGTGTCACCGTACCTTGCGGCGACAAGTGATGGCCTACGTGCCGTATACTCATCGTCATCCCTTGATGGAACCGTTCACTCCTGACGGGAGTGAAGATCGCCTCTATCACCTCGTGTCTGATTACCTTCAGCGTGATAACCTCCAAGCCCTTCCCAAAAGTCAGCGTTCACTCATGACCCTGGTGTTGCGAAAACTGCTTGCCTCGTCGACATTCGCTATCGCAGGAGCGCTTGAGACGTTGAGTCAACGACTCCAAGGTCGTCTTGGGAAACCAAAGCCCACATCGTCACTAGAAGAAGAGTTAGAGCAAGACTACGAGTCACTGGCTGAGACTGCCGAAGAGTGGCCGGAGGATACGCCCGAAACTGAGCTACTTTCTGATGCTGATCGTGCAGCAATCGAACAAGAAATCTCTGACCTGGAAGCATTCCGCAAGCTTGCGGTTTCTATTACCCACAATGCCAAGGGCAAAGTGCTTCTCTCTGCGCTTGACCGTGCATTTGCTGAGGCTGCGCGTCTCGGTGCTGCGCGTAAAGCGATCATCTTTACCGAATCTCGTCGCACACAGGAGTATTTGCTGCGCGTGCTCGCAGATAGTGCCTACGCCGAAGGCATCGTGTTGTTCAACGGCTCAAACACCGATCCCCAATCGCGCCAGATTTACACTGATTGGATAGAGCGGCACGCTGGCACGGATCGTATCACTGGTTCCCGCACTGCCGACATGCGTTCGGCCTTGGTGGACTATTTCCGTGAGCAAGGGCAAATCATGATCGCGACGGAGGCAGGTGCGGAAGGCATTAACCTGCAATTCTGCTCTCTAGTTGTGAATTACGATCTGCCGTGGAACCCACAGCGTATCGAGCAACGCATTGGTCGTTGTCACCGCTATGGGCAAAAGCATGATGTCGTTGTGGTGAATTTTCTCAACCAAAAGAACGCAGCCGATCAACGGGTTTTTCAGTTGTTGTCAGAAAAGTTTTTGCTGTTTGATGGGGTCTTTGGCGCAAGTGACGAGGTCCTGGGAGCGATTGAATCCGGCGTCGATTTTGAGAAACGCATTGCTGACATCTACCAGCGGTGTCGCACGCCGGATGAAATCAATGCTTCATTCGATCAATTGCAACGCGAACTGAGCCAACAGATTGATGAGGCCATGACTCGCACGCGTCAACAGCTCTTAGAAAACTTTGATACCGAAGTCCATGAAAAGCTACGGATCAATCTAGAGAACAGCCGCACTTATCTGAATCGCTACGAGCAAATGCTGCTGGACCTTACACGCTATGAGCTGAGAGACCATGCGGAGTTCGTCAACGGTTCAGCTTTTCGGCTGGAGTCCTGTCCTTTTCCCGACGACATCCCACTCGGGCTCTACGAGTTACCGCGTCGCTCTGATGAAGCGCACGTTTACCGTCTTGGGCATCCGCTCGCTGAACACGTCTTACGGCAAGCCAAGTCTCGCAATTTGTCTGCAGCCGAAGTCACATTTGATTACTCAGGCCACGGGACCAAAACTGGTGTACTGGAACCCTATCGTGGGCACGGCGGTAAACTTCTGGTGAGCCTCTTTACAGTAGAATCCTTAGATCAGGCGGAAGACTATCTATTGTTTGTGGCCAACACTGAAAATGGAGACGTGTTAGAAGAAGATGTGGTGCTAAGACTGTTGACGCTTCCAGCGATATCAACAACGTCACTCACGGATGAAATCCCTCACGATGAACTGCGGGAACTGGTAGAGCAGCGAAAAGCCGCTATTCAGCGCACTATTTCAGAACGAAATGCGAACTTCTTCGAACTCGAAGCCGAGAAACTAGACGGCTGGGCTGATGACCTCAAGGTAGCACTTGAACGTGAGATCAAAGACACGGATCGGCAGATTAAGGAAGCAAAACGAGCTGCGACGCTAGCGCTGACGTTGGAGGAAAAACTAGCAGGTCAGAACCAGATCAAAGCATTAGAATCCCAGCGAAACAATAAACGTCGGGCGCTTTTTGACGCGCAGGATGTGATTGATCAAAAGCGAGAGGATTTAATCGGAAAAATCGAAACAAAATTGGAACAGCATATAGAACTACAAGAGCTGTTCGTTCTGAAGTGGACACTAAGTATGATGGCATAAGACTAAGAAAGCGCTGCGCTGATGTAAAATCGCACGGTCTAGCGAAATCGGGGGAAGGGTATGGAGCTGAAGACGATTCACTGCTTTCTAGTTCATCCCGCAAAACATGAAGAGAGTCAGCCAGCTATAGGGGGAACGGCCGTACCGAAGCGCGGGCAGCTCTTTACGATGCTCAACGGAATCTTTGAGAAGGCGGAATCAGATTGTCGCACTGATATTAGCTTCAATCATGCTGCGGACGGCAAGCAGCAAAATGGATGTCGCGATTTGTTTCTCGCATACATCAAGAGCCACAGTATTAAGGACGGAAGAAAAATTGCTTTACGCTTACAAGCAGTTACCACACAAAAGTCTGGGTTAGGGCTTTTATTCCTCATGCTTGGTCATGACGATAAAAGGGCAAAAATCGTGCTTTCCCGGTTTCCCGCAGATCAAGGCATATTAGCCGAGGAGCGGAAAGACTCACTGACCGTAGAGTTCCTTGAAAAGGTTTTCATGAAAAGTGCAACGGCTTACAAGGCTGCCTGCTATATAGGAAAACTTACGGATGCTGATTTTGGATAGGGCAGGCAGTCGACAAGCAACTCAACAACCCTGGAGGTCAGTTAGCTCGCTATTGGATTCGTGAATTTCTTGCATCTGATCTTCGAACGACTGCAGCTACTGGAAGCAAACGACTGGCAGTAGCTCTACGTACGGCTATGAGAGATCTGCCTAACTCAGAAGCAAAAACCCAGATTGCTGCTGCCGTGACACTTGCGCCAAGCATTACGGACCAGACTATAAACGCAGAGGAATTTTGCTCGCGATTCGGACTCTCTTCCCCGGCTATCGAGGCAGTTCGCAAAGCAATGCCGCACGAAAGCTTGATGGTTGAACATTTTCAATTTGATTCAACTGAATTTAGGAGTCATATCACTTTCCGATCGGTAGAGCTCAGCAACGGCGGAATTCTTACTGCGGACGCATCAAAGTTTGATGAAGTTTTCCAGCAAGAACCTGTAGGTCAAGATGGGGAAGTTCGTTTCATAACCGAGGGACAGATAGTCGATCAACGGTTTCGTAAGGCTAGAGTATGAAAGAGTTGGAAAAAGCGTACAGCAAAAGGTATTCACAGGTTCTTATACCGACAGCAAACAAACTCGAAACTTTTCTAAAAGAGAGCCTCTTCTCCTGCTCTAGAATTGATCGAATATGCACAAGGGCAAAAAGTATTTCGAGGTTTGTGCAGAAGGCGTCAAAGGAGGAAAACGGAAAGCGTAAATATACAGATCCATTCAATCAGATTCAGGATCAGATTGGTGCACGAATAGTGACTTTTTATTCGTCCGATGTCGAACGTATCGCGCAAGAAATAAAGCGGTATTTTCGCCCAATCGAAAACAAAATCTTGGTTCCTGACCGGGAAAGCGAGTTCGATTATGTAGGGCAGCATTTTATTCTACTCTTGCCTTCAGACGTTTTGGCCGGGGTTCAGAATGATGAGGGGGTACCTAATTTCTTTGAGCTTCAGATAAAAACACTATTCCAGCACGCCTGGGCGGAAGCCGAGCATGATTTAGGATACAAGCCTTCCCAACCTTTAACTTCTCTACAAAAGCGCAAGATTGCCTTTACCGCCGCACAAGCATGGGGAGCTGACCAGATTTTCGATGAACTCTTTCGTGAGCTTGGGGTCGCTGAGGTATGAGTAACCAATGATAAAATTCAAGCACGAATTCGGACTTACCCGGATTGCAACGAGCATCAATCTTTCTCAACGCTGAAGGTATACTCTGAAGCAATGAAAGGAAAATTTCTAGCGCTATTTATTTTGTAGTGGAGCGTGGTGTGATTCCTAAAGTTCCTGCTACTGCCAGAGAACTCGCCAGTCTTCTCAAACAGGGCGAAGGGAAGACACTGGAGTTCAAACGATCCACTGGAGAACTGCGCGAAGCACTGCAGACTGTGTGCGCCTTTCTGAATGGGTCTGGAGGCATGGTCTTACTGGGCGTGCGGCCAGATGGTGATCCTGAAGGACAACAGGTTACTGATCGAACGCTGCGCGAGATCGCCCAAGCTTGTGATCATTTTGAGCCACCGGTGAATTTACCAGTGGAACGCTTGCCGGCTGGTGCAGGACGAGAGGTGTTAATCCTGCGTGTGGACGGAAACTCGGACTCTATCCCCTTTACTTACGACAGTCGGCCGTATGAACGCGTTGGCAGTACGACTCGTAAGATGGCACAGGCTGCCTATGAGAAGCTCTTGCTTGAACGTACTCACAGCCGGAGACGATGGGAAAATCTTCCCGCCGACGTACTCACGCTCAAGGACATCGACCGTGATGAGGTGTTTCGTATCATTGGCATCGCCCAATCCGTGGGACGGCTAATCGGGCCGGTGGGGCGGAGTGTGTCCGATGTCTTGGACCGCTTGGGTCTACGTGAAAATGGACAACTGCTGCAGGCTGCGGTTGTGTTGTTCGGCAAGACCTTTCTCCCTCACTACCCACAATGCGAGCTACGCATGGCACGCTTCCGGGGCACAGATATGGCCGAGTTTCTCGATCAACGACAAATTCGCGGACCAGCGTTCAAACTTCTTGAGGAGGCCGAACTGTTCTGTCAGCGACACTTTCCCATGCCGGCGAAAATTGTGCCTGGCCAGATGCGCCGCGTGGAGAAACCACTCATACCACCGGACGCTATGCGTGAAATCCTCATCAATGCCTTGATCCATCGAGACTACACTGTCGCGGGTGGTGCAGTTTCACTAGCGCTTTTTGATGATCGGGTAGAGGTTTGGAGCGCGGGCGAATTTCCACGAGGCATTACTCCAGCGATACTGAAGCGGCGTCACCTATCGATACAACGCAATCCGATCATTGCGGACATGTTCTATCGTACCGGCTTAATCGAGCGCTGGGGACGTGGCACGAACCGGGTCATCGACATGTGCCGGGCCGCCGATATTCCACCACCAACCTTTGAGCAAATTGGGTTAGGAGCAGTAGTCACGTTTCAGGTGAATGTCGCTGGGATACAACCGGAAGTGGCACCAAGTTGGCACCAAGTCGGCACTAAGTCGGCACTAAGTCAGGAGCAAGTCATTATTCTGCGGCTTTGCCATGAAGAGAAAACCCTGCTTGATCTTATGTCTGCCGTCGGGCGAAAGGATCGCACCAAGTTTCGCACTCAGTTTCTCAACCCGCTTCTGGCTATGGATCTCATTCACATGACTATCCCGGATAAACCCAATAGCCGCTTGCAGAAGTATACGATCACGCCAGCGGGCATTGCAGCACTAAGGCAAAAGCAAGAAAAATAGCGATATGAGCAAGAAACAAAAACTCGAACTGACCTGGATTGGCAAAGAGCACCGGCCCAAGCTGGAGCCGCGCATTCTGTTGGAAGATCCGGAAAAGTCGTACCACGCTCCACATCGAGTGACTGATAGTGACATTTTCGACAACCGTCTCATCTTTGGTGACAACCTGCTCGCCCTCAAAGCGTTGGAGCAAGAATTCACTGGCAAAATCAAGTGCATCTACATTGATCCGCCGTATAATACAGGGAGTGCGTTTGAGCACTACGATGACTCCTTAGAACACTCACTCTGGTTGAGTCTTATGAAGAGTCGGCTCGAACTATTGTGGAAATTGTTGCGCTCAGATGGTCTTTTAGCTGTCCAAATTGATGACAATGAGTTCGCTCGGCTCTTCCTTTTGATGGCAGAAGTTTGTGGAGAGCGGAGCCTTAAGGTGATCATCGTAAAAATGGCTGAACCCACCGGAGTAAAGATGGCTCAAGTCATTAAGACGGGCGGCATTCCGAAGTTAAAAGAGTACGTCATTCTTGCTGGGAGATCAGGGATCAAGGGATTGAATGTTGAGCGAATGCCCAAAGAAAGCTGGGACAATGAGTATCGAATTGTTTTGGAAAATACGAATCAAGAAGAACTTCTTGAGCTGAAATCTATCATTGAGGATGAACAACGTTCGACTATCGATATACAGAAGGCGGATGAGATCTGTGCCAAATTCACTTTTGCAACAGCTGATGATGTTTGCCGACAGGAGACAGGCAGTAAAGTCTCAGAAACGTGGTTACAAGATAACGCCTGGCGGATTGTCCGAACTGTCGCAACGACTGATGGAGCAAAGCGTTTGGCAGATACAAAGCGTGACACCATCGATCCTGCTTCGGGCGCCTTTGTGATCGAAACACCACAAAAGAAGGCTTATGTGATCAAGACCGATTACAATCCAAGCAGTGCACAACCCCGCATTCGGTTGTTGTTTGCAGATGATTACCTTACCGTCCATCCTGGAGATTTTTGGCAAGATATTAAGACCACCGGGTTAGGAGACGAGGGAGGAGTAGACTTCACAAATGGCAAAAAGCCAGAAGCACTTATCAAGCGTATCATAGGTATGTCCACTCAACCGGGCGATCTTGTTCTCGACTCCTTCGCTGGCTCAGGTACGACGGGCGCAGTAGCTCACAAGATGGGCCGACGCTGGATTATGGTCGAATTGGGCGAGCATTGTCACACGCATATTATTCCGCGCTTGAAGAAGGTGATCGATGGTGCAGACCAAGGCGGCATTACAAAAGTCGTGGGCTGGCAAGGTGGCGGCGGCTTCCGTTACTTTCGCCTCGCGCCATCGTTGTTGGAAAAAGATAAGTGGGGCAATTGGGTTATCAACAAAACCTACAATGCTGAGATGCTGGCCGAAGCAGTGTGCAAGCTGGAAGGATTCAGCTACGCGCCGAGCGATAGTGTCTATTGGCAACACGGTCATTCTACTGAGCGCGATTTTATCTACGTCACCACACAGAATCTCATTCACGAACAACTCCAACAGTTGAGTGATGAAGTTGGCGAGAATCGGACGCTGCTTGTTCTTTGTTCTGCTTTCCGCAGCAAAGCAGATCGTTATCCAAACCTGACGATCAAGAAGATTCCAACCGCAGTTCTCTCTCGGTGTGAGTGGGGACGTGACGACTACAGTCTCAAAGTTGAGAATCTGCCCAAGGCTCCACCCAAACCGGGGCAGTTGGAACTTCCACTGAGTGTGGATGGAGGGCGAGCATGAATCGTCACGTCAACGCTATTGCCGGACGCTTGAGCCTGCGCCTACCGCAGCGTCACTCGTTGGAAATCCTTGACCGCATTACGGAGATCGTACCGCCAAAGAAGGGAATTGATCTCAATTCCGCACTAACGGCCATCCGTGGCGAGTTTCCGACAGTGACTGACTTTGAGCGAGAGTTCCCTTCGCTCTGTTTCGCGTTAGCGACCGGTGTGGGAAAAACACGACTGATGGGGGCTTTTATCTCTTACCTGCATCTTGCGCACGGTCTGAATAATTTCTTCGTCCTCGCGCCGAACCTCACTATCTACAATAAGCTGATTACCGACTTCACTCCGAACACCGCCAAGTATGTATTCAAAGGCATCGCTGAGTTTTCCACCGACCCACCAGAGATTATTACAGGAGACAACTATGAATCACGAGCAGGTACGCTGTTCGATGAATTGATCCGCTGCAAAGTAAATATCTTCAACATCTCAAAAATCAACTCTGAGGTTCGAGGCGGCAAGTCGCCACGTATCAAGCGGCTGTCGGAATACATCGGGGAAAGCTACTTCGACTACCTTGCCGGGCTCAAGGACTTGGTGCTCCTCATGGATGAGTCGCACCGCTATCGCGCGTCTGCTGGTGTGCGTGCGATTAACGAGTTGAAACCAGTACTCGGCCTGGAACTTTCAGCTACTCCGTTTGTAGAAACCAGCCGGGGAGCGATTCCGTTAAAGAACGTCATTTACGATTATCCGCTTGGCAAGGCAATGGCCGATGGCTTCGTAAAAGAACCGGCGGTTGTCACCCGTAAGAATTTCAATCCAAGTGGTATGTCTACGGAGGAGATCGAACAGCTTAAATTGGAAGACGGTGTGCGATTGCACGAAAGCGTGAAGGTGGAACTGGAAACTTACACCCGTGAGACCGGTAATCCGATCGTCAAACCGTTCCTTTTAGTAATCGCGCGCGATACGACGCACGCCAAGCAACTCGTGGAGCTTATCCAATCTAAGCTCTTTGAGGGTCGTTACCGGAATAAGGTCATTCAGGTGGACTCTAGTAAAACCGGCGCTGAGGAAGACGAGATGGTTCAGCGGCTCCTCGCAGTTGAGAGTCCGGAAGAGCCAACCGAGATTGTGATTCACGTCAACATGCTCAAAGAAGGTTGGGACGTAACCAATCTGTATACCATCGTGCCGCTGCGTGCGGCGAACGCTCGCATTCTTATCGAGCAGTCGATTGGTCGCGGGCTGCGTCTCCCCTATGGCAAACGCACTGGTGTTGCGGCGGTGGACCGGCTGAACATCGTTGCGCACGATAAGTTTCAGGAGATCATTGATGAAGCCAGCCGCTCGGACTCGCCGATTCGATTGCAGCAAGTCATCCTCGATCCCAGCACCGATCTTCAGAAAACAGTGACGGTAGTATCGCGGTCAAACATTACAGAGTGGCTGGATGATTCTATGCCTTCGACTACGTCTAGAGATACGCTTGCCTCTCCTCCAGGGCCGGTTCTGAACAATGGAGCTGAACGGAAGATCGCCCAGGAGGCGTACAGAATCATCAAAGACTACGAACGCCTCCCAAGTTCGACGTATCTGCTTCACGAAGAGGTCCAGCAAGAAATCATCGCAAAAGTAGAGGAAGCTCTGGCTCCGGCGCAACTAGAGCTGGCAGGTATCGTCGAACAGCCGAAGATCGCTGAGATCGTACAGAAAACGTCGGACTTCGTTGTCCAGCAGACCATCGATATTCCTCGTATTCTTGTCGTCCCTAAGGGACAGGTCCGCTCGGGCTTCAAGCCTTTCAGCTTAGACCTGAGCACGCTGAACTATCCGACTCCCTCCGATGAACTATGGGTGCAGTATTTGCGTACAGGACAAGCTGAAACGCTGGGGGTCGGACAAGGAAGTGGCGAAGAAACACGACTCGAAGACTATATTGTCAGCGGGTTAGTGGATTTTGGCGATGTCGCATACGACGAGCACGCTGACCTGCTCTATGATCTTGCTGGACAAACAGTGCAGCACTTCCGGCGTTACCTTTCGGAAGAGGACACACATAAGGTATTACGCTTGCATCAACGGGATCTTGCTCGCTTCATTCATTCTCAGATGCAGCACCACTACTGGGAAGAAGCGGTGGATTATGAAGTAAAGATCAGTAAGGGATTTACCGAGCTAAAGCCGAGCGCTTATACCGCTTCAGCCGGCGAGCCACCACTGAATTTTCGTTACTCGCCTACCGACAAAAGCAACATGGCGAAGTATGTATTTGGTAGCTTTGCCCGTTGTCTTTATCCGGTACAGAAGTTCCAATCGGACTCAGAGCGAAAACTCGCAGTGATTCTCGAACGGGAATCGTTAAAATGGTTCAGACCGGCCAAGGGCCAGTTCCAGATTTTTTACCATTGGAATGGCAATCACCAGGAGTATCAACCGGACTTTGTCGCGGAGATGGCCGACTGCATTTATATGCTTGAGGTGAAAGCACGTAGCGATATGGATGACGCTGAAGTAAAAGCCAAAAAAGATACCGCGGTGCAGTGGTGTCGACATGCTACACACTATGCCGTGAGTAATGATTGCAAGCCATGGAATTACTCGTTGATTCCACATGATGCTATTGCGGAAAATATGACGTTGGCGGGAATAGCAAATCAGTTTCTCGTTCGCTAAGGGAGCAGCCATATTGTCTACTACACATTCCTTGTGCCCAGGATGAGCAAGATACGTATGTACGTGACTTGTTTACCTCTCTCCATTCTGACTACATTGTTTCTCGAAGGACAGCCTAGAGGAAAAAGCACCTATGAAAACACTAAAACGCATCACCTTTGATCCTGCTGTGATGGGAGGGCGCCCATGCATCCGTGGGCTCCGTATGACAGTAGGTACAATTGTTGGCTTATTAGCATCAGGACACTCACGGGAAGAGATCCTTCAGCTCTATCCATACCTGGACCCTGAAGACATTGACGAAGTGCTCGCTTATGCGGCGTGGCGAGCAGAAGAAGCAGAGTTGCCTCTAGAATCTGCATGAACCTCCTCTAGTTGTTCCCCGTTCTTTTCCTCATACAACCGGAAATCTTCTCCGACTCTTTCCGACCCTAGCAAAGATGTGCTATCGAATGACGGCGGCTTTCACGCCCAGATTCGTAAGAAGGAGGAAAGACCATTGGCAAATTGGACTGAAAGTACAATGAAGGTGGCCGGGGCAGACCTCACGGTCGTCCGAGGCGGATCAGGAAAACCGTTATTGATGTTTCATGACGAGCTTGGTTACCCAGGCTGGATGACCTGGAATGAGGAACTGGCCAAGGATCGTGAGATTATCATTCCGTTGCAGCCCGGTTTTGGCAAGACTCCGCGAATCGAGTGGATTCGCAGTTTCCGTGACCTCGGTGGCTTCTATGCGAACGTCATACGTGAACTGAACATGGCTCCGCTCGACGTGATCGGCTTCTCGGCTGGTGGTTATA
>Ga0070741_10006857_pt1 | contig 24096 bp, 19 predicted proteins | sample Coa_R1_4_FD_66440 | JGI IMG/M metagenome (GOLD analysis project Ga0070741, IMG submission 66440) | Surface soil microbial communities from Centralia Pennsylvania, which are recovering from an underground coalmine fire - Coalmine... | ecosystem: Environmental > Terrestrial > Soil > Unclassified ...
GGCTATAAGCTCTCCGATGAGCTTGAACTCGCAATCGAAAAAGAAATTTTTCGCTTTATCGAGAGCCACCGCGAAGTCACGTCATCCGCGTCGAGAATTTCCAGCCTCCCGGGCGATCATTCGTTGCGCGAAAAATATGAGAGGTGGCTGAAACAGAAGGTCTCGACCCTAAGGATAAAAGGAAACGTTGTCATCGATTGTGCCAACGGAGCAGCGACTGCCTGCGCTCCGGAGCTTTTCAAGATGCTCGGCCTCAGCGCTGAGTTCATCCACTACAAGCCCAATGGCAAGAACATCAACGACCATTGCGGGGCGCTCTATCCACAAATTGTTGCAGAGGAAGTAAAGAAAAGGGGAGCTGCTCTCGGCGTGACTTTCGATGGCGATGCCGATCGGGCTCTGTTCGCGGACAAAAATGGAAACGTTGTCAACGGCGACGCGGTGCTGCTCTTGGCAGCACGCGACTTGCAGGGGCGCGGGGAACTTGCGAGCGACACCGTGGTCGCGACCACGATGTCCAACATGGGACTCGAAGCGGCGCTCAAACGCTCGGGCATTCGCATGTTGCGCGCGCCGGTCGGTGACAAGTATGTCCTCGACGAAATGCGCAAGACCGGAGCCGTGCTGGGAGGAGAGCAATCAGGTCACATCATCTTCTCCCGCGCTGCAACAACGGGAGATGGATTGCTGACTGCGCTCATCGTCCTCGAGATTCTTTCCCGAAGCGGGAAGCAGCTCGACGAACTCGTCAGCGATCTGAAAGTCTTTCCGCAGGTGATCAAGAACGTGCGCGTGCGCGAGAAGCAGCCGCTCGATCAGATCGCCGCTGTCAGCTCCGCGATCCGCGCCGCCGAGCAGGACCTCGCAGGAAATGGACGCGTGGTGGTCCGCTACTCCGGGACCGAGCCGCTGGCTCGCGTTATGATCGAAGCCGAGTCCAAAGACAAGATGGAAAAGCACGCCGACTCGATTTCCGGCGCGATTCAGGCGGCAATTGGGGGCTAATGTTCAGGTATTACTCTGAGTTTTTGAAATGTGCAGAAAATGCACTAGAAATGCGGCTCTCAGAAGTTTTCCACAACTGATTTTTTTGTGCTACCATCCGTTGAGTTTCAAATTTAACGATTCAGCAAGTGAACGCTCAGCCTCCAACCTTCGATTCATAGCGAAGGCTTTTTTCAGGCTCAAAAACACGAACCTTGGCGTCGGACAAGTCCCCATTCGGTCGCCAACAGCCGCCGTTCGAACACTAGTTTTGCCGCTGGCGAATGCGCGGATTGCTTTTTTGGAAACACTCAATGTCGCTCTCAACCACTGCTGCTGCTCAAGTCAATCCATGGATGCGCATTCTGGGCGCCCTGGAAAAGAAAGTTAATCGACACTCCTTCGAAACCTGGCTCAAGCCGACGCGTTTCAGTCACGCGGTTGGCAAGATCATGTTTGTCCGCGTGCCCACTCCCGAGTTCCGCCATATTGGTGACAAGTACGGCGATCTGATCTTTGAAGCTGTCGATAATCTCGGCCTCGAGTTTGAAGATTTTCAATTCGTCACGGTGGAAGAGGATCCTTCTGTAGTCGCGCAGCGTCCACCATCGCAGGGAATTCCCGCGCAGTCGGTGACCCATCACACCATGGGGAACGGATCAGCTGCAGCAGCTCCGGCGCGTGCAGTCGCTCCAGGGGCTGGTCCTTCGCAATCGCGCTTCGATTGGGAGACAGCGGCACAGCTGAACCCTAAGTACACCTTCGATGCGTTCGTCATTGGCAGCGGAAATCAGTTCGCGCATGCGGCGGCGCGCGCAGTCGCTGAGCGCCCGTCGAAGGCCTACAATCCGCTCTTTCTTTATGGTGGAGTCGGCATGGGCAAGACTCACTTGATGCAAGCAATCGGCCACGAAGTGAAGAAGCGCATGCCCGAAGCGGCCATCTGCTACGTCTCCAGCGAGAAGTTCACTAACGAGATGATCAACTCGCTGCGCTACGACAAGATGACCAGCTTCCGCGACAAGTTCCGCAATGTCGATGTGCTGCTCATCGACGACATCCAGTTCCTGGCGCAAAAAGAGCGCACGCAGGAGGAGTTCTTCCACACCTTCAATGCGTTGCATGAATCGATGAAGCAGATCGTGATTGCCAGCGATCGTCCTCCGAAGGAGTTGGCCGAAGTCGAAGATCGTTTGCGCAGCCGCTTCGAGTGGGGATTGATCGCCGACATCCAGCCACCAGACCTGGAGACCAAGGTCGCGATTCTGCAGAAGAAAAGTGAGAGCGAAAAGGTTCCTCTGCCGACCGATCTCGCGCTCTACATTGCATCAAACGTTCGCACCAACGTTCGCGAGCTTGAAGGGGCGCTCATTCGCCTGATGGCGTACTGCTCACTTACCGGTGCGGAAGTTACTCTTAGCACCGCACAGCAGGTGTTAAAGAACTTCATTGACTCGCAGGCGCGAAAGATCAGCGTCGAGTCGATTCAGAAAGCTGTGGCGGAGCAATTCGGCCTGCGTACGCCTGAGATCAAGCAGAAGAACAACTCACGGTCGATCGTTGTACCACGGCAGATTGCGATGTATCTCGCCAAGCAGATGACCGATTGCTCGCTGCCGGAGATTGGCAGGCAGTTTGGCGGCAAGCATCACACCACTGTGATGCACTCAATCGCCAAAATCGACGAGCAGCGGCGCGCGGATAAAGATCTGAACCGCACGATCAATAAATTAATGGAAACTCTGAACGGCTGAGCTGCCGTTCGGATCGTTTTTTTCTTCACCTGAAGACAAACTAGAAATTGTAATCCTGAGCCCCGCTGTTGGGCGAAGGACCTCCCGTGGTGCTTAGGATTTAAATGCATTTACCAGGCTCTTCGGCAGATGCTGGTGGAAGAGCCGCGCAGACGGCAATTCAGGTTGAAACATCGCGGGAGATCCTTCGCGCAACAGAAGCGCTTCGAGGATGACAGTCTCAGACCGGTTCAACTATCCGAGGTCGATTCAGTTTGCAGCACGCGATACCAGTGCTCTCATCTTTGCGTACTCGTCAACAACGCAGGCTTCGTGCTGTTGTGTCCACTCTCGCGTTGCGCTGCTGAAATCGCTGTCGGTGGCAGTTCCATCGACCAGATCGCACCCGGACGCATGTACATACTCGCGCGATAGAATCCGCGAGCGTCGTACGCTTCCGGTGTGCGGAAGAAATATCCGCGGTCTTTCCAGACGACGTTGTACACGCCTTCCGCGGTTTTAAAAGCTTCGTCGCGCATGCCTTCAGAAAGCATGTGCGAAGCCACGCTGAACGTGGTTCCCGTCCAGACTTCTTCTACCTGCTCGTTTTCGTGCAATGGACTTCCATCCGCGGCGATGCCGTTGATTGCGCCCATGGTTCCATTCTGGAATTTCATCACGTTGTAATCAAAGACGTGCTTAAGTGCGGAGCGTCGCATATTGCCAGGAACCAGATCGCCGAGTCCGGTGAGGTTGGCGTACCACTGTCCTGCGAGCTGCTCGGCCATGATGTCTGTTTTGTAATCGCTGCCTACGTCATAGTTGAAGTAAGTCCCGTTCCAGAGCTTCTTGACGAACGCTGCTTGCGCACGCTTGAAGAGATCGTCGTAGGTTTTTGCGGTTGCGGTATCGCCGATTTTGCGTGCAATCTCGGTGGTCGCGCGCAGCGCCGCGACATATAAACTCCCGCTATAAGAGCTCTCTCCGCGAGCAACCCAGTTGTCGTAGGTCTGGTCGGGAAAGCCGCCGTTTTCGATCAGTCCGTCGCCATCGGTGTCATATTGCCGCAAATGTTCCATCGCGAGCTTCACCGCATTCCACGTGTAGCGCAGAAAGCCTGTGTCTTTCGAGCCGCTGAAGACGTAATCGCGCCACACCATCAGCACGTATTTGCTGTTGAGGTCGCGCCAGTTGGAAACATCCTGATAGTTGTACTGGTTCACATTCACGAACGGATCTTCCGTCGGGGAACCAAGATCGTGCGGAGCAGAGCCGGCGGTTTTGCGCGGCATCAGCGTGAGGCTGCGCGTGTGTTCGGCTTTCCAGGCCCAGACATATTCCTGCGGATTGCTTTCGGGGATCGTGTCGGTGTACTCGCGCATCTCCTGCTTCTCGATCTCCGGCCAGAACTTCACCAGCGGAAACGAGCCGTAGAAACGGACGTCCGACGTCCCGTAGTACTTGTAGTCGAAGCATTCGAGATAGCTGAAGCTGTCGGCGAGCCTGGCTGATGGATGCTTGGGATTCCCGAGCCCATGCAGCTCGTGTGCCCACATCGTGCCACCATCCGCGAGAATATAGAGTTCGTTGAACAACTCGCCGCGGTACCAGAGTGGCTTTGAGTCGTCGTTGATGATCGGATTCTGCCAGGCGTCGATCTGCGCGCTCCAGTTCTGATCGTTTTCGAGCGCTGTTCTCGCGATTTTCCAGGCATTGGTTCCCGAAGCATCGAAGAATTCAGTGTAGCGGCGAAGCCATTTGCGTCCGCCTCCAAATTCCACAATGGGAAGATCCCAGGAGAGCGCCATCGGAATGAGCTTCTTCTCGTTCGGAGCCAGCGTGAAGCGCACCGCGATCGCACCCGCCATCGGCTCACCGGAGCTCGCGACGTTGGGAGCCGAATTCGGAAGGCGTCCTGATTCTGAAAACGGCTTCCAAACTTCCTGCCCGCTGCCAAACGGAAACCAATTCGCGAGGTAGGAAATTTCAACGCCAGAGCCGGCTAGCGCCGCAATCGCGAATTGGCCGTCCCACTCGTCCTGAACCGGCCCATTCCGTAGCCGGTCGAAGACGATGCCCTGCACGTTTCCGCCGCGAATCTGCTCGGCGCGATAGAAATTCTTGTTCTGATTGTTGAGCGCGCCGGAGAAATTCGGCAGCTCGTCACGGAACCATCCCACCATGTTCGTCCAGGAAAAAAGAATGGAGACGGTAACCGGCTTGTCGCTCGGATTCTGCGCGAACCAGTTGTAGATCGCTACCGGATAACTCGATTCCTTGTAGTTGTTGGGAAGAATGGGAGAAAACTGCTCCAGCGTCAGGCTCACCGGCAATTCCGAAGAACGATAGGCAAACCATGACTTCGGATACAGCGCCGCATATTCCCCGGCGCCTGCCGGATAGCTCCAATTCCACGCGGCAAGAGCTCCACCCTGCGGCTTGCCGGTAGCAAGCACCTCCGCCATCGGCTTCTCGCCCTCATGCTGAACGAAGACTGCGAACTGATTCGACGGAACGTCCTGATATTTGTGAACGCCTGCTTTCACATGCCAACGCTCGAAATGTCCGCGATAAGAGCGCGAGAACGTACCAGCGCCGAATCCGCCGATAGGCGCACCCTGCCAATAGCCGTCGTCGATGTTTTGGTTGACGAGCTCCGGTTTGGTCCCGCCCGGGTTCGCCGGAGGCTCGCCGATGGGAATTCGCCAGGCAGCGCGAGGAATGGCGTCGTCGGCTCCGGCACACAGCGCCACAACGAGCACAAACCCAAAGGAACGAAGAGCAGAACGGCAGGCAAAAGGAATATTCATAAATCGATTTACTAGCCTATTTAAACGGTGCGCAAGAGTGTACTGTGGAACTGTGTATTGTGCAATCGTGTAACTGCGGTGCTTGTACCAACGGAATTTATACGGGGGATTCGGTGCGCCTGCCGGGACTGAAATGAATCTAAAATCTGGTAATGCGCAAGCTGTTTGCGTGGTTCATTGTCGTGCTGGTCGCAGCGGTCGTCTGGGTGGGATTCGTGTACGTGCTGCCTGCGGGACCCTCGCAGCAGACTTTCGTTGATTTCCAGAACGGCTCGTCGGCGCGACACATCGCCACAGAGCTGAAGCAGGCGGGTATCATCCGCAGCCGCTGGGCGTTTCTTCTCGTGCACCTCTACCGACATCGTTCGCTCAAGGCCGGCGAGTATGCCTTCGATCATCCGGACACGCTGAGCAAAATCTATAGCCGCATCGCTCGCGGAGACACTTATGCTCGCGTGCTCACCGTTCCCGAGGGCTACAACATCTTCGACATCGCTGCCGAGGTCGAGAAGCTAGGAATCGACTCTCAACAGAATTTCCTGGAGCAGGCCCGCAGTCAGGTTGCACTCGTTCGTGATCTCGATCCGTTCGCGCCGAGCCTGGAAGGTTATCTATATCCGGATACGTACCGCTTTGCTCGCAAGAACAAAGCGCCTGACGTGATTGCGGCCATGGTGAAGCGCTTCCACCAGGAAGCGCACCAGATTGGACTGACCAGCGACGTCCATCGCATTGTCACGATGGCATCGATCGTGGAGAAGGAAACAGGGGTGGCGGAGGAGCGTCCACTGGTTGCAGGTGTCTTCTACAACCGACTGGCCCAGCACATGGCACTTGATACCGATCCGACGGTCATCTACGCCGCGCTCCTGGCGAATCGCTATCGTGGAACGATCTACGCTTCTGATCTGAAATATTCCTCTCCATACAATACTTATCGCAATCAGGGCCTGCCGCCCGGACCAATTGCGAATCCGGGAAAGGATTCGCTGCTTGCGGCCATGCATCCCACGCACACCGATTACCTTTATTTTGTCAGCGATAACCAGGGACACCACCGATTCTCGAAGAGTCTTGAAGAGCATCAGCGAAATGTCGCCGAGTATCGCCGCGCTGTCGGTGGAGGCCGATAAAGTCGGGCCGCCGGTTCCTCGATAACTTTCGATTCTTAGCACGCCCCCCAAATGCGCTTGCGAATGGGCTACGTTTGAGTTCCAGTTCCGTCGTCGGTTGCGAACCGTAGCGCTCTTATATACTGAATTTTTCGGCAGTTCCTCATCCGTGGCATGCACATACGATCGGCGGCTCAATCCCTCGTAGTAGGTTTTCTCGCGCTCTCGATTTCCGGGTGCCTGGTTCATACGCGCAAGCTGGAGCGCCGCCAGGTAAACACCTCCAACCTTCTTACCGCCACACTGCCGCAACTCGTCGAGCAAATCAACACTGAAGCGCGGAAGATTCACTCGCTCAGCGCGACGGTTGAAATTGCCACGTCGCTCGGCGGTACGAAAAAGGGACAAGTCACCGATATCCAGCAGATCAAGGGCAACATCCTGGAAAAAGATCCGGATATGCTGCACGTGCTCGGTCGGTTACCTCTGGTGGGAAGCCGTGCATTCGATATGGTGAGTGACGGCACAAGTTTCAAGCTCTCGATTCCGCCGCTGAACAAGTTCATCACTGGACCTGCGAACGAGCCGGCACAGCCTTCAAAAAACACGCTCGAAAATCTTCGTCCTAAAGTGTTCTTTGATTCGCTGCTGCTCCACGAGATTAAGCCGACGGAAATCGCCTTTCTCGAACAAAGTACCGAGGTTATGCCCGACGTTCGCGATAAGAAGAAAAGCTGGGAGATTCCCGACTACATCGTCGACGTGCTAGAGCGCGAGGGAGACTGGTGGCGGCTGGAGCGGAAAATTACTTTCGCGCGCACTGACCTCAAGCCTCATCAGCAGATGATCTACGACGCCAGCGGTGCCATCGCGACGCAAGCTACCTATGAGAATTTTGCCGATTACGGAGGAATCAGCTTTCCCTCGGTGATCACGATCAATCGTCCGAAAGAGGAGTACACGATCAAGATCACCATCGAAAAGCTGCAGTTGAATATACCTCTGTCCGACGATCAATTTGTGCTGAACCAGCCGCCGGGCGCTCAGGTGACTACCCTGAAATAGTGCGGCTTTATTTGACTCGCTATTCCGCTGAACCAGATAATGAGAAGTTTGCTACTGCATTCCAGAACCACTAAGGAGAGTTGAAGAAACGATGGCAACGGCAGCGCCTCCGAGCGCGGATTACGAGCAGGAGAGATGGTCAGGCGTTAAGCCGTTGCGTGCGGGACAGGGTCATCAATTCTTGCTCCGCCGCCTGCATTCCCTCAGCGGCATCGTTCCCATCGGGGCCTTCCTCGTCGAGCACTTCGTTTCCAATGCGTACGCCACTAACGGTCCCCATGCGTACGCGACCCAGATCAAGTTCCTGAACTCGCTGCCGTTCGTTCCATTTCTGGAATGGACCTTCATCTACATTCCCATCCTTTATCACGCCCTCTATGGGATCTACATCTGGTATCGCGGTGAGTCGAACGTCATTAGCTATCCCTGGCAGGGGAACTGGATGTACACCGCCCAGCGCTGGACGGGGATCATTACATTCGCCTACATCATCCAGCACGTGTATCACCTGAGATTCAGCGGACCACGATTGCTCGAGTATCCCGGCGCGGGTTTCGGCAAGGTTCAGCAGGAGCTGATGAATCCGTGGATGCTGGCGTTTTACATCATCGCGATCATCTGCGCATCCTGGCACTTCGCCTATGGAATCTGGCTCTTCTGTGCCAAATGGGGAATCGCACAAGGCGAGCGCGCGAGACGCAAAGTCGGCGCAGTCTGCCTGGTAATTGGATTGCTCTTTGTCATTGTAGGCATGGTAACGGTGAGGGCCTTCGTCGCTCCTCCCGATCCAGCATGGCGGAACATGGGCACTGATCCCGCGACTGCCAGACAGGTGGAAGGCGAGCAGGTGCATTGAGCTGCATTCGGTTGTCATTCCGAACCGCCGGAGTTTGGCGGTGAGGAATCCCTGCGGACTGCTATGAAGGATCGGCTACAGAACGACATTTTCCGCACCGCAGCGATTTGGTTAGTGATCCTTTGGCTTGCAGGGAATTGATAGGAATTCCTCACCGCAAAACCAGCGGTTCGGAATGACAAAGAATACAGAATGGCGAATCCGAAGATCATCGTTGTAGGTGGTGGGCTGGCGGGGCTCTCGGCGACCATCAAGATCGCCGAAGCAGGTGGGCATGTCGATCTCTTTTCCATCGTGCCGGTGAAGCGCTCGCACTCGGTCTGCGCACAAGGCGGAATTAACGCGGCCAAGAACCTCAAGGGCGAAGGCGATACCACCTGGCAGCACTTCGATGACACCATCTATGGCGGAGACTTTCTCGCGAACCAGCCGCCGGTAAAAGACATGTGCGAAGCGGCGCCCGGCATCATCGACCTGCTCGATCGCATGGGCGTGCCATTCAATCGCACGCCGGAAGGACTGCTCGACTTCCGCCGCTTCGGCGGAACTCTTTATCACCGCACAGCGTTTGCTGGAGCGACGACTGGCCAGCAGTTGCTTTACGCACTCGATGAGCAGGTGCGGCGATACGAATCCGAAGGTCGTGTCAGCAAGTTTGAAAGCTGGGAGTTTCTTTCCGCAGTAATCGACTCGCAGGGAGTCTGTCGTGGCATTTGCGCTATGGACCTACGCTCGATGGAGGTCCGCACTTTTCCAGCGGATGCTCTGATTGTCGCGACCGGCGGAATCGGGGCGATCTTTGGCAAATCGACGAATTCTGTGGTCTGCACCGGTTCAGCGCAGTCGGCACTCTATCAGCAAGGCGCCTACTACGCGAACGGCGAGTTCATCCAGGTGCACCCGACATCGATTCCGGGCGACGACAAGCTGCGCCTCATGTCGGAGTCAGCGCGCGGCGAAGGCGGACGCGTCTGGGTTCCGAAGACACAGGGCGATAAGCGCGATCCGCGCAGCATTCCCGAATCGGAGCGCTGGTACTTCCTCGAAGAGTGGTACCCGAAGTACGGAAATCTGGTTCCACGCGACGTAGCCACGCGAGCGATTCATAAAGTCGTTTACGAACACGGACTTGGCATCGATGGCCAGCCGATGGTCTATCTCGACCTCACGCACATCGATCGCGCCACACTCGATCGCAAGCTGGAAGGCATTCTTGAGATCTACGAAAAGTTTGTTGGTGACGACCCGCGCGTCACCCCCATGAAGATCTTCCCCGGAATGCACTACACCATGGGCGGCCTCTGGGTGGACTTCAAACAGGCCACCAGCATCCCTGGCATCTTTGCCTGCGGCGAATGCGAGTACGGATACCATGGCGCAAATCGCCTGGGAGCGAATTCTCTGGTGTCCTGCATCTTTGGCGGGTTCGTAGCCGGCCCGCAGGCGCTTGCCTACGCGAGAAATCACGCGAAGTCGGCAAGCGTGAACGGCGCGTTCGATTCGGAACGCAAGCGCCAGCAAGAGATCAATGGCCGATTGATGAGTTCGGAGGGAACAGAGAATCCCTTCCGACTCTGGCGCGAGTTGGGCGAAATCATGACCAAGAACGTGACGGTCATCCGCTACAACGAAGCCTTGCAGCAGACCGACGCCAAAATCGTTGAATTTCTTGAACGCTATCAACGCATCAACCTAAGTGACCGCGAGATGTGGGCGAACACTTCGTTTGTCTTCACGCGCCAGCTCTACAACATGCTGCAACTGGCGCGGGTGATCACGCAGGGCGCTGCGTTGCGCAACGAGTCTCGCGGCGCGCACTACAAGCCGGAGTTCCCGGAACGGGATGACGTGAATTTCTTGAAGACGACGAAGGCTTATTTTGCGCCCGATGCGGATGAGCCGCGATTTGAATTCGAGCCGGTGGACACGTCATTGATCAAGCCACGGCCGAGGAAGTACTGAGGTTTTGTGTTGGCTTGATCGAGCATCGATCTCAAGTTTGTATTGTCATCCCTCGCGCAGCCAAGAGTCTTGCGTGGGCTTCGAGAATTTGCTTCTGCTGCGCGGGGGACCTGCTGTTGATCGCATCTTGGAACAGCAGATCCCCCGCTCCGCAAAAAACAGATCTCGATGGATGAAACGCTATGGCGGCGGAGCGAGGGATGACAATAACTCTGTCGACCTGCGAACACCATTTACGGACACGTAGTCTATAGTTTGCGACACAAGATTCTTATGGCGCCAAACGGCAAAACCGTACTCATTAAAATCAAACGCCAAGCCTCGCCCAAATCTGCTCCATATTGGGAAGAGTTCGCGCTGCCCTGGAAGCCGGGCATGAACGTGATCTCCGCGATGATGGACATCGCCGCCAATCCCGTAACCCGCGACGGGAAACCGTCACGTCCGATCACCTATGACTCGAACTGTCTCGAAGAAGTCTGCGGTTCCTGCGCGATGCGCATCAACGGCCGCGCGCGCATGGCCTGCTCTGCGCTCATCGACAAACTCGAGCAGCCGATCACCCTCGAACCTCTTTCGAAATTTCCAGTGGTGCGTGATCTTGCCGTAGATCGTTCTGTGCTGTTCGAGAACCTCAAGCGAGTAAAGGCTTGGGTGCCGGTTGATGGTACTTACGATCTAGGTTCCGGCCCACGACAAAGTACGACACAACAGGAAGCCGCGTACCCGCTCTCACGCTGTATTTCATGCTGCTGCTGCATGGAGGTCTGCCCCCAATTCAACGATAAGACTAACTTCGTCGGTGCAGCGACGATCGCTCAGGTGCGGCTATTTAACACTCATCCAACAGGCGCCGCGTTGAAAGAAGATCGTCTGCATGCCCTCATGGGCGACGGCGGAATTCAAGAATGCGGATACGCTCAGAATTGTGTGGAGATATGTCCTAAGGACATCCCCTTGACGAATGCGATCGCGGAGGTCGGCGGACAGGTGATGAAACAGGCCATCAAAGACATCTTCACGAGATAGTTATGACTGCGACCGACTCAGAGCTCAAACCGCGATTACCTTTATCGCACAGTGCCGGTCCTGCGCATGTTCTTGCTACAACCGAGAACCGCTCGAAGTCTCTAGATGATGGTCATAGGGATTCCTCATCCGCGTGAGGCGGATTCGGAATGACAAAGAAGAAGTCCTTCGTGTCTCCGTGATGAAAACGGTTTTGAAAAAAGAAGCCCCGCCGAAGCGAGGCTTGAGGATTCAGGAGGAGGCTACTGGTTCACTGGAATCTTGATGATCTTTTTCTGGATCGCGTAGGTCACGAGTTGTGCCTTGTTGTGGATGTCGAGCTTACGCATCAGGTTGAACTTATGCGCTTCCACGGTCTTCACGCTAAGGCCGAGAATCACCGCGATTTCCTTTACCGAATTGCCCTCGGCGAGGAGCTTGAGGATTTCGCGCTCGCGCGGCGTGAGCGTCGAAATGCGCGGCCTCATGCGCGTGTCGCGCACACGTGAACGGAAGTCTTCGACAAGTTTTCCCAGCACCTGCGAGCTGAGATACTTCCCGCCTTTGTACACATCGCGCACCGCCGTAAGCAGTTGCGGAGCGGGCGTGTCCTTCAGCACGTATCCCGCGGCGCCGACTTCCAGGCACTGCACGAGATAGTCTTCATCCTCGTACATGGTGAGGAAGAGAATCTTCGTTTCAGGACGATTTTTGCGAATCTGTCGCGCCGCCTCGAATGAGGAGAGGCCGGGCATGCCGATGTCCATCAGCACGATGTCAGGACGCAGCTCGCGCGCCTTCTCGACCGAATCGCCCGCGTCGGACGCCTCGCCGACTACTTCGAAATCTGCTTCGGTCTCCAGAAGCCGCCGAACGCCTTGGCGAAAGAGTGTGTGGTCATCGGTTAGTAGAACTCTGATTTTTGGCATTTGATTACCTGACTTGCGTTATTTACGCCGTCTGCGACATGGCTTCATGGTATTGCCGCGCAGGCACCATGATCTCCAGCCGCGTACCTTTCCCTTTCTCGGAATGGACATGCACTTCGCCATCCAGAGAAGCTATTCGTTCTTTGATTCCCGCGAGACCAAACGAGTGGCTCCGCGGACTGTTCACCTTCGCCGGCATACCGATGCCGTCATCTTCGATCGACAAATACACAGTGCTCTCGTGGCGGCTCATCTGCACCGATGCTGACTTCGCCTGCGCGTGCTTGGCGACGTTATGGAGCGACTCCTGCACCACGCGATAAATCGCAGCCTCGATCTCAGGTGCAAGCCGGCCTACGTCTTCGTTGATGGCCACGCGGACCTTCACGCCTGTTGCTTTGGCCAGATCCTTGGCTTCCTTGCGGATCGCGGCAACTAATCCCAGCTCCTGCAACAACAATGGGGATAAACGGGCGATGATGCGGCGAATGCCTTCGATCGTCCGATCAACGACCGCGACGGTCTCGCGAATCTTGCCCTTGGCAGTTCGTCCCGTGAGCTGCGCTTCGAGCATTCCCAAATAGAGACGAATCACCATCAGCGACTGCCCGGTTTCGTCGTGCAGCTCGCGGCTGATGCGCTTGCGTTCATCTTCCTGAACTGCCAGCAAGTGCGCAGAAAGCTCTGCAATGCGAGCTTCGCGAGCACGTAACTCTTCTGTCAACTGCGCGCGTTCAATCGCCATCACCGTTCGTTCCGCAATGGCACGCATCAGATCGCGTTCATTCGGCAGCCACTCGTAAGGACGCGCAAAGCCAATGATCAGAGCGCCGATAACCGTCTTGCCGGTCTTCAGCGGCACGCCCCAAAGCGAAGTCGCGCGTTCTTTGATCGCCGGATGCAGGATACGCGGATCATTGGCGACGTCGAGTACCATCTCAGGTTCGCCGGTCGCGACCAGGCTACCGCAGAAGCCTTGTCCCAATTCGAACTCGGAATTACTGGGAAGCAAACCTTCTACACCAAGCGAACTCTCCAGCCTGAATCCATCGCCCTCCGGACGGCGCAGCAGAATCGCCGCCATCGAGGCGCCGAAATTCGCGCTCGTAATTTCGAGAACCTTCTCGAACATTCCGGAAATCTGCCCTGCAGACAGTTCCGCATCGAGCACTCGGAGGAGCGTGGCGAACTCACTGGTTTTCGCGTCGAAGTACGCGCCGGAAACGGTGATGAAGGTCGAAGATTTCAGAACATCAAGGGTCGCGCTAACTTCTTTCAACCTCGCGCCAAACAGTCCGCTCAGATATGGCTCGCACAGCTCCTGATAAATCTCGAGCGATCGCGCCACCGCGCGCGTGTCCACTTGCAGCTTGGCAAGCCGCATGCCGAAGTAGTCGGCATTTTCGAAGAACCCGGGCAGATCGTTGTGCGAGAAGAACGAGTGCGCGGTCTGGAGGCTAAGGCGCTCCAGAGCGCCAAGTTCACGTCGTCCGAAGCCAAATTCCGCCGCAACCTGCTCGCGCCACTTTTCGGTTACGTCGCTGTAATAGGGATTGAGCGCGCCCAGGATTTCAATCAGTAATTCGCGCGAGCTGTCCTTCAGTGAGAGGACGGACGACAAAGCTATACTCCGGGGGACTCCGGCGAGCAGTTCCTAACCAGTAAACTTTACTCCTCGCCACGTTGTCATAATTCTAATCGAGGCCCTAAGGTTTTGTCATTAGAGAGTTCCCATCTTGTTAACTTTTTGATTATACGGAGAATAGCTGAGACAGGTTTTGTCACCCCATCCAGAGCTGCTGGAAAACGCGTCGTTTAGAATGGCGGTTATCCCTGTGACCTTGTGGTTAAACCGTCGTGACCTTCGTGTTCGCTCTTCCCCATGGCCGCTGATCAAAACCCGATCTTGATCCCAGCCCAAGGCGCCGAACAGGAGGCCTCGCTGCTGGAAGTCCTTGACCACGTGCTGAACGCCGGCATCGTCCTCCACGGCAGCCTCGTGATCTCCATTGCAGGTGTCGATCTGGTCTACCTGGGGCTGAACGCGATCCTCACCTCGGTAGAAACCGCCCTCAAGCACATCGAACAAAACCAGCTCGGAAGGTGAGCTGCCCAGATGCCCCTGCTGGCGTATTGCGTTGTTCTGGATGATGGTGCGGGGAAGTTTCCTTCGAAGGGTGTCATGGATTCGAACATTGAACTCATTGCAGAGTCAGGGCTGGGCGCACTTGGCTCCGAAATGGATCGAAGTGCCATTTCCGCCGGCAACTTCCAGCAGGCAGCCCTCGAATTCCACCGCGTGGTGCAGGCCGTTTTCGCCGTCAAAGCCGTTATCCCGTTTCGCTTTCCGACATGGCTTAGCCTGGAGGAGATGAGGGCTCACCTGCGTCAGGAATCATTCAGATACAAGGATTTCCTGGTCAAGCGCGCAGACCAGGTCCAGATGGAGGTCAGAATCCAGGCAGAAGCAGCCGCGCCTACATCGGCAACCAGCGGAACTGAACACCTGCGAGCACGTGCAGCCCAACTGCAGAAGGTGAATGAGCAGGCGGAGCAAATCAAAAATTTGGTGGCACATATCGCGACGGCATGGCACGATCGCGAAACTTCGGACGGCATCCGTCTGTACGCTCTAATCTCCAAAAGGTCCATCGAAGGCTTTCGTGAGAAACTCAACTCTGTGCCTGTGCGCATCAGCGGCCCATGGCCGGCGACAGAGTTCTTGGAAGCGCTTCCCGCAAAAAATTGAACACGGAGGACACGGAGGCGCACAGAAGAGCCTTGAACAAAAAGGCTATTCTGCTGATTGGCAGCAAGGCGTTCCGCTGATGGATTTGTCTTCACACAACCGGAGTCTCAGACTGAGCGACGAGCCAAAAAACATCTCGCCCGATGACATGGAGCAGGCCATATCCGGCCTGAATCAGGAGCTTGCGTCGCTCTCCGGCGGCACCGCGCAGCGCATCGACTGCAACTCCGAGAACATTGAGCAAGGACTCGCCCGACTAGTGCTAAGCCTGATCGAGTTACTCCGCAGGCTGCTGGAGCGCCAGGCAATCCGCCGCATGGAAGGCGGTACGCTAGCCGATCCTCAAATCGAAGAGATGGGACTGGCACTGATGAAGCTGGAACAAAAAATCCGCGAACTAGCAGCCCAGTTCGGCCTCAGGCCGGAAGAGCTGAATCTCGATTTGGGACCATTGGGGCAGCTGTGGACCGACGAGAAGATCGTCAATAAGACTTAATTCCACAAGTTCGGCACTGATGCCCGATTAATTCAAATCGACTCTGACTGCAAGATCAAAAGCGATATCATCCAGCCACGGTATGGCAGTGCTTCGAAGCTGTTTAGTTTGGATCCGCCGGCGAAGCACACCTTGCCTTCATCATCGTCGTCCTCTTCACGATAGGTACTGACTCATAATTTTGAAGTGTCGAAGCCAGTGAGTAGAGCGGCTTCGCGTAGTCTGTTATCTGCGGTCAGCAGAATGCGTCCAGATGGGTGATCGTCGCACCACTCGAGGGCGGCAGCCAATTGCAGCGAGTCTGACGCGCGCAGGTCATAGCGGTCCACCAGCAAAGATGCTCGTGTGCGAATCACGTTGGATGGCTGGATCTCCGACCAGGAATCTGCGAGATCTTGAGCGAGCTTGCGAGCAATGGCGTACTCCGCAGTACTCAATTGCTGCAGTCGCACCAAGCGGGCAAGAGCACTCGCGATCTCAACGCGCGAAGTCCACCAGACTACGATTTCGTAAGCGTTGTGCAACAAGATTACTTGAGAAGTGATGCCTTGGTGCACGCAAAGCGGAACCAACGCACTCGCGTCCCAAAAGGCGGCAACGCGCCTTAACGGCCTTCGCGCTCGTCTTGCCACAGTTGCTCCATCACCTTGTCAGGAACATTTCCTGGGGGTTGTGGCCAAAGCGCCGCTGCCCGCCGCTTTTTCAAAGGTGGCGTGAGGACGCCACGCGCAACGAGTCGACGCTCCTGTGCTGAAAGATCCTGGACGGAACACGGCACGATGCGCGCCACCGGCTGGTTGCGGTCACACACCAGCACTTCTTCGCCATCCCGCACGCGCTGAATATGAGCGCTGAGCTGCGCCTTGAGATCGGCGATATTTACTGTACGCATGCATCAAATTGTATCTGATGTGACCATATTAGTCATATTGCTTCAATTTGGAATCGCTCGAGCCGATTGCGATTCTGGTCAGAAAAAACGGCTCGATTTGACGTAGTCACGAGTAAGCACGACTTAGCGCTGGACTCGGAGACTCGAGCGGCCTGAGATTTGGTAGCGCTACCGGGAATCGAACCCGGGTTTGAAGATTGAGAATCTTCCGTCCTAACCCCTAGACGATAGCGCCACTTGGGGGAGAGCGACTCTTAAAATTATAGCAAAGCATTGGTGCTATTCCCTGCATCCGTGCCGGGCCAGGCGGACGAAAATCAAGACACGCGACCTCACGCGGCGAGCTTGCGAAGTTCCGAAATTACCTGCTCCAGATTCCCATTCTGGAATAGCCGAATACCGGCGATTCCGGCGGCTCCCGCCTGAAGACATCCTTGCGCATTCTGTAAGTTCACTCCGCCCAGCGCGAGGACTGGCATGGGCGGCTTGGCGGCCCAGCGATTGCAGGCCGCCTGCAGCGATGCGAGACCCTCTTCGTTGATTTCACTATGCTTTTCGAATATCGGACCAAAGACGGCGAAATCCGCGCCGTGTCCTTCCGCTGATTCGACTTCTGCGCGGGAGTGGCATGAGACCCCGATCATGGGATGAAGAATTCCGGCGTGCATGAAGATGGCGCGCGCGTCCGCTGCCGAGATGTCATCGGAGCGCAGATGAACGCCGTTGGCTGCGCAGGCGATAGCAATGTCAGATCGGGAATTTATCAATACTTTCGCGGTCGGATTTGCTTCGCGCACCAGTTCGACCGCCCGCCTTCCCAATTCGGTCAGCTCACGCACGGAGAGATCGCGCTCGCGGAGCTGGATGGCGTCCACGCCGGCTGCTGCGGCCATGCGCATGCGTTCGAGCAGCAGGCGGCGCGATTCGTCCTCGTTCGCAGAGAGCTGCTTCCGGTCAGTGATGTAGTAAAGGAACACGTGTGTGAAATTAGCACGGCAACGGTGCGGCATCCGCACTCGCGTCATTCCTAATCGCTCACATTCCTCTGCCACTGTAATTCCTCTCGGGTCGCGAAGAAGTCTCGTTCCCGATTCGTTGTTTTGCGCCGAGGGGGACCTGCTTTTGCCCCGCCCGCATAAAAGCAGGTCCGCGCGAGCGCAGGACAATGCTGTAGAAGACGACGAGCCATTCGCGGCGCTCGCAGGGATGACAATGTGTAAAGAACGTATTTATCTAAAATACTCAGTTTTGATTACCGATGTGATCGACACCCCGCAAATGCAACACCGTTGAAGAATCTCGCCTCTTTACTTCCTATGACCGCCGGCCAACTAGGCGTCCAGATCATTGAACTGCTGCTGATCGCGTTGCCGATCGCGAGCATTAGCTGGACCATTACACATGAAGAGGTCTTCCGTGAGCCGCGCGAATTCTGCGCGCGCTGTAGCGAGCAGGCTCGGCATGTGCTTGTCCGGAAATTCTTTTATCTGTTTACCTGCGAGTACTGCTTCAGCCATTGGGTCACGGCATTCTTCCTTATCATCACCCGCTACAAGTTGATTTTCCCGGATTGGCGCGGATACCTGCTCGGGCTGTTCGCCCTGGTCTGGATGGCAAATCAATACATGTCGATCTTCGACCGGCTGCGGCTCAACATCAAACGCGAGCGCGTTGAGATTAAAGGCGAAGAACACGACGTCAAGCGCAAGACGGAAGCGCCGCCAAGAGCTGCATAAAGAAGGAATCGGGTGATCGGGCCATCGGGTGAAATGAGAAGTAAAACCAACACACCACGCGGATTTTGGTGGAAGCCCCGACTTTACAGGCTGCGGAAAATGCGGGCGCCGTGAGGGTGGCAGAATGGGCGCCGGTAGGCGGTGAGGCAGCCGCGTGTGTTGCGGCTGCGTTTCTCCAGAATTGCCGACAGTATCGTTGCACTCGGAGCTCGCCATTCGGCGATCTCACGACCCACCGGCGGTTCTGTTTTGCATTTTTCCGCAACCTATTTAGTCGGAGGCTTGCACCCGAAGTATGGTGTGCAAAGTACGAAACCGCTTGGCGCGTAAATTTCCCAAGCTTCCGCGCTAATCCCGCACGAAGACCGCCGGCGTAACCCCGTCTTGTTTTCGCTGTTGCGGTTGCGTTTCACTCCACCCGATGATCCGATGATCCGATGATCCGATGATCCGATGATCCGATGATCCGATGATCCGATGATCCGATGATCCGATGATCCGATGACCCGATGACCCGATGACCCGATGACCCGATGACCCGATGACCCGATGACCCGATGACCCGATGACCCGATTCGCCTGCTCGGCGTAGGAGTACATGTCTGTTCGTGTTTTGCGCTTGCCATCCACATAAGGGAACATGAGGTTCTCTCCCCTTCAGACCCAGTTTTTGAACGGAGATCAACATGGCTTCTTCGTGGACTCGCGGTTTTCGCGCTGCTCTCCTCTTGTTTACATTCGCCTTTATGTCCGCTTACACCTGCGCGCAGTCTGCGAAAACTGCGCCATCTTCAGCACCAGCCGCGTGGACGGTGAAAGTGAATGGCGCGATTCGATGGCAGCAGGTTACGCCGGCTGGAACGCTGCTGGTTTCCACCGACAACGCGCTCTCCGCGATCGACACCGATGGCGGTCATCTCTCATGGGAAAAGCCCGAATTGGGAGGACTGGCTGTGGATAACGTTCATCCGCTTGAAGGTTCTCTTCTGATGGAGGCGACACGCGATGGTCTTGATGAGATCTTCGATCCGGTAACCGGCGCTGTGGTCTTCGACTCGCGCAAGGCGGACTTCAGTAAGGTGATCACGCGCCGCGTGCTGCCGCAGAGCGGAACGTTTCTTGTCCATGGACAGCGCGCGTCTGGCGGAGCCGGGGTTGCGCTGTACGATCTGAGCACCGGCCAGCAACTTTGGACCAATGAATCTTTGTTTGCGCCAGAGGAAGCACCGAAGCGCAGAGGTTTCGGCGCGCTGATGCAGGGACTGACGCAGCTCGCATCACAATCGACCGAACTTCAAGTGCTGCAGGCTGGACCCGAAATGATCGTAGTCCACACTCTCACTGGACTGCGCGGACTCGATGCGCGCTCCGGCAATGTGCGCTGGTCGGCGACGCTGCCCAGGGGTCGCTTCGCCGCCCTTCCCCATCATGTTCAGCTCTATCCCTCGGTCGACAAGACTGATCGCATTTACGTCAGTTTCGATGACAGCCTCATGGCATATCGGCTGGCCGATGGTCAGGCGCTCTGGCCGCAGCCGGCCAAAGTCGATGGATGGATTCGCGACATCGTGCAGCATCCAGCAGGCATCGTCATGCTGCCGGAAGCTCCGCCGGAAAACGAGGCCACCGGCAGCCGCCGCGTGGTCAACGGCGTGGCGCAGACAGGTCTGAACGTCGCGCGCTATGAAGACGGCGCAACGGTTCTTCCCAAACCGGTACGAATGCACGGCGCCGTGATCGACGCGATGATCGCCGGCAATTCCGTAGTGCTCACCATCGATGCTGAATCGAAAACATTCGTGAATGTGCTCGATGTCTCAACTGCGACACTCCGCCTGAAGAAAGATGCCAAAATCAAAGGCCGGCTTTCTTTCGCGGAACTCACGCCAGCGGGCCTCCTGTACATTTCGCGGCCGGACGCGAGCGTAAATGCAGAGGTCAACATCATCGATCTTGCCAGCGGGGAGCCACGATTCCAGGATGCGATCGAGAGCGGAAAGCCGCTGAGCTCGAATGAAGATAGCTACAATGCTGCTCGCTACTACCTGCATCACGCGGTCGAAGGAAAGCTGCTTTACGTCTTTGCCAATCGCGACCACCGTCTTTATGCAGTCGATCGCGAAGCGGGAACATTCAAGGCATTCAGCACCGAGATCAAATTGCAGGGCGGCGAAGATCCGACCTCGATGGAGATTCGTCCTGAAGGCATCGTGCTCAGCTCACCTCAGAACCTGGTGATCGTAGGCAGAGACGGCCAAATCAAGCAGCAGGTGTACTACCCGGCGCCCCAGCTTCCCGGACTTTTGCGAGCTCTTTATGCGATCAACGCCGTTCGCGCAGGCCTTTATGGGGCCGCAGCCTCAGCCTATGGCGATGCATTTGCTCAAGCATCTCGCCAGTCTTCCGATCCCACAACGCAATACGTCGCCGGCCAGCTCGCCACCGCATACGCGCAAGGAGGCCAGCAGCTGCAAGGTTATTCGCGTCAGTCAGCAGCGATGGCCACCAAACGTTTCAAAGCTTCGCTCAACATGCCTGAATTCGTCTTCATGCTGACCAAAGCGCCGGACGGAAAAGGAAACGTTCTGCTGCAGATCGACAAGAGCACAGCCCAGCCGCAGGCGCGCGTGAATTTAGGCAAAGAGAATGAGCCGGCGTACGCCGTCGATGACATTGCCGACATGCTGTTTTTGCAGACGGCACCGGGGACGCTGGTGGGATATCGACTGTAATGCAGTAGTAGTTCTGGGAAGCTCGTCGGAGAACGTCCGTTTACTTTTCTGACAACAACTTCTTGATCGTGGCCTCAAGTTCATCTCGATTCACAAGTCTCGCCTGATAAGCCGCGGCGATTCTTCCGTGACGGTCGATTACGAACGTGTCAGGCAAATTCTGGATCCCGTATTGTTTGGCAGTTGCATCGTCGCCGACGAGCATGCGATATGGAATCTGATGCGCAGTTAAGTACGGCTTTACCACTTTCCATCCGCCGTCATCCATCGCTACCAGATCCTTCGACTCGAGTTGCGCCCTGGCAAAAGCTCGGGAGCACCTCTCAAGCTTTTTGTGGCACATGCACCATCGCGTGTGTTTCGGGATCGCAATGCGAGTGTAAGTATGATATATATCATCTGGTAGATACCAATTTAACCGAATGAGTAAAGCGAAAAAAAAATCGACAACGATTGCAAAAAATTTGAAAAAGGCGGTTCAGGGAGAATCCGTAGCAGAGGCGCGGGTCTTTATGACTGGACGCAGCCAGGCGGTGCGTCTTCCTAAGGAGTATCGTGTCCCTGGAGACAGCGTATTCGTCAAGAGATTTGGAACCGGCATTCTGCTGATTCCAAAAACGGCGGACCGGTGGGCGGCGGCCTTTGCTGCCATGGATGAGTTTGACGACCTCGATTTCGAAGTGCCTCGCGATCAGGAGCAGCAGAATCGGCCCGGTCTGGAGGATATTTTTGGCGAGGGAGATAACTGATTCCTACCTACCTGCTCGATACGAATGTTTGGATCAACCTGTTACGTTCGCAATCGCAAAGAATTCGGCAAAAAATCGACTTGCACCGCAACTCGGTTGTCGGACTCTCGGTAATCAGTCTCTGCGAGCTCCAGTTTGGAATCGAGCTACAGGTTGTCAGACATCCGCATTTGCGCTCCCGCCAGCAACAACTGCTGTCGGCGGCCATAGCTCCTTTTCAATTGTTTCCGCTGACCAATGAAGTCGTTCAGAGCTACGGAAAGTTGCGTACACATTTACAAGTGTCGGGTAATACGATCGGTGCACTCGACACTCTTATTGCCGCTCAAGCTCTCAGCTTAGACGCGACCGTGGTAACCAGCAATCTGCAAGAATTTCGGAGAGTGCCGAACCTCTGTGTGGAGGATTGGCGTTAACTTGGATGGGAACGCGGCAGGAGACGTGGCACATCATCAGAACCGTTCGCGGTAGCGAATTGGGTCCAGCGGGATCTGCGCGTTTGAATTCACCCATTCCCCTGCCGGGACCGGTACTGACAACACCGTCAAAATAGAAAAGGCGTGACCAACTCGGTCACGCCTTTCAGCTTAGAAGCTAAGGAGCTTAGCAGCTCAGCAGCTAATCCCTTACTCCATCCATGAACGCTCGCAACTTCCTCGAGCGGGATGGATGACGCAACTTCCTGAGCGCCTTGGCTTCGATTTGGCGGATGCGTTCGCGGGTTACTGCGAACGACTGGCCGACTTCTTCGAGCGTGTGCTCGGAGCCGTCTTCCAGGCCGAAGCGCATCTTGATTACTTTCTCTTCGCGCGGAGTGAGCGTGCGCAAAACGTGCGCCGTCTGCTCCTTGAGGTTTACGTTGATCACGGCTTCTGCCGGCGAGACGACGCCGCGATCTTCGATGAAGTCGCCAAGATGCGAATCTTCCTCTTCTCCAATCGGAGTTTCGAGGGAGATGGGCTCCTGCGCGATTTTCAGGACCTTGCGGACCTTCGCAACAGGAATATCCATACGCTTCGCGATCTCTTCCGACGTAGGCTCGCGACCGAGCTCCTGCACAAGTTGACGCGACGTGCGAATCAGCTTATTGATGGTCTCGATCATGTGCACCGGAATACGGATCGTTCGCGCCTGGTCGGCGATAGCGCGCGTGATCGCCTGGCGAATCCACCACGTTGCGTACGTTGAGAACTTGTATCCGCGACGGTACTCGAACTTATCCACGGCTTTCATCAGGCCGATGTTGCCTTCCTGAATCAGGTCGAGGAACTGCAGTCCGCGGTTGGTGTACTTCTTGGCGATCGATACCACCAATCGCAGGTTAGCTTCGATCAGTTCGCGCTTGGCGTACTCGGCGTCGACATCTCCCTGCGTGATCTCGCGCTGTGTTCGCTTCAGGTCGACGAAGGTGATGCCGTACTCCTGCTCCATCTTCTCGAGATCGGCTTTGCAGTTGCGCTGCTGACGACGATATTCCTTCTTCAGCTCTTCGGAGCGCGTGGAGTCAACCTTCTTTTCCAGGTTGTGGAATTGACGGTCGAGCGAACGCATCTGCTCGGCGACGTGTCCGACGCGGTCGATCAGCTTCTTGCGCTGCGAGTTGGTGTAGCGCAGCTCGCGGATAATGCGGGAGACACGCACACGCTCGCGTCCGAGAGCCCAGCGGCACTTGCGAAATTCACCAGGCCGCTTCTTCTTATCGACAGTTTGCAGTTTCTCTTCGAGCTGCTGCGCTTTCTTGTAGTGCTTCTGCATCTCGTCGATGCGGTGAGTCGTTGCCTTGATGCGCGCCTCGATGATCTCGTCGGTAATCTCTTCTTCGTCGAAGATGACCACTTCTTTGATCGAGCGAACGCCGCGCTTCAGGTCCTCGCCGATGGCGAGCACTTCGTTGATGACGATGGGCGAGCGCGAAATCGCTTTAAGAACGCGGAGCTGCCCGCGTTCGATGCGCTTCGCGATTTCAACTTCGCCTTCACGAGTGAGCAGGGGAACGGTTCCCATTTCGCGCAGATACATGCGAACGGGATCGTTGGTTTTTTCCAGAGTTCCAGGCGTGAGATCGAGCTCAACATCTTCTCCCGCCTCGATTTCTTCGAACTTGTCTTTTAGATCGGCGCCGGGCATCTTGGAAGATTCCAAGACGTCGATTCCCTGTGTGCCGAGGGTAGTAAACAGATCATCAAGGTCGTCAGGCGACTGGATGTCGTGAGGGAGAAGATCATTGACCTCCCCGTAGGTGAGGTATCCCTTTTCCTTGCCTGTGTCGATCAGTTTTTGAAT
>Ga0070741_10006858_pt1 | contig 24096 bp, 16 predicted proteins | sample Coa_R1_4_FD_66440 | JGI IMG/M metagenome (GOLD analysis project Ga0070741, IMG submission 66440) | Surface soil microbial communities from Centralia Pennsylvania, which are recovering from an underground coalmine fire - Coalmine... | ecosystem: Environmental > Terrestrial > Soil > Unclassified ...
CTGAGCGGCGGCCAGCACTTTGGTGATGGCGGCGGTCAGGGTCGTCTTGCCGTGGTCGATGTGTCCTATCGTTCCTACGTTCACATGCGGTTTGGTCCGCTCGAACTTCTTCTTCGCCATTTCTCTTCCTCTTCATTTCAGTGTTGCTCCCACAATAATGCGGCGAGCAGATAAAGATAAAGTTACCCGGTCGGCCTGTTCCCTGAATTCGGCACCGGGTCAGGGTACGGAATTGTACTGTTGCAAGATAACAGGTTAACAGGAGGATGTTGGAATAGAAAACCTACATCCGTTGTTATCGGGCCGCTTACAAAGGTGCGATGGCTCGCACCTTTGTGCATTGCCACGAGAGATTACCGACTCGATTTTGCAATAATCTCATCAGCAATATTTTTAGGTACAGGATCGTAATGGGCGAACTCCATTGAGTAACTTGCTCGCCCGCTTGTCATAGAACGGAGATCGTTCACATAACCGAACATTTCGGCAAGAGGAACATAGCCCCGCACCACATGCATCGCGCCCCGGCTCTCCATGCCCAGGATAGTACCACGCCTGCGATTGATATCGCCAATCACATCACCGTAGAACTCTTCAGAGGTTGTCACTTCCACCAGCATAATAGGTTCAAGGAGAATGGGACCGGCTTTACGCGTGGCTTCCTTGATGGCAATTGAGCCGGCAGTCTTAAAGGCCATTTCACTGGAGTCAACCTCATGGTATGAGCCATCGTAAAGCGTGACCTTTACGTCGATCATCGGGAAACCAGCGATAACGCCATTCTCCAATGTCTCTCTCACCCCATTTTCGACGGGTTTGATGTATTCTTTTGGTACAACGCCACCGATAATAGCATTGACAAACTCAAAACCCTTACCCCGTTCGTTGGGGGCGACTCTGATCCATACGTCGCCGTATTGGCCATGACCGCCAGTCTGGCGTACGTGCTTGCCCTGCGCCTGCGCCTCGCGCGTGATAGTTTCTCGATAGGCGACCTGCGGACGCCCGATATTCGCCTCAACTTTAAACTCGCGGAACATCCGATCCACGATCACTTCCAGGTGCAGTTCGCCCATACCGCGGATAATGGTCTGGCCCGACTCCACATCTGTGCGCAACTGGAACGTCGGATCTTCTTCCGCCAGCTTGTTGAGCGCGATTGCCATTTTGTCCTGGTCCGCACGCGTCCTGGGTTCGATAGCAATTTCGATCACCGGCTCGGGGAAAACGATGGACTCCAGCACGACCGGGTGACCGGGATCGCACAGCGTATCGCCTGTGAACGTGTTACGCAACCCCACGGCGGCGCAGATATCTCCCGCTCGAATCTCGTCAATATCCTCACGATGGTTGGCATGCATGCGCAGCAAACGTCCGATACGTTCCGGTTTTCCCTTCACGCTATTTTCTACCGAAGCGCCCTTTGTCAGGGTGCCGGAGTAAACGCGCAGGTAGGCAAGGCGGCCCACATAGGGATCGGAGACGATCTTAGAGACCAGGGCGCTGAACGGCGCGGTATCGCTGGCCTCGCGTGTAACAGTCTCTTGCGTATCGGGATTGATACCGGTGGTGGGTGGAATATCGAGAGGAGAGGGAAGGTAAGCTACAACGGCGTCCAGCATTGCCTGCACGCCCTTATTTTTCAGGGCGCTACCACAAAGGACCGGCACCACAGCGCCGGATATAGTAGCTTTACGGAGGGCTGCGATCAGCTCTTCCCTGGAAATTTCCTCACCCTCAAGGTATTTGAGAGTCAATTCTTCGTCGGTCTCGGCAACATGCTCAAGCAGCGCCTCGCGATGCTGTTGATATTCCGCCTCCATCCCCGTAGGGATCTGGGTATGTTCCGACGTTGTGCCCAGGTCATCGGTAAAGACAATTGCCTGCTGCTCGATAAGATCGATAAACCCTTTAAAACTGCTCTCGCGTCCGATAGGGATCTGGATCGGTAAAGGCGTTGCTCCCAGGCGCTCGCGGATCATCTCGATAGTGCGCCAGAAGTCGGCCCCAATGCGATCCATTTTATTGACAAAACAGATACGGGGAACATTATACTTATTTGCTTGACGCCAGACCGTCTCAGACTGTGGCTCTACACCGGCAACCGCATCAAAGACGACAACGCCACCATCCAGGACACGCAGAGAGCGTTCGACTTCCGCCGTGAAATCGACGTGGCCGGGGGTATCGATGATGTTGATGCGGTAATCTTGCCAAAAACAGGTCGTCGCGGCAGACGTGATAGTGATGCCACGTTCTTGCTCCTGGGGCATCCAGTCCATCGTCGCGGCCCCTTCATGCACCTCACCCATACGGTGGATCTTCTTGGTGTAGAAGAGGATACGCTCGGTGGTGGTTGTCTTACCAGCATCAATATGAGCGATGATACCAATATTTCGTGTTTTTTCGAGTGGGAATTCTCTTGGCATAATGTATAGTTACCAGCGATAATGAGCGAAAGCCTTGTTAGACTCCGCCATTTTATGGGTCTCCTCACGTTTTTTAATAGTCGCACCCTGGCCCGCTGCTGCATCCATCAGTTCACTGGCAAGCTTTTCCGCCATTGATCTGCCGCTACGGTTGCGCGCTGCACGGATCAGCCAGCGCATCGCTAATGCATTGCCTCGATCCTTACGCACATCGACCGGCACCTGGTAGGTTGAACCGCCAACGCGCCGGGGCTTTACCTCGATGCTCGGTGTGGCATTCTTCAATGCCTGCTCAAAGACATCCAGCGGCGCTCGCTTCTGCTTCGCCTCGATGATATCAAAGGCGGTATAGATGATGCGTTCAGCCAGGCTGCGTTTGCCATCTAACATTAATTTGCTTGTAAAACGGGCCACATTGCGGCTCCTGTATTTTGCATCCGGCACATCAGGCCGACGCACGACTCTCTTACGTCTTGGCAAGGTCCGCCTCCTCAGTATTCTCCTGGAACCAGATAGAAGCTTGTTCCGTTCTAAAAGTTTGCTCGATTACACGCGTCCCATCGCGCCGGATGAGACAATTAGCAGACACCAGAAAAGGCGTCGATTCGATTGGGGAGCTACCCCTCAATCTCTTTCGGACGCCTACGCGCGGATGCCTTTCCTCTTAACGGTTCTCGCCTATCTCAATATAGGCAAACCAGGAGCACATCCGACGATCACCAATAGCTGTAAATCCCTTGAAACCTTCCGCGCTCCAACGCCGCTTACGCGCTAGCTCCGCTCAGGAGCGCGGAGCAGAATTACGTTCTTACACCATCAGTGATGTGCGATTCACCGACCAGCCCTGCATCTTTACAACGTTTAGCGCCTGCCACCTTTAGCGGCGGCTGCCTGCCCGGGCTTCGGTCGCTTGGCTCCATATTTAGAGCGGCCTCGGCGGCGTTTAGAGACGCCATCGCTATCTAGCGTGCCACGGACAATGTGGTAACGCACACTCGGCAGGTCTTTCACACGACCCCCACGAATGAGCACCACGGAGTGTTCTTGTAAATTATGCCCTTCACCGGGAATGTACGCGGTGACCTCCATCTGGTTGGAGAGGCGAACGCGAGCAATCTTACGCATTGCCGAATTCGGCTTTTTGGGCGTCATCGTACGCACCTGAGTGCAAACGCCACGCTTCTGCGGTGACCCACGCAGGCGTGAAGTCCTGTTTTTCAACGCGTTGTACGAATATAACAACGCGGGAGCCTTCACCTTTTTCTGCTTCTGCGAACGGCCCTTTCGGACCAATTGATTAATTGTCGGCAAGGAAAGATCCTCCCTGTCCTCTTTTTAAGTAAGCGCGGATAGCTCTGCTATCCGCGACTTCTCTTTCACTCATACGCGGTTGCTTATGATATCACTCATTCTCGTCGCTGTCAAGTGTTAAACCCAGGGTACTGGTACCTAGAGTGCCTGCCACGACGTTACTACCAGCCCCTACCCCCGCCGCAACCGGAGTCGAGGGGATGCGGGCCGCTGCCGCCTGCTGGCGCGCAAGCTGCTCACGGCGACGTTGCGCTATGCCAGAACCGGCGGGAATAAGCTTACCAATGATGACGTTCTCTTTCAGACCCACGAGATGGTCTGTCTGCGCCTCTATCGCCGCTTCCGTCAGCACGCGCGTCGTCTCCTGGAAGGAGGCTGCCGCCAGGAAGCTGTCGGTGTTGAGCGACGCTTTGGTGACGCCCAGCAGCACGGTCTGCGCGGTGGCAGGTTCGCCGCCCTCCGCCAGGACACGCGCGTTGGTGTCTGCATAGATGAAACGATCAACCAGATCGTTCGGCAGCATCTCGGTATCGCCCGGATCGTCCACTTTGACGCGGCGCAACATCTGGCGAATGATGACCTCGATGTGCTTGTCATTAATGTAGACACCGGTGTTGCGGTAGACGCGCTGCACCTCTTTGACCAGGTAGATCTGGACCGCCTCTCGCCCCTGGATGCGCAGGACATCTTGCGGGTCCCGCTGACCGGAGGTGATAGCAGTACCGGCCTGGATCTTCTGGCCGTTGCTGACAATGATGTTGCGCGCTGCCGGGATGGGATACGAACGCTCGTCGCGCTCCTCGAAGCGGATGGTGAGCGGACCACCCTGGTTGATCACCACTTCACCCTCGGTACGCGCCATCACGCCCGCCGGCTCGCTGCCATCTTCCGCTGGCATCAACGCAATAATCTGATCCTTCTGCACGCGGTCGTGGTCGTTGACTAGGACCTGCGATCCCTCTGGCAGCGGATACTCGTCGAAGAAGACGTTGACCGAGACGACTCGCACTGTACGAGCGCCACTGGCCTCGTCCTTCACAATTTCGACGACGCCATCGATTTCGCTGATCTCCGCCTTATCCTTAGGAACGCGCGCTTCGAACAACTCTTCCACACGCGGCAGACCCTGCGTGATGTCACCCTGTGCGCCTGCGATACCTCCGGTGTGGAAAGTACGCATGGTGAGCTGCGTGCCAGGCTCACCAATCGATTGTGCCGCGATAATACCAGCCGCAGCCCCACTGCGTACCAGCGCATTGGCGGCCAGGTCGCGCCCATAACACTTGGAGCAGATGCCTCGCCTCGTCTGGCATACCAGCACTGAACGAACGCGCACCGATTTAATCCCCGCATTGACGATCTCATCCACGGCCTCATCGGCTAGCTCCTCGTTCACTTCGATGTGCTCCAGGCCGGGGATGGCTTCCGCTAGCACACGACCGATTAAACGGCTACGGCTGTTCTCCAGCCCCATCTCGTGCGAATCTTCCTCGGTAATCAGAACACCATCAGTGGTGCCACAGTCCTCTTCGGTGACGATGACATCCTGCGCGACGTCGATGAGCCGGCGCGTCAGGTAGCCTGATTCTGCCGTACGCAAGGCCGTATCGGCCAGTCCCTTACGAGCGCCGTGGCTACTAATAAAGTACTCCAATACGCTCAAGCCTTCGCGGAAGTTTCCACGAATAGGAACGGCGATGATCTTGCCGGATGGGCTTGTCATCAGACCACGCATACCCGATAGCTGACGAATCTGCTGGAACTTGGCCTTCGTTGCGCCAGACTTGGCGATGGTGTAGATGGCTCCATAGGGGTCCAGCGTTGCCTCCACCATTTTGGCGACGTTGTCGGTAACTTCGTTCCAGATATCGACAGTCTGCTGGTATTTCTCGTTATCGGTGATGAGACCATCACGGAACTGCTCTTCCAGCTCGGCAATTTTGCTATCGGCTTTCGCCAGTTCTTCCTGCTTGCTAATCGGCACCTTCACATCGCTGATAGCGATGGTCGCACCCGCCTTCGTGGCGTAGTGGAAGCCAAGTCGCTTGATCTCATCGGCCAGCTCGGTAGTTTTGACGCGGCCATACTCTTTGAAGCAGTCTGTAATGATCTGTCTCAAGTTCTCTTTCTTCATCGCGTAGTTCTTGAAACGCAATCTCTCAGGCAAAGCTTCGTTGAAGATGATCCGCCCCACGGTAGTCTCTACCGGCTTGCCATGAGCATGCATGGTTGCCTTCTCAGGCGGCGCCAGGTCATAGACATCTACGTCATTCATGCGCACCTTGATGAGAGCCTGCAAGTCAACAATGCCGTGTTCGTGCGCCAGCAGGGCCTCGTTGCTATCGGTGAAGACACGCCCCTGGCCTTTCTTGTTGGGGCGATCCTGCGTCAGATAGAAGCAGCCAAGCACCATATCCTGGCTGGCTCCGATTGACGGATCACCTTGAGCTGGCGAGAGCAGGTTACGCGTTGACATCATAAACTGGCGCGCTTCGTCCTGCGCCTTCTCGGAGAGCGGGACGTGTACCGCCATCTGGTCGCCGTCAAAGTCAGCGTTGAAGGCCGAGCAGACCAGCGGGTGCAGTTGGATGGCGCTACCCTCGACCAGCACCGCTTCGAACGCCTGAATACCAAGACGGTGCAGCGTGGGAGCGCGGTTGAGCAAGACCGGGTGGTTCTTGATAACGTCTTCCAGGACATCCCAGACTTCCGGCTTGACCCGCTCGACAAAACGCTTGGCGCTCTTGATGTTGTGAGCGAAGTTCTGCTCGACCAGTTTGCGCATGACGAAGGGCTTGAATAGTTCCAGCGCCATACGTTTAGGCAGACCGCATTGATGCAGCTTCAGGTCAGGCCCGACGACGATCACCGAGCGGCCAGAGTAGTCTACGCGTTTACCAAGCAAGTTTTGACGGAAGCGGCCCTGCTTCCCTTTGAGCATATCTGAAAGGCTCTTGAGCTTGTGATTGCCTGAACCGGCGACGGCACGTCCGCGACGCCCATTGTCGATCAGGGCATCGCACGCCTCTTGCAACATACGCTTTTCATTGCGAATGATGATTTCGGGCGCGCCCAGTTCCAGCAGCCTCTTGAGCCGGTTATTACGATTAATGACGCGGCGATACAGGTCATTCAGGTCAGAAGTGGCGAAGCGACCACCGTCAAGCTGGACCATCGGGCGCAGATCTGGCGGCAAGACCGGCAGAACCGTGAGGATCATCCACTCGGGAGAAGTGGCCGACTTGCGGAACGCCTCCACGACTTTCAGACGCTTGGTAGCCTTTTTGCGCCGCTGTCCCACGGTAGAACTGATTTCATGACGCAGGTCTGCTGCCAGTTTGTCCAGATCAATATTCGAGATCAACTCGCGTACAGCTTCCGCTCCCATGCCAGCGCGGAAAACGCCTGGGAAGTTATCCTTTAGCTCGCGATAACGGTTCTCCTGCAACAGGTCCATTCTCTTGAGACCTTCGAGGTCGCGTCGCATCTGTTCAAGCCGCTGGCGAGCCTCGTTGCGCTCTTTCTCCATCTGAGTTTGAGCGGTATCAATCTGGCCCTGGAATTCAACGCCCAGGCGATCAGCTTCCCGCTTGCTTTCAGATTGGGCAGCTTCTATCTCCCGCCGAGCCTGTTCCGCAATGGCGTTGCGGGCCGACTCAGCGACGCGCTCCAGGACTTCCAGATGTTTGGATGCGACAGCCTCTCCCTGCTTCACAATCACATGATCGTTGACGGGGAAGATGATATTATCTTCGGCCTTTGCCCCCATTTGATCACGCAAGAGGGCCAGGGTTTCGCTCTCGGCCTGGCGAGCTGCTTCGAGTTCGCTCTCGCGGCGCTCTTCGACCTCCTGGCGATCAACGGTCGAGAAGCGGGTTTCGCTCTCTTTAATAGCATTGTCGCGCTGTGATTTCAGATTATTAATGCGTTCAACGACTTTCTCATCCAGATTTTGCTCCAGGCCGACCGTATCCTCGTCTATCCGCATCAGTTCCTGCTGGCGAGCCTCTTCGTCGATATTCGTTACCACATAGAGCGCGAAGTAGAGGATGCGCTCCAGGTTACGAGGCGAGAGGTCTAGCAAGAGACCGATACGGCTAGGGGTGCCTTTAAAGTACCAGATATGGCTCACGGGCGACGCCAGTTCAATATGGCCCATGCGCTCACGTCGTACCTTTGAGCGTGCAACCTCCACGCCGCACTTGTCGCAAACAATACCTTTAAAACGTACTCTTTTATATTTACCGCAGTAGCATTCCCAGTCTTTGGTCGGCCCAAAAATGCGTTCGCAGAAGAGGCCGTCCTTTTCCGGTTTAAGCGTACGGTAGTTAATAGTTTCCGGTTTCGTTACCTCACCGTAACTCCAACTACGAATCTGTTCCGGGCTGGCAAGGCTGATACGGATAGCGTTAAAATCATTTACTTCGAGCATGCTACCTCCTGGTGTAGAGAGTGGCCTCCGCGCTCACCTGATCAGGTGAGCGGGAGCGCCAATGCAATCCCTACATTATTGGTCTCCTTCGAAACCGGACAGATTAATACCCAGTTCGGGCATCACATCATTTGAAGTGTCCTCAACAAATTGGATTTTCTGCTCGTCTTCATTGAGGACCTCAACATTGATGCCCAGGCTTTGCAATTCTTTCACTAACACTTTGAAAGATTCGGGAACGCCGGGTTCTAGAATATTTTCGCCCTTGACAATAGCTTCGTAGGTTTTTACGCGACCGACCACATCGTCCGACTTCACTGTCAGGATTTCCTGTAGGATGTTTGCCGCTCCATACGCTTCCAGCGCCCACACTTCCATTTCACCGAAGCGCTGACCGCCAAACTGCGCTTTACCACCCAGCGGCTGCTGCGTAATCAAGCTGTATGGACCGGTCGAACGGGCATGCACTTTGTCTTCGACAAGGTGGGCCAGTTTTAACATATAGGTATAGCCTACGGTAATGGGATGGTCGAATGGCTGGCCGGTACGCCCATCATAGAGCTGCACTTTTCCGGTTTCGGGCAGACTGGACCGGCGCAGGAACTCCTCGATATCCTCCTCGGTCGCTCCGTCGAATACCGGCGTTGCAATCTTCACCCCCAGCACGCTGGCAGCCCAGCCCAGGTGTGTCTCCATGATCTGCCCGATATTCATGCGGTGCGGCACGCCCAGAGGATTGAGGATGATATCAACCGGTGTGCCATCGGGCAGGAACGGCATGTCCTCTATCGGCAGGACGCGCGAAATGACGCCTTTGTTACCATGACGTCCCGCCATTTTGTCGCCTGCGCCAATCTTGCGCTTCTGCGCGATGCTCACGCGCACAAGCTGGTTGACGCCCGGAGGCAGTTCGTCACCCGCATCGCGCGAGAATACCTTGACTTCGACCACCTTGCCGCGCTCACCGTGCGGGACCCGCAGCGAGGTATCTTTAACTTCACGGGCCTTCTCACCGAAAATGGCGCGTAGCAATTTCTCTTCGGCGGTCAGCTCGGTCTCACCTTTAGGGGTGATTTTGCCGACCAGGATATCTTGTGGGCCTACTTCCGCGCCCACATAGATAATGCCTCGCTCGTCAAGGTTGCGCAGCCCTTCTTCACCAACATTGGGAATATCGCGCGTAATCTCTTCTGGTCCTAGCTTGGTATCACGCGCATCGACCTCGTACTTTTCTATATGAATCGATGTGAAAAGGTCTTCGCGGACGATACGCTCGCTGATGAGGATAGCATCCTCAAAGTTGCCACCCTCCCAGCTCATAAAAGCCACCAGGATATTTTGCCCCAGGGCCAGCTCGCCGTTCTCGGTCGATGAGCTATCGGCGATCACCTGCCCCGCAGTCACATAGTCGCCCCGGCGCACAATCGGGCGCTGGTTGATACAGGTGCCAGCGTTTGAGCGTACGAACTTGCGCAGACGATAGGCATGGACATCGCCATTTTCGTCAACCACCTCGATGCGGCGCGCCGTTGCGGAAACGACCTCACCCTCTACCTGGCTGATAACGACCTGCCCCGAGTCGATTGCGACCTGGCGCTCGATACCGGTGCCACAAATCGGCGATTGCGGGCGCAGGAGTGGCACGGCCTGGCGCTGCATATTCGCGCCCATCAGCGCGCGGTTCACGTCGTCGTGTTCAAGGAACGGGATCAGCGCCGTGGCAACGCTGACGGTCTGGCGCGGCGACACGTCCATGAAGTCGATATTGTCGGAGTTCTCCATGAAGAACTCACCCTGGTAACGTGCCAGGACGCGATCTTCTTCAAACTCTCCGTTCTCGCTCAGCGTTGCGTTGGACTGGGCAATCCAGAAATTCTCTTCATCGTCGGCGGTATGATACTCTACTTCGTCGGTAACAAACGGCGTCACCCGCACCAGAGCATCGCCCAGCAATTGCGATAGCTTGTTGAAGAGCGCCTGGTCAACGCGCACAAAATTGCGCGCTTTGAAAAGCACCTCGTCACTTTCTGTCTTGATATCCTCACGTTCACGGCCATAGAGACCGCGCAGCTCGCGACCAATCAAACGCGAATCGTTCGCCGCGAGGCGTTTGCAGACGCGCCGATAAGGGGTCTCGATAAAGCCGTAAGGGTTGATCTGCCCATACGTCGCCAGGTTACCGATCAGACCGATGTTCGGCCCTTCAGGAGTCTCAATCGGACAAATGCGGCCATAATGCGACTGGTGGACGTCACGCACATCAAAGCCTGCGCGCTCGCGCGAAAGTCCTCCAGGACCCAGAGCGGACAGACGGCGCTTATGCCCGATCTCCGCCAGAGCATTGGTCTGGTCCATAAACTGGGAAAGCTGGCTGCCGCCGAAGAATTCCTTCATCGCCGCCACAACGGGACGGATATTGATCAGCGCGTTGGGGGTAGCCTGCCCTGGCTCCTGAATGCTCATGCGCTCTTTCACCACGCGCTCCATGCGCAGCAAACCAACGCGGAACTGCGTCTGGATCAGCTCGCCCACGCAGCGCACACGACGATTGCCCAGGTGGTCAATGTCGTCCTTACGCCCGCGTCCATTGTTGAGCGTCACCAGGCGGCGCACAATATTTACCAGATCATCCTGCGTCAGAATGCGCTGGCTCTGAGGAATAGCAAGGTCGAGTTTGCGGTTCAATTTATAGCGGCCAACGCTCCCCAGATCATAACGGCGCGCATTAAAGAACAGATTTTTCACCAGCGAGCGCGCGTTATCAAGAGTGGCGGGATCGCCCGGACGCAGCTTTTTATAGAGTTCGAGCAGCGCCTCTTCCTCTTTCTTGACGGGGTCGCGGTCCAGCGTTGCCTGGATATAACGAATGGTGGGATCGTTATCGACTCCCTGGAAAGCATCAAGAATGCCCTGGTCGGTAGAAAGATCCAGGTTTTCAGCATGCCACTGATCTTTGGCCAGGCTCGCGATAGCACGCAGCAGCGTTGTCACTGGCAGCTTGCGTTTGCGATCAATTTTCACTGTGAGAAGATTTTTATTGCTGGTCTCAAACTCCAGCCAGGCGCCGCGCGCGGGTATCAGCTTGGCGGCATAGAGTTTTTTGCCGGTGGTAGCATCTTCATCGACAGTGAAGTATACACCGGGAGAGCGAACGAGCTGGCTTACCACCACGCGTTCCGCTCCGTTAATAATAAAGGTGCCTTCTTTGGTCATCAAGGGGAAATCACCCATGAAGATATCCTTCTCGATGATTTCGCCCGTCTCTTTATTAATCAGGCGCGCTTTTACATTTAAGGGTGCGGCGTAAGTAGCGTCGCGGTCGCGACACTCGTCCTCCGAATATTTTGGCTTGCCAAAGGGTTCAGGTGGTACAATAAATTCCAGGCTTAGATTTTTGCCAGTAAAATCTTCGATAGGAGAGATTTCATCAAAAAGTTCTCGTAGACCTTCTTTCTTAAACCATTCAAAGGAGTCGAGCTGAATCTGGATTAATCCTGGCATCGGTCGTATGTCCGGGATACGCGCAAAAGAGACACGTTCCGGCAGGGCAACAGCCCTCGTACGTATTGCCATGTGTGGTATTCTCCTCTCACCTAAGCGCCCATGAGGAATTCGAGAGACAAACGGAACCGAATCTCTCTCGTAAACGGAAAAACAAAAAAAGATAATTACCTCAAATAATGCCTGTGTTGTGAAACGGCTTATGACAAGAAAAGTAACCGCTTGCAAGCGCAATAAGCGGTTACTCCTACACCTCTACGTCTGCATGTTGATTGTCAGTCGTCCACACAACGATCCCCTCCACAGATGGTACACAGAACGAGCGCCAGAATAGAAACAGCAAAAAGCCCACACCGGTCGCCCTTATCCTCATCTGCTCACGTCTAAAGACGTTTTGCCTCTCGAACGGATAAAGCTAGACTCCATGTGGTCGAGTAGTATCCTCACATACAATTGGGGAGTGATGCGTTTGACACGCTACTAAATGTTTCGTTTCCTGGCCTCTGTTCGCTACCATGTTCCGGGTTTTATAACACCTTGTAATTAGTATACGCACTCCAGCAAGTGGTAAGTATACTACTTTTGAAAAAACATGTCAACACTTTTAGCACTGCTTTGCAAACAAATAAAGTAGTTTTGTTTAAGACGAACTCATGCCTATAGTTATTAACACTCGACATAAGTTTTTTATTCCCGGCATGGTAACGTCATTACGCCAGGACTATTTGCTCTTCAGCTCCCATAAGAGCCTTCTCAATCTCCTTCCCAAGAGCAGGATTCCAGACCTGTTGCGCATCCATCCAGTATTCGTGCAACAGGGCCAGTAAGCGCCGCCGATCATCCCCATCAAGCAAGCGCAGGTCTATCATCGATTCCGGCGTTCCGGGGTAAATAATAGTGAGCACCGAACTATCGATCCGCAACGCAATGTGATTGCTCAGTTGATAGTGTTGTGCCGCGCCTAACTTACGACAGAACGAAATCGCGCCGATGCAGCCAATGACGATAAAAGTACCAGCGATGCCACTCACCACCAGACCGGCCAGGCTTAATACAATAGCGATGGCGGTGGCAAATACCGCCAGCACAATATTGGGAAGGTGAAGCGTCCAGCCGATAAGCGTCTCTGGCAGCATGCCAACAAGTACGCCCGCAAAGCACCAGAAGGCGCTATGCATGATCCAGAAAATGCTGGTCAGATTCTCCGCAACAAGATCACGCACGATCAACGACTCCTGCCCCACCAGGATGATCATCCCCTTGCGATAGCCAGAACGAAGCGCGACGAGGAAACGCAGCACAAAAACGCTGCCTCCGAGTGTAAGGAAAGAGACGAACCAGAGGAGAAATTCCAGCGCATCCTGCCATTTGAGGTAAAACGTGAAGTCATGATTATAGGTCGTCCAGAGCTGCTTGCTTACCGCCAAGGCAATAATAGCAACCAGCAGACAGCCCCCTAACATCAGCCATCCCCGCATGTTGATGCGCCTATAAGATGAGCGCCCCAGATAAAAGTGATAGGTCTCTTTCACAGATTGCGGCATCATTTTACCCCATCTATAATCAATTACAGGTTAGACATGTTAAGTAGAGCCATACGAATATAAACTTTTGTCGCAAACTCGCCACAGTGCATTGGTATTCCTATTGTCTTTAACGATTCAATCAGGGAAATGAGTTACAATCTTGCGGAGATTGGCAGAATATCATACAAAAGTCCATTCAGGTCATTCCATTCGGGCTATCCTGGATCACCCGCGTGGGCTACCTCTGAGATCATCAAAGAGGATTGTATGCTGGTAACGTTCGGCGGCGCTGGGGAAGAGGGTCACAATAATTTTGCCACGATTTTGCTCCTTATGCGCTTCTTGCAGAGCGGCCCAGGCCACGGCTCCGCTGCTGATCCCGACGGATAGCCCTTCCTGCTCCATAATGCGAATGGCAGTGGTCACGGCATCATGGTCAGTGACCGGGATAATCTGATCGATCAGATCGATCCTGAGCGTATCTGGCAAAAAACCAGCTCCCAGGCCCTCTATGCGGTGGGGGCCCGGACGCCCGCCGGAGAGTACCGCACAGGTCGCAGGCTCAACCGCGATTACTTCGATAGCAGGTTTGCGGGTGCGCAGGCCCTCTGCAACGCCCGTCAGAGTGCCTCCCGTGCCAACGCCTATCACGACGATGTCAACAGCGCCACCCGTTTCTTCCCAGATCTCAACCGCCGTGCCTTCGCGGTGGGCGCGGGGGTTGGCCTGATTGTAAAATTGCTGCGGATACCAGGCGTTGGGCAGGGATGTACGCAGTTCGGTGACTTTATTGATGGCGCCGCGCATCCCCTGTCCTGCTGGAGTCAGGACGACCTGAGCGCCAAAGCGTTGCAAGAGGAGACGGCGTTCCAGCCCGATAGTATCGGGCATAGTGAGGATACAATGATAGCCACGCGCGGCGGCGAGCCAGGCGAGCGAAACCCCCATATTGCCACTGGTCGGCTCGATAATAGTGCTGTTCGGGTGCAACAATCCCTGTGCCTCCGCCTCACAGACCATCTGGAACGCGATACGATCTTTCGCACTCCCCCCCGGGCTAAACATCTCTAGCTTGGCCAGTAGCGTCGCTCCTGCACCAGCCGCAAAACGCTTTAGCTCGACCAGAGGTGTGTGACCAATCAGCTCGGTCACGTCTTTTGCCCAGTGGGCCATACGTTCCTAGCCTTCCCTTCCTTCCGGCAATAAGGCTTCAATGATGCTGATGAGTTCTTGCATATTGAATGGCTTGCGCAGCAAAATACCCGTTTGCAGGCCCATGCGATGGAGTTCCCAATCATGGCTACCGGTAATCACAACAATTGGGGTGTTCTTCGTGTTGCTATGTCCACGCAGGATTTTATATAAAGATACACCATCCAGATTGGGCAACCCCACGTCTAGCAGGATCAGATCCGCGCCGATGTCCGGTAACTGGTCTTTCGCGGCTTGCCCATCTGCAATAAAATGAAGTCGCCACCCGCCAACACATTCCAGCATATCCTGGAACATATCATTCAAGTGTGGATCATCTTCGACGATAGCTATTAGTTTGCTGTTCTTCGATGCTTCAACCACGGCTACCATCCCCTTTTGCGCTTTCATCACGCCTCTACTTCCACGTCCCCTTTGCCATTTTCTCTCATATTTAGATATAATACATTGTCTCTGTGCTGCCCGTGCGGTGGCGCTGGGCCAGTTCTTCTATGGTGGTAGATGCGAGCAATTGTTGTGTCATAACATCTATCTGCTGCCAGATTCCACGGAGCGCGCAACCAGGGGAAAGCTTGCACACATCAGGATTTGGCAAACACTCCATCGGGGGCACATATCCCTCTAGCGCCTGCATCACCTGCGCCATTGTAATCTGACCCGGTGGCTTCGCTAACATATGCCCTCCCTTAGGCCCGCGGACGCTTTTTACCAGGCCCTCTTTTCGTAGCACCATGAGGATTTGATCGAGGTATTGCTCAGGGATATATTGCCTGGTAGCAATATCCGCGCTTTCAATCGGCCCCTGCCCGTAATACGCAGCCATGTCGAGCATGGCACGCAGACCATAATCCCCTTTCATTGTTAGTTTCATACCGGGAACCTTTCAGGGCAAAGTAATCGATTTTTGCTCCTTTTTTCCTAATGTTAGGATATATCAGTAACGAATGCATGTCAATGGGTTTGATGGCGTTGACGCGGATTTGCTTAACATAATACCGACAAATTTTCCCGTCTCTTTCTATAGAGAAAAGGAACCATTAAATTCTGCTGAGAATATTGGAAAATGCGATTCCTGGCCTTGCAGGAAGAACTAATGATATCTATAATGAAGCGTGGAAGAGTGGAACCCATAGAAGTGTTCCCCTTGGACCCTTCTATGCAGGTGTACCTTTATACCAGTTGGAGAATCTGGGGGAGAGCTATGCAGCAAAGCAATACCTGGCAAGCAAACCAGACTAATCAGGAGAACAAGCCACTTTTAAAAGTGCTCGTCATCGATGATGCTGAAAATATTATTGAGTTCATCCGGCTAGGACTGCGCTATGAAGGTTTCCAGGTGGAATCAGCCCCCGACGGCGAACAGGGAGTAATAGCGGCGCAACGCATTAATCCAGATGTGATCATCCTTGATGTGATGATGCCTGGCATTGATGGACTCGAAGTCTGCCGGCGCATACGCTCTAATCCTACTACCAGCGATATCCCTATCCTGATGTTGACCGCGAAAGACGAGGTGAGTGATCGTATCCTGGGCCTCCAGACCGGCGCCGACGACTATTTGACGAAGCCGTTTGATTTTTACGAGTTGTTAGAGCGCATCCGAGCAATTTTGCGCCGCCAGAATCGCGCCAGAAGCACACAGTCGGGCGAAAATGACGCTAGCAGCCAGATCCTCCAGTTTGGCGATCTGCGCCTGAATACCGCCACGCGGGAGGTTACGCGTGGCAATCGCTTAATCGAACTGACCGCAACAGAATATAACCTCTTGCATCTCTTTATGAGCCACCCACGGCAGGTACTGGATCGCCAGACGATTCTCAATCGTGTCTGGGGATATGACTTCCTCGGTGAGACCAATATTATTGAAGTATACGTACGCTATCTTCGTGAGAAGATCGAGGATTCCCCAAGCTCGCCCCGACTGATCCAGACGGTGCGTAGCGTGGGATACGTTTTGAAGGGCTAGCTCTTGCTTGCAGCCGACCTGAGCGCAGCTAGCCGCTGTAGCTCCCCGCTTCATCGTGGGAGCGTTGGCTGTTCTGAATAGCAAAGCCCTTAGGGATACAGCAATCTTTTTATCAGGTGAAGCGGGAGCGCAGCATGGGTAAGGCAGAGCCAGACGCCACTAGAACACAAGAGCAACCAGCAAGCACAGAGTCCCAGGAAGCCCCATCTCAAGCGGGCGATATTTTTACGACTCCCACTGCAATCCTGCCAGGTTCCGCTCTCCTATCCCCTGATCGCAAATCCGGCAAGAACGTTCCGAGCTGGCTGCGTCCTTTTCTCAGCTTGCGCGTACAACTGATGCTCGTCTACAGCATCATTCTGGTTCTCGCCGTCACGCTCACCTGCTCCCTGATCTACCAACGCAGCTCTCCAGTATACGTCGCCACCATCGCCATTGGCGTTATTTTCTTTGGCCTGCTCCTGGCCTATATTTGCATCGGCCTGCTGATGCGCCCACTCTTGCGCGCTATTGACGCTGCTCAGGCAATTGCTCTAGGCGATTTGAAACAGCGTAAACGCCTGACTGTGCGTCTGCCACCGCAAGACGATGTTGATCGCCTGGCCGGTAGCATCATTGCAATGGTCACGCAACTGGAAAATGCGGAAGAGATGCAACACAGTTCGGAGCAGCGTTTTAAGCGTTTCTTCTCCGACGCTTCTCACCAGCTCCGCACTCCGCTTACCTCTATTCGCGGCTTTACTGAAATACTGATGCGCGGGGCAACCGACGATCCAGAGACGGCCCGACGCGTGCTGGCGCGTATGAAAGGCGAAGCCGAGCGCATGACAAGCCTGATTAATAACCTGTTGACGCTTGCACGCCTGGATGACAGCCGCTCTCTGAAAACACAATATGTTGATGTAATCGAGCTGGCTGCGGAAAGTATTGAGCAGGCGAGAGCGCGCGCCAGTGATGGCTGCAAAATCGTGCTCTCGCTGGCAACCCATGAGCGTCTGGGTATCCAGGCCGACCGCGAGCGCATTAAACAATTGCTTTTTATTCTGCTCGATAACGCCATCAAACATGGTTATCGCTCGCCTGACGGCCTGATCACTTTGTATCTCGATAAACAAAATGGTCACACGATCATCCGCGTAACCGATAATGGCGAGGGCATTAGCAAAGAGGACCTTGAGCATATCTTCGAGGAGTTCTATCGCGGACATAACCAGCCGGTATCTACCAGCGCCTCAAGCGTGGGCGCGGGATTAGGTCTGACCATAGCCCATACTATCGTGCGTGCCCATCAGGGTACGATCAGCGCATATAGCGAACTGGGCAAGGGCACCGAATTTAAAGTCGTTTTTCCTGCGGCAGATTAATATTATGTGCCGCCCCGTCAGCCTTATACAGCGCAGACCAGATTGAGCATGACAAACTATCATCTTCTTTCCCATTAGATTGACCAATTTTGGCCTACCATGATACACTGCCCTGGATATGAGCTATTAAGGGATTTTTTTGCTCTTCACCGGAGGAGAATAGAATCATGTGGACCTCAATGGTGGATCTTGACCCGATGCGCGTGCTGTTGACGCGACTGCTGGGGAGCGTCTGGCACGATGCTTATTTTTCTTCGTTCGCTCCGCTCTCTGTGCAGAATGTGCCGCGCCAGGCGCTGCCTGCGGCCAATTGGGTACGTGTGCGCAACCGCCTGGCGGGCATTTGCGGTAGCGACCTGCATCTGATCCACGCCGATGGAGATCTGCGTATTGCGCCCGCCGCCCTCCCCGGTCACCGCCGCACCTATCTCGGTCATGAAGTGATCGGTGAGGTAATCGAGATCGGCGAGAATGTACAAAAGCTCGCCATCGGAGACAGGGTCGTGCTGCAATATGGCCTCCATTGCCTCTCAGCCGGTGTACAGCCTCCTTGCCGTTCTTGCGTAGCGGGCAACTATAATCTCTGTGAACACGGCAGGTTGCCTGGTCCCGAGCCTATTGGCGGCGGCTGGAGCGAGGAAATGCTGCTCCATGAAGAGCAACTATATCGTGTCGCGCCCACCATCACCGATGAGCAGGCTGTGCTGATCGAACCAGCAGCAGTGGCGCTGCATGCCATACTGCGCTGTCCTCCCAGGCCGGGAGACCACGTACTGATTATTGGCGCGGGCACCATCGGTCTACTCACGCTGCAAGTACTCAAGGCGCTGGCTCCACAGGTCGAAATTAGTGTGCTCGCCCGCCATTCCTTCCAGGTGGAGCAGGCGACCCGCATGGGGGCAAAACACATTATCTATCCACAGGATAGTTACGCCAGCGTTCGGCAGGCAACCGGCGCACAGCTATTTAAAGGCATACCTGGCAATCGGCTACTCCTGGGAGGCTTCGATATCATCTATGACACTGTAGGTCATCGTAAAACCCTCCATCACGCGCTGCGCTGGACACGCTCACAGGGTACCATAGTACTGGTCGGCCTTGATCTCCATTTGATGAAGATCGATTTGACCCCGATCTGGTACCGCGAAATCAATCTGATAGGGACGCTGAGCCACGGTACCGAGCACTGGCCCTCCGGCTCAAACACCCAACGCTCCACGTTTAGCATCATCGAGGAGCTGATGGAGAACGGCGAGATCCGCCCCGAACAACTGATCACCCATCATTTTGCGCTTGATAAATACCAGCAGGCGCTCACCATCGCCGCTAGCAAGGCACAGAGCCGGGCTATCAAGGTTGTTTTCGATTATTCGTTGCAACCTGCATCGGTTGTTCCCAATGTGCGCGCTTCAGCCAGGCGCCGCCCATCGCTCTCTCCTCCGGTCATCGATCAGCTTCCTCTAGAAGAGATCGTCCATACTCCCCAGGAGCCGCTTCTCGTGGATCTGCCCACTCCCCCTCTACCCATCCCCACACCTGTAGATGATATTACAGATGAGGCCACCATAGATGAAGAGGATACGGCTCAAGCTATTCCAGCGCTGGAGCCTCAATCTGATCTCGCGGAAACAACCACAGAGAAAATGTCCAGTGTTACCGTGGCAGAAATTACGCCCGACGAACTGGATGAGCCAACTCATCCTGCGATTGCCATTCCAGAAGCGACTGGCGGCGACACCGCATCTGATCGCACCGGAACGGAGCCACTGTCTGAAATTGCTGCAGCCGAGTCGCAGCAACCTGGACCCAAAACATCTAGAAGCGCATCGTCTTCTTCAAATAGTAGGACCAGAACTAAAAATACAGTAACAAAAAGCTCCTCTGAAACGTTATCACATTCAGAGAAGTCTTCTACCGCACGAGTACAGCAGCGCACACAGGCGCGAAAGAAAAAATAGGAATAGATATGGCAAAAAGTAATTCTTCTTCTCAACAATCAGAAACCGGGCAAGATTATTTTCCAGGCCCTGCCTCTGATGAATCTATGCAACCATCTTTTATAACCCCTCCGCCGACGCGCCGCCATGCGCGCATGCGCCTGGAGATTGCGCTGATCCTGCTGGCTATTCTGATAACCCTGGGAGGCTTTATCGGCCAGCGACTAATGAGCCAGGCCGCTCCCCTTCCCCAAACAGCAAACACGACCCAGGCCGGCCCGTTTGTGCAGCTCCCTCTTAATGACAGCCAGATCAATTCGCTCAGGCATCTGACCGCCCATATGCAGTATAAACAGCTTGCCAGCCTCTATACGGCACGCATGACTATCGATGAGGAGCTGGGGCAGTTGATCATGGTCGAGTATGCCGATACCTCCTACTCAGCCGATCTGGATACGATGATTCACAAGTTGCACGCGGGCGGCGTGATTATGTACGAATTCCAGATGCTGACCGCCGCGCAAACCAGTCACGATATCGCGCAAATGCAGAAGCGCGCCGACTTTCCGCTTTTTATCTCGACGGATGAAGAAGGCGGTCCCTATGTCCATAGATTGCTGAATATCTATCCGCCGCGCATGTCCGCCACGGATATCTTCAATACTGGCGATGTCAACGTCGCGACCCGCGAAGGGCATCATACCGCTCATGACCTGCTGTCGCTGGGCATCAATGAGGATCTGGCGCCGGATGTGGATGTGCAGCTTGTACCGGGCTATGACCTGGTCACGCGCACTTTCGGCAACTCGCCTGACTCAGTGATTAAATATGCTGGCGCTTATATGAAAGCCATGCAGAGCGACGGCGTGACCGCCTGCATCAAGCATTTCCCTGGCTTAGGCGACGCCGTCATCGACGCCCATGCCGGTCTGCCGGTGATCAATCGCACCCGAGACCAGATTTACTCGGTTGAACTGGCCCCCTTTAAATACTTTATTCAAACGCCAGACCAGTTAGAACGCCCGGGGATGATTATGCCGACCGATGTACTGATGCCCGCCATCGATCCAATTTATCCGGCGGAACTCTCACACACCTTTATGACCGACATTTTGCGCAATCAATTTGGCTATGATGGCGTGGCACTCACCGACGCGCTCTATATGAAGGGCGTCGAGATCAACGGGCGGCAGATCAGCATGGCCCAGGCAGGTGTAATGGCGCTACAGGCTGGCGACGATATGCTGCTCGGCCCAACCGGCACAGCTCAGATGCTTGATATGATTCAGGCGCTAAAGGCTGCCTATATGAATGGCTCGCTCTCTAAAAGCCGTATCGACGAGGCGGTCACTCGCATCCTTGCGCTCAAAATGGAGAAACATCTGATGCCTGCGATCCCCCCGCAGGGGTGAGACCCATCGGAGAGAGAGAGCGAGGCAATGGGCATGATGCCCGCATGGGCTTCCGTCGCCACGGGGAGATAACCAGCATCATTTGTTCAAGTGTATAACCTGGTCCCCGTGGCATTTATAACAGGGGATTGTCAGTATGGATGATGATGTTATCGGAGGGATTCAGGCCACGCTGCAACCGCTCGATGATTTCTTTGAGCCGCCGCGTTTCCGCCGCATGCTGATCGCGCAGTTGCATCATTTCGCGTTCGAGATCCTCTTGCATCTGTTCCATGCGATCCCGCATATGCAGGATGGCCTCTACACCGGCAAGATTCACGCCTAGATCACGCATCAGGCGTCGGATCTGCACCACGCGCTCGATATCGCGATCAGAATAGAGGCGAGGGCTATGAGGGCTATCTCCTTTGCGAGCGGGCGAGATCAGGCCCAGACGTTCGTAATGACGCAATGTCTGCTCATGCACCTCCGCCTTCTGCGCCGCGACACTGATGATGTACCATGCGCCATCACTTTTCTCAGGCATGAAAATACGCTCCTTTCGCCCGGCTATTGATGCGCCTCAACGCCCCGGCTACGAGCCAGTTTCTCAAAAAGCTCACGTTCCTCCTGAGAGAGATGCATCGGCAGCACAACTTTTACGCGCGCATAGAGATTGCCGCTTCCCTCGCCGCGCAGGTGAGGCATCCCCTTGCCAGCCAGGCGGAATGTGCGGTCATTCTGAGTTTCGGGCGGGATGGTGAGGATCAACTTACGCCCATCTGGCACCGGTACCTGCACTTCACCGCCGAGCATCGCCTTGACCAGTTCCACCTCCACATCCGTGTAGAGGTCGTCTCCCTTGCGCTCAAATGTGGAATCGGGCTTGATGCTAATCACCAGAAAGAGGTCGCCGCGCGGGCCGCCACCAATCCCCGGCTGCCCTTCGCCTGCGACGCGAATCTTTGAGCCATTATCAACGCCAGAAGGAATTTTGACCTGAATCCGCTTGTTGCGAGGCGTCATCCCCTGCCCATTGCAGGTCAGACAGAGCCTGTTGCCAATTTCGCCTGTTCCCTGACAGCCAGGACACACTTCGGTAGACTGGATGTTAAAGGTACGCGTCCCACCAACATACGCCTCTAACATGGTCACTTCCACGGGCTGATCGATGTTCTCCCCCACGCGCCTGCGGATATCATCTCGCATCCCACGCGCCCCCGTCTGATTGGTCCGCCCAAAAAGAGCCTCGAAGAAATCGGAGAAACCAGCGTTACCAGTGTCAAAATCAAAGGGCGTACCGCGACCGCCGTTGGGCGAGTATGTCCGCCTGGTTCCGGCAAAGGGGCCAAACTGCTCCTGCCAGTTGGGACCTAACGTGTCATACTTACGCCGCTTATCGGCATCGGACAGCACCTCATATGCTTCGTTGATTTCTTTGAATCGCTCTTCTGCCTTCTTATCGCCGGGATTGACATCGGGATGGTATTTACGGGCTAGTTTGCGAAAACTTTTCTTGATCTCTTCCCCGCTCGCCGTTCGCGTCACGCCGAGGATTTTGTAATAATCTTTATAATCCATATCCCAGCCCTCTTCCTAAGAAGAATAGTATTTCTCTATGGCTACTTGCTTCCCATGCTCACCTTCACCTGGGCCGGACGCAGCGTCTCATCGCCGAGGGTATATCCCTTGCGCACTTCTTCGACAATGGTTCCTTCCGGCTTGTCACTGTTCTCTATAGCTTCTATCGCCTCATGTACATACGGATTAAATGGCTCACCTACCGTCGGAACGGGATTGAGTCCTTCGCTGTGCATCACTTCGTTCATGCGCCAGTGAACCATACGCAGGGCTTGCTGCAACCCCTGACGATCAAGGGTATCCAGATAGACAAGCCCTCGCTCGACATCATCGATGACCCCCAATAATTTATGCAGTAATGCCTTCTTCTGCTGCTGCACACGCTCCGTCACCACACGATCCTGGCGTTTACGGTAGTTTTCCATGTCGGCTCGCTCGCGCAAATATTTGTTCCAGTTCTCTCCTGCCTCCCTCCGCGCCTGTTCTAGCTGTGCCTCCAGCTCTGCAATGCGTGCGGCCATCGCATTCTCAATTGCGACCTCTGGCTGCTCTGCATTCACCGCGGCCTGTTCCGCGTCGGTAATGGGTTGCTCCTGTCTCTCTCGGGATTCTTCCATCGGTTCCGTTCTCCTTACAAGCTGTGTTCTCTATCTTGAACTATACGGTTTTTTGCGAGCTTTTTTTGCTCTTACAGTATAAACATTGAGCCACTTTGTGTCAAGTTTTATGATACTATCCTCCTCGTCTCTGCCCCCCTACAAAAACGCTTGCAATTTACCGATAGAAATAGAGAGATACATAATATCGACATACATAGATAAAGAGAATAAAGTGAGGCTCCCATTGCATGAAACGCGGTTGCTACAACGAACCTTTCTTCTACTCTCTCTCTCATTCCTGCTCATAATCGCAGGTTGGCTCACTTACCGGCATCAAATCGTAGCCCTCTCACCCCCACAAACAGGCTGCGTTAATACACCAGCTTTACCGGATTATCTCTACAGCAGGAGCACCTACGACGCGATTGAGGCCATGAATAACGCACGCCAACTAGAACACCTGCCCTCGTTACGCCTACCTGCAAACTTCTACGATCTCGATCCCATTCAACAACAGTTTGTGCTGGTGAATCTGGAGCGCATAGATCGTGGACTGCGCGCGCTGCAACTGGATGCGAATCTCTCGCTCTTCGCCCTGGCGTACAGTAAGCAGTTGCGCGACCTTCACTTTTTCGCGCACACCAGCCCTATCGGTGGCACTTTCGAGCAGCGGATCAACAGCAATCCAGTTATTGCAGGCCACTATCATATCGCGGCTGAAAACCTGGCCGGCAATCCGGTGGCGGGGGTTGGTCCAATCTACGAGTACATGTATGACGACAAAGCTGAGGCATGCGGGCATAGATATAACATTCTCAATCCATCCCTCAGGTTCATCGGCATTGGA
>Ga0070741_10006859_pt1 | contig 24083 bp, 21 predicted proteins | sample Coa_R1_4_FD_66440 | JGI IMG/M metagenome (GOLD analysis project Ga0070741, IMG submission 66440) | Surface soil microbial communities from Centralia Pennsylvania, which are recovering from an underground coalmine fire - Coalmine... | ecosystem: Environmental > Terrestrial > Soil > Unclassified ...
GCTCGGATTGGAGTGCCGGAAGAATCGAACTCGCGGTCCCACCACAGCGGGCTGTGACCAGTACACATGGACACACCAGACAAATTGTTATCGCGAGGCGCCCGTGCCCACTAAGCGGCCCTTCTGCGAAGATCGGGCGGGGAGGGCAACCTCTCGCTACTTATAGATTTGACGGATGACGAGGTGAGTTGGTTGCGGCAAAGGATGTAACTATTCTGTCAAACAACTTCACCCGAATTGTTAACAAGTTTGACTGTCAAAAATTGCATTCGAGCGATTAGCAGGCAGCAAACATTACCCCAGTTAGTTCGGAGCTACTGTTGCGAGACTTGCGGTTTTTGTCCAGTTGTATCTGCAGAAATCACGGGTTCGAAATACCCTGCGAATATTTATTCTGGCCTCGCTGGCGGAATGATGCCAATCCGTCTGCTGCACTTCTTTGCGCTCCTTGACAGAAAATGTCCGTGAGCGGTGGGCCGAAGTCGGACAGAAGCCTAATCAAGGACACGGGCAAGCAGTCTCCACCGCTCGATGCTTGGGTTTCGAGTACAGCTGGAAACAGAATCGCGGCTGATAAAGGAAGGGGGCATCTTAGCCGGAGTCGACAGTTCCGTTTTAAATCCATTAACGAAATTTCCTTTTATTTACCTGTCACATTTTCCATTCTGCCGGGCATGTATATATAGAGAGGAATTCTGGATTGCACATCCAGTTTTAGTCGTATGGATCCGGTTCGTGATGTCAGGGCACGAAGGGCTTTCTACTGGTCTCAAGAAGCAGAGGAGTTGATTGCAGATCATCTGAGAGCTGGTAGCCATCAGCATCGTAGCGCAAATGCTGCAGCGAGTGTGGCCACAAGACTGGCTGTACTCACTGGTAATCCCAGAGATGCCTGCTTGCGATTTCTGCATCGCCGGGGAATAACGCAAAAGCGCGCATGGCGGCCTTGGACCAAAGTGGAACAACAACGGCTCTTTGATCTCCTGGAAGCTCATACGGTCGAGGAAGTGGCGCAAACCTTGCAGCGTTCTTCGAACTCAATTCGCTCAATGCTGCATAGGCTCGGTGAGAGCGCCCAGCGAGGGCGTGATTGGTTTACTCCGTACAGCCTTGCCGAAGTACTGCATATCGGCGTTGAGGAAATTCAAAGATGGATCAGTAAAGGATGGCTCAATTGCCGAACAGTCGAGACCACAGGAATCAAGAAGCGGATCATCGACCCGGACGATTTCTGCGAATTTGTTAAACGTCATGGACGGGAAGTTGTTGGCCGCCGGCTAACCGCTGAAGGCCTCTGGTTCGTGCAAACCTTTGTATTCCCCTCGAAACATGCCCATCTTCTGCCGCTCAGAAAGAAGCAGGATCTTGCTCAGAACAACACAAATTTGGAAAGCGAGGAGGCCGACGACTTCGAGCATAGTGCGTGATTTTAGCGCAGACAAGCCAGGTCGGACGAGGAACGTGCAGCGCTGGTTCTCGATTGTGCCGCCAAAATGGCACGGCCAGTCGCCAGAATTCTCGCGAATGGCGTGCGGAACAGGAGTACAAGATTGATGACATCGATGCTGCTGCGCGGATGTTGTGCGCGACGCTCTGACGTTTACGTACATCCAGCCCATGTCCAACAGCTCAGCTTCTGAGAACGCTTTCCAGAGTGATTTTGGGGCGCTACCTTCGAAAATACGACGTTTTTAATAATGCCTCGAAAACCACTACTTTGTATCAGCCCAACAGCATACTTTTATGTTCCAAATTCGGGAATTTTGTGGTGTTCCGAGTTCCGAATTCGTGATACAAATTCCTGCACTTATTAGTGTTCTCTAATTTTTGAGAATGCCCCAGGAAAATGGCCCAAGGTAATCAGGTATCAACCAGGGATATCGCGGATCACTCTCAGCCTCATCTGCAGGAAGAGGATGACCTCGTGCGAGCCTTGAAAGCCGGTGACCCTGATGCTCTACGGGTTGTGTTCGATCGATATCATCGTTTGGTTCTCGTGACAGCCCTGAGAATTGTCCATGACATAGGAGAAGCCGAAGATCTAATGCAGTCGATTTTTTTTGAAGTCTTTCAGAAAGCGGCTCAATTCGATCCTTCTAAAGGCGCTCTCAGCAAATGGATCCTTCAGTATGCGTATCACCGGAGCATCAATCGCAAAAATTACCTGTCATTAAGACATTTTTATAACGCAGTCGATCTGCTCGGTTCTGATGGAGAGGAAATATGGAACACCAAAGTATCTCTACCAGCGCAGGAGGCCGTTCGGCTTGTTCGTGAGGTTCTCGCAGTACTGAATTGTCAACAACGAGAGGTCATAGAGAGCGTCTTTTTTGGAGCGATGAGCTTCAGGGAAATCGCAGAAGAGACGAAGCAAAACTTGGGAGCTGTTCGCAACCACTACTACCGTGGCTTGAAGAAACTTCGGGACGTGTTGTCACATAATAATAATTACAAGGAAGACGTTGTTGCGGCTTACAACGAACAGATAGGACGTGCCAATGCATGATACCTATCAAGAGATCTGCGCTGCCGCCGGCATTGGGCAAGCAAGCCCGGAGGATCTCGCTCAATTGGGTGCGCACTTGCGCAAGTGCAGCAAGTGCAGACAGGCGTATTCAGAATTCACGAATATAGCATCTCAGCACTACGCCGAAGATATCAGTAGACAGTCGCTCTCACCAGACGAGGCAGCTCTCCTACCCGATCCTGATCTTTTACGGCATCGGTTTTTGCAGCGGGCCGAAGAAAAAGGAATTCTTTCCAACAAACCAATTCCGACGAATCGATCGGACCGAGTTTACGTGTCTTCTGGTTTTTGGCGGCGCGTGGCGAATTCGTCAGTAGCTTGGTCTGTGGCCACAATGGTCATCCTTGTTCTCCTTCCGGCTGCATATGAACTGGGTCGGCGGTCTGCTATAGTGCCGCCGGTTTCGGAGCATACCGTATCCTCTGCGAAAGACGCCATTCCAGTCGGCACTGCGAGTTCGGACCGTGAAGCCGAAGTCTCTGCACTCGAGGTCCAAATCGCCCGCTTGAAAGACGATCTAAGAGCGAAAGATCAGAGATTGGAAAGCCTAAGTGAGCGCCTCAAATCAAGCTCCGAAAGCAACGCGGATCTTCTCAAGACACATGCAGAACTTGAAGCTTCTATAAGTGATTTGCAGCAGAAACTGCGCGAAACTCAGGGACTGCTTCAAGCCAGCGTCCAGGAGAAGTCGGCTTTACCGGAGAAGCTGAACGAGCTTGAAAGCGCGCTGAATGATGCGCAGACGTCCTATGTTGCAGATGAAATCAAAATTCGGGAGCTCAAAGAGCAACTTACTGAAAAGAGCGGCAACGCAGAACGCAATGCGCAGTTGCTGGAGCGGGACCGGGATATCCGGGACCTCATGACCGCACGAAATCTGCATATCTACGACGTATTTGACACCGACGCAAAAGGGAAAACAAAGCCTGCGTTTGGAAGAATTTTTTACACTGAAAATAAATCTTTAGTCTTCTATGCTTATGACCTGAACGAGGCCAAGCTGGCCAACGCTAATTACCACTACCGTGTTTGGGGAAGCCAGGAAGCGCAAAAGGATAAGGTTACAAGTCTTGGGGTTTTCTATTCAGACGATAAAACCCAACGGCGTTGGGTGTTTAAGTGCAACAATCCAAAAATCCTTGGACAGATCGATTCTGTCTTTGTCACGCTTGAGCCTTCGGGATCGGACTCCCTCAAACCGAAAGGTCAAAAGCTGCTGGATGCATATTTGGGCGGAGTCGCCAACCATCCTTAAACAATCTCTCGAATTAGAAAAAATTAATGGTTTCTGATACAGAGCTACTCCTGTGCCTGCATATTGCAACCAGAGAGCAGCAAGTCCGCAACCAAATTTGATTTCACTGGCGAAAATTCTGTCAGCCAGAGGACGTTCTTGTCGTTGCAAGCCGTCCGAAATCAATCTGACGGCGGATGCCCAGGTTCGCGAGCCCTAAACAGACGGTCAAGCAACAAGAAAGCGGGTTCATTTGCATGAGAGCCTTTTGCTGGAGTGTATCCGTTAGCCACTCCTTTGCGAGGCGGCAAGAACCATCAACAACATTAATCAGGAGCCTACAAATGGTGCGCAGGTTTTTTTCCTGTTTTATATCGTATCGATTCGCGTACGCTGTCAGCATCTTGGCGTTCGCTGCGCTTCTTATGGTTCCGCGCGCGCCTGCGCAGACCGAGTCCGCAACAGTGCTTGGTCGCGTCACCGACCCGACTGGCGCAGTTGTCAATGGTGTGGAGGTCGAGATACGGAACATAGATACGAACGTTGCCACGACATCGGCAACGAATGCCGAGGGGTTGTACTCAATACATGCATTGCCACCCGGCCGTTATGTGATTGCCGTGCACAAGCAGGGTTTTAAAACGGTATCCGTAACGGGACTTAGTCTCAACGTCCAGGACAATCTCGTACGCAATTTCATCTTGCAAGTTGGGGCAGTCTCTGAGTCGATTACGGTTAACGCCGAATCAGCCAAAATCAATACTACAGACGCCACTGTGAGCACGGTCATTGATCGGAATTTTGCCGAAAACCTGCCGATGAATGGGAGAAGTTTTCAGACATTGGTACAGCTTACTCCCGGGGTGACAACGGTCCCCACCAATGTGTTAGACGAGGGGCAATTCAGCGTGAATGGTCAGCGCGCAGCGTCCAACTATTGGACGGTTGACGGGGTGAGCGCTAACGTTGGCATCGGCGCTGTCGGCAGCGGAGCACCAAGCCCCAACGCATTGGCTGGCACTCTTGGATCCTTTAGTGCCCTTGGCGGAACCAACAGTCTGGTCTCGGTCGACGCCATGCAGGAGTTTCGCATACAGACCTCGACCTATGCTCCAGAGTTCGGTCGGGTTCCCGGCGGACAAATCTCGATCGCAACCCGCTCCGGGACCAATCAGTTTCATGGGACGCTGTTCGACTATCTGCGGAACGATGCCCTGGACGCAAACAACTGGTTCAATACCTCGGTTACGCCCGCTCTTCCGAAGGCCAAAGAAAGACAAAACGATTTCGGAGGAACCATTGGAGGTCCGATCTTCAAGAATCGAACCTTCTTCTTCTTTTCCTATGAAGGCTTGCGTTTGCGCCTGCCCCAAACTGTAATTTCGACGGTGCCCGACCTTGCAGCGCGTCAGGCGGCGGTTCCTGCTATGCAGCCCTATCTTAATGCCTATCCGTTGCCAAACGGCAAGGATGATCCGGCTAGCGGCGTTGCCCAGTTTAACTCCAGTTTTTCCAGCTCCGCCAGCCTGGATGCTTCTAGTTTGCGGCTGGATCACCGTGTCAGCGATAAGCTTAGCTTGTTCGCGCGCTATAACTACTCCCCTTCCAGCATTGTTCAGCGTGGAGGAGGAAACGGACTCGCGCCAAGCGTCGTCACCCCCGTTGAGATAACAACTCAAACCGCCACCGCAGGTGCCATTTGGAACGTCTCTGCAAGCATAATCAATGATCTGCGTTTGAACTACAGTCGGACCAATGCAAAAAGCACGAACTTTCTAGACGACTTCGGGGGCGCGGTTCCTCTCTCCGGCCTGCCCTTCCCCAGTGCATTTACAAGCCAGAATGGTCGTCTCCTTTTCGACGTCGTCGCGCTCCAGCAGGGAATTCTCGAAGACGGCGCGAATGCGCAAAACGTTCAGCGGCAAATCAACTTGGTAGACAGCATCTCGCTGCAGAAGAACTCGCACGCCCTGAAATTCGGCGTCGATTATCGCCGTCTTACGCCGGCTCAGGATCCCGCCCAATATCAGGAGACGATCTTCTTCATTCCTATGGCAGCGGCTGAAACCGGAAACAATTTGCTGGGCAGCATACAATCTAGCGCTCCAGCTTTCCTGTTATTCCGCAACCTCGGCGTATTTGCTCAGGATACTTGGCGGGCAACTCCAGGCCTTACGCTGACCTACGGGCTACGTTGGGATGTCGATTTTGCTCCTTCTACTCTTCAAGGTCCAAGCCTTACCGCCGTTACTGGGTTTAATCTCAATGACTTTTCTCAATTGTCCATAGCTCCACCTGGAACCCCTCCATTTGCAACTCCGTATGCGAACTTTGCGCCCAGAATTGGTGCCGCTTATCAGTTGCGGAGTAATGCAGACTGGCAGACCGTAATTCGCGGTGGGTTTGGCCTTTTCTATGATCTGGCCAGCACGCAGACAGCAATGCTGGCGGGAACTTCCCCTCCGTTTGGAACATTCAAGACCTTCGCTGCCGGGCTTTCATTCCCTATGTCCCCGTCGGATAGCGCTCCTCCTGTCATTCCTCCAACAGGAACCCTCTCCCAGGTGCTGGCTGTTAATCCGAACCTGAAGCTGCCTTACACCTGGCAATGGAATGCTTCTTTAGAGCAGGCCCTTGGAAAGGATCAGGTATTGACCGTCTCCTATCTTGGAGCCGCAGGAAGAAACCTTTTGCAAAGCACCTTTGTCCAGGCGCCGCCTACTAATCCTGCCATTGCGACCGGCACTTTCTTGGACAACTCCGCGACCTCCGATTACGACGCGCTTCAGGTGCAATTCCAGAGGCGTCTGTCTCGCGGTCTTCAAGGCTTGGCCTCATACACTTGGGCCCATTCCATTGATGACGCGTCTGCAGCGTCCCCTACATTGGCGTCGAATCGCAACGTGCCGGGGAGTAATTCAAACCGTGGATCGTCAGATTTCGATATACGCCATGCCTTTTCTGCCGGCACAACGTACGAGGTTCCCGCTCCCGTACAACACCCCTGGCTCCGGCCGATTTTGCGCGGCTGGTCTCTGCAGAACACCATACAGGTCCATTCCGCGCCGCCTGTAGATATCAGTGACAACCTGTTTTCTTCTTTCAGCGGTGTTTTTACTAACGTGCGTCCTGACTTGGTTCCAGGGCAGCCGCTTTACTTGTTTGGGTCTCAATTCCCCGGCGGAAAGGCGCTGAATCCGGCTGCATTCACTGATCCTCCGGGCGCTGCTCGGCAAGCACTTCGGCAAGGGGATGTTCCCAGGAATTTCCTGCGCGGGTTCGGCGCAACGCAATGGGATGCGGCGGTTCACCGTGATTTTCCTATGGGTGAATCGATCAAGCTGCAGTTCCGTGCTGAGATGTTCAACATTCTAAACCATCCTAACTTCGGGCAGCCCAACGGCCTTTTCCACGGCGCCACATTCGGTCTGTCGACCCAGACGCTCAATCAGAGCCTCGCCGGTTCAGGGACCTTGGGTGCGGGCGGCTTTTCTCCTCAGTATCAGCTGGGAGGTCCTCGATCGATCCAGTTTGCGCTGAAGCTTATGTTCTAACCACAGAATGTCCCACGTTCCAGCTCCAGAAGAAACTATGTCGGGGCCGCGAATGCATGAGGACTCGCCGTAAATCGATGCTGCGCTAGCAGACAGCGGAGGAATTTCGATTTGTGAGAGATCGTCGACCTTTTGTGCTTTTGATTGTCGTACTATTCATCGTTTCGAACGTGTTTGGTTCTGACCGGAACACCCGGTTGGAGCCGATTCCCGTCGATAGTCTGTTCGGGATGACAGTAATGGAAGAGACTCAGTGGCCTGCCATGACCTCCGACGGCAAGTGGGTGGCATTCACCTTGGAGGACCGTCGACACCGACGGCTGCCATCCCATAGCACTACGCTATTCGACGGCTGTCGGGTAGTGATCGCGGACACTTCGTCAGGCAAACTGACGGAGGTCACACCCCCGGGGTATAGCGCCTGGATGCCAAGCTGGTCTCCCGACAATAGCCGTTTGGCGTTTTTCGCAGATGACGGAACCGGCACGTATCTCTGGCTCTGGGGTGCCAGCGGCCAATCAAAGCGCGTAACTTCGCGTCCCGTGCGGGTCCTAGGTTTGACGGAAATCCGGTGGATTATGCACGGGTCAGCCGTGGTGATCGCGATCTCCGATATCGATGCGAACAGACCGAACCCGAGTCCTAGCCCAACCGGGTCGCCGGAACAGCTTACGGTACAGGTCCGCATTTCGCCACCTCAGATGGCGGACGCGTCCTCTAAATCCACCAGCAGGGCAGGAGAAACGGAACCACGCCTCACGCGTGTTGATGTCAATACTGGCGAGATGACGGACATTACAGCTGCTTATGGCGTTGCAGCAGTCGCTCCAGATGGCAGTCGATTCGTTTACGCCAGCCACCGTTCCGACATCAACAGGAAGGGTGGAGCTCAATATCAGCAATATTGGGATCTGTGGCTTGCATCCGTAAACACGAATCGGAGGGTTCGATTAGCGGAAGCTGCGCCGCTGGGTTTCCCGTTCAGCGCGAGAGTTTCATGGTCGCCGGATGGACGCTACGTTGCCTATCGAACTCTTGGTCTGCCCGAGGAACGAAAAATCGTCATTATTCCTGTCGCATCGGATATAGCAAATGCGATTCCCCGCGCAGCCCAATGCGATGCAGGCAGCAGAGTCCATGAGGCGCCGCTGTGGGACGAGGATAGCACGCGAGTGATCTTTGCCAACGACGATTCTGTGCGCGAGTGCAGCGCTACCGACGGCGGTGTCCGCACGTTGGCTACAGTGAAAGGCTTTCGCATCACCCAGATCGTAAAGCGTGGCTATGATTCCATCTGGTCTCCCGCACGTAAGAAGGCGGTCTGGATTCTAGCGCGATCAACGGCCGGCAGTACCGACGCAATTTACGAGGTCGATCTTGGGACCGGGGCAATGCAGACCATTTATGAGGGGCAACGCACGATTGGCGGCATAAGTGCCAATCAGATATGCGCATCCAGCCACGGAGATATCGTCGTTTTTTCGTCGGAGTCGGCGACAGATCCCCCTGATTTGTGGCGGCTCGGAAATGGCCAAGGCCCCACGCAGCTCACGACCCTCAATCCGGCTCTCTCCCAAATCGAGATGGGTAAGCGTGAATTCCTGGAATGGACGACTGCTGAAGGTCAAAAATCGCGGGGGTTAGTCCTCCTGCCAGCGGGTTATGAACCCGGCCGCAGGTATCCCATGATCGTATGGGTCTACTCTCACGCGACGGATATTCTTGCGAATGGATTTGGGTTAAACAGTGAGCAGTTCTATAACCTACAGATGTTCGCAACCCGCGGATACGTGGTCCTCTTTCCTGACGTGACCTGGAACCCTGGAACGGTCATGCGCGGTATCGCCGATCAGGTTCTTCCCGCTATCGATCAGGCGGTCAAGAGCGGGATAGCTGATCCGGGACGCATAGGAGTGATAGGCCATAGCTCCGGCGCGTACGATGTACTTGCTTTACTGGTTCAGAGCGACCGCTTCCACGCCGCGCTATTGTCCGGAGGTGCCGTTTACGATTTTGCTTCAACCTTTGCCGGGAAGATGAACTTCACGCCCGACTGGGTCATGAAACAGATGGGCCTTGGTGTTCCTCCCTGGCGCGCGCCCCAAGTCTATGTGGACAACTCGCCTGTCTATCATCTGGATCGTATTACAACTCCCCTTCTCATGCTGGAGGGCCTTGGCGACGACGCGTGGAACGTCACTCAGTCAGAGTACCTGTTTTCGGCGTTGAACTTCTTAGGAAAGCAAGTGGAATACCGGGGATACGCCGGAGAGGAACACGCTCCCGAATGGTGGACCGCGGCGAACAAGCGAGATGCCGAAGTCCGGATGTTGAACTGGTTTTCCGAGTATCTCCACGGTGTCGGCGCGGAAAACGAATCTACAGCAAAGATACAGACCGCAGGCCATTGAACTTATCGCAATAAGCTACTAATGCTAATACTGAGAGGACCGGAAACTGAGTGACAGCTTCCGGTCCTCCCAAGCTACTCGTCGGCTTCGTAGGCGGCACAGCTGGTCTGGGCTTGCCCCGGGAAGACCAAGTCGAGCAGGTTGCCGGGCTTCGTGCCGTCATGACTTTGAATCGCCTGTGTTGCGGAAGCAAGAAGAACTATGGATGGCTTTAGGTATTTCATGGGGTAAACATTCCTTTCTTTTGGTGTCGACCCGATGCTCAGATGAAATGGACCGGAACTGTTAACTTAGTTCCGGTCCAACTTCTTAGTTACTCATCGGCCTCATAAGCCGCGTTGCTGGTGTGCTCGCCCCCCATGAAGACCAGGTCGACCAGGTTCTGGTTCTTCGCCCCGTCATGACTTTGAATCGCCTGTGTTGCGGCGTCGAGTGTCATTGCTGATGGCTTTTCGTATTTCATCGTTTTCACCTCCTTTCGTGTTGACTGTTTCTCACGAGAAGACAATTCTGTTTCAGAAAGCGGACCGGTCCATTCTTGGTTACTCATCCGCCTCATAAGCCGCATTGCTGGCGCGAGAACCTACAAAGAATAGGTCAACAAGAAGGAAGTCCTTGCGCAAATCATGGCTTTGAATCGCCTGAGTAGCGTGTGCCTGGATGGCCAAAAGTGGTTTTGAGTATTTCATTTTGTCGTATCTCCTTTTTCATTGCCTAGCGCCATGCACTGCCGGGAATGAAAGCCCGGAAACTGAAGACCGCTTCCACCCATTCCGGGTTACTCATCTGCTTCGTAGCGGAATCGCCGGTGAACGTCTGGGGGTTAGACAATGAAGTCAATGACATTACCCGGCTTGCGACCATCATGACTGTGTCGGTCCATTCTTGGTTACTCATCTGCCCTCATAAGCGGCGTTGCTGTCGCAACGTGTTGGGTTGGCACTAACACATCAAAGGACATGCTGTCCTTGCGACCGTCATAAGTTTGAATCGGATGTGTAGCGGCTGCGAGAACAACCATGGATGGCTTTTTGTATTTCATGGTCGAAACAAATCCTTTCTTTAGTTGATGTCGACCGATGCTCAGATGAATGGACCGGAACTGTTAAATTAGTTCCGGTCCAACTTCTTAGTTACTCATCGGCCTCATAAGCCGTGGAGCTGGTGCGCGGATCATTCGGGATGACCAAGTCGAACGCAGGGCCGTCCTTCGCGCCGTCATGGGTTTGAATCGCCTGTGTTGCGGAAGCGAGTGTCATTACTGATGGCTTTTCGTATTTCATTGTTTTCACCTCCTTTCGTTTTGAGTGTTTCTCATGAGAAGACAATTCTGTTCAGGAAGTGGATCCGAGCTGCTGATCGGCGAACACCCGTTCGAGGGTCTTTCCGTCCAGGGATAAGGTGCTCGTGATTCCTCCACAAGTGAGGTTTCGCAACCAGGACTCAAGCGCAAAGATTCGGGCGATTGGCACCAGGCGAACTTCTCTGCCATGCCGAACATCTTCCATCGCTTCTGCAAAGCGATTTGGATCGACAACGCCCAACGCGGCACACTGCAGCCCACCGCTTGTTTGCATAAGCGTCGGGAAACGCTCCGAGAAAGAGAGCATAGGTTTTCGGACGATAAACGCCTTTCTTCTTCGGTTCAGAAGCTCATCGGGCACGATGCTGACAAGCGCCCGGCGCATGAGCGAACGTCGTTGACCGGGACGTACGATTTGCTCGCGTGGCACGGCATAGAGGAACTCCAGCAAGCTGCGATCGAGGTATGGGTAAAATTTGTGATGTCGCGGCTCCAAAAAGCAGCCGGTACTCGCTAACTGTCTTTGCAGTGAGGCCAAAGTGCTCAAGTTCTCCTGAAACGACGGTAATGGGCCAAACAGTTGTAGATGGTTCTGGTAGCCTCGCAGTGCCGCACGATTCCGCTTTACAAAGGCAGGATGGAGCCACGGCACAGGACGTTTGTGTTTGGGTAGTCCTACAAGCGCCAGAGGAACAAAACCGCGCGCGGCGTCAAAGAGCAGATGGAACCACGGTTTTCTCTTATGAAGAGCCCAGGCCTTGAGTTGGCGTGCGAGGTCGCCTAAGCGAAGGCCGGCGATCAAGTCTTCGAGTTCAGGATTGGGCGTGGGAACGCCGCCCGTCACTTCGTCGCCGCCGATTCCAGACAGGACGATGCGGTTTCCATTTGTACTCAGGCATTTCAAATATTCGATCCAGGGCCCACTGGGACGTGCCCCGGATGTGGGGCTGGCCGCAAACTGCTGAAAATCATCGGACGCAGTTGTAGCTTGCAGGCCGATATCTACGTGGGTGCCGGTGCGGCCACGCTTTTCTTCAACCTTGGTGAAATAGGGGCGCTCATTCCAATTAGGTTCAGTGTCGTCGTAGAACGAGAGGGTATCCAGCCGAGGAGTCTCTGCCTCTTCACGGGAGATGATGGTATCGGCCATGCACACGATCGATGACGAATCCATGCCGCCACTCAACTCGGCAAGGATGGGACTGTCCGAGCGCAGGCGACGGCGGACAGCTTCGCCGAAGGCCACACGGAAATGTTCTTCGTATTCGGCATCAGTGCGGTAGCGGATTCTCTTACTGGGATCAAAGTCCCAATACTTGGTAATAATTCGTTTCCCAGGTCGGAGTACGACGGACGATGATGGTGGTACAGAATGGATTCCTATGTAAGGAGTAAGGTGAGCGGCTGGGAAGGACGAGAAATAGCCGGCAATGTACTCTTCGCAAAGCGCGAATGTCTTTGCGGCGAAAAGAACAAGAGGATCGAGGATGGTGCTCCACGTGACCTGGTTATCGTCAAACGAATAATACAGGTGGCGAAATCCAATGGGGTCTTTGGCGAGGGTCAGGGTACGTGCGCTCGAATCCCAGATCGCTAGGGCCCAGTCTCCAATGAGCTGCGCGAAGCAATCTGCTCCCCAGCGGTCATACGCGGCAGCCACGATGGAAACATCTGTGGAACTTGCGGTGACAACGTCCCCCAACTGTCGAATGAGGTCAGTACGGTTGTCCAAGCGCCCGTCCCAGGTGATAATTGCGCCCGATGCCATTACGTGCGGCTGAGTTTCGCGTCGAGCTTCCTTGGTTGTGTGGAAGGCACAGTAGAGCATGCTGGTGGCTCCACCGGAATATGAGCCGCGATCGTCTGGTCCATAAGGTAAGAGCAGTGGTTGGACCTTTTCCAAATAGTCCTGCTCGACCTGTTTGCCGTCAAAATTCCATCTTCCAAACTGAGCGCTCATAACTAACCCTCGATTCAAGAAAGGTTTCAGCACCGGTCCAAAACACCGTACATCTCTGGCGTGTACGGTTTGTCATTCACTACCTGGCCGTCTACTTCCACCCAGGCATGCGCTTTGAACGGCATCTGCTGGGCGCCGATCACCATTTGCGCGCGCACTCCGTAGTTCTTCAGTAAGCAGGCGGTAGCCGAGGAGCGTTGGAGACAGAGCGCCTCTTTCCAGTACCAGATGCAGGCCATATCCACAGCATTGCAAATGCGTTTTACAGCATCAGGAGACGGCGTGATATCTGCTACCGGGTAGTTGCGAACCTTGTCGTAAAGTGCCGCAAAATTGCCGCGGGCAAGGTAAAGATCGAAATAAATGAGCTTTAAATAAGCTTTCAGCACTAGAAATCGCATGACTGCAACCTTCATCTTCAAAGAGCTAACTGCAGTTGATCGCAAAGGAAAGCCATGCGATCGGTTAATGCATTGATTCGCACACTCAACGGGAGAACGGGCGAATGACCGCGGAATTCGCTGTAATCGAGCAGGATTGGATGCTCGGAGACATTAGCGGCCTGCAGCCGCGCGGTCATCTTGCGGGCGTGGAGCGGATTGCAGTTGCGATCCGCATCCCCGGAGACAATCATTGTCGCGGGATAGGCCACGCCCATCTGTACATTGTGGTATGGCGAGTACCGGGCAAGAGCGCCAAAATCGTCTGGATCGTCAGCGGTGCCGAACTCTTCCTTCCAAACGTGCGCGTTATCGAACAAGTGGTAACGCAGCATGTCTAATAGGGGGGCCACGCAAACCACCGCACGGAAAAGATCCGGCCTCTGGGTGATGGCTGCTCCAACCAGCAAGCCCGAATTGGAGCCTCCAAAAATGGCGAGCTTTTGCGGATGTGTGTGGCCTCTCTTGATAAGCCATTCGGCAGCAGAGAGGAAATCGTCATAGGCGGTCTGACGGTTGCGGCGCTTAGCAGCGTTATGCCACTCGACGCCGAACTCTGAGCCTCCGCGAATATTAGGCAGGGCAAACAAGCATCCTCGTTCCATAAGGAAGGCCACAAAGATACTGAACTGCGGCGTCATTGACGCGCCATATCCACCATACGAGGTCAGAATTGTTGGGTTATTTCTGCTTTCGAAAACGTCTCGTCGACCGACGAGATACATGGGAATTTTGGTTTCATCTTTGGACGTGTACCAAACCTGCGAATGGACATAATTCGCCGAATCCAGCGTGTTGGCAGGTGACGCCCAGCGAGTCCGGATCCCAGTCTTTGTGGAATAGCGATAAAGCCCGAGCGATTTGGTAAAAGACTCCGTCTTAAGAAGCAGTTCGTCGCTGTCGGGAGAGCCACCGACCATTGCAAGGGTCTCGTCTTTCCGCACCGGCAGCTCTGAGATCTTCTTTCCGAGGAAATTGAACTCGAAGATACGATGTTCCATGTCTTTCTTGTAAGACACAAAGATTGAATCACCTGCCAGTAGCCAACTGTCGATCATCATGTCGCCTTCGGGAATAACATCAATGAGCGTGGGCTCTCCGGTTGTTTGAAGCTGGATTTCGACGATGCGACGGTTAGGGGCCTGGTAATCAGTTATGGCCAGAATCTTCTCATCCAGTAGTCGGAGCCTCAGGATATAGCAAATCTCGCGAAAGATGGGCTCGGGAGAGCTCTTATCTTCAAAGCTCTTAAAGTAAATGTCGGTGACAATCTTCTCCTTGAAGCGGTAGACGAAGAAGGCGAGGCGCATCTTGTCAGCTATGAGACCTAGCCGAACCTTTTCATCCTCACCAGCGAAGAATATCTCGTGATCATCTCTGGAGGGTGTTCCCAGTACATGTTGATATGCAGCTCGGTAGAACGGTCTTTTTGCGTCTATCGCTTCATGAACGTAGTAGAAGCTTTTGCAATCCGGGGCGAAGGCAAATCCACGCAAGTATCCACGCGGGAGGAGATCAGGCAGGCGCTGCCGAGTGGCGATGTCGAGCAACTCAAACGTCCCTGTCCTCTCTCCTCCCTCTTTCACTTCATACAAGAGCAAGGTGCCGTCATGGGAGACGCGAATGGGTTTTACCGCAGTAAACCTTCCGGTTCCGCGTGCTGCCGGGTCAATTAGAAGCTGATCCTCACCGTCGGCGCCTTCTCGCATATAAATGCAGGGCTGCTCCTGGTCAGGAAACCGCTTTCGGAAAAAATAGCGATTCCCGACCTTCTGCAGGGAGTCATAGGTTTCGACGGCGAGGAATTCCGTAATCCGCTCACGGATACGGGGCCGGCCAGGAATATTGTCCAGATAAGCCCTGGCGTAATGTGCTTGCTGCTCTAACCACTCTCGCGTCCTTGGCGAATCCTGGTCCTCAAGCCAGCGATAAGGATCGACCATTGAGACGCCATGAAGAACCTCGGTGACAGGTTCGATTGCTGTCAATGGAGGAGCTTCCACTAGCACAGGCATCGTTGCCTCCGTTCGTCCCACATTTGCGCTTCACGCTGCATCCGCCGGGCCAGGCTGCGGAAATATCCCGCAAGCCTCGGATTCTTAAGTCTTTCTGCGTCTTGCCATGTGTTGTCGCTTAGCGCATATGCAAGAACTGCGACCAGTGGTGTGATCTTCAATGCGCGAGCAGCTTCATCTGCGGGTGCAAACGAAATCCAAGGATCGAGGTAGCAGGATGTTATCTCCGATTGCCATGCTTTCTTATCCGGGTGGATGCGGCGCAAGTGCTCGCGCAGGTATTCGAACGTATAGAACGGGTGACCTACGTATCCTTCCGCCCAGTCAATAAAGACACATGCAGTTGGAGAACCGATAATGTTTCCCGGGTTAAAATCCATGTGGCCTAACGTATCCGGCACATCGAGCTCGGCCAGCAATGTGCACGCTTCTTTCAACTGTGCAGCCAAGGCATGAAGCGCGTCGGCTGTAAGTGGCGGTGCAGAAAGTGTGGTCTGTTTTGCCATGAGCCGGGCCATAACCTCAAAAAACGGGTTAATCTGATCATGTAGTCTTGCGGTTTCGATTATTCGGCAGCCCGCATCCAGCAATTCAGGTACTTTTTTCCTGGATTCAATCTGTAGCTGTGCCAGCGTTCGGGCTGCCACACGCCATGTTGCGATAGCGCTTTCTTCATCCAGCACGGCTCCTTCTGCTTCAAAGGTGAGCCAGCCATTACAGGATGGCTGAGTTGCTATAAGAGTCGGAACATAACGGGGAAAGTCGTTTGCCAAAGTCTCAGTAATGGGAAATTCACGCAGATTCGGTTCTCCCACTGCTTTGAACCAAACGGCCGGACCGGTTGTCTCGAGGCGCACAAGGCTGAATGTCGGACCGCAATTCAGCTGCCGGAATTCGCCGGTCGTGGTTAACCCATAGCGATCAAGATGCTTTTGCACCCAAGCAATAAGTTCGTGAAACCAGCCGCTACGGGCAAAGGTACCGTCTGGTGTGCCGGCATTGTAAGCGTCCCCTGCCGTAAGAGCATTTTCAATAGATTGCGCTTCATCGGCAGAGCTCAAGCTGTTCCAGAGGCTATCCCGCGAGATCCACCGGAGCCCAATCGGCTCGCATGATGGATCTATCGGCTCTGCGACCATATACCGGACGCCATCCTCGTTGGTGCACTTCTGCAATTCTGGATAGAAAAGACAGACCGTTCTCATGCCCGACAGCTCTAACATGCGCTCAGAAATGTGTGGAGTGACTCGCGACCATTTTGGAACCATGACCGCGGGCAGCGCGAAGGCATTTCGGTGAGGGACGAGCAAGACGTCTGAATTCAAGTCACGGGAGACGATCACTTTGAACACGTCGGTCTCAAGAGCGTTGGTGGCTAGGCCGGACATATCACCACCGTTGACGGCCAAATGTGCCTTATCGAGCGATTTTGTTCTCTAACCAAAGAGCCGAAGTAAATCCAATGTGAAGGGGCGCTTTGACGGAGAGCTAATACGCTAATCAACCGTCTGATAGGCTTACGAGATCTCTGCCGGCCTAACCTTTCGGCCAACATAACGGAAGTAGCTGAGAGAACCGCATCCATGCAGAGAATACTGCGACGCCTTCAGTCAGACTTCAATAAAAAGCAGAAAGCATATTCGGCTTTTAGCAAGCATATTTGGACATATGCAAGCATATTCTGCTCTTAATCGGTCGCAGTAACGCGTTTGTAAGGCAAGACCTCAGACGATTCAGCGGGCGTCGACGTCACCCCGGTATCGCCGGTCTGTGGTGAGTTACACAGCCTCCTATATATACCTTCTCGCTTCAATAGATACTCGTGAGTCCCCTCTTCCACAATCCGGCCGTGGTCAAGAACTATGATCCGATCGATCCAAGACAGGGAGGACACTCGGTGAGAAATTACGACCATCGACTGATGCTTAAAATGCTGGCGCAACTTAGTAAAGATTCGCTGTTCGGTAGGTGCATCCAGCGCTGAAGTGGACTCGTCAAGAATAAGCAATGAGGGAGCTTGTAGAGCGGTTCTAGCCAAAGCGATCCTCTGACGCTCTCCTCCTGAAAGCGCATTTCCTCTCGGTCCTAGCTGAGTATCCCAGCCTTTGGGAAGGCGCTGCAGCAGAGCTCCTAGTTCGGCTATCTGGATTGCCTGCATCAACTCCTCATCTGTGGCATCCGGGTTAGCCAGCATCAGATTCTCTTTAAGGCTGCGATCAAAGAGCACAGTCTCCTGCATTAAGTAACAAATACGAGTCCTCAAATTGGCCACATTAACTATGCGCACGTCGAGGCCGTCAATAGTTATCCTTCCCTGAGTTACGTCATAGAGACGTGCAATCAGTTTCGTGATTGTGCTCTTCCCGCAGCCACTTGCACCAACGAGCGCGACCTTTTCCCCAGCACGTATTCGCAAATTTATGTTCTCGAGAGCATATGAGCAATCCGGGGAATAGCTGAAAGACATATTTAGAATTTCAATGTCGCTCCTAATCGAAGGTGGGATCGGTACGCACCCGGGTTGATTCGTGACCGCTACGTTCCGGTCGACAATTTCCAAAACTCGGTGAATGCTGGACCTGAGACGATTAAGTCTGGAGTAAATATCCACTGCCGCATTCACCGGATCAAATAGGCGACCCAAATAGCTGTAAAAAGCTACGAGACCACCGATTGTCAAACTTCCGACAAATACTTGGTATCCTCCGTAGCACACAATTCCAGCCGTTCCGACGGCTATCAGTCCCATGTAGCACGATGCGAATAGCATCTCAATTGCAGTCCGGTGATTCACCGCGTCGCGTTTTGCGCTTGCTCGGCGAAGAAAATGTTGGACCTGCGCATTCTCCTGGCGCAACAGTTGAACTTGAATCACCGCAGAGAGATGCTCCTGAAGAAAGTTAGTTTCTTGGCTTGCGGACTGCTGAGCAGAATCTGAGGCAAGGCGCAACCTCGACCCAAAATATTTCTTAAATACGAAGAAGAGAGGCACGAGGGGCACGAGTACCAGGGCAAGCCGCCAGTTGAGGACGCACAGGGTTATGGTCACGAAAAAGGCATTGAATACAGCCTGCAGTACGGATGGCACAAGACTGGATCCTATCTCGGAGACTTGGTCCACGTCTTGTTCGAAGGTGTACAGAGTGTCGCCCGGCGACACAGTGTCGTGGTAATCCGCCGATAGTCGGTTTAACTGCTCCAGAATGTTAAGTCGCATCCGTACTGCTAGGTCCTGCACAGCTCGGAAGCTAATCAATCGTCCAAGCGTGGTCAGGGCGACTCGCCCGGCATAAATTGCAAAAAGCCCGGCTCCAGCAGTTAATAAAAGCCGCAGGTCTTTTCTGGGGAGAACTTGGTCTATAAGCCATTTGATGAGCAGCGGATCAAGCAAAAACATCGAGCTGCCCAAAACCGCGAGGCCAATGCTAATCACATGACGACGCAGTGATGGCTGGAGTAGTGCCAGGAACCATCGCGCTTCATGCTTGGCGCTCGGAGTCACGGCCTGCCTCCTCCAAGCCGCCGCCCTTTGGTGGTTTGGGCCGAGATGTCGGATTGCTTGAAAAGGACTGGTTGCCGATAGGCTGTTCTGAACTCCGTTGGATTTAAGGCGAACAGCCTTTTGAACTGCCTTTGCAAGTCATTGGGAGTTCTGTAACCGAGGCTCAATGCGATTGTTTTTACTGAATCCGTTGTCCTTCGGAGTTGCTCCGCAGCTACCCGCAATCTCCGCTGTTTGGCATACTCCCGAATGCCTATGCCAACGTGACGGACAAACAGTTTCGCAGCGTGGGATCCTGAAATGCCGAGCTGTAGGAGTGCGCAGAGGTTATCGAGGTTCCACCCCAGTTTGCCGTCCTGTTCCTCAATAAAACGAACAATACGTTGAATGCGCCAATCAACAGGAGCCGGCAGTTGCGCCGTTTGGTGCAGGCGACGGTCAAGAACAGCGGTGATACTGCTAGTGTCGTGAACTCGGGGAGCTTCGTATGTCATCTGGAACCTACTCCTTATCAACGGGACAACAGCATTAAGGCTGGTTCAACAACACGTAACTGATGACCAAAAGGATCAGCTTATGACTGTCTGACAGGTTTTTGCTGGCATGATTTGTCCCGAGCCACCAGAAGACCGTTCGCGGTTAACATTGACGTGAACTCCACGACGTCTTCGTGAATTCTTTCTTTAGGAACTGAGAATTCCTGTGCAAGGGTATCAACGACTTCGTTCAGCGAGTGTTGCTGCTTAATCATTTGCCATATCTTGCTACCCACAGGATTAATGCTGAAGCACAATCCCTGGCGAATATCGAGAAGCACAGCGCCGTCTTGATTTGCGGTGTCTCTGACAGTGTTGGAGGGCGTTCCGAGGGGTTCGACATCCGATGTCTTCACGAGCACGTTCCTTTCTCATGTGGCGGTTGGAAGCAAGAAGAACTTTTAGCCCGAGTCGAAGCGAGATGACCCTTACGACCAATGATTGTCAGTTGTAACAATTAGGAAGCACTTAATCACACGAGGCGGGCTACACGACAAGTCTTGCTACCTCCAACACAATAAAATTCTAGATATGCAATGATGGCCGAGACAGCGACTTATGAAAACACAATCGTCGTTTTGTTACGCGTACAGAAACGGGCCACACATAGGACCTTATTCCCGCCACATAATAAACGGTCACGAATCAGTCGCGACTGACATTAGAATCTCTTTAAAGTATGTTTGATTTACAAAAAGCGAACGCTAGATAGTCTAAGAGAAAACTTATTAGTTAATGTAATAGTAAACATAGCGAAAGCGAGCCAAAACAACCGCTTCTAGCTCTGGACATATGGCGGAGGCCATTATTTGTGCTGGCGGCAACTATGGACGAGGCGAAATGTGGGGCAGCCGGGTCTGCCGAACGACATCGGCGATTTCGCGGAGTAATCCTAGTGTTTCTTCCCGTCCGATGCATGCGTCTGTAACGCTCTGTCCGTATACAAGGGGCTTTTCCGCTTCAAGTTTCTGTGCTCCCTCAAGCAAGTTGCTTTCAAGCATCAATCCACAAATTCTTCGTTGCCCCTCTCCGATTTGCTTAAGGACATCCCGGCAAACAATCTTCTGTTCAGCATGATCCTTGTGGCTGTTCGCGTGACTGCAGTCAATCATGATATGTGTTTTCGAGCCGACTTTGTTGAGACGGGCGAGCACATCCGCAACCGAAGCAGAGTCATAGTTGACTGTCTTTCTCCCGCCGCGCAGAATCACATGGCAATCCGGATTGCCAGAAGTCACAAAAATTGCGGACTGGCCATATTCAGTGTGCCCCAGGAAAGTGTGTTGAGCAGCCGCTGACTTGATCGCATCCACCGCGATTTGAACATCCCCGGATGTGCCATTCTTGAATCCGACTGGGCAGGAAAGCCCTGAAGCTAATTGACGATGAAGTTGGCTTTCAGTTGTGCGTGCGCCAATTGCGCCCCAGCTTACGAGGCCAACCAGATATTGTGGAGTAATCATATCCAGAAATTCTGTGCCCGCAGGAATCCCGATTTGGCCCAAATCAAGCAACAGACGCCGCGCCAGCCGCAGGCCCTCGTTGACTTTGAAGGATCCATCCAGGTAAGGATCATTGATCAAGCCTTTCCATCCCGTCGTCGTGCGCGGTTTTTCGAAGTACACGCGCATCACGACGCAGAGCACATCTGCCAACTCCTGTCGGGCTTCATTGAGTAGAACCGAGTATTCGCGAGCGGCTTCAACGTCGTGAATCGAACATGGCCCAACAACAACCAGCATCCGGGCATCCCGGCCATGAATGATGTCGCTGATTTGCGTTCGTGCTTGCCGTATGGTGCGCAAGGTCGCGTCGGGTGCCGGCATTTCTTCCTCCAGGAATGCGGGCGGGAGTAGTACCTTACTTTCCTTGATTCGAACATTTTCAAGTTGATTCTGCATTCCTAAATTGTACCCACACCAATGGCTCGTACCGAGTCGGCTGCATTTCGGTTGTTCGAAACCAACGTGGGAAAACAGGATTCTAGGGAAACGTTAGAAATCGTCCTGATGGACAGTGACCAAAATTTGCGGGCTCTACTGGGGATTTTGGAGTCATAATCTCACTCGCTGTCGCTGCGCACCTGAATCAAGCACGACCGCATACGAGTATGCCAGTGAAGTCGTCCGCCAGACTTGTTGTGTTCCTTCTTCGTCTTCTTGTTGGGTTGAGCAGCGCTATGTTGGTTTTCTTGTACGGCGACACGAGATCTGCCACAACGCCCTCAGCCGATGGACCCGCGGCAATTTTCAGGCAAGCGAATCACCTCTCGTGGCTGGGAAATTGGTATGCGGCCGCTCCGCTCTACGAAAAATCAGCGGAGAAATTCCACAGCGTGGGCGACGGGGAAAATGAGTCCTACGCAGAGATCGGAGTGTTCCGCGCCCAGGCTGTTCGGACGCGATCCGACCAAGTGTTATCCGCTCTCGATGTCGAACTCGAGAAACCAATTGTCAAACACAACTTGCGTCTAAGGATGTGGTGCCTAGCACAAAAAGCGTCGACAGAGATTGACATCGACTCCAATGCAGCAAAGCGCGACTGGACCGGAGTTCGGGATCTTGCAACCAAACTCGGCGAAAAGCAGTGGACCGCTCGCGCAGATGGTGAACTCGGGTTATTGGCCTTCCTGAATGGTGATACCGCAGAGGCAGTCAGCCGGTTGGGTAAATCAATCTTTTCAGCGTACCGGACTGGAGACACTGAGTCTCAAATTCGTCTCCTTTCATTGCTTGGACTAGGTTTCAACGAGGAGCAACGCTACTCCGAGGCTCTGACCTTATTCAAGCACGCGATCAGCACCGCAAACAGCAACCCTGATATCGGGTTTCCATTTTTGGCATTTCGCGGAGAGGCGGCTGCTTTCGCAGGCCTTGGTCAACGTGAAAAGGCTACCCAGGTTCTCGGAACGGGATTGAATGCTGCGCGAGCGCAGAACGACCGCGTGCACGAAGCCGACCTTCTGATCGAGTCCGGCAAAGTAGCAATCGATAGAAACAACATTTCGGAGGCGGAAGCATTTTTCCGGCAGGCAGGCCAAATCGCGGAATCTTTAAACCTTTATCGAACTATCGACGAATCGATGTTTGAGCTGGCCAAGGTTGAACGTCAATTAGGAAAAACACAAGCCGCCGGCCGCGCTGTGCAAATCGCATTGAAAGCGAGCAGTCAGCTTGGCGAGCGCTACTATCTGCCGCGCGATCTCACAGCGCTTGCAGAAATAAAGGTCCTCCAGGGCAAGGTCGCTGAGGCGGACAAGCTGTTCGAAGACGCCGAAGACGTATTGGATGGGGTTCTCGCCAATGAGCACAGCTTTGAAGAGAGCACAGCGAGATCTGGCTCAATGAGTTCAACCTATTTGGAGCATTTCCGGTTGGCAGTAACGATGGGGAGGAAGAAGCGCGCATTCCAAGTTCTGGAACGTGTCCGCGGCCGCACCGTCGCCAGCAAGCTTTTCGTACATGATCAAGCCGGTGCAAGGTCGCCCAGGATTGAGCAGCTGAACGGCGAGATCGCCTCAACGCAACTTGCATTATTGCATACCGATGACACAAGGCGGCGCTCTGACCTAATGGAACAATTGCTGGCTGATGAGCGAAAGCTTGCTTTTGAATTGAATGAAGCCGGCTTGCAGCGCGAAGACATTCTCGCCCTACCAGCAAGCCTGCGGGAAGTTCAAGGCGCTTTGCACGACGATGAACTCCTGGCTGAATACGTGTTGGACGAGCCACACGCACTTTGTATTGCCCTGACCAGAACCTCTGTTCAAATTGTGACTCTTCCCGCAGGCAAGGATCGCATCGAGAGCCTTACAAAGTCTTATTTATCTGAGCTGAAGGCAAAAGGAATGGGTAAGCAGTCTGCCATCGATCTCTATGGGCTGCTGGTCGAGCCATTATTGAGTCGATTTCCTGAGTCGCACTTGATTATTTCGCCTGACGGCATTTTGAATTCTCTGCCCTTTGAAGCCCTCAGGACTAACGCTGGTTATCTGGTTCAATCGAAAGTGATCTCATATACGCCGTCTGGAACGGTCCTCTTGCGCCTGCGTTCGACCGAGCCGGCCACAAGTCCTCAGCCGCTTCTCGCAGTGGGCGCGGTTGACTACCGGCTGATGCGGGCGATCCCCAAAACGTATTCTCCCGGCTCGATTACGGCAACAGTTCTCCGCAGTTTGTCGGAACTCTCTGGCTCAAAGCTGGAAGATTTGCCAGGCAGCCGTGCAGAGGTCTTAACAATTGCCGCTATTGCTGGTCCTGATGCCAAATTGTTATTAGGCGAGAGCGCGACTGAATCTGAATTCAAGAAACAAGACCTCGGACAATTTCGGGTCATTCACATCGCTACCCACGCCACGGCAGACCCGCAATACCCTGATCGCGCGGCATTGGTACTTGCTCCAGCACCAAACACCGCAGACGACGGACTGTTGCAGCTTCGGGAGATCATGCACCTATCTCTGAAGGCGGACCTGGTGACCCTATCGGCGTGTGAAACCGAAGTCGGCACGAACCAAGGTGAAGCTGGCGTCGTTAATCTTGAGCAGGCTTTCCTAATCGCGGGAGCAAGGACAGTGGTGGCAAGCCTTTGGAACGTCGAAG
>Ga0070741_10006860_pt1 | contig 24083 bp, 28 predicted proteins | sample Coa_R1_4_FD_66440 | JGI IMG/M metagenome (GOLD analysis project Ga0070741, IMG submission 66440) | Surface soil microbial communities from Centralia Pennsylvania, which are recovering from an underground coalmine fire - Coalmine... | ecosystem: Environmental > Terrestrial > Soil > Unclassified ...
GAACGCGAGCGCCGCCCGGACCGTGGCGGGCGTGTGGTGGAAGGAGCCGCGCAGCGTCAGCTCCTCGTAGTGGAGGCGATACGAGTCGAATGGCACCGTCGTCTCGCGCGGCAGGCCGCCGAAGAAGACGACCGTCCCACCGCGGCGAGCAAGCCCGATCGCCTCCAGCCACGCCTGCTTGGTGCCGGCCGCCTCGATCACCACGTCGGCGTCGCGTCCGTCGCCGGGGCGCGCGCCGAAGAGCGGCGCGAGCTCGCGGCGCTGCGGCCGGCCGCCGACGAGGACCGGCCGGCCGCCCGCGTCCGCGACGCAGGCCGACAGCATCAACCCGACCGGGCCGGCGCCCAGGATCGCGACCGAGTCGCCCGCGCCGACGTCCGCACGCGCGACGCCGTGCAGGCAGCAGGCAAGCGGCTCGACCAGCGCCGCCACCTCCGGGGCGAGGCCCGGCGGGACGGGCAGGAGGTTCCGGCGCGCGATCCGCTCCGGCACGACCAGGTACTCGGCGTAGGCGCCGTTCAGAAGCGGGAAGAGGTGCTCGCAGAGCGTCTCGTCGCCCCGCCGGCAGGGGCGGCACTGTCCGCACGGCGCCGAGTTCGCCGCGACGACCCGCCGCCCCGTCGCCGCCTCGATGCCGCAGAACTCGTGCCCGAACGGGCTCGGCGGCGGCCCGAGCAGCACCGGGTGGCCGCGCGCGTACGCCTTCGCGTCGGTTCCGTCCGTCAGCGCGACCTCGACCTGCACGAGGACGTCGCCTCCGCGCGGCTCCGGCCGTGGCACGTCCTCGAGCCGGACGTCGGCGGGCCCGTGGAAGATGAGCGCCTTCACGGCCTGAAGACGACCTTGAGCGTGTCGCCGCGACGATAGAGCTCGAGCCCTTCGCGGAAGCGCTCGAGCGGCAGCACCGCGGGCCCGGGAAGATCGAGCTCGGGGAGCATCGCCACCGCCTGCCGCATGTAGTCGGGCGTCGCCGAACGGCTTCCGATGACAGCGAGCTCGCGGCGGTAGACGGCCGCCGCCGGGATCGCGCCCGCGTCGGCGAAGACGAGAATCGTCCCGCCGGGCTCGACCGCGTCGACCGCGGCCTCGGCGCCGCCCCGCGCACAGATCACCGCGGCGTCGACGGCGCCGTCGGGGCTACGGCCAGCCCGCCTAGGGTCGACGTCGACCGCGAACACCTCGTCGCCGCGCCGCTCGAGCACCGCCGAGAAGAGGCGGCCGACGAAGCCGTGGCCGACGACGAGCACTCGCCCCGGCGGCACTCGCTCGGCGCCTCGCAGCACACACGCGAGGGGCTCCGCCATGGTGCCGCGCGCGTCGTCGACGTCACCCGGCAGCTCGATCCACGCCTGCGCCTTGACCCGCTCGGCGAACCCGCCCGGCAGGATCGTCGGGGCCCGGAACGCCTCGCAGGTCGACTCGTGGCCGGCGCGGCACCGCTCGCATTCGCCGCAGCTCCGGTGGTGGACGAGCGCGACGCGCTCGCCGCCGACAAGCGCGACCACCTCGTGCCCGAGCACGGCCCCGGCATTCTCCGCGTCGAGCTTCTCGACGTCGCTCCCGCACAGCCCGCAGGCGAGCACCTCGGCCAGCTCGCCCGGCCCCTCCGGCTCGGGTAGGTCGGCGAGCGCGGGCTCCCCCGCCGCGTCCAGAACGACCGCGCGCACGCCGTCCGCTACGCCACGGTCACAGGCACGCGCTGGATCCCGTTGTTGGCGTAGCCGCCGACGTTCCAGTCCGCCTCGTCCGGCTGCGCATTGCCGGTCGCGTCCCGGGCGCGGCAGCAGAGCACGTGCTCGCCGGGGGTCGCATCCCAGTCGAAGCGCCACCCGCGCCACGCCCAGGGCGAGCTCTGCTCGCCGAGCTCGGCGGGCGACCAGCTCGCGCCGCCGTCGGTCGAGACCTCGACCTCGACCACCGGCGCCCACCCCGACCATGCGCGGCCCTCGATCGTGCATGGGCCCGCGGCGAGCGTGCGCTCCCGTGTCGGGAAGTCGGGAACCCCCGGCGGGATCATCAGCGCGCGCGGGTAGATGCGGCTCAGGGGCGTGCCGTCGTCGTCCTCGTCCCGGCGCATCAGGTACGCGTGCGTCTGCTGGTAGCCCGCGAACGGCCGGTCGACGACCGTGACCCGCGTCAGCCACTTGACGTGCGTCATGCCGTACCAGCCCGGCACGACCAGGCGCAGCGGGAAGCCGTGCTGCGGGACGAGCGGCGCGCCGTTCATCTCGTAGGCGACGAGGACGTCGTCGCGCAGCGCTTCGTCGAGCGGCAGGCTGCGCTCGAACCACTGCTCTTCGCCCCCTTCAAGCCCGCGGTCGAGCCCGGTGAAGACGACCTCGCGGGCGCCGTCGCGCGGCCCTGCCTCGACGAGGAGCGGCGCGAGTGGGGTCCCGCGCCAGGCGCCGGTGCCGACCGCCTCGGAAAACCAGGGCTGACTGACCGACCGCGGGTCGGGGAGCAATGCCCGGCCGTTCCCGGCGCACTCCATCGTCACCTCGAGCTCGACCGCCGGTCGCGCCCGCACCTCGTCGAGCGACAGGGTCAGCGGTGTGGCCACGTGCCCGCCGACCGACAACTCGAACGCCGCGGGGTCGACAGCGGGGATGTCGTAGTGGATCAGCAGGTAATGAAGCCCCGTCGGCGTGACCGGGTAGCGGAGCGCCTCGAGCGGCATGCCGTGGTTGCGCGCGGCGAGCTGGAGCTCGACCTGGCTGAAGGGCTCCACGGCACCGGACGCTACACTGTCTCGTCCTAGCAGGTCTCGGGGCTATAGCTCAGCTGGGAGAGCGCCTGGATCGCACCCAGGAGGTCGCCGGTTCGAGTCCGGCTAGCTCCACCAAAGACTCTTTGTTCAAACCACGAGGTTCCTTCACGGGACCTCGTGTCGTTTCTGCGCCCTTGCGATGCTGGATCGCCCCGTCGGTGCTTGACCCGATGACCTGGAAGAGGAGCTGGAAGGGCTCTCGTAGCTCGCCTATGACGTCACCCGCGTCGGTGACGAGGATCCGGGTGAAGAGCGCCTGATTCATCTGGCGCCTCACCTTCGCGTCAGCTTCCTCGTAGGCGCGGTCGAGATTGGCAACGAAGCTGAGGGCCGTCTTGAGATTCTGTTCGGCGAGGTCGAACTTGAGCTCTAGGGAGGCGAGTCGTTCCTCGACATGGTTGAGGTCGCGGCTGATCCGCTCCTGCTCGATCTTCAAGAGATCAAGCGGGATCGCACCGGCGTAGTGGGCCTCGAGAAGCTTGGCTCGCTCATCGAGCGCCCGCCGCTGGCGGACTACGAGCTGCTGCCGTTCGTCTCCGACCGACTTCCTCAGCTCGTTGATCTGCTCCAAGATGACCTGCTCGGTCTGGAGCCGTAGATCGTCGCTTAGGTCGATGCTCTTGTAGACACCGAGGATCTCGTTCTCCACATCGTCGATAAGGACGGCGCGCTGGCTGCAGCTGAGCGGGTCGCGCTGCCGGCCGATGCATGTGAAGTATGGATAGATTCGTCCGCTGCGGCTGCGGGCGTTGGTGACGATTAGCCGGGCGCCACAGACGGTGCCGTCCTCGTGCTGCTTGCCGCAGAAGATCGAGCCCTTGAGGTAGTGGTGGTGGATGCGCTGCTTCTCGCCAGCGAAGTTGTGGGCTTCGAGCAGTCGCTGCACCTCCTCGAACGTCTGCCGGTCGATGAGCCGCTCATGCTTGCCCTCGTAGTCGACGCCGCGGTAGCGGATGACGCCGATGTAGTAGGGGTTCTTGAGCATCTCGTGGAAGGCTGAGATGGTCACGGGCTTCGCCGGACGCTTCCGTGTAGGCCGGCTCAGCAGTCCCCGTTTCGTGACCTCCGCGAGGAGCGTTCTGATTGTCCACTCGCCGGTGGCGTAGGTCTTGAAGGCCCAAACGACGAGTGGCGCTCGCTCCGGATCGACCTCCACCGTCCGGATCTCTCGCCCGTCCTCGAACTTACGCACGTTTAGGTAGCCCAGGGGAGCGCGGTTCGGCGTGCCGCCGTTCTTCGCCTTCTGGATGAGGCCCTTGTTGACTTCGTTCGCGAGGTTGCGCGAGTAGAACTCGGCGATCGAGCTCATGATTCCGTGGAGCAGCGCGCCGGTCGGGGTCTCATCGATGTTCTCGCTGCACGAGACGAGGACGGCGCCGGCTTTGCGGAGCGCGAGGTTGATCTCGACGTCGTCGACCCGGTTGCGGGCGAGCCGGTCGATCTTGTGGACGATGACGTAGTCGATCTGCTCCTCGGCAACGAATGTCAGCATCCGCTGGAGTTCGGGGCGCTTGGCGCTTTTGGCGCTTTCGCCGCGGTCGATGAACTGATCGACGACGACGGCGTCCAGGGCTGCCGCCTTTCGCAAGCACGCGTCGCGCTGAGCTGGGATAGAGAAGCCTTCGCTCTCGCCGCCGCGTTCAGCCTGCTCCTTGGTGGAAACGCGCAAGTAGATGACAGCGCGGCTGCTCTCCTTCGCGTCGGTCATAGGCTCCTTCCGACGAGGGCTGGCGTGACAACGGCCGGGCGACCGACTGAGGATCGTTCGCAGCGTCTCGGTCCATCGGTTAGGCCGATCTGATCGAGGCGGAAGCTCACAGCACGCGGACTCACTGCGAGCATTTCCGCTAGACGGACGATGTTCTGGTTGCCCTGGCACCACAGGCGCTTCACGACCCTCTTGGGCATCAGTAGGCAGGCGGCGAAGTAGTCCGCGACGCGTTCGGCCTGCTCGTCTGCACTCTGGAACGGCCGGTCGTGGTAGAGGAAGTGCTTGGTGGCGTGGTCGAGGACGTGCTTGAACTCGTGCATGAGGCTGAAGCGCTGACGTGAGACCGGCTCTTTGGCGTTAAGGGTGATGATCCAGTAGTGGCCGTTCCAGTGCGCAGCGCCGGATACCGGCAAGCCGTACTCGCGGATCACCCGGACGCGCGGTAGCTGGCTGACGATCTCCTCGGGTACAGCGGCGGTCTCGATCTGGAAGTAGCGCAGTAGGTGGTTCGCTTGCAGCTCGGCGACGTTGAGAGCTTCGCGCGGGGCAAGCGGCCGGTTAGGAACGAGAGCGCGCAGCGAGGCGAGCACGCTTCGTTGGTTCGTGTTGATCTGGTGTTGGTGCATGTTCGCCTCCTTTCGTGCGAGTTAGGTGTCGGGTTCCTCGTCCTCTCCGTTGCGGGGACCAGTCGGTTCGTAGCCGTGCTTCTTGATGATCCGCTCGAAGGCCTGTTCCAGGTCTCCGATTGCTTCAGCCGGCATGTCGCGGTACTTGCGACGTAGGTAGGGCTGAAAGCTCGGGAGGTCGGATGGGACAGCGTAGTCGGCCATCACGTAGACGTCGGCGAGGCTCAGGCCCAGTGCTTCTGCGATGCGGCTGAGCTTGCGCGGGTCGGGTGCGGCGATCACGCCTTGTTCGATCCGTGTGATTGTCCCGTCGGTCGTCCCGGCTGCCTTCGCCACCTGGATCGTCGACAGACCGGCCTCTCGGCGCCGCTGTCGCAGCCACCCGCCGAGCCTTTTGGCTTGGCTTTCATTCATACGAGGTGCTCCGTTTAGTACATCCATTGTCTCATGGGACCTGCATAAATGCAGTACTTTGTCGGCTATTCCACAACAGAAACTCCGGAGCGCTTTCGAGCATCTTCGATCAATGGATACCATGTCTTCGTACCGCCCGCTTTCAAGGAAACGGTCAAGCGCCTCGAACGATCTCCCCGGATAAAGGAGGTCGATATCGCTATGCGGCCTCGGGCCAATAAGGCCGTGGAACTCCTCAGCCCAACCGCCAGCAAGCCACGTACGGATGCCATACTTATCCAGTTCCTCGACAATTGATTCTGGTTGTGAAGTCTTTTCTTCGCTAGTCTGTTTCATTTCCGGTCTCTATTTTATCGGATTAGCACGGTGGTTCTCAATCCTGGAGGCCCGAATGCTTGACGCATTCGGGCCGTGCCATCCTTCGCGAGCTATGCCTTCAGAGCGTCGATCTTGGCCTGGATCGCGGCCTTGCGCTCGCCAGCCGTCTCGCGTAGGTGGTCGTACTCGGCCTTCGCGGCATCAGCGCGTTCCTTGGCGCTGCTGATCTCGCTGTCGATGGCCTCGATCGCCTTCTCAAGCACGATCGTGGCCGACTCGATCGGATCGACCGCAGTCGCTGGGCGCTTGCCCGAGCGCTTCGTCGAGCCGCCGCCGAGCGAGCGGGTGTGGGCGTAGTAGGCACCGCGGATCGAGTTGAACTCAGATCCATACTCGTCCGCGAGCTGTCGGAAGGCGTCTGCCTTCTTCACGCCCGAGGCCACCAGGGCCTCGGTCCGCTCGTACACCTCTTGAGCCTTGGTCATGGCTCCCTCCTTGATAGGGGTGGATGGACTTGCGGTGGGCGCAAGCTCGAGAACCTTGCTTGCGCGCACCGTCCGGCCATCCGGCCGGCGCGACCACAGCAGCGCTCGCTCATGCCGCTCTCCGCTGCGTCTTCGCCCGCGCCGCCTTGATCCGCTCCTCGGCCAGCTGCGCGAATGTCGGGTTGAGCTCGATGCCGAGCCAGTTGCGGCCGTGATCTTCGGCGACCAGCGCGGTGGTGCCTGAGCCGATGAAGGGGTCGAGAACGACTCCAGGTTCCGACGCTGCGCAGCAGCCGCAACTAGGGCGAAGTTCGCCGTGGAGGGCCAGGTGGCCGAGCTTGCGAAGCGTCTGCCGGCGCCACGGTGAGCGGCAGCGTGAGCAGCGCTTCTCGGGGCAGCCGGCCATGATCGGGCGCTCGATGAGGCTGCGCGGGAAGACGGCGTGGTGCGGGCCGCGGTAGGAGGCGGTCGGGAGCCACCAGACGTCGCCGGGGTTCTTGCCGAGCGGGTGCCCGACGCGGCCCTCGGCGTTCAGTGCGTCGAGGCCGCTGTTGCTGCTGGTCGCAACGCGCCAGCTGCCCGGCACCGACCAGCCGCGCTTGCTGCTCCTCGGCTTCGCCGTCGTTGCGTGAGGTGCGCGGACGGAGTCGAGGTCGAAGAAGTAGTCGCCCTGCCGCACGAGCAGGTAAACAGCTTCCCAGGTTGATGCCAGCCGGTCGCGGACGGGGCTCGGCATCGGGTTGCGCTTCGCCCAGACGATCTTGTTGCGGATGATCCATCCGTCTTCGATCAGTCCGACGGCGAGCCGCTCCGGACCGAGCAGCAGGCTCTTAGCCGGCGCGCCTTGAGGATCACCGGTCGAGTAGCTGTCGCCGACGTTGAGCCAGACAGTTCCGGTCGGTGCGAGCACGCGGCTGACCGCGCGCAGGACGACGCGCAGGTCATCGACCCACAGCGCGATGTGGTCTTCGAGCCCGAGTTGCCCGCGGTGCTGGTAGTTGCGCAGCCGGAAGTACGGCGGGCTTGTGACGACGCAGTCGGCAAAGTCCGCCGGCAGCTTCCGCAGCGTCTCCGCCGCGTCGCCGACGAGGATGCGATTCAGGCCATTCATGCTGCGCCCCCTGCGACCGACTCAACGAGCGTTTGCGCAGTCGTCGTGCGGAAGAGCTTCTGGTTCAGGTTTCGACCGCGGCTGATGACGCCGGCGATCTGCTTCACGCGGCGCTCATCCGGGGCGACCCACAGCACAAGCGGGTGCGTGCCGTGGTCAGCTTGCTCGACGCCGCTTCGCCAGTAGAGGTCGTAGGCGCGGCACTTGCGCGTTACCGCCGCGGGGCTCTCGGTGCCGCGATCGATCTCGATGAACCAGCAGTCCTCGAACTCACCGCGTCCGGTGACGACGTAGAGGTCTGGCTTTACGGAGGCGGGCGCACCGCTCGGGCCGGGGAAACGCCGCCAGCTCTTCGGCTCGATCTCGACCTCGACGAGATCGAATAGCCGCTCACGCGCGGCGATCTCCAGCGCGATCCGCGCGTCGGCGATCGCGAGCGTGTGGTCAAGGAACAGCGGCGACGGTTCGGTGACGCGGCTGCGGGTCCCGACGACGAGGCGGCCGCCAACAGTTCCAAGGGCGTAGACGTACGAGGCAGATCCTGCGCGTACACCGCCGACACGCCGCTTCAGGCGGGTAAGCAGTCGCTGAGCTGTGAGTCGAGCGAGAACACGGCGACAAATACGAGCAGCAGCCAGAGGAGAAGCGTGGTCGTGAAACAGCAGGGCCTCGATGTGACGAGCTGTCAGGAAGCGGTGTTCAGCAACGGCTTCGACAATTGCCAAGTCACGTTCAGACAGTCCGTTGCTCAGCAGCCGGGCGGCGGTCGATGCGCTCATCGGAGTGACCTCCTCTGAGACGAAGAGTCACTGCCGTTCTGCGACCCGAAAGCGTCGCTTTGCAGGAAGAACACAGCCCGCGTGGTCCACGCGAGCGGAATAGGGATCGGTACACCGCTCACAGCTCACTCCTTCGCCGCCGACCGACGGCGCCAAGGTCATCCGGCTCACCCTCGAGCAGCGCGCGAGTCTCGGCCTCAACTTCATCGGCCCGGCGCCCGTAGCGGCGGCGGCTCGCTTCGCGAACGATCTGCGGATCCACGGATGCCGGCGGCAGTGGCAGCGTTCGGAGCGATGCGAACTCTGTGACCTCACCGCCGGCGACGAGCTGCGCGTACGCCTCGAAACGCGGTAGCCGTTGAAAGTCCTGCGGCTCAAGTTGACCGCCGGACAGCCTTGCCATCGCGTGGGCGTCGTCGCCAGCGAGCTGGAAGCAGACGCGCGAGCGGGCATTGGCGAGGACGGCTGCCCGCAGCGGCCCGGGAAGCTGCGCGAGATGCTGATGGGCAAGCGTTAGCGCGACCCCGAGGCCGCGCGCCTGCGCCAGGGCGTCGGCCATGTCCGTCGGTAGATGTACGTAGTCCTGGAACTCGTCGGCGTAGACGGCGACCGGCGATCGGCGCTCCGGTGCGATGGCGGTCCGAGCCAGCACGGCCTGCCAGAGCTCGGCGACGAACAGCGAGCCGATCAAGGCGGCCGCCTCGGGTCCGATCACGCCACGGCGCAGCGCCACGAGAATGATCCGCCTCTTAGTGAAGACTTCCTCGACGAGGAAGCGCGGTCGCAGCTGGCCGACCATCGCTCGCACCGTTGGCCGAAGCAGAACCGGCTGGAGGCGCGTCAGGACGGGTGCGACGACCTGCTGCTGTTCGCCAAGCGACAGCGCATCAAACCACCCCCAGAATTGGTCGAGTGCGAGGTCGTCGACGCTGCTGCGCAGTCGAGCGCGGACGCTGGGGTTCGTCAGCAACGCCGGTAAGGCGCAGAGACTGGCGTCGCCGCGGCGCGCCAGCGTAAGAAGAGATGCGTGCAGCACAACCTCGAGCCGCGGTCCCCAGCTCTCGCTCAAACCGTGAAAAACGGCCAACACTTGATCCGCGACCAACTCCGCGCTCCGCCCGTGCGTCGTTAGCGGATTGAGGCCGATTGGGAGCTCGCACTCGGCCGGATCGATGACGACCACGTCGTCGATGCGCTGACGGGGAACGCGCGCCAGAACATCCGCAACAACGTCGCCCTTCGGCTCGATCAGGACGACGGAGCGACCGGCATTGATGTCCGCGAGTGCCAGGTTGGCAAGCAGGGTTGACTTGCCGGTACCGGTCGGCCCGATGACGTGCAGGTGCTGGCGGGCGTCGTCGATCGACAAGCCGAGCTCACGCTTCTCACCTGGAGCGGCGGCGACGCCGAGGACACGGCCGCTCGGCTTGATACGGGGGTCGGCCCGCAGCCAGCGGCTGATGTCGCGCGAGAAGCCGGGCAATGACTTGTCGCCGAGCGGCCAAGCGAGCAAGCCGACTAACTCGAGCAGGTTGAGCGAGTACGCCCAGAACCAGGGCGGCGCGACGTCGTTGAACTTGGCGCTTGGCTCCTTGGAGAGCTTGATGCCGATCCCTGGCGCCTCCGCTGTACGCAACGCGGCGAGCATCGCCACGGCGAGTGCACGCGTCCGCACCGGAGTCCGAGCCTCGATCGCGATTCGCCCGACGCAACCAAAGGCGTGTTCTCCGCGCTTCGCTTCGAGTGCGCGGTGCCGTTCTGTGTCCAGCGGCATCTCGCCGGCCACGAGTGGCCGCCACCACTGTTCAGTCGCTGCCTCCGAAGCCGCGACGACACGCGGAGCTCGGTTCGGCCCGAGCAGCCACTGAAGCGTCAGTCGCTCGTTCTTCTTCGTCGACGTGAGCGCTGCCAGCACGGCGCGCGTCACGTGAAGGGGATCGGACACTTTGAGTGGGCGGTGCTTGCTCGTTAGGACGATCCGCCAAGAATCAGGAAGCGGCTTACGAGAAGCCGGCGTCATCGCGGCGTCGTGAAGGAGCGCTCGGAGGAGCTGCTCAACTCGTTCCACGGCGAATGTCGGGACGCCGAGGCGGTGCTTGAGCGAGCCGCCAGTGCCCTCAACCTCGAACGCGAGCAACGGCACGTACTGATCCGTGCCTAGCTGACGAAGTAGACTGACGGCATTTTCCGGATCAAGTTCAGGCGGCCAGTGGATGTCGAGCCAGTCGAGCTGACGCCGAGCTTTGAAGATCACGGGGAGTCTAAGCGGCACGGGGCTTCTCCTCCTTGCGCTGATCTCGATGGGCCGCCTCGGCGTCGGCTTCGGCCTGGGCCTGCGCCATCGCGAGCGCGAGCAACGCTTTGCCCAACTTCTGCACGTCCGCCGGATCCCGCCGGATGCCGCGGACGCGCACGCGCCGCCTCGAATTACTGTTGCTCAAATAGCTACCCTCCTTTCAAGCCATCTCGTATTCCTGCGTTTATGCAGGCGATGACTGCATCCAGTAAAACCTGCATAAATGCAGGCAGTCAATAGCTTTGAGTAATTCCACAACAGCGACCGGAACAGGAAGAACACCGGCGCGCTACCAGCGTCCGTGGTGCCAGCGAACGAGACGAAAGAGCGTGAAGGCGATGACCGCGCCAAGCAGGTACGGCCACACCGGGCACACCAGCCAGAAGATGATCCGGATGCCCACGGCAATCGCGATGATCACCGCGAGCACCCGGATCACGGGATTGCTCTCGAGCTTCAGCGGTAAGCTTCGAACCGCTGCCGGCCGAGCTCGTTGACCGCCGAGTGCATCTCGTACTCGACCCGCTCCAATTGTCGGCCCAGCTCGTTGACCTGTCGCTGGAGGCGGATCAGCTGCGCTAGGAACGCGACCGCGTGGCGACGCTCTGCTTTGGTCTTCGTTGCCAGCGGGTGCATCACTGGCCCCCGCCGAAATGGTGCAAGCGAGCCTCATCGAGCATCGCCTGAAACGAGTGGCGTGCGATGTCGTGCAGGCGGTGCTCAGCCTGCCGGACCTCCATCTCAATGCGAGCCCGCTCGACCGCCTGGTCGTCCTCGACCACGAGCGATGCGAGGACGAGCACGGCGAGCAGCGCCAGGAACACCACAACCGCCAGGACGGTGATCAGGAACCAGGTCACGGCTACTTCACCTTCCTGATCGTCTCGCTGACGACTTCGGCCATCGCCAGCGCCGTCAGGTCGCCGATCCCCTGCAGGCGCGGGATGGCGGCCGGCACGAGCGCCGACAGCTGGCCCTCGAGCTGACTGACCATCGCGACTTCGTGCTGCGCGCGCTTGCCGACATAGGCCACGGCCGAGACGCGCTCGGCTTGGAGGTCGGCCTGGATGCCGATGCGGACAAGCTCGAGCTGCCCTTGGCCGTTCATCCGGCCGATCTCGCGCCCAACTCGCCGCGAGCCACTCTTGGCGAGCCCACTGCCAAAAGGCACGATCTCCGACATAGACGACTCCTCTCTGTTTCATCCCGCCGGCCTATCCGGAGGGTGGGAACAGAGTCAGCCGACGCCGAATTTTTGAGCAAAGTGCAAAAGAAGCGCAGAGGCCGGGGGCGGCCGGAACAGCCGCCGCACCTGGTGCCGGAGCAGCCGGCAACCGTTCTCGGCTGGACGATGCGCAAGCTCCGCAAAGCCGCCGGCTGGACGCTGAGTCAGACGGCAGAGGCGATCGGCTGCCACCCGAGCCGCCTCTCTCGCATCGAGCACCACGGGGACAAGCCCAGCCGCGACATCGTCAACTTCTACGAGGAGGTTTTCGAAGGCGACGGGTTGCTGCTGTCGCTATTTGAAGTGGCCGACTCGGCCCAGGAGCAGAAGCGGCGTCGCTTCGGAGGTCATCGGTCGCGACGTGTCCGGCGCGTAGAAGGAGACGCGACGGCTTTCGTCAGCCAGTCAATCCCCCACGGGCAGTTGATGCTGCCCGGCCAACCCTTCGAAGCGAGGTGGACGATCCGCAACGTCGGAACCGTTCCGTGGCGCGGCCGACGCTTGGAGCGGCAAGGCCCGCTGAACGGCCCCGGCCTAATCGTCTCCGAGCGCTACGTGCCGATTGCGGACACTGAGCCAGGCGAGACAGTTGAGATCACCGCCGCCCTACAGGCGCCCGGTTACGACTGCACGAGCATCGCTTACTTCAAGATGGTCAGTGCCGAGGGGTTCCTCTGCTTTCCGGATGCCCACCAGCTCGGCCTCGATGTCCTGGTGCGGGTGGAGCGGAACACCGAGGGGTGCCAGGATCTGCCGTAAGTGACTCCTCCTCGGGGCCGTCCATACTGGCCGCCTAGGGGCAGGTGACGTGGGTGGTTGTGCGCGCGCTTGTAACATCCTATACTGACTTGTATTCTATGTTTCAAGACAAAGGAGGAGCCGAACATGTCGGAATGGAATCCGGATCCAAGTGCCACCATCTCTCACCGTCTGGGTGCTGGACCTGCTGGACTTGGATATACGAGGAAGCGCCGTTCCTGCCCCGATATCTGGGAGATGAGTGATGGAACACTCGCTGTTGTGGGTGTAGATATGACGGATCATTACCGAGAAGCTCTTCCCGAGGATTTGCATATTCACTTCGAAGACGAGCGACTTGTCATCATCCCACGCGCTATCTTCGAAAGTGCAATGGAAGCCCTATCACGCCAAGATGAACCAGCGTTCGCATGAGCAGAAGCTCACACCAGAAGAGTTTCACAACGCCTATTCTGACGCGGCCAAGGAGCTCCGTAGGCATTCTTGGAAAGTAGAAGTACTTCAGTTCTACGACGAAGAGGGCGATCCCAGCTGGCAAAAAATGATCAAGGGCGACTGGGATGGTGCGCTCAATTCCTTAACAGAAGCGGTACAGGAAGATCTACGTGAGATTCAAGATCTCCGGCGTGACGGCATCCGAGTCTCACGGCTGCGGATCATCGAGCGCCCACTGAGCGACTATCTCCGATGGGAACTAGAGAGTTACAAGTTGTCGGCTAGCGCTGGTGAAGAGATCTTCATTCTTGATAAGGCAGGCATGGCAGAGGAAGCACACCTCCAAGATCTTGTCGGATTTGACGAGAACGAAGTCATTCTCTTGAACTATGATGCTGCAGGAAAACTGACGAGTGCCGTCAGGATTTCTGATACGAAATGCGTCCGCAACGCTCTTGAAGCGTACGATCACTTGCTCTCGCGAGCAGTACCACTCGATGATTTCATGAGAGCCTAGGATTCGTCGTTTTCGAGACTGGAAGTTGCTGGCTGAGCGCGGCGAAACTCAGCGTTGGCAATTTCAACGAAGCGGTCAAGCATTACAGCATCGTCTCCTAGGTCAAGAGCCCGAAGCTGCGCTACTCTTTGCCAATACTCGCGGATCGTGACACTCTCGAAGATTTCTCTGAGCATCACACGTAGCGCGTCCTCTGTTACCAATCCAGCAAGGTAAGACGTTTCTACATGAGACACGACTAAGTTCGCGTAAAGCTCCTTCTTGAGACCAGAGGGTGAGAAGTCGGCTTGATCTGTATCGTATCGCCAGACCTCTAGAAGTTCAGGATCTTGAAATGCGAGCGAGGTTAGTTGAACATGTAGGCTGCGGAATGCAGACTCAGAAGAACGTTGGACATCTTTCTTCATTTCGGCAAGCATCTGGTTTTGGAGAGAGAGGTCGCGCCGCTGTAGAAGCAGAGTCAAGAGGACTCCCATCAGAGCGAATGACGTGAAGAGCGCTGCCGAAACATCAAAGGCTTGTCCTATAAACGAACGCTCCTCAAGTCTCGCAGCCGGGAAGGCGTAGAGCATGAGCAAGGGGAGCAGATACCATAGAGCAAGAATTGCGCCGATAGAGATCGCAGCGATAAATAATATCCGCTTCGAATGGACGTGGCTAAGAAATGCCCGAGAAGCCCGGGCGACGGTGAACGACGCCTGTTGAATAATCTGGGCGACGTGCTTTCCTATGGATGAACTGTCGGAGCGAGAAACCGTAAAGCCTCCAGGGACAATGCCCGCCAGGAAGGGTTGAACTGTAGGACGGTAACCGGACGTATGGGGTGGGCTGAGTCAGCTCTTTGTCTACGAGGGCTCGCACGCTTGCTTGAATTGGCACAGGAGGCGACCGCACGCGGCTTTCCGATGCGGCTTAGTGACGGCACGGTCCGGAGCCCACATCGGCGGATCAATCAGATCCAACGCACCGAGGGCAGTCGACGTGTAAGTGGCCACCCCCGTAGCGCTCCCGGTGAAGCAGCCAAAGCCACCTGAGACCCGATCGGGATACGGCATGGCAGCACAGGCGCAAGCGCTGCCCGGACACGAAGTACTAAGTTTCAGGTTCCGAGATGGGTCGTAACCACCACCCCAGGCGAGAAGCGCACCGATGACGGTGCTTGCGGTCAAGACGCCAAGGGTTACATCCAGGGCAATCCAGGCGATCTTCTCCTCGAGGCCAGGAGTTGGTCGCGCTCTTTCTCGCGGCCGCGTCGGAGTGATTCGGCCGTCACGAGGCAGGATGCTGAGTTTCGCCGCCCAAACGCTGTCGGTCATTGCTACTGGGAGATCGCTATCGTGCCGGTCGTCGGCGCTACACGTGCCCACCGAGACGTTATGTGCTGTTAGGCCACCCACGTGCACTTCCAGAGGCCGACCGCATGGGCGAATATCGGTCGGCATTGCAGGAGCATCTACTATCAACTGTCGGTACCGAAGTCCATCGTTGTAGATCGATCTTCCATTCGCACCGCCGACAAGGACGAGCCCCGCAAGTGCTAGCGATCCGAGGGTTCGAAACCGGTGTGAGGGTGCGGCGGCGCCTTCTCGGCGGTCGCACCGCTTTTCATACATCTACGTCGAACTATTATGAGGCAACTGAAATGCAATGCAAGCCGGCGGTGCGGCTGCGTCGGTAAAAACGACGCCGGAGGAAGACGGCAGGGTTCGCGACTGTCCTACGGACGTTCGACCGCAGCGGCCCAGTCGAGCAGGCGCTCGCCGTGCCTCGCGGGCAGAAACCGCCGCTCGTGATCCACGACCCACTGGCCCACCTCCCGCAGGTTTGCCAGCTCTGCCGCGAGGCCGGCGTCCACGCGAAGGAACTCGCGATGCCGCGAGATGAGGAAGTGCCTCTTAAGATCCTGGGTGCTCAAGCGGCCGACTTGGGGACGCCCGTACTCGTCGGCGACCCGGGCGCAGACGTCGCAGTCGCAACTCCACTCCGTCGGGAGGTGGTCGATCACGGGCTGCGCGCTCGGGACGCTGAAGAACTCCCGGAGAGCGGGGAAGTAGTACCGCGTCGGAGGAGCCCCCGTCGCGGAGAGGCGGTCCGAGTCGCGGCTCTCGCTGTAGCCGATGCCGTGGTTGATCCCGGCGAGGCCCTTCGCCGTCATCAAGACGCTGAGATAGCCGCCGTACAGGTTCCTGACGCTGATGCCACGCTGCGCGCCGGCCGAGATCGCCCCGAACCAGCCGTCGACGTCCTCGTCAGTCGCGTCGGCCTCGTTCCAGTCGCTTGCCCAGCAATACAGGCCATCGCATCCGTCGGGGAGGTCGTCAATCAGCTCGGCGAACAGGCTGAGCGACGCGCCTGAGCGTAGGGTGACGATCGGCATGATCCGCCCGGGGTGGTCTGCCAGGGCGATGGCGACCGCGTTCCGCGTCAGCGCCCACCACGGGTCGCCGCGGCCGCTCACCGCCCAGTACGGCGGGATGAGGTGCAGGGGCGGATCCGGACCAGACCCCATCGGTTGCCGCCCGGCCTGCACGAGGAGGTTGTTGTACTTGTCGACCTTGTCCGTCGCACTAGTCGAGTAGGTCGTCTGGAATTCAAGCACGCGCCGGACGACATCGGGCCAGCGGCCGTCCTCCCAATGGGATCGCAGGATCTCGACATCGGGCCAGGTCCCGACGACCTCGGGGTCGTGGATCTCGGCAAGCTTGAGATGCGACGACTTGGGAGCAGGGCGGTGAAACTCGATCGTCTGCAGCAGAGGTGTCCGCGGGTCGAGGAGGTACGGCTTCTGCAGCGTCAGTACGAAGCCGCCCGTGCCCCCGAAGTAGTAAGTGGCGAGCGTGCCCGGTACTACCAGGCCGTCCCAGCACTGGTCGAGCACGGCGTCGCGGAGGAGGACCTGGTCGGCGTGCGTGTAGCTAAGCGAATGCCGCACGGTGGGTTCCCAGCGCGTGCCCGAGGAGATCCCGCACGCGCGTGCCGCGCGTGAAGATTTGGTCTTGGATGGTTGAGACACCCTCGCGTGCTGGCGGACCGGGAGCGACGAGCGGGTACGCCGTGCTGCGCGTGACAATCAGGACTCCCACGCCCATCTCGCGCGCCGCCTCGTAGGTCGCGCTCGTAATGCTCTCGTGCCAGAGCGCCACCCAAGACTCCCGCGAGATCCACCTGTTCACGAAGGCCTGCTCCATCGCCCGGCGCCAGTCCTTAACTTTCAATTCCACGACTAGCAGCCCGTCGGGCGCGACGAGGCCAAGGTCGACGCGCTTCTGATGCCAGCGGATCTCCGCGGAGGCCGGGGTCATCTGCGATGCCCAGCCGATGCGCAAAGCTGCGCGCAGGACGGGAAGCATGAGGGCAGCCTCGGGGGGCGGTGGCCTACGCGGCATCCTTGCCTTCCCGGATAGCGCGCATCAGCGCATTGCCGCCGTGCACGACGAGGATCCCGAGCCCGAGCGAGCAGAGAACGCCGATCGCAAAGATCACCGCCGCGACGATAACGAGCGTGTGCGACAGGTTGTAGCCGTCCGTGACGCTGTTGTAGATCGCCACGGGCCCGGCGATCTGCGCTGCGAGGAGGCAGACCCCACAGGCAAGGTGCCGCTTCACTAGGCTCCGCTCGCGGTCGCGCGGTAGGCGGCTCTTAATGGAGGCGTCGACCGCCGCGCCGAACTTCTTCGTCATCCCCTCGGCGCGGGCGAGCGCCTCCGCGATCGGCTCGTCGTCGCGCCGGACCTCGACGACCTCCTCCACCAGGTCGGCCAGCGCCGGGATCACCAGCCCCGCCTCGTACCCGGCGATGGCCGTGCGGATGTCGGCGTCCCGCTCGCGGTCGATCCTCGCCTGGGCGGTGAACGACCGCATCGTCGGCCCGAGGAAGACCGCCACCTCCGCGCCCGCGATGATCCCGATGGCGGGCCACGCCGTCATCTACAACGCGTGTTTGATCCGGCTCTTCTCTGCGAAGTCGGGATAACTGCTGTACACGTAACGGAGGAGCTGACGAAGCGGCATCGAGCCGTAGCGGTCCTTGATCTCAGTGAGCGCTCTCTTGCCCTCCGGGCTGACACGAGTGGACAGCACCTTCGCGACCGCCTTCCCGTCTTCGGTCAAGCGGAGCTGACGCTCGACGTAGGGACTGCCCTGGTTGATGTCGGCCGAGTCGAGGGCCTCGGCCTGCTCGCTTGCGTCGAGGCCCGAGCCGATGTCGATCTGCTGCTCCTCGACGAGGCGCATCGCCTTCAGGAAGTCGACGGCGCTGTAGACCTCCGGAGAGTAGGGGCCGTAGTGGTACGCCTCGAAAGTGAACGGCTCCGCGACCTCGTTCTTGAACGATGTCTCGTGTTCGAGAAGGAATAGGAGCTTCTCCAGTCGCGTGATCCCGTCGCAGCGGAACCGCTGGCGAGGGTCGGCCGTCTCTGCCCCGAGCAGCAGAAGAATCGTGTCGGTCTGGTCCAGAGCAGCGCCAGGCATCCCCTGCGGAGAGCTTACTACCGCCATCCCAATCTCCCTTCTCAACGCGGGGCCGGGACAGACGGTAGCCCGGCCACCGGCTGACACGATCCCGTCGAGGCACTCGTAGCTGCACCACAGCCGGCCGAGCCGCCATTGGGACTGTCGGGGGGTGCCCCACCGAGACCGTAGACATCTCGAAGGTCACGCCATCACGGGTAGTTCGAACGCGACCGACGCTCCGTGGCGACTCCGAGAAGAAGAATTATGTGGCACTCGGAACTCGCTGGCTGCGGAGAACGAAGAGTCGTGAGGGCTCGAACCGACTGCCGGGCTCGAGCGTACGATGAAGCTGAATACATCATTTATCCATCGCCGCGCTGTTCTTTATCGCCTGGTAGATGAAAGCCCAGCGTTCCGGGGTCTTTGGTTTCTCGCCGCGGAACTTGATGTTGGCCAGCATGGCGACATCACTGCTCGGGATCTTCGCTCGCTTTGCAAAGGTGAGCAGACTGGTCGGGGGCTTCGGATCGGCTTCGACGAGTACCGGCTTTCCGAGCAAGTCAGCCATGGCAACGCCCAGAGCTTTGGCGATCGCGTACAAGGTCTCGGCCGATGGTTTCTGAGCACTGCCCTTCCCACTCTCGAGTTCTGAGAGGTAGCTCTTCGATAGCCCAGTCGTTGCGGCGAGCTGGGAAACAGTCATGCCAGTTTCTTCACGAAACCGCTTGATGCGCTGCCCCACGGTCTCGGCTGGAGCGGGCACCAAGCCCTAGCTGATTTGTGGTCGACGAATTAGCGCGAGCACGCGAGGGCCGTATCTGCGTGCGTGGATCTCGGCGTCGAGAGTTTCGTCGGTTAGGTCGCCGAGGCCTCCGTGCTCATGAGTGAGTTCACCCGCGAAGGCACGTCCAAACGGCGACTGGTCGGGGACCGACTTGTGAAGCCGGAGGAACGGCCATCTGCCTCGGGCGTGACAGTAGTCGAGACGGAGTTTCGGATCGGCCAGATGCTCCTTTCCCGCCTCGGTTGGCTTGTGGCGCTGACTGAAGACAAGCAGTGCCGCCGGCGAACTGGACAAGTTGACGATCCGCCGTCCGGTTGCCTCGATACTCGCCTCGTAGCGTCTGGCAAGTTCCTCTGTCTGCTCGAGACCAAAGCCGACTTCCTCCAGATCGAGAGCGAAGTAGCGCCGGGGCAGAAGCAGCTCGGTGGCGGCGATGTCGCACCGACGTTCTAGAAGCGTCTGTTCGCCATTGCATCGATATCTCACCGCTTCACGGAAACCTGCAAAGAGCGTATGTCCGGTCTCGTGACAGACGGTGAACCGTTGTCGCTCGTAGCTGTCGCTGAGGCGAAGAGCGATCTTCAGGGCCCTATCTTCGGCGTAGAGCATCCCAGCCCACGGCTGGCTTACTCGGGCGATTCGGCTAATGCCACGCAGCGATGCAATGCGCTCGACGGGCACCGGCGGTTCAGCCTCGGCCTCAGCAAGCACCTCTTCGCAAAGCGAACGGATGATTTCTTCGTCTCCAAGCTCTCGTCGCTCGCGCTGCACGCAGTCGAAGCTAGACATGCTGTTCGCTAGATCGAACATTCGATCGCCATTGTTGCAGCACGGTCGGCGGGTCCGCTACCCTAAGCGGGGTTCGCTATAGCGAACAAAGGATCGCGGTCAACATTCAAGAAGGAGCGTGGACAAGATGGCCAAGGCGAAGTTCGAGCTTTTCCAGGACAGGCGCAAGTAAGTGGCGTTGGCGCCTGAAGGACGGCAACGGGGAGAAGGTCGCGACTAGCGGCGAAAGCTTCGTCAGCAAAAGCAACGCCAAGCGCGCCGCCCAGAACGTCAAGGACACGGCGCCAGACGCGGACGTCGAAGAGTAGGAGAAGCCGATGACCAAGAAGAACGACACCGATCGCTACGTCCAACCCCGCCCGGGCGGCGGCTGGGAGGTCGTCAAGGAAAGACACGAGCGCGCCAGCGCGGTGACGCCGACCAAGCGCGAAGCCGTCGACCGTGCGCGGCAGATCGTCGACAACCTCGGCGGCGGCGAGGTCCGCATAAAGAACCTCGACAACAAGTTCCACGACTCCGACACCCAGGGCCGCCGCAACGAGTCGTCGGCGCGGGATCGGAGGTAGGTCAGATGGCACAAGCAAAGGGCGTGCTACCACGTCGTGACGACCGCGAGGTGCTCTACAAGAACCCGAGGACGTGCGGTTACTTCATCGGCGTCAAGCTCGATCCCACTTTGGACCGCGCTCGGGCCGAGGCATGGCTTGGCAACGCCAGCCAGCTAGTGGACAAGCTCGTGACGCGCCTGCCAGCGAAGAATGGCGAGGCTAAGGGCGAGAAAGTTGCCGCCGTCGCCGTCGGTCTCGCACCAAGCTTCTTTGCGGTCGGAGGTAACGCACGGTTCGATCCACCGGTCGAAGTGCCGGCGTCGTTCCAGCGACCGCTCCCCACTGCGTCGGCGCCGTTGTCACAAGTGCCACTGCTTGATGCCGACGTTCTCTTCTACGTGGCTTCGGTTTTCGAAGCTCGCGTTTTTGAGTTCATCACGAAGCTCGCCGCACTCCGACCCGAGGTCGCCGCAGTAACGCTCGACCGCGGCTATCAGCGGCTCGATGGCACCGAGCCGTTCGGGTATCGCGACGGCGTACGCAACATCAAAACCGACGATCGGCCGCACTTCGTCTTCGTGCACCGCGACGGCGCCCAGCTTGATGAGCCACCTTGGGCCGACGGCGGCACCTACATGGCATTCGTGAGAATCCTGCAGCTGCCCGACGCCTTCGCCGCGCTACCGGATGACGCCGCTCGCGATGCGGTCATTGGACGAACGAAGGACGGCGTGCGTCTCGATCTGGTCGGGCAGAGCGTCGAACCGCGGGCCGAGCCTACGGATGAGCCCGTGAACTTGCCGCCGACGGCGCACGTTCGGAAGGCAGGCCCGCGCGCGCAGCATGACGACGTTCAGATCTTCCGTCGCGGCCTGCCCTTTATGGAAACGACCGCAGAAGGCGAACTGCGAGTGGGGTTGAATTTCTGTGCTTTTCAGGCATCGCTCGAGCAGTTCGACGTCGTCTTTAACGACTGGGTGACGAACCGACAGTTCCCGCCCCAGCCGCAAGGTGAGGCTGGTGTCGACGCGCTCCTTGACCCGAGCCGAGGCCTGACCGTGATCGAGAAGGTTGGCTTCTTCTTCGTCCCGCCCTATGACCAAGAAGGACTCGCCGCGGCAGTTTTCAGCGACCGCAAAGACCGGCCCCACGAGACAGGACGGCTGGTCGTCCACAAGCGTGTCGTCGACCCGACCGACCCGTCACGTCGGTTCGAAAGACACGGCTTTAGGTTCCAAATCGTCGACGCGCAGGGTCAGGTCGTGGCGGGCTCAGACTTCGACACGGATTCAACGGGTCGCGGCGTCTGCCCAGTCGAGCTGACGATCGGACAGCAGTACACGCTGCAAGAGCTCGCGTCGCCGGTCCAGAACGTCCAACTGACGCAAACGCCGTTCACCATGGAGAAGCGCAACCAGCAGTTGCAGGTGGTTAACCAAGTTACGCAGCCTCAGACGCCGTACGGAAACTAGCTTCGGCCGCCTCCGGCTGTGATGACCGTCGAGTTCACCGCGCGTCCCCCACGGCAGTGCCTCTTTCAGGGGTGCGTAGCGGATCTCGACCTTCGGCACGAGCCGTTGTCGCCAAGGCGCCCATTTGTCTCAACCGACTCGGGCGAGATCGGATGGACCAAATTGGGGGCGACGCGGAGGCTTGACAGGATCGTGACAGTAGTAAACGATCGTGGTTCCGATGTGCCGCTGCCGAGAGGGGAGCAATGAGCGCGAAGAACCTCTATATCGACGCAATCTCGGACAAGCTCGGCCTGGGTGGACGCTGGATTGCTAACTGGCCGCCGGGGATGCCGATCGCTCTGGGGGCTGTTGGTGACATTGAGGGGGGTGGATTCGTCCAGCGAGGGCATCTAGCTGACCCTGACCGCGCCGTTCCGTTCGCCGAGGACCACGTCGAGGACCGTCCCGATGGGTATGACTGGGCGACTCACGGAGCGGTGCAAGTCCTTGCGAAGGCGGAAGGCGAGACCAGCCGCGCTATTCCTCACGTCCCTAAGGCCTCGGCTGGCATCAAGATAGAATTCAGTCGAAAAAATGCAGTCGCTATCCGCTTCGATGAGGTGACGCAGAAGCGCGTTCGGTCGGAAAAGCAGCTCGGGAAGGATTTGATCGCGGCTTGGAACGATTCGAACAGGATGCAGATTGGCGACGTCGTCATCGTCGCTCTACTCGATACCAAAGGCGGCATCGCGGCAACATCAGCATCTGACTCAGCGCAGGTCCAAGCGACGCTGGGCGCCGACATCGGAAGCGGTCCGATTGATCTTGGGAAAGTTAAGGGTGAGCTTGCAATCACGCACGAGTCTGGGACAGATTTCGCGACGACAATGCCACGGGGAAATGTATTTGCATATCGTGCCGTCAGACTCACGCGCGGTGGCGTGTTTTGGCTCGAGGTCAAGATTCGTGACGTTCGGCCGGAAATCGTTGAAGCTGCGCCGGAGACCGAGGTCACCGAAGGTGACGCACTGCTGACCCTTGAACAGTACGAGGCGGAGGCAGCCACCTAGCGGAGCGCCTGCTCAGAGCTAGAGCATCATCTCTTCCTTCAGGCTTTCAGCGCAACACTCACTCATCGGCAACCGCGCGCGATTTCTCAGCGCTTACGCCACCGGTGATAGTCGCGAGTGAGCCAATGCCAGGCCAGCCTTTTCAGGTCATGTAGCCAGTCGGGCACGAAGAGAGGACGGGAGCTGGCTCGAATCGAGAGTGCCTAGAACTGCGCGGCGGCGATCACGCCGGCGAGAACGCCAACTATGGCCTGCGCAACCAACGTCGTGTTCTGAATGCGAGCCTTACTCAGGAGTCGGTGCGCCTCGCGCGGCGACAAGTTTCCACAACGACTGCGTCTTCGAGCGGCCCACGCAGGCAAAGATCTAAGAGCGGCCGCGACACCACCGGTGACGCAGAAGAAGCACAGCCCGAAAAAGATGCCTAGAGCCACGTCTCGGGCGGAGCTACCACCTAGGACGTCTGCAACAAAGGCGCCAGCGACCATCAGAACGCACGAGAGCGCAGCCAAACACAACCAAGCGGCGGATATCCGCGCGTCATACTCATACAAAGCGTCTGGATCGGTTTCGGTGCCATTTGGACCGCCGAATAAGTGCAGATCCCGTCGAAGGTCCGATCGAAGCGCCGCTGGTGCAACCGCGATTATTAGAGATCCGATGACAGCCCCCTCGATCCGGCGGTGGAAAGAATCGCTCCTTAGCCAGTTCAGCATGGACCAGAAAAGTCAGGCGAACCTGCGAAGGCAAAGCTCTCCCACGAGGTCGAGGCTGCCAGAACGTCGCCTGTCTTAGCGTAGGAACTAAGCGACTCGGCTAGGAGGCGGTAGGCACGTCTCCGATCGATACCAGCGACTCGACTTGCGTAGTCGGCAATGGCGGCCAACTCATCCGAGGAGATCGCCATCGCCAATGCGTCAATCCTCGGGGCGAGTCGAGCCATCGTGAACGCTCCAGCTCCGGCGAGAGCCCCGGCTATGTCGAATGTCGCCCGTGAGTAGTTGCTGTCGCGAATGTCTTGACCAGCTGCAATCACGCTTGCCACTGCGGCTGCTGCCGCGAAGAAGGGCTGCTGAGGGCCCGGGACTAGAGCGATCGTAGCCGATGCAGCCGCGATCCAGTCCGCATTTTCGTAGGCGGTCTGACCCAGGTAGGAAGCTCCATGAATAACGGCTGAGACAGCTGATGTGGAGAGGTTCTTAACAGTCGAGACAGCAGAGGTCGCGAGATCGACGGCCCCGTGGTACTCAGCCGAGACGACGCGTCCAGCCGCGTGAAGAACTTTCCCCGGGCTCGGGAGATTAACGTGGATACTGGTGCCCGGGATTCCAAATAGCCCGAGCGGGTCAACGGAATCGATCGGGTCACCGTCCGCATATCCGTATGGGCTTCCGGTCTGGCTACCCATCGGATCAACTGTGACGAACTGCCCCGTGCTGGAGTCGTAGTAGCGATTGATGTTGTAGGTGAGTCCGGTTGGGTCGGTGTAGCTGCCGGCGTACCCGAACGGGCTAGCGGCGGTGAGGCCGCCGGTGGTCTGAGG
>Ga0070741_10006861_pt1 | contig 24082 bp, 23 predicted proteins | sample Coa_R1_4_FD_66440 | JGI IMG/M metagenome (GOLD analysis project Ga0070741, IMG submission 66440) | Surface soil microbial communities from Centralia Pennsylvania, which are recovering from an underground coalmine fire - Coalmine... | ecosystem: Environmental > Terrestrial > Soil > Unclassified ...
TCCAGATAGTCCGGCACGTCGCGCTCGGGAAGCTGGCTCGCTTCAAGCACATGCGCCAGTTGCTTGGAAGATTCCTTCACCTCGACGAGGTCGCCGACCTTCAGCTTGTAGCTCGAGACGTTGACCTTGCGGCCGTTCACCTTGACGTGGCCGTGGTTGATGAACTGGCGGGCGGCAAACATGGTGGAGACGAACTTGGCGCGGAAGACGACGCTGTCGAGACGGCGCTCCAGAAGGCCGATCAGGTTCTCACCGGTGTCGCCCTTCATGCGGCCGGCCTCGACATAGATGCCGTGGAACTGACGCTCGCTGATATTGGCGTAATAACCCTTCAGCTTCTGCTTGGCGCGGAGCTGCACGCCGAAGTCGGACAACTTGCCCTTGCGGCGCTGGCCGTGCTGGCCGGGGCCATATTCACGGCGATTCACGGGGCTCTTCGGGCGGCCCCAGATGTTCTGGCCCATACGGCGATCGATCTTGTATTTCGCCTCACTGCGCTTTGTCATCGCGTCCTCTTGAAGTAACGGTTGGATTTGAGGAGACGCGCCCTCCTGTGCAGCCGGGATTCCCCGGGATGCCGACAGGTCCGGCCTCAAAGCTTGAGAGGATGGACCACGGGTCGCGAAACGCTTCGCGGGCCGAAATCGGCCCGCGAGCAGGGCGGTTTCTAGCAGAAACGGCCCACCTGTCAACGCAAATGGGCCCCGCTTTCAAGCGGTTGGTGCCAGGATTTCGGCCGAAATCTCGCTGTTCAGGACCTGTTCCAGCCGCCTCAGCACGCGGGCGATGACCGCCGCGTCGGTAACCCGGTGATCCCAGCGCAGGATCACATTGATCTTGTCCGGCCCGGCCACGCCATAGCTCAGCAGGAACGGGCCCGTGCTGAGCGCCTGAAGCTCGCCGGGGCCGAAGGCGGAGACTGAAGTGACCCCAAAACTTCCGAAATTGTTGGCGCGCATCCGGCCGAAATTGAGTCCGATGAACCAGCTCAGGCGTCGCAGCGGCAGCGGCAGGCGGCTCGCCATCAGGATCTTGCGGAAGGCCGGGATTTCCTGGAGCGGTGCATTCTTGGCGCGCTTGATCGCGATATCGATGTCCGCGAGCGATTGCTCTTCGGGCGCAGGCACCTTCTCAGGCAGGATGCATTCCTCGCCGTCTTCGCGGCGTGCCACCGCGACCATGGCGATGCTGCGCGGCAGCTCGAAGAAGTGCGGCCAGGGTAATTTGACGTAAAGCGTGCGCAGCACCGGCTCGTCTTTGGCGACGATGGCAAAGGCCTTGACGAACATCGCCGCCCAGCCCGGCGGAGATGTGGCCTTGGCGCGCGCGGCCACGAGCGGTCCGATATCGAACGGGCGGGACAGCGAAATAAACGGCACGCGCATCGACGCATGCATGAGGTCGAAAACGAAGATGCGCAGCAGTGAGATTTTTCGCGTCGTCCCGCGCATCGATCCGTTCGGTTTCCCTACTCGAGGAGATTTCAGGGCCGGACTTTATCGATCGTCAGATGAACCGTCGATAAATATCTGAAAAATATATGGAAATATCGAGTAGCTAGGCCGGGACCCGGCCGCCGAAGAAGGGCATCAGTGCAGAATTCAGCCGGTGCGACCGTCCCGAGGTGAAGATCATTTTTGCTCCGGTCTCTTCCGGTCCACCGCGGGCCTCGCCAAGCAGGCTTGTCACCCGCCGCGCAATCGCAGGCGCGGGGTCGATCCAGTCGACCGGCCAGGGCGCCAGCTCATTCAGCCGATCCAGCAACAGCGGATAATGCGTGCATGCGAGCACGATGGTGTCCGTGCGTTTTGATGCATCGGCGCCGGCGCCAACGAAACACGGCATCAGTTCGGCCAGGATTTCCTCGTCGCTCACGACGCCGCCGCTCAGCGCAGTTTCAGCGAGCGCTGCGAGCTCCGCGGAGCCGACCAGCGTCACCTCGCAGCCTTGCGCGAAGTCGCGGATCAGAGCCTGGGTGTATTCGCGTTTCACTGTGGCTTTGGTGCCGAGCACGGAGACCCGCTTGGTTCTTGAACTTGCGCAGGCCGGCTTGATCGCAGGCACGGTCCCGACAAAGGGCGCCGTGTAGGCGGCGCGCAAATGGGCCATTACCGAGACGGACATCGTGTTGCAGGCGATCACGACGAGGTCGGGGTGGTGTGCCGCGATCAATTCGCCGATCAACGGGACCACGCGGTCGATGATTTCGTCTTCGCTGTGATGGCCATAGGGAAAAAAAGCGTCATCTGCGACGTATAGATAGTGCGCGTCGGGACGCGCCAGCACGACCTCCCGCAGCACCGTGAGGCCGCCAAGGCCGGAATCGAACACGAGTATCGTCGGAGGTTTGCCCACGAGGTCATCGTACCTGATCCGGGGTTACCTTTCAGTTGTTTTTGGCAAACTTTGGAAATGGTCCGCCTTGCATCAATTCTAAGAAAACGCCGCCAAATCGGGTCCAACGAACCAGCGCTTTTGATGTAGTGAGCTTTTCGAATTCAAACCCACGGGATCACGAATGGTGCGGAATACGACGAAGAGCTGGGGCAGCGTGGCACGGGCGTTTCACTGGATTATCGGCCTCACGATCATCGGCATGCTGGCGTTTGGCTGGTGGATGAACCACTTTCCCGCGCGGCCGGATCGCTTCTTCTATCGTTCGATCCACGCCGATATCGGCTACGTGCTGCTGGCGGCGATGGTGCTTCGCCTCATCTGGCGCGCGATCAATCCGACGCCGGCTTTGCCGACCGATATCCCGCGCTGGCAGCGAATCGCCGCTCGCATCAGCCATGGCGCGCTCTATCTCGCCACCTTTATCGTAATCTTTTTGGGCTGGGCGCATTCGGGTGCGCGGCCGCAGGGCGACTATGGCAGCTTCTTCGGCCTGTTCCACGTGCCGCAGTTCACCTCGCCCGACAAGGCAACGGCCGATGCGTTTGAGGACCGGCACATCTTCTTTGCCTATACGCTGCTGGCGCTGATCGGCATTCACCTCCTGGCGACGGCCTGGCATCACTTCATCAAACGCGACCGCGTGGCGGCGCGGATGGTGGGCGGCGAAGCGGGCTGAGCTCGCTCAGCCTTCACTCATTCAGGTTTGGCCAAACACGCGCTTGAAGATGGTGTCGACGTGCTTGAGGTGATAGCCGAGGTCGAATTGCTCCTCGATCTCGGCATCCGACAGATATTTTTTGACGTCGGCGTCCTTCTTCAGAAGTGTCTGGAAATCGCCTTCGCCGCGCCACACCGGCATCGCGTTGCGCTGCACGAGTCTGTAGGCGTCCTCGCGGCTCGCACCCTTTTGCGTCAGCGCAATCAGAAGCCTTTGTGAGTGAACAAGTCCACCGAGCCGATCCAGATTCTTCTGCATGTTCTCGGGATAAATCAGCAGCTTCTCGACCAGACCGGCAAGGCGGTTGAGCGCGAAGTCGAGTGTGACCGTGGCATCGGGGGCGATCATGCGTTCGGCGGACGAGTGCGAGATGTCGCGCTCATGCCAGAGCACGACATTCTCCAGCGCCGGCGTCACATAGGCGCGCACCATGCGCGACAGGCCTGTGAGATTTTCCGACAGCACCGGGTTGCGCTTGTGCGGCATCGCCGACGAGCCCTTTTGCCCTTCCGAGAAAAACTCCTCGGCTTCCAGCACTTCGGTGCGCTGCAGGTGACGGATTTCGGTCGCAAGACGCTCGACCGATGAGGCGATCACGCCCAGCGTCGCAAAATACATCGCATGGCGATCGCGCGGGATCACCTGCGTCGAGACGGGCTCTGGCCTCAGTCCCATCGCTTTGGCAACGTGCTCTTCGACGCGCGGATCGATCTGGGCGAAGGTGCCGACCGCGCCCGAGATCGCGCAGGTCGCAACTTCATGGCGCGCGGCGAGCAGCCGCTCGCGGGCGCGCGAGAATTCGGCATAGGCGTAAGCGAGTTTCAGGCCGAACGTGACGGGCTCGGCATGGATGCCGTGCGAGCGGCCGATGGTCGGGGTCAACTTGTGCTCGAAGGCGCGCTTCTTCAGCGCTGCCAGCACCTTGTCGATGTCGGCGACCAGAAGGTCAGCGGCGCGGGTGAGCTGCACGTTGAGGCAGGTGTCGAGCACGTCCGACGACGTCATGCCCTGATGGACGAAGCGTGCCTCGGGGCCAACGATTTCCGCCAGATGGGTGAGGAAGGCGATGACGTCGTGCTTGGTTTCGCGCTCGATCTCGTCGATCCGCGCCACGTCGAAGGTCGCATTTTTCGCCTTGGCCCAGATGGTCTTGGCGGCTTCCTTCGGAATGACCCCCAATTCCGCCAGTGCGTCAGCGGCATGCGCCTCGATCTCGAACCAGATCTTGAAGCGGGTCTGGGCCTCCCAGATCGCGGCCATCTCGGGGCGGGTATAACGGGGGATCATTGGCGACTCTGAGCTTTTTGAGGGGGTTATGGGCGATTTAGCAGAGCAGGCGAGGGGTGGAAACACCGTCCGGAGGGCACCCTCAAACGCCCTGTGGACGCCTCCAGGGACTACTCGCCTAAGCCCTGAATCACAAAATATTGACTGACAGATATTGAAATCTGTCAGCGAGATGGTCTATATAGTCCGTGACGCCTACTTCAGGGTCCCCCGGCGAGGCCGCTACGGGCGGTAAGCCGGGGCCAGTTACAAGGACTAACGCCATGACATTCGAAATTTTACACCTCACCGCCCAAATCCAGCGCTGGCTCAATCGACGGATTGCCCAGCATCTGGCCGAACAGGCCGAGCGCCTCGCCCGCTGAGGCGGAGCGCTCGCCGTGTCCCTATATAGTTTAGGCCGACGCCATCAGGAGATGCCTGAGATGAATGAGAACGTGGTCTTGACGCCGGAACGCATTCTGGAAGTCACCGAAGACGTTCTGCGTCGCTATGGTCTGGCCAAAGCAACCGTCGTCGACGTTGCGCGCGCGCTCGATGTGAGCCACGGCAGCGTTTATCGCCATTTCCCCAGCAAGGCTTCGCTGCGCGAGGCCGTCGCCAAGCGCTGGCTTGAGCGCGTCTCGACGCCGCTCGCCAATATTGCCGGAAGTTCGGAAGCAGCGCCCGCCAAGCTCGACCGCTGGCTGCGCGAACTCTTCACCGCCAAACAGAAACGCTATCTCGAAGACCCCGAGATGTTTGCGACCTACCTGACGCTTGCGCGGGAAGCCTGCAAAACGGTCAACGGGCACAAGGCCTGCCTGACCGATCAGCTCGAGCTGATCCTGGCTGACGGCGTCAAGCAGGGCGCGTTCGAGATTGCCGACACCAAGGCCACCGCAAAGGCCATGTTCGACGCCGTCACGCGTTTCCATCATCCGGCCCATTCCGATGAATGGAGCGATCCGCAACTGCCGGCGCGGATCGATACGTTGATCGCGCTGCTGCTGCGGGGCATCGAAGCCCGCAAGTGCTGATCTCTTCCTAGGACCCTGTCAGCCCGCACTCGGCGGCGAGGCGCACGAGCTGGGCGTCGGTCTTGAGGCCGGTCTTGGCCTTGATCATGTAGTGGTAGTTCTGAACCGTCTTCAGGCTGAGATTGAGGTTTTGCGCGACCTCTTCGTTGGTGGCGCCGGCTGCGATTTGCCGAAGGATCTCGATCTCGCGTTCGGCAAGCTGATCGAGCGCGGAACCTGATGGCGCAAGACTCTCCAGCGCCAGCACCTGCGCGACGTCGTCGCTCATCGCCCGCTCGCCGCGAGCGACGGAGCGGATCGCCCGGATCAGTGCTGCCGGCTCGCTGCTCTTGGTGACATAGCCGCCGGCGCCGGCGTTAAAGGCAGCCTTCACCAGCGGCGCGTCGCTATGCATGCTGAAGACGAGGATGCGCGCGTGTCCATCGCGGGCGCGGATGTTCCTGATCGCCTCCAGTCCGCTCGCGCCGGGCATCGAGATGTCCATCACGACGATATGCGGGGAGTGAGCCTTGAAGGCGCTGTAAGCGCCCGCCGCGTCGTCGGCTTCGGCGACGACCTGGAAGTCGCTCTGATTTTCCAACACACGACGGTAGCCCTGGCGCACGATCGGATGGTCGTCGACCAGCAGAATGGAAATGCCCTCGAGCGATGCGGACGTCATCGGTCAGGCGGCCAGCGGAATGGTCGCATCGACGCTGAGGCCCCGCGTCGCGCGCGCGATCGACAGCGAGCCGCCGAGCGCGGCGAGGCGCTCGCGGATGCCGGTGAGGCCGAAGCCTGAAGCTCTCGCAATGCTGATGGCGTCGCCCCCGCCATCGTCCTCGACCCGGATCAGCAGCGCATTCTCAGGGTAGCTGCGCCGCTCGATCCGGAGCAGGATTTCGCGCGCCGTGGTGTGGCGGAGCGCATTGGTCAGGCATTCCTGCGCGACGCGATAGGCGGTCGCCGCCACCGTGCCGCCGATATCGGCAAGGTCGCCCTTGAGGTCGAGCTGGATCGAGGGGCGCGTCTCGTGCTGCGAGCGCCAGTTGTCGACCAGGTTGATGAGACTCGCTTCCAGCCCGAGCTCCTCGGCGAGCGGATTGCGCAACCGGTTGAGGGTGCCACGCAGGCACGCCATGATCGTCAGCGCGGCTTTCGAGATCATCCGCGCGTCCTGTGCAACCGCACCGTCCTTGGCATCTGCGCCGGTCGCCTCGATCGCGTTGGCGAAGGCGAGAATGGCGGTGAGGTTCTGGCCGAATTCGTCATGCAGTTCGCGCGCCAGCGTGCGCCGCTCGTCGTCGCGGATCTCGATCAGACGCCGCGTCAAGGTCGCGCGCTCCTCCATGGCCTGCGCCAGCCGGTCGCCGAGGTCGCCGACGGCCTGGCCGATCATCGCGAGTTCCATGGAGCGGAAGCGGGGCAGGAACGTGCGGTATCGGCCGTCGGCCATCCGCTTCAGCGCGGCCACGATCGACTGTGCCGGCGCCAGCGTATGTGCAATGGCGAGCGAGGCCAGGATCGCAATCGCTGCCGCCATCAACAGGGCAACGCCGATATTGTCGAGGATGTGTTGCCAGGCGAGCCGGATCGCGGCATCGGGATCGGGCGTCGCCGAGACGGTGCCGAACGTGGTCGCGCGGGCGCTGATCGGTTTTGCCACCGCCGCGTGGCTGCCGAGCAGGGTCTGAACGGCGGAGGCGAACCAGGCCGGCGGTGTGGTTCCCAATCCCTTGTCCTGGCCGCACAACGGCTTCTCGAACGCGCCGGCCGGCTCGAAGCGGACGCAGACCCCGGGCGAGATCAGCTTCATGGTCTCGATGGTGCGCCATTCCGGAACCGGGAGCAGATGCTCGCGCATTCTGCTGCCGTGCAACAGGAGTTCGTGCCAGTACAGCCCTTGGAGAGCTTGAGAGACGCGCTCGGCGGACGCCTCGGTGGCGCGATCGACGCTGCGATAGGCCTCGATGGTGGCCCAAACGGTGGCGGCTGCCAGGCACAGCATCACGACGACGAGCAGGCGGGCGACGAGTTGCAGGACCAGGCGCATGCGACCTCCCACGAATTGGGGATGACAAGCTAACAACTTCGCCAGTCCCTGCCAATTGCAAGCAGGACGCTTTGTACAAATCGGGAAATTTTCCCAATCGTTTCAGGGCATCCGTCTTTGGACCGCAGCTTGCGGCTTTGCTTTAACAAATCCCGAAAGTGGCCGATCGGGAGCGAAGCGGATGAGTTCCGAACAAAGCGCGGCAGTCGCAGCAACGGACGAGCGTGCGCCGGAACGCGGCGCACTGCTGCTCTGGATGATATTTACCGGTCTTTCGGTATTTGTCGCGGTGCTGTTATGGCGCTACGGGCTCCTGCATTTGATGGTGACCTCGGACCGCACCTATATTTCGAGCGTCATCGCCGCCCTTTACATCGTCACCTGCGTTCACTGCTTTCTGCGCACCCGCGCGATCGCGCGCGAAGGCGCGGCGGGGGAACGCTGCCGCGCGATCCTCGCGGCGGCTGACGGCGGGGCGGCGCTGGAATCGGATGCGATCTCGCTGCCGAAGGGTCTGATCACAGACCATATCAAGAGCCTGATCGAAAAGGCCAAGGCACAGGCGAGGGGCCGTATCGATCAGACGCTTTTGTTGCGATCGCTCGCCGACCGCCTGCGCGGCTCCAACGGCTTTGGGTCCTTCGCCTCGGACACGCTGATGAAGCTCGGGCTGCTCGGCACCATCATCGGCTTCATCATCATGCTGGCGCCGATCGCAACGCTCGATGCCGCCGACAAGGTCGCGATGAAATCGTCGATGGGATTGATGAGCGACGGCATGGCGGTCGCGATGTACACGACGCTGGCGGGCCTGGTCGGCTCGATCCTGGTGAGGATCCAGTACTACATGCTGGACGCCGCGACCCAGCGGGTATTTTCCGACGCGGTGACGCTGACCGAGACGCATGTGACGCCGGTGCTGGAACGCCGCAATGATGGATGATTTCGGCCTCTATCCGCGTGAGGAAGCTTTCGATCCGCTTGGCGTCATGCTGTTCAAGGCGCTGCAGGTGGTCGCCTTCCTGTTTTTCCTGGCGCTGCTTGCCGCCTCGCCGGAGTCGAAAAACGGCAAGATCGATTCCAAGGCCGAGTTCATCATCACCATGGACTGGCCGGACAATCATCCCGACGATCTCGACCTGTTCGTGCAGGATCCTGCTGGCAATATCGCCTGGTACCGGCATCGCGAAGCCGGCTTCCTGACGCTCGACCGCGATGACCGCGGCGGCGCCAACGACTTCATCACAGTCAATGGCCGGAAGATTCCGTCGCCCATTCGCGAGGAGATCGTGACGGTGCGCGGCATCCTCGCCGGCGAATACACCGTCAACGTGTCGCACTTCCAGGCCAAGACCGGCCAGCCGGTCCCGGTGAACGTGAAGGTGCAGAAGCTCAATCCGACCGCGCAGGTGATCTTCGACGACAAGCTGTTCGTCGATCACACCGGCGCGGAAAAGACCGCGGTGCGGTTCACGGTCGACGCCGAAGGCAAGGTGATCGACGTCGAGCAGCGGCAGAAATCGCTGCTCGAGACGTTCCGCCGAACCTGGGCGAACGGCTCGGATCGCGATCCCAAGACAGGTGTCAGGATGAGAACGCCGTGAGCAGCCTGCAGTCCGTCATTCTCATCCTCTCCGTCGCATACGCGCTTGTCGGCGCACTTTTGCTGGTGGTGCTGGTCTATGTGAGGCTGCCCTGGCCGCTCAAGGCAACGGCGGTGGTCGTGACCAGCTCGTTCTACATCGCAAGCTTCCTTGGCATGCGCGGGCTGCTCGGCTGGGCGAGCGTCGACCAGCTGCCACCGTATTTCAAGCTGCTGCAGGCGCGCATCGTCGAGCCGCATTCGCTTGAGGGCGATCCGGGCGCGATCTACCTCTGGGTCGAGGCATTGGACGAGGATAATCGGCCGAGCGGCGTCCCGCGCGCTTTTCGCATTCCGTATAACGACAGGTTGGCTGACAAGACCGACAAGGCGCAAAGCGAAGTCGCGGCGGGCCGCGCTCAGGGCGGCCGCGCCGCCGATTACGGCAGCGGCGAGGGTGGGCTACTCGATTCCGTGCGCGCCTACATCACGCCAAATACCATCATCGAAACCTCGGGCGGCGATCCCTCCACCGGAGGCGGGCTGACCGCGGTGCCGCAGGCGGGGGATGAGGTCACCTTCACGCCGTTGTTGCCGCCGCGGATGCCGCCCAAGGACGTCATGGAGCCGCAGGAAAGCCGGCGGTAACCGAAGCCACGCGCGCCCTCAATCCTGTTGTTTGAGTTTTCTCAAACGGCTAGCGATATATCCTGCGCTAGAACGCGATCAGGCCGGGAGACAGCGCGTGCAGCTGGCATTGTTTGCGGACATTCACGCCAACCGGCAGGCTTTTGCGGCCTGCCTTGAGGCGGCGCGCGCACGCGGCGCCGAGCGTTTCATCTTTCTCGGCGATTATGTCGGCTACGGCGCCGATCCGGAATGGACGGTCGAAACGGTGATGTCGCTTGCGGAGCAGGGGGCGCTCGCCGTGCGCGGCAACCACGACAACGCGATTCACACGTCCTCCGAGAGCATGAATGCCGAGGCCCAGGCCGCCATCGAATGGACGCGCGGGCGCCTCAGCGCGGGCGAGCGAAAATTCCTCGCAGAGCTGCCGGTGACGCTTGAAGAGGACGACCGCCTCTACGTGCACTCCGAAGCAAGTCAGCCCGCCAAATGGCATTACGTCCGCTCCAACGCGGATGCCGGGCGAAGCCTGATTGCGACCGACGCTCACATCTCCTTTTGCGGCCATATCCATCGGCCGGCGCTTTATTCGATGTCGGTGACTGGCAAGATGACGCATTTTACGCCCGTGTCCGGCGTCGCCGTCCAGTTGCTGCCGGGCCGGCGATGGCTAGCGGTCCTGGGCTCGGTCGGCCAGCCGCGCGACGGCGATCCGGCGGCTGCGTTTGCCATGCTCGATACGACCACGCGTGAACTCACTTATTGCCGCATTCCCTATGACGTCGATGCCGCGGCTAGGCGCATTCGCGAGAACGGCTTGCCGTCACTGCTCGCCGACCGCCTCTTCGTCGGGAGGTAGGTGGCGAATGGCGAAATTCGTGATTGAACCCGGCGCTGTCATCGACGGCTTCACGCTTGGCGAATGCGTGCATCGCGGCGGCATGGCGACGCTGTGGAGCGTCACCCGCGATGATATCGCGGACGCCATGCTGATGAAGATCCCGCGGGTTTCGGAAGGCGAGGATCCCGCCGCCATCGTCTCCTTCGAAATGGAGCAGATGATCCTGCCAAAGCTTACGGGCATCCATGTGCCGCAATGCTATGGGACGGGCGATTTCGCGCGGCAGGCCTATGTCGTGATCGAACGCATTCCCGGCAAAACGCTGTACGCGCGACTGGACGAACTGCCGCTGCCTTACGAGGAAGCGCGGCTGATTGCGCTGAAAATCGCCGATGCGCTTAGCGACCTGCATCGGCAAAACGTCATTCATCACGACATCAAGCCGTCCAGCATCATGTTTCGCGCCTCCGGCGAAGCGGTGCTGATCGATTTCGGCCTGTCGCATCACAACCAGTTGCCGGATTTGTTGCAGGAGGAATTCCGCGTTCCCTACGGCACGGCGCCCTATACAGCGCCGGAGCGTCTGCTCGGGGTGCGCGATGATCCGCGCAGCGATCTGTTTTCGCTCGGCGTGCTGCTCTATTTCTTCACGACCGGCGTGCGGCCGTTCGGCGAGAGCGAGACGATGGCCGGCATGCGGCGGCGGCTTTGGCGCGATCCCTATCCGCCGCGCCAGTTGCGCAAGGACTATCCGCCCTGGTTGCAGGAAATTGTGCTGCGGTGCCTGGAGATCGAGCCGGCGTGGCGATATCCCACTGCCTCGCAACTGGCGTTCGAACTGGCGCATCCCGACCAGGTCAAGCTGACGGCGCGCTCCGAGCGGCTCAAGCGCGACCCGCTCACGACGGTCTGGCGCCGCCGCTTCAACGGCAACCTGGTCCAGCCGCGGCGTCCGGCGGCGGTTGCGGCGCAACTCGCCGCAAGTCCGATCGTTGCGGTTGCGATCGACGTGACGGAAGGATCGGATGAGCTGAACGGCGCGCTTCGCACGGCCGCCGAGCGGATCCTGAAAACCTCGCCTCTAGCGCGGCTTGCCTGCCTCAATGTGCTGAAGCTCGGCCGCGTCACCATCGACCGAACGCTCGACGAAGAGGGCAACAACAAGCATGTCGGGCGGCTGGTCACGCTGAGGCATTGGGCCACACCGCTCAAGCTGGACGAGAGCCGGCTGACCGTGCATGTGCTGGAGGCGGTCGATGCCGCCGGCGCGATTCTGGAATTCGTCAACGCCAATCACGTCGATCACATCGTGATCGGGGCAGGGCAAAACTCGCTGGTGCGAACGCTGCTGGGCAGCACCTCCGCCAAGGTCGCCTCAGAGGCTCCCTGCAGCGTCACGGTAGTGCGGCTGCCACGGCAGGGCCCGTCATCGAGCCCACGCCAAGAGCCGCCCGGCGACGACCGGTCGATGCCGGCGATCTAGGGCTTGCGCCATTTTCGGTTTGCGACAGATCAAGGCCGCAACTCGGCAATTGGCCGAGACAGGACGAGGCAGGACCCGGTCTCGTTCGATGAGAGAAGCCCAAATGCTGGAAAGCGCGCGAAAACTATTGCCAATCTGTCTTTTGCTGGCGGCTTCGTTGCTGATGCCGCAACGTGCGCTTGCCGCCGATTCCGGCCGAGGCAGAGCCATTGCGGAACGCTGGTGCTCCGAATGCCATGTCGTCGGCCCGGAGCAGAAAAGCGCGCCCAACGATCAGGCCCCGCCATTCGCGTCCATTGCCCGAAGACCGGATTTCGACGAGGCCAGGTTGGCCCTTCTGGTACTCTCACCCCACCCGAACATGCCGAAGTTGGTGCTCAGCCGGTTGGAGGTTGCCGATCTCGCTGCTTATATTCTGACACTTAAATAACTATTCTGACGCTTAAATAGCGCCGGGTTACGCCTGCCATCGCCCCAACTCTGGCGCTCCCTTCAGCACCGCCGCGACGTGATGAACGTCGGAACCGGGACACCGGCAAAGGCTCTAGATCGCTTCGCCGCGCGCGGCCATCGCTGCGTTTCGGATCGCCGAGATATTGGCCTTGTAGGCTTCCATCGTGCCGCCCTTGAACACCGCCGAGCCCGCCACGAAGGCGTTGGCGCCGGCGGCGGCGAGTTCGCCGGAGACATTGGGCGCAACGCCGCCGTCAACTTCAATGTCGATCGGCCGCCCCGCCGTCATCGCCCGCAAATCCCTGATCTTGCCGAGTGCAGACGGAATGAACGCCTGTCCGCCGAAACCGGGATTGACCGACATCACCAGCACGAGATCGATCATGTCGATCACATATTCGATCGCCGAAATCGGCGTCGCCGGATTGATCGAGACGCCGGCCTTCTTGCCGAGCGCGCGGATCGCCTGCAACGAGCGATGCAAATGCGGGCCGGCCTCGGCATGCACCGTGATGTGGTCGCATCCGGCTTTCGCAAAGGCCTCAAGATAGGGATCGCACGGCGAAATCATCAAATGCGCATCGAAGATCTTTTTGCTGTGCGGGCGCATCGCCTTGATGACGTCGGGTCCGTAGGAAATGTTCGGAACGAAATGCCCGTCCATCACGTCGAGATGGATCCAGTCGGCGCCCGCGGCATCGACCGCACGCACCTCCTCGCCAAGCTTCGAGAAATCCGAGGCCAGGATCGACGGCGCAATCACGAGGGGGCGGGGCGAGAGGGAAGCGGACATCGGCGCTGTCTTCCGAAGAGCTAGTGTTCCGGTTCTGGCGAGTCGCAAAGAGCTAATGCGCTTGTCCGCCTAACACGCATAGACTTTTCCGGCAATGCAGGCGGCGGCGAGGCGGAAAAATCTGCCGCAAGCGGCACCAATTGCCGATTTAAAGCCGTGTTCCCTGATCGCGAAAGCCATCATTTCATTGACTTTTTCGCCATGGCACGGCGCTTGCTGAAAGATTCCCGACGGGGGAGAGCCAACCCAGCCGTTCGGAGTTTGACCATGTTGCCTGCCATCGGTGCTTCAGTCGCGGTTGACGCCCTCCAGTCGATCATATCGCCGCAATCGTCGTCGTCACAGGCGGCCGGCGCGGGCGGCTTTGACCTCACCGGCAGTTCGGATGCGGCGTCGGCCGGCCCTGGCACCGTTTCCGGATCCAGCAGCGCGCAGATTTCGTCGGACAATCTCAACGCGCTGATCGACGCCCAGAGTCTTGCTTCGGGCGATCTTGCCTCGGCCCTCGGCTCCGGCAATTCGGCGTCCGATCCGTCGCAAGGCCAATCCACATCGGGCGCGGCCTCGTCGGTCTACAACACGATCAATCAGCTCGCCCAGACCACGGCGATCCCCGTCGGTCTCTCCGTCAGCGCCTGACCTTAAGAAACTAGCCGAAGCGATCCTTCCACGCCGGCAACGCGCCGGGCAGTGGCAGTGCTGTTGCCGCATGGACGCCGCGGGCTATGGCGCGCGCGATCGTGTTGGCCGCGACCATGCCAAGCTCGGTCAGACCGATCAACGGATCGATCGGCTGCGCGCCGGTTGCCGCCGCGAACACGACGTCGCCGTCCATCGGGGCATGCACCGGGTAGATCGCGCGCGCAAAACCGGTCTGCGCGATCATGGCGAGCCGTTTGGCCTGGGCCTTGGAAAGGTCGGCATCGGTCACGACGACGGCGAGCGTGGTGTTCTCGATCGCCGTTGCCGCGGGCCCGCCCTTGATGCGCATCCTCAGCATGTCCGGCGTAAAGGAGGCCGGCAACCCGCGGCCGCCATATTCGCCGTCGATCTCGAAAGGCGCGGCCCAGAACCACGGTCCGTCGCCGACCACGACAGTGCCGAGCGCGTTGACCACCGCGAGCGCGGCGACATTCACGCCATCATTGGTTTGGGCTGAGGCCGAGCCGAGACCGCCCTTGAGATTGGCGGTCAAGGCGCCGAGTCCCGCGCCGACGCTTCCCAAGGCGAAGCTGCTACTTGCGGTCGCAGCCGCTTCGAAGCCGAGATCGCGATAAGGCGCAAAGCGGCCCCAGTTCTTGTCGCCGCCGTTGAGCAGATCGAAGCAGATCGCGCCGGGCACGATCGGAATGACCGCGCCCCGAACATTGAAGCCGCGGCCTTGTTCGGCAAGCCACGCCTGCACGCCGCCTCCTGCCTCCAGTCCAAATGCCGAACCGCCCGACAACGCGATCGCGTCGATCTTCTCCACGGTGTTGGCGACATCGAGCAGGGCCCCCTCGCGGGTGCCGGGGCCGCCGCCGCGAACATCCATCGCGGCGACCACCGGCTGGTCGAAGACGACGGCGGTGACGCCGGAGGCGATGCGCGCGTCGCCGGCATGGCCGACGCGCACGCCTTCGATGTTGGTGAGGAGGTTCTTCATCGCCAGCCTCTAGCGGTCCGATTCCAACATTCGCATCCCTTCGCTGCAGGCACTTTTGCGAATGTTGGAATCATAGGACCACTAGCAAGTATAAATTTCTAGTGGAGTTTTGGATTTGACATTCGCTTTGTAAGTTCGCGGCCAGGCAGGTAGCGAATGTCAAATCCGCTCCACTAACTATCCAGAGCAAGCCTGATCATGCGCGCCAGATCGGACTTCCGGTACGGTTTGGCGAGTAGGAGAACGCCGGTGTCGAGGCGCCCATGATGAACGATGGCGTTCTCGGTATAGCCCGACGTGAACAGCGTCTTCAATTCGGGGCGCCGCACCAGCGCCTCGTCGACCAGCTGACGGCCGTTCATCGAGCCCGGCATGATGACGTCGGTGAAGAGAAGATCGATATCTTTCTGCGCGTCGATGATATCCAGGGCTTCCGACGCCCGGCTCGCCTCAAGCGTCTTGTAGCCCAGGCTCTCGATCTGGGTGATGACATAGCGGCGCACGAGGTGGTCATCCTCGACCACCAGGATCCTCTCGTGGCCTCCGGCGACGCGCATCGACGCCAGCGACGACTCCACCGGCGTGTCCGAAACTCCGGTCGCGCGCGGCAGATAGATCTTCACCGTGGTTCCGTGGCCGACCTCGCTGTAGATCTTGATGTGGCCGTTCGACTGCTTGACGAAGCCGAACACCATGGAGAGGCCGAGGCCGGTGCCCTTTCCGACCTCCTTGGTGGTGAAGAAGGGATCGAACACGCGTTCGAGATTGGCGGGCGAAATCCCCATACCGGTGTCGCTGACAGCGACCATCACATAGTTGCCGGCGGTCACGTCCCGATTCATCGCGGCGTAGCCCTCGTCGAGATGGATATTGCCTGTCTCGACCACGAGCTTGCCGCCGGATGGCATGGCGTCGCGCGCATTCAGCGAGAGATTGAGGACCGCCGTGGTGAGCTGGTTCGGATCGACCAGAGCCGGCCAGGCGTTGGTGGCCAATTGGGGGTTGATCTGGATATGCTCGCCAAGCGTCGGCCGCAACAGCTTGATGGTCTCCAGTACGAGTGTGTTGATGTCGATCTCGCGCGGTTGCAGCGGCTGTTTACGCGCGAAAGCGAGCAGATGTTTCGTCAGGCTGGCGCCGCGCTCGGCGGCATCGTCGATCATCTTGGCGATGGCCGATAGTTGCGGATCGTCCACGACCGCGTCCGCCAGAATGCCGATCGTGCCCGTGATCACGGTGAGAATATTGTTGAAGTCATGGGCAACGCCGCCAGTGAGCTGGCCGACGGCGTCCATCTTTTGCGCCTGTCGCATCTGTGCTTCGGAGGCCTGCTTTTCGGTCAGGTCGCGGCCGACGAAGAAATGCCGCCGCACCGGCTCCGACCAGGTTCCCATCCAGAACAGGCTGACCGCATGACCCTCCCGGTGCATGTAGCGGGTTTCGAAGTTGCGCATCAGGTGTCCGCGCCGCGCCGCGCGCATTTCCTGGCGCGTGCTTTCGAGGTCATCGGGATGGATGAACTCCGTCGCGCTATGGCCGATCATCTCGTCCGGCCTTATTCCCAGTATCGCGTACGAGCTCGGGCTGACCTGTACGAACGTCCCCTTGGTATCGGTGACCAGGATCAGGTCCTGTGACGTCTCGAAGATGCGTTGTCGCTCCTCGATTTCCTGGGTCAGCGCCGCTTGCGTTCGTTTGCTCTCGGTGACGTCGCGCGCAATCTTCGAGGCGCCGATGATCTCGCCCGAACTGGAATGCAGCGGAGAGATCGAAAGCGCGACGATAACCCTTTGGCCGTCCTTGGTCACGCGCTGCGTCTCGAAATGGGCGATGGCCTCGCCCTGACCTATCCGCCGGAGGATGTCGTTTAATTCATCGATCCTCTCATCTGGTACGATCAGATCGATATGGCGGCCGATGGCTTCAGCGGCGGTATAGCCGAACAACCGTTCGGCGGCTGGATTCCAGCCGGTGATGGTGCCGTCGAGCTTCTTGGTGATGATGGCGTCGTTGGAGGATTCGACCACCGAGCTGAATAGGCGTTCGCGTTCCCGGTAACGCTGCTTTTCGGAAAAGCTCTCGCGACGAAGAGTGTGAAGCAGACGGGACAGCCGCGCCTGCAAACTAATGTTCTGCAGGAGTAATACGCCGAGTACGAAAGAGGCGGCGAACAACCCGTAGAGGCGGCTGACATAAAATCCCAGGTCGTAACGCCCCGTGAGCAGTGCCGAGGACGCCATGGCGAAAAGCCAGGCGCACAGCACGACCTGGAGCCAGAGATCGAGGATCGAGTGCGGACGCCGGAGCCACAGGACCACCAGCGCGGCGAAGCCGATACACCACACGGTCCAGGCGATGCCGAAATGCGCTGGCGCGTAGCCGTTCTCACCCACGAGCGCCGGCAGGAGGTGGTGCTTTTCCGTGACGATGAAAACGACGGCCGCAATGACGGTTAGAACTCCGGCCAAACTCCAAAGGATGGATCCGCGGGTCGACCCTTTGACCTGAGGACCGCCATCGCGATCCTTGAGAACGGCGTAGCCCAGCGCGAACAGCGGAAATCCGCCATGCCAGGCCATATAGAGCCACGCTGAGGTTTGCGGGCCACCGCTGAGGAGTCCGTTGGCGGTCAGGAGGTTCGGAAAAGTCAGGGCGTGAAGAACCGCCGCCACCGCCGTGAAAATATATCCGCTTGCCAGCACGAGCAGCGCGCGTGACCGCAGAAGCGCAAATTGCGACAGCAGCAGTATGGCTGTGATGACATCGCAAATGACCAGTGCCGACTGGTAGCTTGCGACAAAGGCGGGAACCGCCGGCAGCGGCACCCGAGCAAAGGGAAGGGCGGCGGCAAAGAAAATGGCCGAAGCAGCAACGACTCCGAAGGCAATCTTGCGGTCGCGGGCGGAGGCGGGCAGTGTCGAGAGAAAGATATTGCGGTCGTCGCCTGCTTCCACCGTCGTCTCCAGACCGCTTCGGTCTCAAGTATCCGACTGCCTTGCGCCGAAAGGCCTGCGCCGACGCAAGACAGTACTCGCCATATTGTCCTTAATGCTGTTCGGAGGGAATGCCTGCCGGCATATTTCGCTGCAAGCCGGGCGGCGACTGCGAACTCGACAGGATTCTGTTGACGGCGGTGAGGAGTTCGGAGGAGCGGAACGGCTTGTGCAGGCTGGACACCGCTCCCAGCCGGGTCGCCATGTGCAAGAAATCCGGCGGCCGCTCCGACGAAAGACTAAGCTGCTGCCCCGATATCACGATGATCGGCATGTCCGGCCGCGATTGATGAACGAGCTTCATCGTTTCGAAGCCATCCATCCCCGGCATGAAGATATCGACGATGAGCAGGTCAAAGCTGCGCGCTTCGATGAGTTGCAGGCCGTTCCGACTGTTGTCGACGGCTTCAACCGCATGGCCTGCGCGTTCAAGCAGGATTTTGATCGTGGCAAGAACTGCCCGATCGTCGTCGATGACGAGGATGCTCGCCATAGGGTTCCTTAACGGATTTCGCCCGTTCAACCCGAGGTTACATACTTTTTGAATCAGGCCAAGACTGATACGCGACCGACGCGGAGGCCCAAGCGTGGATGGTTGATACGAGCTTACTCCGTTGCCGCCAAACTTCCAGACCGATCTGAGCGGCGATCGCCTGTTTCCGTGATGGAACTTTCGACAGGCCGCAATGGCTGAAAACGAAAACGCCCCGGCGAACCGGGGCGTTGACTGCAGGACATCACTTAGAAGGTTAAGAACCCTTGGCGTTGATCTCGGTGTAGTTGCCCTTGGCATCCCACTTGTAGACCACATAGTCGATCTGCTTGATGTCGCCCTTGGCGTCGAACTCCATCTTGCCGATCACCGTATCCCAGGACCCGGCCTTGATCGTGTCCATGACCTTCTTCGGATCGGTCGTGCCGGCCTTCTTGACCGCCTGCGACCAGACCTGGAACGCCGCATAGGTGTAGAGGGTGTAGCCTTCGGGGTCGATGTTTTCCGCCTTGAATTTTTCGACGATCGCTTTCGCGGTCGGCTTGTTGCGCGGGTCGGGACCGAAGGTGAACAGCGTGCCTTCGCCGGCCGGCCCGGTGATGGAGGCGAATTCCTTGTCGGCGAGCGCATCGCCCGCCATCAGGACCGTCTGCATGCCCTGATCACGCATCTGGCGCACGATCAGGCCGGATTCCTGATGGTAGCCGCCGACATAGACGAGATCGATGTTTTCGCGCTTCATGCGCGAGACGATGGCGGTGAAGTCCTTGTCGCCCTTGTTGTAAGACTCAAACATCTTTTCCTGGAAACCGGCCTTGTTGAGCGCCTTCTTGGTCTCGTCGGCGAGGCCTTTGCCATAGGTGGTCTTGTCGTTGAGGATGGCGACGTTCTTGCCCTTGTAATTTTTCACGATGTAGTCGGCTGCGACCAGGCCCTGCTGATCGTCGCGGCCGCAGACGCGGGCGACGTTCCAGAGCTTGCGCTCGGTGAACAGCGGATTGGTCGAGGCCGGCGTGATTTGCAGCACGTTGCCGTCGGCATAGGCTTCCGATGCCGGGATCGACGACGACGAGCAGTAATGACCGGCGACGAACGGGATTTTTTCGCTGGCGAGCTTTTCGGCGACCGAGCGAGCCTGCTTCGGATCGCAGGCGTCGTCGCCGACCTCGAGCGCAAGTTTCTTGCCTAGCACGCCACCGGCGGCGTTCAGGTCCTTGACCGCCATGTCGGCGCCGTTCTTCATCTGGCGGCCAAACGCGGATTCACCGCCCGTCATCGGGCCTGCCACGGCGACGGTGACGTCCTGTGCAAACGCTGCCGTCGAGAGCGCAAGCGATGCGCCGATCGCCAGGCCAAAGAGCTTTACTGATTTCATGATGGGTCCTCTTGGGTGGTTCGCCATGGGTACTCCGGCAGGCGGCCGGGTTCGAGAAATCGTAACGCATTCTCGGCTGATTTTAGGGCGAAGTCATCGGGAAATTTCGGGCAAACGGGAGCTCGAGGGTGGTCATTCCGGGGCGCGAGTGGAGCGAGCGAACTCCGGTACGCCCTTGCTTACCTGAGAATCTCGAGATTCCGGGTCTGGTGCTAGCGCACCATCCCGGAATGACAGTGGAACGGTTAGTGCCGGCCGCCTTCGAGATAGGCAGAGCGGATTTCCGGCCGCTGCAATAGTTCCGCGCCGGTCCCCTGCAGCGTGATCAGGCCGTTGACCATGACGTAACCGCGATGGGCGAGCTTGAGCGCATGGTTGGCGTTCTGTTCGACGATCAGGACGGTCAGGCCATCCTGTCGGTTCAGCGTGCGGATGGCGTCGAAAATCTGGCGGACGATCAGGGGCGCAAGGCCCAGCGACGGTTCGTCGAGCAAAAGCAGACGGGGCCGGCTCATCAGCGCACGCGCAATCGCCAGCATTTGCTGCTCGCCGCCCGACAGCGTGCCGCCGCGCTGGGTCAGACGCTCTCTCAGCCGTGGAAACAGCGCCAACACGCGATCGAGGCTCGCGGTCCGATCGGTCTCGCTGGAGGAGGTCGCGTCGGCACCCATTTGCAGGTTTTCTGCGACGCTCATCCGCGGAAAAATCCGCCGGCCCTCGGGCGATTGCGCGATGCGCAGCCGCGCGATCTCGTGGGTGGCAACGCCCGTGATGTCGCGGCCGTCGAAGAGGATCTTTCCGGCCTTGGCTTTCGGCCGGCCGAAAATGCTCATCATCAGCGTCGATTTGCCGGCGCCGTTGGCGCCGATCAGGGCGACGATTTCGCCCGGACTGATGTCGAGATCGACGCCTTTCAGCGCCTCGATCTTGCCATAGGCTGCGCGAAGGCCTTGGATCGCAAGCAGGGGCGAGGTCACGGGTTGCTCTCCATGACGGCGGCGGCTTCCTCCTCATCGGCGCCGAGATAGGCGGCGACGACCTTGGGATCGTCGCGCACTGCCTGCGGCGCGCCTTCGGCGATTTTGACGCCGTAATCCATCACCACGATATGGTCGGAGATTTCCATCACCACGCTCATGTCGTGCTCGATCAAAAGGATCGAGGTGCCCTCATCGCGGATCGAGAGCAGGAGCTCACTCAAGCCGGCGCTTTCGCGGCTGTTGAGCCCGGCCGCCGGTTCGTCGAGGCAGAGCAGCGCGGGCTCGGTGCACATGGCCCGCGCAATTTCCAGACGGCGCTGATCGCCGTAAGCAAGATTGCCGGCGGCATCGTCGGCCCGCTCCAAAAGGCCAATGCGGTCGAGCCAGCGTTTTGCCTGATCAATCGCCTGGCGTTCGGCTGCACGATAGGACGGCGCGCCGATCAATCCGAGGAAGGTCAGGCCCGAGGCCAGCATCAGCGCATTGTGCTGGGCGACCATCAGGTTCTCCAGCGCCGTCATGCCGGGAAACAGGCGAATGTTCTGGAAGGTGCGCGCCACCTTCGCCTGCTTGGAAATCCGGAAATCATTCAGCCGTTCGAGCTGGATGGTCCGGCCATCGTCATGGGTCAGGCGCAATTGGCCGGAGGTCGGTTTGTAAAACCCGGTGATGCAGTTGAAGACGGTGGTCTTGCCGGCGCCGTTCGGTCCGATCAGTGCCGTGATCTTGCGCCGGTCGGCGGCAAAGGAGAGGCCGTTGACGGCGACCACCCCGCCGAAGCGCATGGTCAGGCCGTCGACACGAAGGATGAAGTCGCTGCTCATCCTCGTCCTTCCCTGGCAAGTTCGGAGGAGATGGCCGTGTTTTGCTTCAGGAAGACCGTCGGCGCGCGGTGGCCAACCAGGCCGCGCGGTCGCCAGATCATCAAGAGCACCATCGCCATGCCGAACACCAGCATGCGGTATTGGTCGAACCCACGAAACAGTTCGAAGCCGCCGATCAGCGTGAGGGCTGCGAGCGCAACGCCAAGCTGCGAACCCATGCCGCCAAGCACGACGATGGCGAGCACCAGCGCCGATTCCTGGAAGGTGAAGGACTCCGGGCTGATGAAACCCTGCCTGGTGGCGAAGAACGCGCCGGCAAAGCCGCCGAACATGGCCCCGATCGCGAAGGCAGTGAGTTTCGTCGTCGTGATGTTGATGCCGAGCGCACGGCTGGCGACTTCATCCTCGCGGAGCGCCTCCCAGGCCCGGCCGATCGGCAGGCTGCGCAGGCGGATCGTGACCCAGTTGGTGAGAAGCGCGAGCGCCAGGATCACGTAGAACAAAAATACGATGCGGTGGGTTGGCGAGAAATCGATGCCGAGCCTTGCCGCAAAGCCATCGTCGTCGCGCGTGAACGGGATGCCGAAGAACGAGGGTCTGGGAATCCCGCTGACCCCGTTGGGGCCGCCGGTCAGGCTTTGCCAGTTGACGAGAACGAGGCGGATGATTTCGCCGAATGCCAGCGTTACGATGGCGAGATAATCGCCACGCAGCCGCAGCACCGGAAAACCGAGCATGACACCCCAGCATGCCGCCAGAATGCCGGCGAGCGGCAGGCAGACCCAGAACGACAGCCCGAAATTGGTTGCCAGGAGCGCGTATGAATAAGAGCCGACCGCGTAGAAGGCGACGTAGCCGAGATCGAGCAGACCCGCGAGGCCGACGACGACGTTTAGTCCCCAGCCAAGCATGACGTAGGTGAGCACCTGGATGCCGGTGTCGATGACATAGCGCTGGTCATAGAAAACGATGGGCACCAGAAGTGCAAAGATCAACAGCACCGGCGGCAGCGCCTTGCCTGCAATACCGAGCGCCCTTTGAACCGATGGAGGAATTGCGGTTGCAATCGGCGCCGGTCCCCACCATTGCCGCAGCAGTTCGATGACAATGCTGCCGACAAAGACGACCGCAACGATGGTGGCGAGATCGTCGAACCTCGTCCAGTAGATCAACTGCCCGGTTGGACCCGCTTCCGTGCGGATGCCGATCATCAACGAGAACAGTAGAAGTGCGACGAGGGCGCTGATGACGGCTTTCTTGAGAATGAAGATGATGGCTTCGCGGCGCGAGGCTTGCGTGAGTTCGGGTGCAGCTACCGTCACGCGGCTGTCCATTAGACTTTTTCGACTTCGGGACGGCCAAGCAGGCCGGTCGGCAGGAAGATCAACACCACGATCAGGATCGAGAACGCGGCGACGTCTTTATATTCGACCGAGAAATAGGCCGACCACATGGTTTCGATCAGGCCGATCAGAAGGCCGCCGAGCATCGCGCCCGGCAGCGAGCCGATCCCGCCAAGAACGGCCGCCGTGAACGCCTTGATGCCTGCCACGAAGCCCATGTAGAAATCGACGAGCCCGTAATAGAGCAGGTACATCATGCCTGCGACCGCGGCGAGCGCAGCACCAATGACGAAGGTCATGGAGATGGTGCGGTCGACGTCGACCCCAAGCAGCGCCGCCATCGTCTGGTCCTGTTCGCAGGCCCGCATGTCACGCCCAAGCCGCGTGCGCGAGACCAGCCAGGTGAAGAGGCCAAGCAGCACGATCGTGGTGAGGACGACGATGATCTGGGCGTTGGAGAGGCGGACCACAAAGCCATTGCTTTCGAGCAGGCTGTGGCCGCCGGTGATCACAGGCGGTATCGGCTTCACCCGCGCGCCCTGGCTGATCTGGGAGAAGTTCGTCAGCACGAACGACATGCCGATCGCCGACAGCATCGGCGCAAGACGGAAGGAATGCCGCAGCGGCCGATAAGCGATGCGCTCCACCGTCCAGCCGTACAGCGCGGTGATCGCCATCGAGACCAGGAGCACGATCAGCAGAATGAGGGGGATTGCGGTGAGCCCGAATGAGACCAGGATCAGGAAGGTGATCAGCGCGATGAAGCCGCCGATCATGAAGATGTCGCCATGGGCAAAATTGATCATGCCGACGATGCCATAGACCATGGTGTAGCCGATGGCGATCAGGCCGTAGATCGAGCCTAGGACGATGCCGTTGATCAATTGCTGGGCGAAATAATCCATACGCTGCCGATTGTTGGCGCATTCGCAGGCAAGATGGAATCCGGTTTGCCGCCTTCGAAAATGCCGTTTTCAACTCTCTGACACAGCGAAGGCCCCGACCGCCGGACGTCGCGTCGCTTCATTTACTAACAGCGGGAACTCATCGCGGCAACACCGCCTGAGGTGGCACTAAAGGCTTGTGCAGAGATCATTTTCGCGCATGTCGCCGGGACGGCGGAGGAACCGCGACTTTCGCGGAGGCCGCAAATGCCGGGCAAAAAACAAGTTCCGCGCAACCAAGTCGGGGTTCCCC
>Ga0070741_10006862_pt1 | contig 24078 bp, 22 predicted proteins | sample Coa_R1_4_FD_66440 | JGI IMG/M metagenome (GOLD analysis project Ga0070741, IMG submission 66440) | Surface soil microbial communities from Centralia Pennsylvania, which are recovering from an underground coalmine fire - Coalmine... | ecosystem: Environmental > Terrestrial > Soil > Unclassified ...
CCTTGCGCGGCAACGACCCGGCGTATCGCCGCAATTGCGCCTCGGCCTCGGCCCGCGAGGCGCCCTGGTCGAGCAGCCGCGCGAGGTGATGAATCCAGCTCCAGGCCACCACCAGTCGCGCATATTCCTTCGCCTGAGTCGTCAGCGCGTCGAGGATCGTGTGCAGGCGCTGCAGCTGCGCCGAACTCCGCGCCCGGATGGCTCCCCCCAGCGACTGGCGGATTTTGTTGAGCCTCTCATAGAGTGTGATGCCGGCGGGTTCGAGCGGGTACTTGCCGTCATCGCGCATCACCTCCCGCACGGCCACGCAATAACCTCGCACCGTCGCCGCTTCAGCCTCCGGCTGGTGCGCGACGCGGCGCTCCACTTCGCGGATGCCGCGCACCTGCTGTTTGAGCTGCTTCTTGAGCTTCCGATCCGCTTCCGCCACCGGCTGCGCGACATCACGCAGGTAATGGAAATGAGACAACTGATGCGGCACGCCGGGCAGCGCCTGCTCCACCGCCAGACACACCGCCGCCTGCTTATCTGAGATCACGCCCAGCACCGGCACGCCGAGCGCTTTAACTTCCGCAATCAGCGGTTCGATCTCCACACGCCCGCTCGATAAGAGATTGCGCGCCACCAGCACACGCTCCGAGCGGACATCGCGCAACAACCAGAGCGTCTCATTGCCCTTCTCCGGCTGCACGCCATCAATCGCCAGGATGATCCCGCCCTGCGCTCTGAGTCGCTCGACGAGTTGCGGGTCACCCTTCACAGATGACTCGACCAGTGCCAGAAAGACTTCGCTGAGCAATTGCACCTCCCTGGTGGAGATGCCCACGCCGCCGTGCTTCAACTCCCGGGCGATCTCCTCAACCGTCTGATGCTCGCCATAACGCAGCTCTCCAATCCGCGCCACCACCTCCAGCCCGAAGGTGTAATGCGGCAGGGCCAGCGCGCCTTCTTTCTCGGGCCGATGCCTCGCCCGGCGCTCCCGGCAACCTTCACTCTGACACTCGAGGATGTGACTGTTGACCCGCAACAGGCCGGCCAGGGTCACCACCCACCGCACCTTCCGATAAGCTTCTTTCAAAGAACTCTGACAGCCTTCACACTCCCGTCTGGCCGGATACAATTCAACAACCTGATACTCGCTGTGACTTCGCACTTTCTTCATCGCCGGACTCGCTCTCGCGATGAAGAAAATCACTCAGTTCCAATTTCTTCAATACCTTGAGTGACTTTTACAGCGGTAGCTTTTTTTTCCTTCCGATTGACTCCCTCACGACGCTCCCAGTAGTTCACCTGACGGTCGTGTCGCTCTTCGGCCCAGGCCTGCAAGGTTTCCTGCCCCAGTTGCCGGAGTTACTCGCCCACCAACTGTTCTGCCTCTGCAGCTTTGATGACTTCCGGCTCAGTGCCTTCCACCAGGTCAAGCAGTTGTTCAACCCGCGCCCACAATTTCGGGTGTTGCTGCAATCTCTCCGGCACACTCTTCTTTCTCTCCTGCCGCACGTTTTCAGCCATAAGTTTTTCGCCTCCCAGGTAGTTTTCCCCGTGAGATTACCTCAACCCGGCCTGCCAGTTCACTGAGTCGCACTTTTAATCACACCCTCCCTTTATGATCAGGCATCGGCAGACTTTCGCGCGGGACAGGGCTGAAGGAAAATGATCACTTTGTGGCAGGTATGGACTTGGCCAGTGCAGACAGATTTGGCAGGTGGCTGATCGTCCAGCACGGGCTGTGGCGGAAGGGGTGGCGGTTCAGATTCGACCGCGCCAAACGGAGGCTCGCTCACTGCGATTACCAGAAAAAGATCATCTCCTTATCCTCACACCTCGCCAGACTCAATCCCGCCTCGCGCGATAGCTGCCTGTCTCAGCCCCCATCGGTCGGCGCCGCCTTCCTGCGAATGAAATCCAACCGTCCGGCACGTTGATCGGCTGATGGATGATTCACTTTGGACAAACGACCGGATTCGGCCATCCGCCTCTCAGCGGTTTCCCAGTCCGGCAGCTCTGCGGATTCCTGGTTCCAATGCACGAGCGAGGCCTCGTCGCACCACTCAAGAAGCCTGGGCATCGCATCCCGATGAGGCCGCGTGATGCGGAAGGCATTCATCGCTGATTCGTCCTGCCACGCGGTCACAGTCCAGTATGCGAGGCCTTCTGCTATACGCAGCCTGACCCCGAGACTGCCGGCCGCCTGTTTCGCCTGCCTGAACGAGCGCCAGGTATGCCACGCAAAGGGCAATAAAAAGCGAAACGATCGGACGTGCAGGCGGGTGACCGCAACAAAGGGCATCGTCAAATCTTCGGCTGCGGGTGTGTCCGGAGGATGTCCCGCATTTTTTTGATCCACTCGCCGAACGATCAGTCTCAGCGACCGCCGCCGGAAACGACCGGCGGCTGCAACAGTCGTGTTGAAATTCTCCCCAACCGTCCGACTGCCCGGTCGGGGCGGCGGTGCGCTGCAGCGCACCGGTCAGGCGGCACTCGGCCTGCAAACGCTATCCATGTAGTTCGCGAACCTCATAGTCAATCGGATTCTGGTATGACTCGAAAAGCTCCTGCCAGCGTCTTACAAACGTCTCGCCACCCCCGTGTTGCAGCGGGGAACCGAGGTCGAACGAAACGATTTCCGGGGCAAAAACAGATATAACTCCATTGATGTCTTTGGCGCGAACCGCTTCTACAAAGCCGTCTATCAACTCTCGGATTGCGGCTTCATCTTTCGTTTTGTCTTTTTCGATGGTCATAGTCTTTTGCGGGCCTGGGGTTGCGTTGCGAGCATTGGCTTCATTGGGCCGGCGCGAACAAGACGTGACGAGTGCGATAACGCAAAGGAATACACTTCCAGGTTTACATGCCTGTGGCAGGCGAAATTCAGCCAGTCGATGCCCGGAAATTATGAACGCGGAGTCTGGGAATGGACTGGTCCTGAGCGGGTCATCCCCTCACCGGCTCATAATGGACGACGACGATTCCGCAGTCGAATGGCAGCGCCTTTTTCAAGTCGAACTTCCGTTGCTCGTTCAGGCCCGTGAAGATGCTCAGGCCCCTGCCAATGGCCGCCGGGTTGACGAACAGATGGTATTCATCAATGAGCCCTTCCTTTATGAGGGAGGAAACAAGGCCTGCGCCGCCATAGACAATCATGTCCGACCCGTCGTCCTGTTTTTTCAGGTCAGCGATCTCATTCGGAAGGCTTCCTCTGGCGAGTACCGTGTTTTTCCAGGGAGATTTTTCCAGCGTCCTGGTGAATACGACTTTCGGGGTGTCCACCATTTTCCTGGCGAACACGAAGCCCGGGTCGTCGGGCCTGGTCGCCACGTTCTCCCAGTGTGAGACAAAGCCATCGGTCATCTTTCTTCCGAGCAGAATAGTGCCGACGGGATCTGTCAATTCATTCACATAGGCGGCAAGTTTGTCATCCCACTCCCACACCATCCAATCCATTTCTCCATTCGGACCTGCAACGTATCCATCGATGGAGACCTGGACCTGAAGCCTGACCTTTCTCATGATCGTGTCCTCCTTGTTTTCAAGCTACGGTTTCTCTATCCGGGCCAGCGCGCGCAGGCAATCATGCCCCAGCGCGCCGGCTGTGTCCCCCGATGCCGAATGCACCCGGCGCCGGGGCCCCTCGCGTTGCTTCGCGACACGGTGCCCGCTATTTCACCCGCGTATAGACGGATCGATCCGCCAGTTGCTCCCTGCCTCCGGGCGGGGTGAAGTGGAGTTCGAAGGTGTGGTGGTCGTTGTTTTCAATTCGAATCACGGTCCGCTGACCGACCGGCCTGCCCACCGTCTTCTCACTGACCACCCCCTGATCAGTGAAGACGCCCTTCATGCTGATGGGCATCTTCCCGCCCGACCCCGGATCCCCAAGGTACCTCATCATGGTCGTGTTGAGGCTGTCGATCGTCACCCACTCGTAGCGGCGGTCCATGTTGCTGTAGCCGAGCCAGCCCTTCCTCCAGTAGGGCTTGCCGTCGACCGTACCCTCGGTGAGGTCCTCAATGTAGTGGCTGTCCGCAACCCATTCGCGGCGGGTCGTAATGTCGTCTGAGACGATCGGCGGCAGATCGGGACTCCGGCCCATGGTCCCGTAGATACTCTTGTGAACCCGCCAGGTTCCGATCAGCGGGTTGAGTGCCGCGTGGCCCGCGCCCGGAATCCCCCGGCGCACCCAGTCCGGAACCGGTTGCTGCGCTGATAAAACGGCCGTCAAAAGGGCACAGGCAGCTAACATCCCTGGCGCCATTGATTTCTTTTTCATCCGCGTCCCTTCTTTCTCCGGCAGCGCGCGGCCTTCCGGGCGCCGGGCTGGCTGATGACGACCCGGCACAATTTGCGATCTCCCTGCCGCATCACTTGATTCAGACCGCTCAGAGTACGAGTCCGATAAAATCGTCAGGTGATGGAAGCTTGTGTGTCTGCGAATCACCTGCTTTTGAACTTTTCACCGGCCTCCTTGTCCCAGAATCATCAAGGCGACCTCGCTGATGAGCCTCTTCGAGCCGCGAATATACTCCACCCTGAACGGATAGTAAGGAGGTTGTCTTCGGACGTACTGAACGATCCGAAAAGAATCATCACTGGCGCGAATTTCGAGTTCGAAGACGTCTTTGCTGCCCGTGGCAGTAGTTATTTGCTTTGCCCCGACAACCGACAATTGCACCTGTTTTAATCTTGAGGTGCCCTGTCCACTCCAGCGGTCGAGGATGTAGTACTCTCTCACGAATCCCGTCTGTAAAGGCAGGCTGGCCACAAAAACACGCTCGCCAGGCCCTTCCGGCATTACGGATGTTGCGAGCGGGATTTGCTCGTCGCTGATACGATCCTCCGTCACCTGACGGAGCGTCGCAACGTCATTCTTAAAGTGAATCTCAAGCCGAAACTTTGAGGTTTGCATTACATTGCGAACTGGCCTGAGGCTGTCAGCATCAACGTCATACAAATCGAAATCGTTGACTGTCGAGGTTGAGGGATCGAGAGGATAGTGAGTCACACGCCAGGTTTGATGTCCTTCCCAAAACACAGGCGTGATAGCTTCAAGCATTTGACCTGGTCCGTCAGGGCTGTCGAGATCGATCCGCCAGATCAATGTTGCGGCCTGAACGCCTGCCGGAGATGGGTCGCGAGGTTCATGCAGTTTACAGGCTTCGAGTCCCAGGATGGCCACTGCCAGCGACAGCGCTGTGATGCAGGAATGGAAATTGAGCATCAGTCTCATCTCACGGTTTTCGTCTCTCGATATAACCATCATATCGGCGGGCGATCAGTTTCGAACCCTGTGACCATTTATCGTGACCTATCGGAAACACCTGTACCTCCCGGCAGAGCTGGAAGCGGCTTTTCTCCAGGTGCATGACGTGAGTTCCGCGACTAATCACTACATTGCGTTTGACCGGTGCGGAGCGTAAGGCCTGAGAGAGCCACTCTGCATCTTTGTTCGTCGTTACTGTGTCCCACTCGCCGCGTATGATGAGCGCTGGTACGGCTATCCTAGCCGGGTCACAGGGGAAAATGCCTCCCCACGCTTCCTCCACATCCGCAGCCGGTCCAAGGGGGAACCCTGACACTCCGCGGTGTCGGACCTGAGGCACCTGGATCCGTAACAATGTACGCCCTCCCCCATAACTCAAAGTGACGCGGGTCCATTACTGGCGACTCGCCGACCGGTGCATGTCAGACTGGTCTGGCGACCGTCTGAGGTTACACGCCGGGAGCCGTCTTTTCATCTCTTCTGGTCTCATCCGTCCCGAACTTTGAAAACGCTGCGGCTGGCTGCTGACAGGCGGTTTCTCGCCTCGCCTGTCTCTTACCTGTCACTTTTCAGTATTTAGTGAATTCTCTGACGAGCCGGACGACGTCCTGCGGGCGGTCCAGGCTGAGAAAGTGCCCGCCATCCCTGACCACTTCGAGCCTGGCGCCGGGAATTCCCTCGAACGTGGCGCGCCGCTCCGACTCCCGCGACCAGTCCTGATCGCCGTAGACGACGAGCGCCGGGACTGAAATCCTGCCGTATTCCGACCGGGACTCTTCCCATTCATCGGCATGGTGGATCAGATTCAGCAACGCCTGGTAGTGGCCGCGGCGGCAACCTACGGCATACGCCTCACGCTGGAAAGATTCCGGCAGGGCATCGGGCCCGGCAACACCGCCTTCCATAATCCTGCGTTCGATCAGGGGATTGCGGAAGCGCATGACGGTTTCACCGATCACGGGGAACCGCGCCAGGGTGAAGACCAGCCAGGCCACCAGGTTCGCACGGGTGATGCCGCGGCCCTTGGCGTAATCGTAGGAATTGATGGCGACAACGCTGGCCACGCCGGGGTGCCGGCGCGCTGCCAGCAGCAGTGAGATCGTGCCGCCGATTGAGACCCCCGCCAGCGTGGCGTTCCGGATTCCCTGCTCGTCGAGAAACCTGCCGACGATCCCGGTGAAGAACGACGGGGTGTAATCCGTTGCCGGAATATCCGACCAGCCGTGTCCGGGGCAGTCGAGGGCATAAACCGTGAAAGTCCCGGCCAGCCCGGGAATGACCTTCTGGAAGATGTCCAGTTGCGTGCGCAGCGTGTGCAGCAGGACCAGCGGCGGCCCGTCGCCGACCTTGACATAACGTAGCCGGAGGCCGTCAATGAGCGTGTGTTGCACGGGGAGATCGGGCGCCCAGGACAAGGCCGCCGGTTCGTCCGGGTTCGTGCGTATGGCTTCAACCAGTAAAGAGACGAGGACCGGACCGGCAATCGCTGCCACGACAACGATGAACAGAGTAATGGTCATTCCTGTTTCCGTCACGGCCTGGCCGCCAGGCTCTCCAGCAGCGCCTGCACGTGGTCCCGGCGCTCACTGAACGTAATGAGCGGCGTCACCCGTGCCTCCGCGACCGGCCAGAGCGGCAGGCTGGTGATCATCCGGTCAACGCTCTCGATTGAGTCGGCCTCCACTATCAGCCGGAGCGCAATGCGCCCGGCCACCAGGCCTCCGGCCAGAATCTTCTTCTCCGCAATCAGCTGCCCGGCGCGGGCGATGGTCGGGAAAATGATCTGCTCGATAAACGCCCGGCCCGCTTCAGGCGTCGGGGGCGGGCCCGACTTCACGTGGTCCAGTTCGACAAGAAAAAGCATATAAACCCCTTTCCGGATTGTCTGGTGGAAACTCTCGTTTCTTTTTGCCGTGTCACTCGTTTCTTTCGCGGCTGGTCCGACTCAGCCATCTCCACAGATCCATCCGGCCGCGGGACGGGATCGTGAGGCCGGACGGATCCCTCATACACCTCACAGTTACTTCACTGCCGGATGTCGGTTCCGGCTCGCGAGCCGTGCGACAGCACCATGACCCCGGGAGCGGGGCCGGCGGCCAGAGCGACCGCCCGGCGTGCCAGCACCCCCGCAAGGTGCCCCCGGTACGCCGCGTCCGCGAACAGATCCTCCAGGAGGCCGTCAGGCGGCAAATGGATGTCGCGCAGCCCCCCGGCGACGAACGCCGCGGTGAGGGCCGCCTCCGCCTCCCGCCAGCGGAACGCGCCGTCAACGCGCGCTCCGGTGACCGCCACGCGCGGGCTGCCGTCCGCTGCGAGCGCGGCGAAGACGCCGACCATGGCGTAGCGCGCCGCCGGATTCAGAAACTTGACCCAGGCGGCCTGCCGGACGGCAGGGAACGTCACTGCCGTAACGATCTCTCCCGGCTCAAGCACCGTCCGGCAGTGGCCGGCGAAGAACTCCGTGGCGACGACTTCCCGCTCCGTCGTGTGGACCGTGGCGCCGAGTGCGAGGCAGGCGGACGGGTAGTCGCCGGCCGGTTCGTTGGCTGCGAGCGCGCCGCCGAGCGTCCCCCTGTGGCGGACGGCCGGGTCGCCGATGTGCCCCGCGAGGGCTGCCAGCACCGGCAGCCGCTCCCGCAGGAGGGCCGAGCCGGCGACTTCGGCGTGCGTCGCACCCGCCCCGATCACGACCGCGCCGTCACGGGATTCGATTCGCCCGGGGACCAGGCCGGTGACGTCCACGAGGCTCTCTGGCGAGTGACGGCCGCGCTTCATATCCCGCAGCAGTGTCTGGCCGCCAGCGAGCAGCATGGCGCCCTCCCCGAAGGCGAGCCGGCGCGCTTCGTCGAGCGTGGCGGGTCGGTGGTAAACGAAGTCACGCATGGACAGTCCTCACTTGTATCCGGCGGTCATCACCCTGGCGCCGGCGGCGATCGCCCTGACGATATTGTGATAGCCGGTGCAGCGGCAGATGTTGCCCTTGAGTTCCTCCCGGATCGTCGCCTCGTCCGGCTCGCCCAGGCGGCGCACGATGTCGAGCGCCATCATCACCATGCCCGACGTGCAGTAGCCGCACTGGAGCGCGTGGCACTCACGGAAGGCCGCCTGCATCGGGTGGAGGGGGGCGCCGGGCGGGGCCAGACCCTCGATGGTCGTGACCGCCGCGCCCTCGCACTGGAGCGCGAGCATCGTGCAGGACTTTACCGCCAGGCCGTTGACGTGAACGATGCAGGCGCCGCACTGCGTCGTGTCGCATCCGACGTGAGTGCCCGTCAGGCCGAGCCCCTCCCTGAGAAAGTCGACGAGCAGCGCCCGCCATTCGACCGCACCGCGGACCGCACGCCCGTTCACTGTCATGGAGACTTCAGGCATCGTCCCCCCTTTCCAGGTTTTGTTCATCCCGCGCCCGTTTGATCGCCTGCCAGACGCGCATCGGGGTCATCGGCAGCGGAATGTCAGTCACGCCGAGCGGCGCGAGCGCATCCAGCACGGCGTTGACGACGGCCGGCGTCGCGCCGATCGTGGCGCCCTCGCCGACGCCCCTTGCGCCGAGCGGGTTCATCCGGGTGCGGATCTCCGTGTGGCCCGTCTCGAACGCGGGCAGGTCGGTCGCATGCGGCATCGCGTAGTCGCTGAAACTGCTGACCAGTGGCTCGCCGCCGCTCCCGTGGACGACCGCCTCCATGAGGGCCTGACCGATCCCCTGCGCCGCCCCGCCATGCACCTGGCCGTCGGCGAGCAGCGGGTTGATGATGCGGCCGCAGTCATCCACCACGACGTGACGCAGCAGCGCGACGTGTCCCGTCCCGGCATCGACCTCGACCACGGCGACGTGCGCGCCGTAGTCAAAGAGGATGTCCTTCGGGTCGAAGAAGCAGGTCTCGTCGAGACCGGGCGCCATGCCGAGCGGCAGGTCGTGGCCGAGGTGCGCCTCGCGCGCGACGTCGGCGAAGGTCACGGCTCCCGCATCACGCTGCGGGGCGGGCAGCTCGAATCCGCTGCGCCGCCTGAAAACGACGGGTAAGACCTTTTGTGCCACCTTCCTGACCGAATGTGCGATCGCCACGACTGCGCCCGGGTGCGCCACTGGGCGGAAAGTGCCGTTCTCGTAGATGAGATCACGTGTACGCCTTTGCAGCTTCCAGGCCGCAATCTTCCTGACCTTGTCCATGACCCTGCGGGCCGCCTCATACACCGCCGAGCCGCCGATGGTGATGGATCGCGAGTTGAAGGTTCCGGTCCCGAAGGGTACCGCCTGCGTGTCCCCCTCCACGACCTCGACGTCGTCGAGCGCGATTCCAAACACGCCGGCCGCAATCTGGGCGAGACTGGTCGTGTGGCCCTGCCCGGTGCTCTGCGTGCCGCAGAAGACGGTCGCGCGCCCGTCGGCGTGGACCACCACGCGCGCGCTCTCGTGGCCGGCGCGCCGGAACCCGATCGCACCCATCGCGATCGAGGGCGCGGCGCCGGAGCCCTCCGAAAAGGTGGCGAGGCCGACGCCAGGGTAACGGCCCTCGGCGCGCAGCCGCGCCTGCCACTGGCGCAGTTCAGCATATCCCGCGAGCGCCAGCGCCGCGTCCATGTTGGCGGCGTAGTCGCCCGAGTCGAGGGTGAATCCGGTCGGCAGTTTGTGAGGCATGTCGGACGAGCGGACAAAATTCACCCGCCTCACCTCGGCGGGATCGCATGCGAGTTCGCGCGCGAGTTCGTCCACCATCCGCTCGATCAGGAAAGTGGCCTCGGGATGGCCGGCGCCGCGGTAAGGCCCGGTCGGGGTGCGGTTGGTGTAGACGCCGATCACCTCGGTTTCGACGTTTGGAATCTGATACTGGCCCGTGGTGGAAGTCCCGGTGTTGATCGCGGGTACCCCCGGCCCCATTCCCATTGCATACGCTCCGATATCGGCAATAATCCGGGTGCGAAGTCCGGTGATCCGGCCGTCGCGCCGGGCCGCGAGTTCGGCGTACTGGATCTGGTCGCGCCCATGCGTGGTCGCGAAAAAACTCTCGCCCCGCCCTTCCGCCCAGGCGCAGGGGCGGCCCGTGCGCATCGAGAGGAGCGCGCAAATCACGTCCTCGGCGTAGAAGCCGAGTTTGGCCCCGAACCCGCCGCCGATGTCGGGAGCGACGAGCCGCAACTTGTGAAGCGGCAGCCCGAGGCACTCGGCCAGTGACCGGGCGTGGGCATGCGGCAACTGGCTTGAGGTGTGATGCGTCAGCCGGCCCGTCCCGGCGTCGAAGTCCGACAGCACGGCCCGACCTTCGAGCGGTGCGGCGGTCACGCGGTTGTTGGTGAGACGCCGGCGGATAACGACGTCGGCTTCAGCGAAGGCGCGCGCAACGTCTCCGCCGGCCCGGCGGAATCGGAAGGCAATATTGTCCGGCACCGCATCGTGCAGGCGGGGAGCGCCTTCCCCGGTCGCCGCCTCTTGGTCGGCGACCGGGGGCAGTTTCTCGCAGGCAACAGTGATTGCCGCCAGCGCGTCCTCCGCCGCAACCGCAGTTTCGGCCGCGACCGCCGCGACCGGCTCCCCGGCATACCGGATGCGATCTCGCGCCAGGACCGGGTGCAGAGGCACCACATCCATGCCCGGAGCCACCCAGTCGCAGGGCAGGTCGCCGACGCCCGCCAGGTCGCCGGCCGTAAGTACTGCCGCGACGCCCGGCAGCGTGCGGGCTTCGGTCGCGTCAACTGCCAGAAGCCGGGCGTGGGCATGCGGCGAGCGCAGCACTTTGACGCGCAGGGGGCCGGAGGTCGCAATCAGGTCCGAGACGTAGCGGCCGCCTCCCCGCAGGAGGCGTTCGTCCTCGAGGCGGGGCGCGGGGCGGCCGATGGCGGCGCCCTTCCTGCCGTCGGCCCGCCATGAAAGAGGCGGGGATGAATGCCCTGACTGACCGTCCATAAGAGATCCCTTTCAGCCCTGCCGCGCCGGCCCCAACCCCGCGCCGTCACGCCTGAGCAGGAGCAGGAACACGAGCGCATGCGTGATCAGGAGCAGCGGCACGAGGACCGTCGGGATGAACCAGGCGGCGCCCAGCTCGCCCGACGCGAACCCGACGCGATTGCCCTCGTAGAACGCGTAGATCAGATCCGCGCTGCCCAGAATGTTGAACGCCCAGACCAGGATGATACCCGGCCGGCCTGGCAACGCCACGATCGCGAGCAGGGCCAGGATTGCGGTCGCGAGGTCGCCGTACGCGGCCGGGCGCGCGAAGGCGTCCGGTAAATCCGGCGAGACCACGCCGGGCACCAGGAAGGACAGGCCGACGAACCGGAATGCGTGCAGGAGGAGGAGCGGACGCAGGGCGTCGGCACGCGGCCGGGTGCGCAGCGCCGGTCAGAGGTATCGCCCCGCGACGATCCCCCAGGCGACGAAGCTGAGAATGATACTGACTGCGAACAGCGCCCGGGCGGTCATCACTTCCTCATCCGACGACAAAGCCATAGCCTCAACCTTCGCCGATGCAAACAGACTGACAGAAGGCCGCGTTTCGAGTCGCTCAACGGAGAACTCAGGCATCAATTTGCCTGTAGTCAGCCAGGTCCGCCTTGATCCCGAGTCGCGCAAACAGCTCTTGTGGGCTGAAGTTCATCTCCTTATGCAAGGCCATTACAGCGGCTTTGGCATTCTCAACGTCTGAAGCACCGGCCCACTCGACGAGGGTGACAAAGTTGAACTCACCGGGCCCCGAGGACTGCTCCAGCACAAGGTCTCGCACGAAGCCGGGCAGAGTCCTGAGTAGTTCGTGGGTCTTCCAGACTTTAGCTAGAAATTCGTCGCGCGCATGCTCCGGAACGACGAACTTGTGCACGCGACAGATGTGCTTGAGCTGGCCGGAGGCCTGGTCGCCAATCATTTCCCCTCCCATTCGGAACGTTATTCTCCCCTGTCACACCGCCTGGCAGGCGCGGGTGTAGTGTTCTCGAGCGAAGCTTTTCCATAGAGTTCGCTCGCTGCCCGGTGGTCGATAAAAACCGGCATTCGCGCTCACTCCGACTTCCTCAACAAGCGCGGAACAGCGTAATTCGCGCGCCAATCGATTCGCAAAGTCAACGTTACCTCACGGTGGACCGGGTGGCGTGAAAGTCCCGTTCAATTCTCGTGAAATTATGATTGAAGCTGCAGGCGGGTGATGTTGAAAGTCCGGGCCCTCAATTCACACCGGGGTTACATCATTGCTGACAGGCGGGTCGCAACCGCACAGGTCGCGGGGGGGAATCCCATTCGCCCCACGGGCAACCGCAATCTTCTCAAAGTTCAGGCTCAGGCGTCTCTGCTTCAGTCTTTTTCTGCGGCCAATGCGCAAAGCATTGCCAGCCGGCGCGCAGTCGTCCAGGTCGCCCATTGAAGCCACCGCTGGCGCGCCGGTCGTTGACAGCAGGCCGGCACCTCCCGGCCTGCGGGTCCGGGATTGACGCCGGTAGTTACAAAAAGGTCAGTGCAGGTTACCGGACATAATCGCACCCACCGCTGAAGCGGTCGGTGCGGACTTGATGCGTTTATATTCGTCACCGGCCGCGAGAAGCAGAGGGGCGTCAGGATCCGCATCGGTCCAGCTGGCAAGGAATTGCTGATAGGCCTGCAAACTTGCGGTGAGGTTGCCGGCCATCGCATGTGCGCGCGCCAGACCCAGGGGCGCTACCGCATAGAAGGGCGAGAAGGGTTCAGCGCCTCGATGGTCGAGGATGCGCTGAAACTCCTCCGCCGCTTGAACACCGGCTGCCCGATTGCCGGCGTCCCGAGTGCCAGTTTCCTGGCCACCTGAAGCCTCCAGAAGATATGACATGGCGCGCAGACAGACGGGCGCGAATACGGCGCAGAGGCCGAATTCGTAAGGCGCTGCGAGCCGAAGCTCTTCGATCGCCTGCGTGGGATAATTATGTGAGAGTGCGATGCCAGCCCGCACGATTGGAGCCAGAACTGAATTGATGATGGTGTGTTCGGGGTTGTCCCCCGTCAGCTCGTCGGCGATGGCCTGAGCTTCGTCCGCACATCCACAAATGGCCAGCGCCAGCGCCGCACGCAGGCTGGGGTCGTAGCCCGGATTACGTGTGAGCACGCGCCGCGCCCCATCGAGCGCCCGCTCTTTATTACCAAATGCCATTTCCATCCAGACCGCCGCTGCAAGGTGATTGCTCCCGGCCCCCGCAAGGTCCCGCGCGTCTGCCATCGCCGCGGTCTCCTCATAAAGTTCCCTGGCTTCGCGGAGCCTGCCTGAGCAGGCTGCCACCTGCGCCCGCGCCGCAACGAGCTCGAACTCGCGCGGTTTATCGCGGCCCCATTCGAGATGCCGCTTTGCAGTCTCCTCGTCGCCGTCAAGAATTGCCAGCTGGTAAAGCAGCCGCCTTGTCAGCATCGTCTCGATGTTCAACTCCACGGCTCGCTCCGCGATTTTTCGGGCTTCGTCAAACCGTCCGAGGCCTCGGTAAGCGTGCGCCAGGTTCGAATAAGGAAAGCCGTGAGAAGGGTTGCGCCTGAGCGCCTCCTTTCCCTCTTCAATCGCGAGCGAGAAATCGCCGAATACATTGTGGATATAGGCCAGACTGTTAGCCGGCTGATATTCCTCCGGGAACAGACGCTTCCAGGCTTCGAGCGTTTGCGAGGCGCGTAACTGGTCGCCGGTGATCTCAAAGTCGTACTGGTACATGATCGACAAGCGCTCGCGCTCGCTCGCCTGCTCTCGCAGCCCGTGTGCCTGCCGGGCATATTCCCTGGCGCGTTCCACCTCCCCCAGATTGCTGTAGATTCTCGAGAGACTGACGTAGGCCGAGGCGAAGTTCGGGTCGAGTTCAACCGCCCGCAGAAAGAAAGGGACCGCTTCGGCCGAGTGCGCCAGGCGCATGAGCGCGTTCGCCTGCGCGGTGAGCAGGCCGGCCCGGGCAGCCCGGGTGGCCATCTCGTGATAGGTTGCCGCGGACCGTTGCAGGTCGCCCGCCGCATAGTGCGAGTCGCCGAGCCGCTCGAGGATCTGCACGTCGAGCTTTGTCCTCTTCTCAGCCTCGATTCCGGGCAGCAGTTCGCGCGCGTGTTCGAGCGCCCGGATCGATTCATGGTGGGCGTATCGGCGCGTCGCGTTTTCGGCCGCGAGCATCAGGTATTGAACCGCGCGTCCGTACTCGCGTCCTTCTTCAAAGTGCAAAGCGATCCTTGCGGCGGCCTCCGCCCCGTCTTCGGGGCGGAGGGCTTCGAGACCGTAAGCCAGGCGCCGATGGAAATTCACCCGCTGCGTCGGATTCAGGCGCCGGTAAAGAACCTCGCGGTACAGGAAATGACGGAACTCATACGCCGAGGAAAGCACCCCGTTTGGAAACTCCCGCGTGCCGCCGGCCTTCAGGAACTGCTGCCGCTCGGCCAGGGCCGCGCACTGTTCCTCGACCTCGGCCGCGGGGCGCCCCATCATCGTCGCCACCGACCAGGCGGTGAAATGCTCACCGGCCACGCTCGCGCATTTGAGAAGTTGTCGTTGCTCGTCACTTAAATATTGAAGCTGCACTTCCAGCATCTGCCTGAGTGTCTCCGGCACACCCGGATCGACCTGCCCCAGCGGCATTGTCATCCGCCAGCGGCCGCCGGTTTCCGCCAGCGCGCCCTGTTGCACGAGGTGATCCAGCATCGCCGTCATGAAAAGGGGATTGCCATCGGAATGCTGATGAATGACCGTGGCGAAACCTGTCGGCAGATCGGCGTCGGCGAAACGCTCGTCGAGATAATCCCCCACATCCGACTCCGCCAGACGCTCGAGGGGAATTTCAGACGCCAGGTGATGCACGAGCAAATCCTGTTTCAGCGCTTTCAGGGGGCTTTCCGTCAGGATCAGATCCGCCGGCCGAAACGTGGCCAGGATCAGCAGCCTCGCCATCTGACGGCGACGCGCGATCGCGGAGATCAGATCGAGCGTCGAATGGTCCGCCCAGTGGAGATCCTCGAGGATCAGGGCCAGCGCCACGTTCCCGGTAATCGCTTCCAGCGCCTCGCACAGCTCACGCACCATGCGTTCACGCGTCGCTCCGAGAATCTCTCGTTTGAGAGCGGCGTACTGATCCGGTCTGACGAGCGACGGCAATTGAACTATCCACATTGGCGCGTGCCTGGCCAGGACGTTGACGACATCGCCGCCTGAGTCATCACGCGCAAGCTGCCCCAGGGCTTCGAGGACCGGATAGTAAGCTTCCTTGCCGCCGAACCCCTCTACCGATTGACCACGAACTGTCCGGGCGGCTGGAGTGTGGCCCGCTCTGAGTTGAAATGCATCGACGAGGCTGGTCTTCCCAATTCCGGCCTCGCCGGAAACAAACACAACCTGACGGTGCCCATGAAGGGCGTTCCGGAGATGCCCATCCAGCTCGGTTAAAGCTGACTGGCGTCCTGCCAGCTTCGTTCCGGCGGCAACCGCAGAGCCTCCGCCTGCGCTTTCGGTTACCGGTGCGATGAACTTGTAGCCTCGCTTCGGAAGCGTTTCGACAAAGCGGGGCCTGCCGGCCTGGTCGCTGAGCGCGCGCCGGATCTCCAGGATGTACCTCCGCAGTACCTCAGGCTGAACGTATGTTTCCGGCCAGATGGCAGTGAGGAGTTCATCGTGGGTTACCAGCCGCCCGGCATGCGCGACCAGATACCGCAGCACCGCAAACGGTTTTGGCGTCAGCGACACTCGCGCCTCCCCGCGCCAGAGGCACTGATTTACCTCATCCAGACGAAATGCCTGAAACGACTTCATCACGTTCTCAGGGGGTGGGGAGCTTTCCGGTGCATGAAAAACTCTTATTATGCGAAGGATTTACGCAGTTGAACGAAGAATCAACATCCCGGCTGAACTGCCGTTGTGCCAGGCCATTTGTTTTCAATGACGCCTTATTCCAGCTGCGTAATTCCTCAGGCGATCAGGTGTACTGGAACCTGGATTTTTGATAAACGTTTGTTGCGGCGAATCGGAAGTTGACGCCGTTCCGATTCGTCTGCATTTCTCAAATCACTTTGATTCCGGTGTAATAAGTTCGCTTCTGATTTTCACACTCAAACATGAATTTCACAAGAATTGAACGCGGGTTGCACAACTTTGGACTCCCGCCTGGCGTAGGCTCATATGCGATGAGACTGGCTTATATCCTGCAAATTGGAACTGAAACTGAGGCGGCCCGGCGCCATTTCGTGGGATTTATTGAAGAAGTCGATACGGGTCGCGAGTTGCGCTTCAAATCAACGGACGAGCTGTTAGCATTTCTCGCTGAGTGCTTTGACAAGACACGAGAGCGGGAACCGGAGCCCGACGAGCCTGTGCGTGAATAAGTGAGGAGAAAGGACATCCGTTTCATTCTCGTACCCGGGCCATGAGAACGATTCGCACGGTTTTCGCCACACGCCCTCTGACGCAGGCCGGCCTCACAGCTTCATCCGCCTCGTGATCTCGTCTCCAAACTTATCGCGTTTGACGGCGATCCGCCGCACGTAGACGCGCGTCGTGGCCGGATTCTGATGCCCGAGCGCGTCCTGCGTCTCGACGATGCTGCCCGAAGACTCGCTCACGATCCGGGCGAAGGTGTGGCGCGTCTGGTGGAGGTGGAAGTGTTCGATCCCGGCCTCGCGTGCGTAATCCTTCATCCTGCTCGCGAAGGCCCAGGCCGAGAGCGGCTGCTCGGACGCGACCGCTTCCCTGCCCTGATCGTGCCGGACCCAGAGCGGCCCGCCCTTCCCGATCACATTCATGCGCCCGGCAGCCGTCAGATAACAGATGAGTGCGGAACTCACTGCCGGGCTGCCGACCATCCGTGCGACGTAATCGCCGCCCTTGACCCGGCAGGTGACCAAGATCCCCTCGTCGCGAAATTCCAGATCCTGCCCGCGCAGGCCGAGTACCTCCGCGCGCCGCATCCCGGAGACGACGAAAAACAGGAAGAGCGCATAGTCCCGCTGTGCGGTGATCTCTCCCTGCTCGGCATGCGCCCGGATGACCGCCTGCAGCTGCTCCAGCTGTTCGTCACTGAGAGCTTTGGCCGACTCGGTCTGGTAAGCCTTCGGCGCCTTCGGCCGCGCCAGCCTGACCGGGTTCTTCTGAATGTGGTGATCGAGCGCCGGGTCACGCATCAGCCATTCGTAGAAGGAGGAGAGGAACGAGAGCCGGCAGTAGATCGTCGCGAGTGCGAGTCCCCGCGCCTCCATCGCCCCGCGCCAGGCTTTGACATCCAGCGGCGTGACCTCGTGCGCCGATTTCCCGGCGTGGGCGAAGAAGCCCTCAATGGCTTTGCTCTTGATCCGCACGATGTCATGGCGACGGAGACTTTCGGAATCGCTCGACCCGTCGGCCCAGAGCGCGATGGCATGGCCCAGCGCTTCCCCGACGGAGTTCTCACCACGATCACTTGTCGGAACCAGCGAGGTATTTTCACCCATCGGTTATTCTCCCTTCCCTGCGCGGTGCTATAATCCGCGCTGGCTCCGGCGGCCGCGATGTTTGTGTCAGCGTGCCGCCAGTCATGTCGCGTTTCCCTGTTTGCCGAAAGGACTCAACTGTTATGGTTGCGAACCTGAAGGATCTGCCGCGCCACTACTACACGCTGGAGGAGTACTTCGCGCTGGAGCGCGCTGGCGAGGCCCGCTACGAGTACTGGGACGGCGAGATCATCTGCATGAGCGGCGGCACGCCGCAGCACGCCATTATCGGCGGCAACGTTTTCGTCAGCCTGACCAACCGGCTGCGGGGAGGCACCTGCCGCGCCTTCAACGGCGATCTGGCGATCAGAACCCCGTCACTCCTGCCTTACCGCTACCCGGATGTGAGCGTCGCCTGCGGCCAGCCCGTTTACGAGACGGTCGAAGGGATGGGTACGCTCACCAACCCGGTACTCGTCGTCGAGGTCTTCTCGCGCGGTACCGAGAGCCTCGACCGCAACCAAAGGACGACTACCAGGCGCTCCCTTCCCTCGTGGAGTATCTGCTCGTCTCGCAGGACACGCCTCATATCACGCACTACGCGAGGCATGGTGGCGAATGGGTGCGCACCGATCACTCGGACCTGACGGCTGAGATCACGCTGCCCGCGCTCGGCATTGAGCTGCCGCTCGGCGAGGTCTACGAAGGCGTCGAGTTCGACTGAGACCGGGGACTGCTCAGTCCCTTCATGTCTGCCCTTTTTCTCTCTTCCACACCCAGAATCCGGCTATAAAACGCCCGCATTTTATCACCTCTGTCAGGTTGCGCAAATGTTCTATTTGCGCAACCTCAATTTATTCTCACCCATTTTTACCCATTCTATGGTAAGAGATGAAACATTCCCGAAAGGAGGCTCTCAGTGAAGGTCACTCGAAGGCGACAGAGACGACCCGACCCGCTCGCCTCGCGGGCTGCCGTCAGAACCATCCTCCGCGACCTGCGGGCCGCCCTGCCCGAAATTATTCCTTCGTCCGACAGGGAGTTGCTGAGTCTGCTGCGGGCCATCCTGCACACCGAGCGTCATCCCGAGGTGAGGACCCGCCGCGGCCGGAAGTCGAAATGGAAGGACTATGAGCTTGAGAAAACAGCCGGCGCACTGAGGAGGATCCTCGGGCGTGGAACAAATCGGATCTGTCTGCGGTCCTTCACCGAACACTACCTGCTGATCCCGGGCTTCCCGGAGGAAATAGCAGAGGCGCTGGAGCGGAGTGAGATCAACCTGTTTGAGGCGGAGCAGCTCGCCAGGCTGACTCCGGTGAGGCTGAAGGCTTCGGCCGAGCAGGCGAGGAAACAACGCCGGCGCCTTTTGCGAGTTCATCTCCAGTCCGGCGAATCGGGGGCACGCCTGAAAGCTCGCGTGGACGGCCTGCTCTGGCTGCACCGGCACCCGGAAGCGCTCTTTGAGCCGGTTCCCTCCCCCGGCCGGTTCTCACCTGAAATCATGGCCGAGGCACAGAAACTCGAGGCTGAGATTGATGCGGCGGCTGACGACCCTGATTCACTCGTGGCCGGGATCGGGCCCGATCACTTCTTCTATGAATACCTGCGGATCATCGCCTCGATGATGAGGGAGATCGACGCTGGGGCGATTCCTGACGAGGCGCTCGACCGGCTGATGGGGCACGGGGAGCAGCTCATCCAGCAGCTCAACTCGATCTGGAAACAGCAGCACCCGGCGGTCGATCAGCGGACGATCGAGGAGACGAAGCAGAGCTTTTACCTGTGAATGGCGTGACCGCAGAAGCACGGCAGCAGGCGGATGGATCCGCCGTGTATCGCCCGAAGAAGGGCCGGTTGTCCGGCGTTCGCCGGAAGTGGAAAACCGGGAGCGAGCTTCGCACCGGCTGTGGATCATGTCCTTTGGATCCGAAGGGACGCGGTCGCACTCCTTCATCACCCCGGGACAACGCGTTGTCCTCAGTTCTCCTCAAACAGGGCGATGACCTTTTCGAGGGCCGCTCGGTTCTGGTAGCTCAGGACGATCCTGCCCGTCTCACTGTTTCCCGTCACTCTGCACCTCCTCCCGCAGTGTGGGGGAAATCCGGCTGGATCGAATCACGAGGATCAGCTGTCACCAGTTCCCTGCCAGCACATTGTCCCGGATGGTCATCACACTTCTAATCACACCTTGTAGTCTGATCTCTTGCCAAGAGCCAGCTTATCCGGCTCCTCATTTTATCGGCTCCAGAGGTTTGTTTTTCTTCCGTTTTATAACACGTTATATATTTTAACTTTGATTAACACACAATACCCAATTTCAAATTATTTTCAATTTCAGGTAATTGCATATTATTGTCACAGCGGGTATGATGCGCCCGTTTTATTCAGTAATTCGAAGTCTCAAACCCCGGAGGACCAATGAGTATCATCATCTCAGCCGCCACGCACAAAGGGGGTACCGGCAAGACTACGACCATCGTCAACCTCGCAGCCTCATACGCAAACATCAACAAACGGGTCCTCGTGATTGATCTCGACCCGCAGATGAATGCCACCCAGCTGCTGACGACACCCGGCCAGCAGTACCCGGAGGAGAAAACCATCGCCCAGGCGATCAACAACAGCCTTCCGCTTGAGGAGGTCCGGATTCAGACGTCCTGCGAGGGGGTGGATCTGCTGGCCGCGAGCCCTGACCTGAACGACATCCGGGACAGGATGAAATCCGACGCCGAACAAGCGTTCCTGCTGGATGATCTGCTGGAGTCACCGGTGATTGAAGAGTACGACCTGATCCTGATCGACCTGCATGGGAGCCTTGACTGTCTGATGCTCTCGGCACTGAAGAGTTCGGACTACTACCTGATTCCCATGTTCGCCGAGCGTTCTTCGGCGGAAGGGCTGCAGATGATGGTCGATTTTGTCGCCCGACACCGCCGGCTCCTCTCGGCGCTCAGGCTGCTCGGGATCGTGATCACCAGATTCAATCCGAAAAATGCGACCAACGTGGTCTACAAGGATCTGATTTACGAGATGGGGAAGAAGTCCAACATCCCAGTCTTCCAGAACATTATCCCGGTCAGCAACGCTGTCTCCGGGGCCGATGCTGAACACAAAACTCTGCTCCAGTACCGGCGCACTCTTCCGATCACGGAGGCGTACACGGCACTGGCTGGGGAGATGCTCCCCCTGCTCTCAAGCCGCAGAAGAGGCAGAGTCCCACAGATCAGGACCGCAGCCATTGCCGAGGCGAGGTCCGCATTCGAGATGCTGGACGTTGAGCAGATGTCGTGATTTATCCCTTTACCCTGCATCTGGTTAAAGTCAGATAAAACTTATAACAAGTTACAACCTGAGGTGATCAATATGAGCAGGTCTCATCTGAGGGATGCGGCAAACGCCACAATCGGAAAGATCAGTCAGCAGATAGCCGAACACCAGCAGGAAGATGCCTACGCGGCGCTCCTCGACAAAAGCGGCCGGTATATCAGGATCAATGTCCAAGACATCGTCATAGATGACAACATCCGACGCGACGTTGATCAGGGTTCGGCGAGGTTTGAGGAACTTGTCACCTCGATCAGAGAGAAGGGAATTCTCGAACCTCCATGTGTGCAGATCAGATTCCATGACGGGCTGCACCACCCCTTTCTGGTCTACGGGCAGCGACGCGTCATCGCCGCCAGGGTCGCCGGCCTCACCAGAATTGACTGTCTGATCCGCAATGAGATAGACGGGAAGGGGGCTCTCGCGTCGCTCCAGCTCGACGAGAATCTGACACGCGAGGATCTGCACGCACTGGACATCGCGGAGGGATACCTCGCCATGATCGAAGACGGTTACTCGCCCGAAGAGATCGCCGCCAGGCACGAGAAAGATAAGGCGACCATCAAACGCTATCTGAAAATCGCCCAGTGGCCGAGGAGTGTCCGGAACCTGATCCGCGCCAATCTGGACGTGTTTCCCACCCACGTCCTCTTCAACCAGCTGGCTGGCAGGTCCGCGTTTTATACGGAGGAGCAACTCCGGCAGGCCGTCGAAGAGATCATCGCCAAGAAAAAGAGCGGACAGCCGGTGGCAGGGAAGGATAATGAAATCAGGAAGTTGGAAGACCGGTTGACCGACAGGTTTGGTGGAAAAGTAAGGATCAGAGAGAAGGAAGGGAGCGGGAGTATCACCATTTCCTACGCATCGTCTGCGGATAAACAGAAACTGATCGAAATGCTGATGGAATGACAAATACGGCCTGAACTTGGCCCTCTGCCCGTGCCCCCTGCACACTGGCAGATGACCGCAGTGCGGGGGAAAAACACGGGCAGAGGAACAGCCTGTGGATGAGTAACCGCAGTGTGGGGGATATAAGCTGACCGCAGTGTGGGGGAAAACAGGTTAATTTTAAGCCGGATCAAACGACCGCAGTGCGGGGGAAATACCAACCGTAGTATGAGGGAAAAACCGCAGTACAAGGGAAGGGATACCGCACCCCGAGGGAAACATTACCGCAGTGCGGGGGAAATACAGCCGCAGTGTGAGGGAAAAATTCCTAACCTAAACACTGTGTTTTCAATGATTACCGGCATGCGCCATGATTAATTCAGACAGGTTCTGATTAATCCCAGACAACAGCAGACTGCTGCTGTTGAGGCTGGCGACGAAAAAGAAAACGAACACCTCGGATGCTGGCCACCGAAACCCCGTCAGTCACGGGGCATAAAAGGGAAGAGCCGTGAAGAGCAGCAACAGACAAAAAGAGGCGCCTGAGCAGAGGGACCTGACGACAGGGCAGGGCGGGGAAGCCATTGTCCCCGACTTCGTCAAGGTCGAGAAGAACCTCGCCTCTCTGGGTTTCTTTACCCCGCCCAAGAGAGAGATCAAAAAGTCCCGCTCCAAGACCATCAGGTTTTCGCGGATGATCGGCGACAGCCGGGTTGAGGCGGAGGTCAAGATCTCGGCCGACGAGGAACTCGGGCTCCCCACCACGGCGGATCAGGATAAATTCCTCGCCTTCCAGAAAATGGTCAACGACCAGATCACACAGACGGGCGGAATCAGCAACCCGGTCTGCTTCCAGTCCTCGGACATCCTCCACCTCTTGGGGCTCGCCGACAGCGGTGAGAACTTCAAGGAGATCGAGCGGTGGCTCGACCGCATGACGACGACCACGATCGTCTCCAAAGGGGCCGTCTACTTCGCGGGCAAAAAGCGCTGGGCGACTGACCGGTTCCACGTCTTCAGCCGCGCCGTCTCCATCGGGAAGGATCTCGGCAACGGCGCCGTGGCCGACCGCAACTACGTCTGGCTGTCGGAATGGCAGCTTGAGAACCTGGTCCACAACCACCTGCTGCCGATCGACTTCGAGACCTACAAACAGATCAGAAATCATGTCGCCAAAGCGCTCGTGCCGCTCCTGCAGATCTGGCTCTACGCGAGCCGGGAGGAGGGGGTCTTCGAGAAGCGCTACGACGAACTGTGCCAGATACTCCACCTGACGCAGTACAGGCATGCTTCCAAGATCAGGGAGAAGATCGGTCCGGCGCTCGATGAGCTGAAGCGGTATAAATACATTTCAGAATGGAAGCTCGAGCATGCCAGCGACCGGGAAAACTTCAAGGTCGTCCTCTACCACGGGGAAAAATTCCACGAGGACAGGAGAAGGAGGCTCGGACAGGCTGAGCCCGATGCGCCCGGCGGCGCCCGGAATAAAACCGGTGAGGAGAGCGCTGGAAAACAGCATCGCCCGGATCAGGGGGGAAGGCGGGAAGAGGTAAACAGGACCGGTAATCAGACTGACCCCGAAAGTATGATTGAACGCCTCTGCCAGGATTTCAGGGTTGCCAGAAACAAGGCGGTTGAGATCGTTGAAAAATATCCGGAAGAGACGAGAACGCAGCTCGACGCCTGGCGGTTCAGAGAATCCCGGCCGGACAACCCAGCCGGCTGGATCATCAGGGCCATTGAGCAGAATTACCACCTCCCGGACGGGTATCTCGAAGTGAAGCAGAAGGAAGAGGCGGGTTCCCGCAAGGCAGCCCGCGAGGCAGCGATCGCCGCCTGTCCGTACTGCCGCCACTCCGAGGGCTGGAGATTTACCGCCCGCGGTGCCCGCCCTTGTACCCACGATCCCGCGCATGAAGAGAATGCGCCGGATCTGATCTGATAATGACGTCCCCGACTACCCGCCAACCAGGGCACTGACGGAGTTCGATTCAAAATAGTTCCTGAACTGCCTGCCGGATCGTCTCCGATATTTTTTACTGGGTAGTGGCTCAAACGGGTGAGAGATGATAGCCTCGCCCGCATGGTCACGAAAATTATCAAGTGCTACCACTGCGGCAGCGAAAACATCGTCAGGCACGGCCTGACAAAGAACGGGAAGCAACGTTACCTGTGCCGGGACTGCAAGCGGAGCAGCCGTGAAGATCCCCAGCCCAATGGCTACACCGCGGAGCAACGCGAGGAG
>Ga0070741_10006864_pt1 | contig 24077 bp, 18 predicted proteins | sample Coa_R1_4_FD_66440 | JGI IMG/M metagenome (GOLD analysis project Ga0070741, IMG submission 66440) | Surface soil microbial communities from Centralia Pennsylvania, which are recovering from an underground coalmine fire - Coalmine... | ecosystem: Environmental > Terrestrial > Soil > Unclassified ...
CACGCGGAGGTCGAGGTGCTGACGACGTGCGCCACCGATTACGTGACGTGGCGCGACGAGCTGACGCCGGGCGTCGACGAGGTCAACGGCATCCGCGTGCGGCGGTTCCGCGTCACGCACGAGCGCGACCCGAAGGTATTCGGCAAGCGATCGGATCGCGTGTTCGAGCAGCGGCACTCGATCGGCGACGAGCTCGACTGGATCGACGCGGAGGGGCCTGCGTCGCCCGCGCTGATCGATCACCTGACGAAGCACGCGGCCGAGTTCGACTACGCCATCTTCTTCAGCTATCGCTACTATCACGCCTACCACGGCGCGCGCGCGATCGCATCGCGCGCCATCCTCGTGCCGACGGCGGAACGCGACGAAGCGATCGGGCTGCACATCTTCGGCGACGTCTTCCGGAGCGTGCGCGCGCTGATGTACAACTCGCCCGAAGAGCGCGCCATGATCCAGGCGGCGGCGGGCAATCATGACGTGCCGAGCGTGGTCGTCGGCGTCGGCTCGGAAGTCGCGCAGAGCCCGCAGCCGAACCGGTTCCGGCAGAAGCACGACATCCGCGGCCCCTTCGCGATGTACGTCGGCCGCATCGATCAGAACAAAGGGTGCAAGGAGCTGTTCGACTTCTTCCAGGGCTACGTCCGCGACGTCAACGACAAGACGACGCTGGTCCTCGTCGGCCACTCGCTGCTGCCGATTCCGAAGCATCCGCGCATCCGGCATCTCGGGTTCATCGACGATGCCGACAAGTACGACGGCCTGGCGGCGTGCGACCTCCTCGTCATGCCGTCGTATTTCGAGAGCCTCTCGATGGTCGCGCTCGAGGCGTGGGCGCTGGGCAAGCCGGTCCTCGTCAACGGCAAGTGCGACGTGCTGAAGGGGCAGTGCCTACGCAGCAACGCGGGGCTCTACTACGAGAGCTACCCCGAGTTCGCCGAAACGCTGCGCGCGATCGAAACCAACCGCTGGCTGGCCGCGTCGCTCGGCCGCAACGGGCGCCAGTATTTCAAGGATCACTACGACTGGCCCGTGGTCGTCCGCAAGTACCTGGACATGTTCGAACGGCTCCGGAACACACCGCCGGCGAAATCGATCGAGCCGTTGCCCGGCTGGTTCGAACGGCGGCGCCAGAGCCTGCCGGCGGCGAACGAGGTGCTCGCGCAGCTGCCCTCGGGCCCGGCACTCGACACGCGGGCCAACGGCGGGATCCCCGCGCGCCACGAGCGCGCCGTGCACGAGCGAAGGCCGGCGTGATCCAGATCCACCAGGTTCTCGCGACCCTCGGGTACGGCGATGCCATCGGGCACGAGGTGCTCGGGATCCAGCGGGTGCTGCGCGCGGCCGGGTACGAATCCGAGATCTTCGTCGAGACGGCCGATCATCGCCTCGAAGCGCTGACGCGCGACTACCGCGAGCTCGTCGACTTCAGCCGACCCGACAACCTGCTGATTCACCACTTCTCGCTCGGATCGAAGGCGTCGCGCACCGCGTTCGCGGTGCCGGACCGGATGGCGCTCGTGTACCACAACATCACGCCGCCGGAGTACTTCGTCGGCGTCCACCGGACGCTGGCGCGGCAGTGCTTCCGCGGGCGCCGCGAGCTGCAGGCGTACGCGGACCGCTGCGACCTCGCGCTGGGCGACTCCGAGTTCAACCGGCAGGATCTCCAGGCGCTCGGGTTCCCGCGCACGGACGTGCTGCCGGTCGTTCCCGATTTCTCGCACCTCGATCGGGAGCCGCACTGGCTTGTCGCGCGCGATTTCGACGACGACTGGACCAACATCGTGTTCGTCGGGCGGATGATCACGAACAAGAAGATCGAGGACGTCATCCGCTTCTTCTACGCGTACCAGACGCTCTTCAACCCGCGATCGCGGCTGCTGCTCGTCGGCGCGCAGACCGGCTTCGAGCGCTACGCCGCGTCGCTGCACGCGCTCGTCGCAACGCTCGGCGTCCGGCACGTGCACTTCACCGGCCACGTGTCGGACGAAGAGCTCGTCGCGTTCTACGACGTCGCCGACCTGTTCCTGTGCGCGAGCGAACACGAAGGGTTCTGCGTCCCGATCGTCGAAGCCTTCTACAAGGAAGTGCCCGTCGTCGCCTACGCGGCCACCGCCGTTCCGTCGACGATGGACGGCGCGGGCGTGCTGTTCGAGGATCGCGATCCGGAGCACGTCGCCACGCTGATGGACGCCGTCCTCTCGGACCCGGCGCTCCGCGACGCCATCGTCGAGGGCCAGCTCGCGGCCGTGGACCGTCTGCGGGCGCGCGATTTCGCCGGCACGCTGCTGACATTCGTCGATCGGGTGTTGTCGTGCCCGCGCGCGCCGATGCCGCACGTGCTGTTCGATTTCTGGAGCCAGTTCGACGCCGCGCAGGAGCTCGAGGAGCTGCGGCTCTACCGCCCCTCGGTGTACCGGGCGCTGCCGGAGCGCACGTGATCGTCAACCAGTGGGTGCCGGCGGCGCACCGGGGGGACGCGATCGGCGACAGCGCGCGGCGCGTGCGCGATCTGCTGCGCACGATGGGCCACGACGCCGAGCTCTACGCGCTGACGATCGACGACTCGCTGAAGCACGACGTGCGGCCGTTCTCGGATCCGACGGCGGGGCGCGGCGACCTGACGATCTTTCACTACGCGCTGCCCTCGCCGATGACCGACGCGTTCGCGCGCCTCCCCCGCGGGCGCGTGCTGCAGTACCACAACGTGACGCCGGCGGCGTACTTCGCCCCCTACGATCCGGCGCTGTTCCGTCTCGCCGCGCTGGGCCGCCGCGAGCTGGCGACGCTCGTCGGCGGCGTCGACGTCGCGCTCGGCGATTCGGAGTACAACCGCCGCGAGCTCGAGTCGCTCGGCTTCGACCGCACAGGCGTGTTTCCGATCGCCGTCGACACCGCGCGCGTGACGCAGCGCTCCGCGCGGCCGGCGCTGGAGACGATGCTCGACGACGGGCTGGTCAACTTCCTGTTCGTCGGCCGGATCGCGCCGAACAAGAAGATCGAGGATCACATCCGGCTCGCCGAGGAATACAAGCGCTACGTCGACGCCTACTACCGGTTCATCTTCGTCGGGCGCTACGACGTCGTGCCGCGCTACTATTCGACGATTCGTGCCCTCATGTCCGAGTTCCGTCTCTTGAACGATCGGTTCATCTTCACCGGCCCCGTCCCCGACGAAGAGCTCGCGGTGTACTACCGCCACGCCGCGGTCTACGTCTCGCTGAGCGAGCACGAGGGCTTCTGCGTCCCGCTCGTCGAAGCGATGGCGGCCGACGTGCCGGTGCTCGCGTACTCGGCGGCGGCGGTGCCCGACACGCTCGGCGGCGCCGGCGTGCAGTTCGCGCCGAAGGACCTCGAGTACGCGGCGGAGCTTCTCGGCGCGCTCGCCTTCGACGACGACCTGCGGCGCCAGGTGATCGCCGGCCAGCGCCGCCGGCTGGCCGATTTCGGCGACGCACGCGTCTCGCGCGAGCTCGCCGCTCTGGTGCAGTCGCTCTCGTGAAGCTCGCCTTCGTCATCCAGCGCTACGGGGCCGAGGTCCTCGGCGGATCGGAGCAGCTGTGCCGCCTCGTCGCGGAGCGGCTCGCGCCGCTGCACGAGGTCGAGGTGCTGACGACCTGCGCGCGCGACTACGTGACGTGGAAGAACGACTACCCGGAAGGCGCCGACCGCATCAAGGGCGTCACGGTCCGCCGGTTCGCCACCACGCGCACGCGCGACATCGAGGCGTTCAACAGGTACTCGGACTGGATCTTCAACAACGCCCACAGCCGCGACGACGAACTGGAGTGGCTGAAGCAGCAGGGGCCGTGGTCGCCGTCGCTCATCGAGTACCTGAAGCGGCATCAGCAGCAGTACGACGTCCTGATCTTCTTCACGTACTTGTACGCGCCGACCGTGCTCGGCCTCGACGTCGCGCCGTCGCGCAGCGTGCTCGTGTCGACGGCGCACGACGAACCGGCGATCCGGCTCGGCATCTTCGCCGAGGTGTTCAGCAAGCCGGCGGCGTTGCTCTACCTGACCGAGAGCGAGCAGCGCTTCGTGCACCAGCAGTTCGCCGATCGGCCGCTGCTCGAAGAGACGGTCGGCGTGGGCGTGGACCTGCCGCAGCAACAGCCGTATCCGCGCATGCCGGCGCCGCCCGAAGACGACGCGCCGGCGGACGGCGGCACCGATCGCGCCGCGGAGGAACCGGCCGAAGCCGACGCGCTGCGCGAGTACCGGTCGCATCTGCTCGCGCGAGGCGCCGTGTTCCGCCGGCGGCACCGCCTGTACGGGCCGATCGTCCTGTACGGCGGGCGCATCGACCCCGGCAAAGGCTGCGAGGAGCTGCTCCAGTACTTCAGCGCGTACGTGAAGGCCGGCGGCGACGCCACCCTGGTGCTGATGGGCGTGCGGCTGATGTCGCTGCCGGAGGATCCGTTCATCCGCTTCGCCGGCCAGCTGTCGGATCGCGAGCGGCTCCAGGCGCTCGAAGCCGCCACGGTCGTCGTGTGCCCGTCGCCGTTCGAGAGCCTGTCGCTGCTCGCGCTCGAAGGGCTGTCGGTCGGCACGCCGATCCTGTGCAACGCGCGCAGCGCGGTGCTGGTCGAGCACTGCGTCCGCAGCAACGGCGGGCTGTACTACGCGGACGGCGACGAGTTCGTCGAGTGCCTCGGCGCGCTCGTCGGCGACGAGCGCCTGCGGGCCGCGCTCGGCCGCAACGGCCGCGACTACGTGCGGCGGAACTTCCGGTGGGACGTCGTGCTCGGGAAGTACGAGCGGATCTTCGCCAAGGTCAGGAACGGGCGCTGACGGCGCGCGCGAGGCCGCGCCGGAGCGCCGCGCCGCTGCGCGAGCGCGCGAACCCGCGCTAGACCGGCACGTCGGACCGCTCGGGCCCGGGCACGACATCGATGTCGGCCGCGCCGCTCGCTCCCCGCTTGCGCCGCGGGCGGATCTCGTACCGCTTGATCATCTCGTTCAGCGTCGTCGGCTTGATGTGCAGCAGCTCGGCCGCGCGCTTCTGGACGCCGCCCGCCGCTTCGAGCGTCGACTCGATGAGCCGCTTCTCGAAGTCGGTGATGACCTCCTTGAACGAAATCCCTTCCGGCGGCACGACGAACTGCGGCATGGCGAAGTTCGGCGCCTTGCGGACGTGGTCGGGGATCAGCTCGATGCCGATCTTCGGACCCGGCGTCAGCACCACGGCGCGCTCGATCACGTTCTCGAGCTCGCGCACGTTGCCCGGCCAGTCGTACTCCGTCAGCAGATCCAGGGCGTCGGGGGTCAGCTCGAGATCGCGTTTCCGGTTCTCCTCGCCGTATTTCTCGAGGAAGTGGTGGACGAGCAGCGGGATGTCGTCCTTCCGTTCGCGGAGCGACGGCAGCTGGATCGAGATGACGTGGAGGCGGTAGAAGAGATCCTCGCGGAACTTCCCTTCCTCCATCATCTGCCGCAGGTCGACGTTGGTCGCGGCGATGATGCGCACGTCGACCTTGATCGTCTCCATGCCGCCGAGGCGCATGAAGTCGCGCTCCTGGATGACGCGCAGCAGCTTCGCCTGGGTCTCGAGCGGAACGTTCCCGATTTCGTCGAAGAAGATGCTGCCCTTGTCGGCGAGGTCGAACAGGCCCTTCTTCGGGTAGACGGCGCCGGTGAACGCGCCCTTGACGTGCCCGAACAGCGTCGACTCGAGGAGATCCGGCGGCAGGTTGCCCGAGTTGACGGTGACGAACGAGCGGTCCGATCGCGACGAGTTCGCGTGGATCGCGCGCGCGACCAGCTCCTTGCCCGTGCCGCTCTCGCCCTGGATGAGGATCGTCGACCGGCTCGGCGCCGCCTGGATGATCAGGTCGAACACCTGGCGCATCCGCGGGCTCTTGCCGATGATGTTGGCGAACTTGTGGTAGCGCTCCTGGATGTTCTGCCGCAGGTTCCGGTTCTCGTGGACCAGCCGCCGCCGCTCCATCGCATTGCGGACGACGACGAGCACTTCCTCGTTCTTGAACGGCTTGGTGACGTAGTCGAACGCGCCCGACTTCATGGCGGCGATGGCGCTCTCGATCGATCCGTAGGCCGTGATGATGATCACGGCGAGGTCCTCGTCGATCCGCTTCAGCTCGTCGAGCGTCGCGATCCCGTCGAGCCCGGGCATCATGATGTCGACGATCGCCGCGTCGAAGGGGAGCGCGCGCGCCAGCTCGAGCCCCTCGGCGCCGGAGGAGGCGACGCGCACGTCGTAGCCCTCGCGCGTCAGCAGCGTCTCGAGAATCTCGCGCATGATCTCCTCGTCGTCGACGACGAGGATGGTGCCGTGCCGTGATGTAGCCATGGTGTGCTTACCGCGCGCCGCTGCGCTTTTCCTGGACCGGCGCCAGCGGCAGCGACAGGACGAACCGGGTCCCCTGCCCCACTGCGCTGTCGCACTCGATGTTGCCGTCGTGCTCGCGCACGATGCCGTAGGTGATCGACAGGCCGAGGCCGGTGCCGCGGCCGATCATTTTCGTGGTGAAGAACGGGTCGTAGATGCGCGCGAGGTGCTCGGCGGGAATGCCCGACCCGGTGTCGGCCACTTCCGCGATCGCGTGACGGCCGTCGAGCCGTGTCGTGACCGTCAGCCAGCCGCCGCGCGGCATGGCGTCGCGAGCGTTGAGGAACAGGTTGAGGAACACCTGCTGCAGCTGGTGTTCGATGCCGGTGACCGGCAGGGGCGACGGCGCAAGCTCGCGCCGCACCTTGATCTTGCCGACCTCGAACTGGTGCTCGAGCAGCGCGAACACGTCGCCCACGACCGCGTTCAGATCGATCTCGACGCGCTCGTTGGTCACCGGCACCGGGCGCGACAGGTTCAGCAGGCTGTTGACGATCTTCGCGGCGCGGAACGTCTGCTTCTCGATCTTCTCGAGCAGCGCGGTCTTCGGATCCGACGGGTCGGCGCCGTCGAGCAGCATCTGCGTGAAGCTGGAGATGCCGGTGAGCGGCGTGTTCACTTCGTGCGCGACGCCCGCGGCGAGCAGCCCGATCGACGCCATCTTCTCCGAAATCTGCAGCTGCTCCTCCAGGCGGACCCGCTCGGTGATGTCCTCGAGCAGCAGGATCGTGCCGTCGACCGCGTCGTCGTTGCCGACCGTGTTCTGCAGCGGGACCGACGTCGCGTTGACGAGCAGCTTCGAGCGTTCCGTGTCGCGCGTGCTCAACGGCACCCGGTAGAGCGTCGCGCCGTACGGGTGCTCCTCGCGCGCCGCGCGCAAGGCCTCGACGAACTCGACGTCGAACAGGTCGATCAGCCGGCGGCCGACGGCCTCGCGGGCCGGCACGCCGTAGAACGACTCGAGCGCGCGGTTCCAGCGGACGATCTGCTCCGCCGCGTCGAACACCGCCAGGCCGTCGTCGAGCGATTCGAGGATGTTCTCGTTGAACTCGCGGACGCGGCCGAGTTCCTCGGCTTTGAGGTGCAGCTCGCGATACAGGCGGCCGTTCTCGATTGCGGTCGCGACCTGGCCGGCCACCGCCGTCAGCAGCGCCAGATCCTCGCTGTTGAACGGCTCGTCCTCGTCCTTGCGGCCGAGCGCCAGCACCGCGATCGCGCGCCCCTCGAACACGCACGGGACGAAATAGTCGATGCCGGCGTCGCGCCAGAATTCGATCTCCTCGGCGACGAAGCGCGCCGCCGCCGTCGGATCGTCGACCAGCGCCACGGTGTGGCCGGCGTCGAGGCGCGGGACCATCGACGAGCGGCGCGACAGATGCGGCACGCCCTGCGCGAAGCCGTAGTGGCCGATCGACACGAAATCGCCGCCGCCGCCGCCGGGCGCCAGCATCAGCGCCATGCGATCCACCACCAGCGTTTCGACGATGCGCGCGACGAGGCGCTGGCTCAGGCGGACGACGTCGAGGTCGCTGTTCAGGTCGCGCGCGAACGCGACGAGCGCGCGGCGATAATCGTAGCGATCGCGGTAGAAGACGCGGTCGAGCGCGTTCTGGACGGCGTCCTTCACCGGCTGCGCCAGCAGCACGACGACGAGCGTCGCGAGCAGCGCGATCACCCAGGTGTGCTCGTCGGAATTGTCGGCGAACACGAAGCCGGTCAGCTTCTCCATCGCCGCGTACAACGCGAGGCTCGCGGCGAGGAACGCGGCGTACGCCAGGCCGCGCTTGACGATCACCTCGACGTCGCGCAGGCGGTAGCGGACGATCGCCGACGCGAACGTCAGCGGCACGAGGCCGAGCGGAATCGCCGTCAACTGCAGCGCGACCGGCGGATCCATGCCGATCGCCCACGGCAGCGCGTATCCGACGGCGAACGGGCCCGCGCCGAGCGCAGTGCCCCACGCGATCCATCGCAGCTGACGCCGCGCGGTCACCGACGTGATTTCCTGGAAGGCGTGGAACAGCACCACCACCGCCGCCGATGCGCACGCGAAGAGATAGAACTGTTCGGCGCGATCGATCGCGGCGATCCACCGCGAGAAAGCCGGCCCCGACACCGTCCCCGCGTTGCCCCGGACCACGGCAAAGACGCGCGATGCGATCAGCGCGAACGCCGGCACGTAGATCAGCCCGAATATCACCTCGTGCGACGGGCCGCGGGCCGACGGCGACGCCGCAGGCGGCCGCGCCGGGAAAGCGAACGCGAAGTGCAGGAGCAGCGGCGGCAGCAGCGCGAACGCAATCGCGTCGCCCCAGTAGAAGACCCAGTCGAGCCGGTCGAACGGGCCGTTCACCGAGAACGTGAAGACCCCGAAGAACGCGACGCAGATCCAGAAGAAGTGCAGCGTCGCCTGGTCTTCCGGTCGGCGCAGCCGGACGGACGCGCCGACCAGCAGCGTGAACAGACCGACGGCGGCCAGCACGAAATACATCGAGCTGCCGCGAGGCGCCGGCGCGAGCGTGACGCTCAGCGCCTGACGCGTGCCGAGCCGCAGGAGGGCGTAGGTGAGCCGCGCGCCGGCGTGCGCCTGATGCTGGAAGGCGATCGCGTCCGAGGGCGTCTCCACCGGCACGCCGTTGACGGCCAGCAGGATGTCGCCGCGCTGGATGCCCGCCGCCGCGCCCGCCGAATCGGCGGCCACTTCGAGCGCGACGACGCCGTCGGCGCGCGCGCCCCACAACACCCCGTCCTCGACCTCGTGCCACCGCGAGTACAGCACCACGTTGGCGACGCCGAGCGTCGCGAGCGCGACGACCACGGCGACCGCGAACAGCGAACGCCCCCAGGTCTTCCAGGGACTGTCGGGCGACACGGGATTCAGGGCGTCAGCCATCGACCAATCCGGGGCCGTAGACACACTACGAGACACCCCGTCATCGCCGCCGAGATAGCAAACGACATTCCCCGAATCGAGCTGGGTCGCCATCAACTAAACGCTGAAATATAAGGACTTATCGAACGCAACCGCGCCGTGGAGACTTGTGATCTCCAACGGCGCGAACAGAGCGTTCAATATTATGGATCGAAACTAGAATTTCAGCGTGAGGCCGCCCACGATACGCTTCGGCGGGCGGACGACGAGGAGCTCGTCGTAGACGGACTGATCGGACGCGCCGTCGTGGAAGAAGTTGCGGACGGCGACGAGCATTTCCCAGCGCGCCGCGCTGAAGTCCATGAACGGCAGCGACTGGTGCACCTGCACGTCGAAGCGCGCATCGAGCGCGGGACGATCGCCGGCCGGTGACGCGAAGGCGTTGCTGACGCGGTACAGCACGACGACCCGCGTCGACGTCTCCGGCACCTCGGTTTCGATCGACGTCGACAGGTCCTGGACGCGCTCGGGCCCGAGCCGCACCGACGAGGGCGCAACGAGATACGCGTACAGCGCATCGTCGCCGGTCGTCCAGCGCGCGCGCATCATCGTGTACTCCACCGCGCCGTGGACCCGGTTCGCAATCGCGGCGCGCACGCCGGCGCCGATGCCCGACGCGTCGACGTCGCCCGCGTTGTCGATGAAGTAGTGGCCCAGGTGCGACGCCGGCGCGCCCGGCATGTCGAGGCCGAACATCGTGACGAACTGGTTGGCGACGTGCTGGCGGAACGCGCGGACCGAGACGGTGGTCGAGCCGCGCAGATCGCGTTCGAGCTCCACTTCCGCGTGATCCGTCTGCTCCGCCTGCAGCGGATGGTCCGGCACGAGCGACGAGAACGTGCGCTGCGGCGGCAGCCACACGCCCGCGTCGGCCTGCGGCATGAACTCCTCCGCGCCCGGCGCCGTCGCGCGGTGCGACACGAGCGCGCTGACGCGAACGTCGCCGGTCGGCGAGAGCGTCACCGACGCACGCGGGCTCAGCAACCCGCCATCGAGGTAGTCGTAGTGCGCGTAGCGGCCGCCGTAGCCGACCGACACCTTCGGGGACACGCGGTACGTGTCGAACGCGTAGAGCGCGCCCGCGCTGCGGCTGCCGTCGGCGAAGCTGCGCACCGCGACGGCGCTGCCGCCGTCGTAGCGCTGCATGCTGTAGGTGTAGCCGAGGTCGTAGCGGTGCGTCGCCGGCGCGCGCGTCGTGTACTCGCCGGCCAGAATCCACGACGTGATGTCGCCTTGCGTCATCGCCGCGCGCGCGGTCCAGTCGGCGTGCTCGCCCACCGGCGCGCCGAGCGCGAGGTAGGCGATGCCGCGCGCGAGGTTGTCGGTCGAGAACAGCTGGTTCGGCGTGTCGAACGAGCTCGCCGTCATCAGGTTCACCTGACCCGAGAACGGCGTGCCGGTGAAGAAATTCGACGCGAACCGCGCCGGGGTCGCCATCGCCTGTCCGAATCCGCCCGACGCGAAATCGCCGCCCTGCGGCGCATCGTCGGCCAGCAGCCCTTCGGGAATCGTCACGTCCTTGAGGACGCTGCGCCGCGCGTGACGCAGCCGCCACGCGATCTCGCCGTGATCGTCGTTCGCCGGCGCATCATCCGGCGCCGCGGATCCGGTCGGCGCGGAGGGATCCGCCGCCACCGTGCCCGAGGTGCCGACGCCCGCCGCCAGCACCGGGTCGCCGGGCGTCAGCGCATGACGCATCGAAATCGCCGACGATGCGCGGGTGCTCGCGTGGACCTCGACGACCTGTGCGCGCGGCGACACGAAACCCGCGAGGTGGGCGCGCAGCAGATACGGGCCGGGCGACAGCGTGCGCATCTCGAATCGTCCGGTGCGATCCGTCACCGCCACCGTCGTCGTGGCGCCGAGCGCCGAGACCACGGCGCCGGAGACCGGCACCCCTTTTTCGTCGCGCACGACGCCCTGGAGCGAGCCGGGGGCGATCGAAGCGATGTGTGTGACGGGCTGGATGTCGAGGCCCGTTCGCAAGGCGGACTGCGCGGACGCCGGTGCGGCAGTACACAGGATCCCCAGGATGCCGGATACGAACGCCACGCTGAGGGACGTGCTGCGCATATCCACTCCTGCCCGCGCGCGGGCGAGGCCCGGGCTACGGGGTGACCGAGAAGTTGAGCTCTCGAGTCAGGGTCTTGTTCGCCAGCTTGTCGGTGACCTTGATCTCGAGCCGGTAATCACCCTCGGGGAACGAGGCGAGCGGCACAGCCTGGCCGCTCTGGAGCTGATGTCCCGCTGCCAGATCGAACTGCGGCGGCAGCGTCTGCGCGTTCAGGCTCTGCGGGTTCGTCTTGTTGAAGAACTTCTCCGGCTGCCCCGCGGGCTTCTGGTAGAAGTTGTACTCGACGGTGACGTCCGGTTTGTTCTGCGCGTCGGTCTTCGGGTTGTAGATCAGCATGAAGGTCGAGAGCTCGTTCGTCTTCTTGAGCTTCATGTCGTAGACCGGCGTGATTTCCATCGTGCCGAGCGCGTACGGACGGTCGGCCTGCTGCTGCGGCGTGAGCGGCGCCGGCAGCGGATCGATCCGCTGCGCGACGATGACGCTGCTCGTGTTCAGCTCGCCGTTCCAGAAGTCGGGCACGGTCACGGTCTGCTTGAAGGCCGACATCTTGGGCGGGGGCGCGTTCTTCGGCGGCTTCTCCGGCGTCGGTTCCTTGACGACCACGAACACGTCGTACGTCCCGGCGCCCACGGTGAACGAGCGCGCGATGCGCTGCGGATTCTGCCCTTGCGCGACCGGCACGAAGCTGATGTCCTCGTAGGCGTAGTCGGCCTTCTTCTTGTCCTTCTTGTCCTTGTCGTCCTTCTTCTGGCCCGCCGCCGCCGGCGCCGCTGCCGCGGCGTCGCCGCCTTTCGCGACGACGCGCCAGTAGAACGCGACGTTCGGCGTGTTCGGCGTCAGCCTGGTCGGGTCGATCGCGATCGTGAACGGCACGTACTCCTTGTTGCCCTGCGCCTTCAGGAAGTCTTCGCGGACCCATGAGGCCGAGAGGTCGTTCGGCGCCGTCTGTCCCGCCGCGAGGTCGTCGACGATCTTGACGACGTTCTGAATTTCCTTCTTCTGCTGGTCGTTCATCTTCCGGTCCTGGGCGTAGCCCATTCCGGAAACGAACAGCACCATAGCCACCAGCGGGAGCGCCCCACGCCGAAATCTCATAACGCCGTCTCCAAACGAATAAATCCGCGTCGAACAGCCTATCTTAGGCGTCCGTGTCAGACCAAGTCAATTCACGCCCGTGCTAACATCCGGGTTTTCCCGGGGTCTGTCCCGGGCCCGGTCATGAAGCTCATCGACGTCTCGGTACCCCTCGACGCGAAGCTCCCCACGTACCCCGGCAACACCCCGTTCACCCTCGAGCCGACTCAACGGATCGCGCAGGGCGGCAGCTCCAACGTCTCCGCGATTCACATGAGCGCGCACGCGGGCACCCACGTCGACGCGCCGCGCCATTTCTTCGACGGCGCGGGCGGCGCCGAAACGCTGTCCCTCGAGATGCTGATCGGCCGCACGCGCGTCGTCGAAGTGACGTCGCGGCGGATCGACGCAGCGGATCTCGAGGCGTTCGATCTGTCCGAAGACGTCCGCGTCCTGATCAAGACGCACAACTCGCGGCTCTGGGGCGACCCGACGTTCCATCCCGACTTCGTCGGCGTGTCGGAATCGGGCGCGCGCCATCTGGTCGATCACGGCGTCAAGGTCGTCGGCGTCGACTACCTCTCGGTGGAGATCTACAAGGCGCCGGGCAAGCCGGCGCATCACATCCTGCTCGGCAGCGGCACGATCGTGATCGAGGGATTGAACCTCCGCGACGTCGAACCGGGCGTGTACGACATGTTCTGCCTGCCGCTCGCCGTGGTCGGATCGGACGGCGCGCCGGCGCGCGTCGTGCTGCGGAAAAGCTGAGACCCCGTGGCCGCCCTTCTCGACGACTGCCTCGTCATCGTCCTCGCCGGCGGCGTGGGCGAACGGCTGTTTCCGCTGACGAAAGACCGCGCGAAGCCGGCCGTGTACTTCGGCGGACCGTACCGCATCATCGATTTCGTCCTGAGCAACTGCATCAACTCGGGGCTGCGGCGCGTGTACATCGCGACGCAGTACAAATCGCTGTCGCTCAACCGGCATATCCGCATGGGGTGGAGCATCGTGTCGGAGGAGCTCGGCGAGTTCATCGAGATCCTCCCGCCGCAGAAGCGCGTCGGCGAGCACTGGTACCAGGGCACGGCCGACGCCGTGTACCAGAACCTCTACTCGATCATGCGCGAGAACCCGCGGCACGTCATCGTGCTGGCCGGGGACCACGTCTACAAGATGGACTACTCGCGCATGCTGCGCGTGCACCAGGAGCGCGCCGCCGCGGTGACGCTCGCGACGATCGAGGTGCCGATCGCCGAGGCGACGCGGTTCGGCGTGATCGCCGTGGACGAAAACGAGCGCGTCACCGGATTCGCCGAGAAGCCGCAGCAGCCGAGCGCGATTCCGGGTTCGCCCGATTTCGCGCTCGCGTCGATGGGCGTGTACATCTTCGACACCGACGTCCTGGTGCGCGCGCTCGAAGCGGACGCCACGCAGCCGACGAACCACGATTTCGGCAAGGACATCATCCCGGCGCTCATCCATCACGCGCCGGTGTTCTCGTATCGCTTCTACGACGAGAACAAGAAGGCGGCGAAGTACTGGCGCGACATCGGCACGCTCGACGCGTACTTCGACGCCAACATGGATCTGTGCACCGTCAACCCCGAATTCAACCTGTACGACCCGGAGTGGCCGTTGCGGACGTATCAGCCGCAGGCGCCGCCGGCGAAGTTCGTCTTCGCCGAAGCGGGCGTGCGGTGCGGGCATGCGCTCGACTCGGTGATCTCCCCCGGGTGCATCGTGTCGGGCAGCAACATCTACGGCAGCGTGCTCTGCCCGAACGTGCGCGTCCACAGTTTCTGCCACATCGACCAGTGCATCCTGATGCCGGGCGTGCGCGTCGGCCGCCACGCCCGCATCCACCGCGCGATCATCGATCGCGACGTGCTGATCCCGCGCGGTGCGCTCATCGGCTACGACCTCGAGGAGGATCGCCGTCGCCATACCGTGACCGAGTCGGGCATCGTCGTCGTGACGACCGACGACGAGCCGCTGATCGGCCCGCTCAGCGAAGAGGCGCTGCGCTTCGAGGCGGAGGCGGATCGGCGCGGCGGCGGGGGGTAAGGACACAAAGGGGGCGAGGACACAAAGGGCACGAAGGACACAACGGAGACGACGACACGGCGGCTGCGCAGGGCGGGCGCCGCACGAAGGAGCCTCGAATTTGAAGATCGCGAAGGTGCACGGCCGGGAAATTCTCGATTCGCGCGGCAATCCGACGGTGGAAGTCGACGTGACGCTCGACGACGGCGCGTTCGGACGCGCGGCGGTGCCGTCGGGGGCCTCGACCGGCGAGCGCGAGGCGCTGGAGCTGCGCGACGGCGACACGGCGCGCTACGCCGGCAAGGGCGTCCGCAAGGCGGTCGCCAACGTCAACGGCGAGATCGCGGGGGCGATCGTCGATCGCGCGTTCGATCAGCGGGCGCTCGACGCCGCGATGATCGCGCTCGACGGGACCCCGACGAAGAGCCGGCTCGGCGCCAACGCGCTGCTCGGCGTGTCGATGGCGGCGGCGCGCGCCGAGGCCGCGTCGAAGGGCGTGCCGCTCTACCGTCACTTCGCGACGCTGTACGGCGGAGAAACCTTCTCGCTGCCGGCGCCGATGATGAACATCCTGAACGGCGGGGCGCACGCCGATTCGAGCGTGGACTTCCAGGAGTTCATGGTCATGCCGCTCAGCGCGCCGAGCTTCGCCGAAGGACTGCGGTGGGGCGCGGAGATCTTCCACGCGCTTCGCGGCATCCTGAAGGGCCGCGGCCAGTCGACCGGCGTCGGCGACGAGGGCGGCTTCGCGCCGAACCTCAAGTCGAACCGCGAAGCGCTGGAGGTGGTGCTCGAGGCGATCGGCAAGGCGGGCCTCAAAGCAGGGGCGGACGTCTGGATCGCGCTCGACGTCGCGTCGAGCGAGCTGTGGGCCGGATCGGGCCGCTACACGTTCAAGAAATCGGGCGAACCGGACCGGACCTCCGACGAGATGATCCGCTTGTACGAAGACTGGATCCGCCAGTACCCGATCGTGTCGATCGAAGACGGCCTCGCCGAAGGCGACTGGTCCGGCTGGCAGGCGCTGACGAAAGCGCTCGGCGGACGCGTGCAGCTCGTGGGCGACGACGTGTTCGTGACGAATCCGGAGATTCTGAAGAAAGGGATCGCGGATCGCGTCGGCAACGCGCTGCTCGTCAAGCTGAATCAGATCGGGACCGTCACCGAAACGCTCGACGCGGTGCAGATGGCGGCCGACGCGAACTACGGCACGATCATCTCGCACCGATCCGGCGAGACCGAGGACGCCACGATCGCCGACCTCGCGGTCGGCACCGCGGCGGGACAGATCAAGACGGGATCGGCGAGCCGCACCGATCGCATCTGCAAGTACAACCAGCTGCTGCGCATCGAAGAGGAGCTCGGCGCCGCCGCGAAGTACGCCGGCAGGACGGGGCTTCGGCATGCATAAACTGGTGTTGCTCCGCCACGGCGAGAGCACGTGGAACAAGGAGAACCGCTTTACGGGCTGGACCGACGTCGACTTGTCCGAACGCGGACGCGAGGAGGCGAAGGAAGCCGGACGGTTGCTGCGCGAAGGCGGTTACGTCTTCGACCGCGCGTACACCTCGGTGCTGAAGCGCGCAATCCGGACGCTCTGGATTGCGCTCGACGGCCTCGACCAGATGTGGATCCCCGTCGAAAAGAGCTGGCGCCTCAACGAACGCCACTACGGCGCGCTGCAGGGGCTGAACAAAGCCGAAACCGCGGCACGTCACGGCGAGGCGCAGGTGAAGATCTGGCGCCGGAGCTACGACATCCCACCGCCGCCGCTCGAACCCGGCGATCCGCGCCACCCGTCGCGCGACCCGCGCTACGCAGGGCTGACGGCCGACGAGCTCCCGCTGACCGAGTCGCTGAAGTCCACCGTCTCGCGCTTCATGCCGTACTGGACCGGCACGATCGCGCCCGCCATCCGGTCGGGCACGCGCGTGCTGATCGCGGCGCACGGCAACAGCCTGCGTGCGCTGGTGAAGTACCTCGACGACATCGACGAGCAGACGATTGTCGAGTTGAACATCCCGACCGGCATCCCCCTCGTCTACGAACTGAACGACGAGCTGAGGCCGATCCGCCACTACTACCTCGGCGATCCCGAAGCCGCGGCGGCGGCGGCGGCGCGCGTCGCGGCGCAGGCCTCCACGAAATGATGCGAAGCGGCGGCCCTCAAACGGGATCCGCGTGCCACCCGCGTGCGGGGGCGGCGGACGGCGGCAGGACGGTGAAATAAAAGAGCCTGGCGGATCGCGCCAGGCTCCCCGGGTCGGCATTCCGACTCCAGAATCTATTCGACGGGTTCCGCCGTTTCGTCAGCGGCAATACGCAGCGACCGGAGGAACCGGCGATCGTTGGCCGTCACCTCGAAGTTGCGCTTCGGCGCCGACATCACTTTGGCGGTCGCCGGAATTTTGGCGAGCGCGGCGGTCTGCGAGCGGCTCACGAAGCCGACGACGGCCTCCAGCGTGACCTTCATTTCGAATCCGGCAGCACGCGCCTTTTCGCGACACGCTTCCACCTGTGGATTTTCCGCGACCGCGGCGGCAATCGCGTCGGCCAGCTCTCGAGCGAACCGGTTCACGACGTCGTCCATCTGCCATTCCTCCCTACGCCGCCGGGGCTGGGACCCACGGCGCCTCCCGATTGCGACCTGCCTACACCAAGGCGGTGAACAGGGATCGGGCGCCTGCTGCCATGCTATCGGATGTTAAGAGTGGTAAGAAGAGTGTACGGGTCGAGGCGCTAGTGTGTCAAGGAGTTACGGCTCCATGACGGTGGACATCACGTCCGGCGCGCGCGCGACGGCCGCATCGGGCCCGGTGCGCTTCGCTGCACGTCCCTTCGCCGCGTTGATCGTGTTCGCGCTGCTCGCGGCGGCGCACACCTGGCCGCTCGCGGCCAATCCGGCGCACCTGTCGCGCAACGACAACGCGGACACGATCCTCAACACGTGGACGCTCGCGTGGGTGAACCACCAGATGGTCCACGACCCGCGACACCTCTTCGACGCGAACATTTTTTATCCCGAGCGCTACACGCTCGCCTACTCGGAGGCGATGTTCGTGCAGAGCGCGCTGGCCGCGCCCGTCTTCGCCCTGGGCGGTTCGCCGGTGCTCGCGTACAACCTCGTCCTGCTCGCCGGGTTCGCCCTCACCGGATTCGCGTTCTGGCTCCTGCTGCGCCGATGGACCGGCAGCATCGCGGCCGCCTACGTCAGCGGGTCGCTGGCGGCGTTCAACGCGCACGTGCTCGTGCGGCTGCCGCATCTGCAGGCGCAGCACCCCGAGTTCGTTCCGCTCGCGCTGTTCTGTCTCGATCGGGCGATCCGCTCCGAGCGTGTCGCCGACGCCGCGTCGCTCGGCGGCGCGTTCGCGCTCCAGGCGATGACGTCGATCTACATGCTCGTGTTCTCGCTCTGGATGCTCGGCTTCGCCGCGCTCGCCCGCGCGCGCGAGTGGCTGAAACACCCGGCGCGCGCCGCGGCCTGCGCTGCCGTGGCGGCGGCGGTCGCGGTGGCGCTGATGCTCCCGTACCTCGCCGGCTACGCGGCGTTCCACCACCTGACGGGTGCCGAGCGCCAGGCCGACGAAGCGATCGCGTTCGCCGGGTGGTGGCCCGACTACCTGCTGACGGACGGCCGCCTGCATCACGCGCTGTGGAGCTTCCGCTTCGATGCGCTCGCTCGCGCCGATGCGTTTCCGGGCGTGACCGCGATCGTGCTCGTCGCGCTCGCGTTCGCGTGGCCCGAAACGCGCCGCGATCCGCGCGTCCGGATGTGCGCGGCCGCCGCGGTGGGCTGCGTGGCGGTGTCGATGCTCCCGCACGCGCCGATTTACCGCCGCCTGCACGACCTCGTCGTGCTGTTCCGGATGGTCCGGACGCCGGCCCGGCTCGCCCAGATCGTGCTGCTGATGATCGCGGTCGTCGCCGGATTCGGCGTCGCCGGCCTCGCGCGCCGGTGGAGGGGCGCCTCGACGTGGGGCGCGGTCCTGCTCGTCACCGCCGTCAACGTCGAAGCGCTGCGCGCGCCGATCGACTACACGCCCTTCGCGCGGATTCCGGCAATCTACGACACGCTCGCGCCGATCAGGCATGCGGTGATCGCCGAGATCCCGCTCTTCCCGCCCGGCGAGATTTTCTTCAATGCCGAGTACATGCTCGATTCGACGCGGCACTGGCATCCGATGCTCAACGGCCACAGCGGCATCCGCCCCGACTCGTACGACGAGACGTATCGCGGGCTCGCGGGCTTTCCGGATCCGCGCTCGCTCGTCGCCCTTCACGACCGCGGCGTCACGCACGTCGTCGTGCACATGGAGCGGCTCGATGCCGGCGCGCGCGCGGCGCTCGAGGACGTCTCCTCGCTGTCGCTCGTCGCCGTCGAGGGCGACATCCGCATCTACCGGCTCCGGTAATCGCGGGCGCCCGGCTACAATTGACCCGTGCAGCAGGCGCGCACGCCCGCCGACCTCGCGGGCTGGGATCCCGATCGCGAGCTCGGCCAGCCGGGGGAATTTCCCTTCACCCGCGGCATCCAGCCGACCATGTACCGCGGCCGCCTGTGGACGATGCGGCAGTACGCCGGCTTCGCGACGGCGGAAGAATCGAACGAGCGCTATCGGTATCTGCTGGCGAACGGCGTCAGCGGCCTCAGCGTCGCGTTCGACCTGCCGACGCAGATGGGCTACGACTCGGATCACCCGCTGGCCGCCGGCGAAGTGGGCCGCGTCGGCGTGGCGATCGACTCGATCGAGGACATGGCGCGGCTCTTCGACGAGATCCCGCTCGACCGCGTGTCGACGTCGATGACGATCAACGCGACGGCCATCATCCTGCTGTCGCTCTATGTCGCCGTCGCCCGACGGCAGGGCGCCGACCTCGCGAAGCTGTCCGGAACGATTCAGAACGACATCCTGAAGGAGTACGTCGCGCGCGGCACCTACATCTATCCGCCGCGGCCGTCGCTGCGGATCGTCACCGACATCTTCGCGTTCTGCGAGCGCGAGCTGCCGAACTGGAACACGATCTCGATCAGCGGCTATCACATCCGCGAGGCCGGGTCCACCGCCGTCCAGGAAGTGGCGTTCACCTTCGCGCACGCCATCGCGTACGTGCAGGCGGCGATCGACGCCGGGCTCGACGTCGACCGCTTCGGCCAGCGCATCTCGTTCTTCTTCAACGCCCACAACGATTTTCTCGAGGAGATCGCGAAGTTCCGCGCGGCGCGCCGGCTGTGGGCGCGGCTCATGCGCGATCGGTTCGGCGCCGCCAACCCGCGCGCGCAGCAGCTGCGCTTCCACACGCAGACGGCCGGCAGCACGCTGACCGCGCAGCAGCCCGACAACAACATCGTCCGGGTGGCGCTGCAGGCGCTGGCCGCCGTGCTCGGCGGCACGCAGTCGCTTCACTGCAACGGACGCGACGAGGCGCTGGCGCTGCCGACCGAAGAGGCGGCGCGCCTCGCGCTGCGGACGCAGCAGATCATCGCGAGCGAGACCGGCGTCGCCAACACGGTCGATCCCGTCGGCGGCTCGTACGCGATCGAAACGACGACCGACGCGATCGAACGCGGCGCCGCCGCCCTGATCGATCGCATCGACCGCGCGGGCGGAACGTTGACGGCGATCGAGACCGGCTTCATCCAGCGCGAGATCCAGGAATCGGCGTACCAGGCGCAGCGACGCGTCGATTCGGGCGAGGCGGTCGTCGTCGGCGTCAATCGCTTCACCGAGACGGCGGAGGGCCGATCGGGGATTGCGGATCTGCTGCGGATCGATCCGGCCGTCGAAGCGCGGCAGATCGACCGCGTCCGCGCGCTCCGCGCCGCGCGCGACGCGGCCGCGTGCACCGCAGCGCTCGACGCGGTCGGCCGGGCCGCGCGCGACGGATCGAACCTGGTGCCGCCGATCATCGCCGCGGTCGAAGCGCGCGCGACCGTCGGCGAGATCGCGGACGCGATGCGCGCCGTCTTCGGCGAGTTCACCGAAACGGCGACGCTGTGACCGATCCGCCTCTCTCGCGGCCGCCGACGCCCGTGCTGGCCGTCGAACATCTGACGGCCGCGTTCGGGCAGGCACGTGTCATCGACGATGTGTCGTTCGAGATCGGCGAAGGGGAAACGCTGGGCCTCGTCGGCGAGTCGGGCAGCGGCAAGTCGATGACGGCGCTCTCCATCATGCGGCTCCTGCCAACGGGCGGCCGCATCGCCGGCGGCCGGCTGCTGTACCGCGGACGAGATCTGCTGTCGCTTGGCGAGGAAGAGATGCGGCGCGTGCGCGGCGCCGACATCGCGCTGATTTTCCAGGAACCGGCCTCGGCGCTGAACCCCGTCTTCACGATCGGCGACCAGATCGCCGAAGCGCTGACGGTTCACGGGCGGGCGACGCCGCGTGACGCGCGCGACCGCGCGGTCGAGCTGCTTCGCGCCGTCCGCGTCGCCGATCCCGAATCGCGAATCGCCGACTACCCGCATCAGCTCTCGGGCGGTCAGCGTCAACGCGTGACGATCGCGATCGCGATCGCCTGCCGGCCGTCGCTGCTGATCGCCGACGAGCCGACGACGGCGCTGGACGTCACGATTCAGGCGCAGATCCTGGACCTGCTGCGCGAGATGCGATCGGCGTTCAAGCTGTCGATGCTGCTGATCACGCACGACTTCGGCGTCGTCGCCGGGACCGCCGACCGCGTCGCCGTCATGCGCGCCGGCCGCATCGTCGAGACGGGACCGGTGCGTCAGATCCTGCGCGCGCCGCAGCATCCGTACACACGCGAGCTGCTCGACGCGATTCCCGCCGCCCGCGCGCAGCCGCCCGCCTCCAGCCATGGCGCTCGTTGAAGTCGAGCATCTCGTCAAGCATTTCGTCGGCCGAAAGGGCGTCTTTCATGCGGGCAGGCGCATCGCCGCCGTCGACGACATCAGCTTCGCGATCGACGAAGGAGAGACGTTCGGCCTGGTCGGCGAGTCGGGCAGCGGCAAGACGACGACCGGCCGCTGCATTTTGCGGTTGATCGAGCCGACGTCAGGCGTCGTGAGATTTCGGGGCGAGAACGTCCTCGCGTTCGGCGCCGCACGGCTCAGACGCGCGCGCCGCGAGATGCAGATCGTGTTTCAGGATCCGTATTCCTCGCTCAATCCGCGCATGCGCGCGCAGGACATCGTCGAGGAGCCGCTCGTCATCCACCGCATCGGGTCGCGCGCCGAGCGCCGCGAGCGGGTCGTCGACCTGTTCCGGCTCGTGGGTCTCGATCCGGCGCAACTCGGTCGCCGCCCCGACGCGTTCAGCGGCGGCCAGCGGCAGCGCATCGGTCTGGCGCGCGCGCTCGCGTTGAACCCGTCGTTCCTCGTGCTCGACGAGCCGGTGTCGGCGCTCGACATGTCGGTGCAGGCGCAGATCGTCGCGCTGCTCCAGGATCTGCAGTCGCGGCTGAAGCTGACGTATCTCTTCATCACGCACGATCTGCGGCTCGTGGAGCACATCTGCCCGCGGGTCGCCGTGATGTTCCGGGGAAAAATCGTCGAGATGGGGCGTACCGCGTCGATCTTCGCCGAGCCGCGGCATCCGTACACGAAGGCGTTGCTGTCGGCGGTGCCGGTGCTGGATCCCGACGCGGCGAGGCCGCGCGTCGAGCTCGATCCCGCATCGTTCGACGCGACGCGGCTGCTGCGCGAGATCTCAGCCGGCCACTGGGCGGCGGTCTAAGCCGCGCGGCGCACGTCGTTTTCGACCTGGCCGTCGCGGATGTGAATGGTGCGGTACGCGAAGGCCGCGACGTCGGGCTCGTGCGTGACGAGGACGATCGTGTTGCCCGTCTTGTGCAGCCGCTCGAACAGCGCCATGATCTCGGTGCCGGTCTTCGAGTCGAGGTTTCCGGTCGGCTCGTCCGCCAGCAGGATCGACGGGTTGTTGACGAGCGCGCGCGCGATCGCGACGCGCTGGCGCTGGCCGCCCGACAGCTCGTTCGGACGGTGCGTCATCCGCTGCGCGAGCTCCACTTTTTCGAGCGCGGCCTTGGCGCGCGACTCCCGCTCCTTCGCGGCGACGCCGGCGTAGACGAGCGGCAGCTCCACGTTGTGCAGCGCCGTGGCGCGCGGCAGCAGGTTGAAGGTCTGGAAGACGAACCCGATCTCTTCGTTGCGGATCCGCGCGAGCTCGTTGTCGTTCATCTGGCTCACCTGCTTGTCGTTCAGCAGGTACGAGCCCCTGGTCGGCGTGTCGAGGCAGCCGATCAGGTTCATCAGCGTCGACTTGCCCGAGCCCGACGGCCCCATGATGGCGACGTACTCGCCGCGCTCGATTTGCAGCGACACGCCGCGCAGCGCGTGGATCTCCTCCGTGCCCATCACGTAGGTCTTCCAGAGGTCGACGGTCTCGATCAAGGCCATACCGAAGTATAGACGGCGGAAGTCAGGCGCCGGTTCGGAGTCGCGCGATGAGCGTCTTCGCGATGGCCGGCGCGTCGGTCGGCATCTTCGCGTCCCAGTCGCGCGCGTCGACGGGAATCAGCGTGATCGTCGCCGACCGCGTCCGCCGGCGCTGTTCGTTGATCGCGGTCGCCAGTTCGGCCGCGGGCGCCATCGCCGAGCCCATCAGGAAGACGCACACCTCGTCGCGCGGCACCGCCTTGACGGCATGGCCCCACGCGTCGGCGATGCTCGCCGCGTCGACGCGATCCACGTAGCGCGCCAGCAGCGTCGGTCCCTTCGCGCGCCCGAAGAACCCGCTCTTCGGATTGCACGCGATGTCGAACCCGCGCACATCGCCCGGATCGTAGTCGCGCGTGACCGTGTCGAGCGCGTGCCGGAACCGGCCGACCATCGCCTGGCGCACGAACGCCGCGCCGGTCGCGCGCTCGTGCGCGAACGCGCGGCCGCGCGGCGCCTCGTCCTGCACCGGCGGCGCGGGCGGCGGCGTGTACGCCTCGGGCGCGCGCGACGGCGCCGCCGGAGCGGCGCGCGGCGAACCGGCGGCGTCGACCTGCGGCTCGCTCGATGCGCGGGCATCGTACTCGGCCCGCCTGACAGCGTCGCACAGCAGCCGATAGGCCTCGGTCAGCGCGGCCGCGCGCTCGGCGGCCATCGCCTGGAATTCCTGCCCGAGGTGCTGGACCTTGTCGGGGTGGTACTTGGCGATCTGCAGGCGGAACGCTTTCTTGATCTCCTCGGTCGTCGCCGTCGGCGGCACCTCGAGGAGCGCGTAGTAGTCGGTGGCCACCGCGTGCTACTTCTTGAACTCGGCGACGTTGCCCGCGGGCAGCTCGCGCCGCGGCTCGCTGCGCTGTTCGCGATCGCGCAGCCGCTTCGGCACACGCTTCGGCTCCGCGGTGCTCCGCGAACAGTACGGACAGAAATTCCACCCGGGCTGCAGCGCGCGGCCGCAGTGCGGACAGCCGCCTCCGATGCGCTTGCCGCAGTTCGGGCACGCGACGAAATCGACGCCCACCGCGGTTCCGCAGCCGGGGCACAGCGTCCGCACCTCGCGCACCTCCGTCACGACGCGCAGCAGTTCTTCGGGCGTGGTGATGCCGCTCTTCACTTTGGCGAGCCCGTCCTCGCCGAGCGAGATCATGCCTCCGGCGATCGCCGCCTCGCGAATCTGATCCTCGGT
>Ga0070741_10006865_pt1 | contig 24068 bp, 32 predicted proteins | sample Coa_R1_4_FD_66440 | JGI IMG/M metagenome (GOLD analysis project Ga0070741, IMG submission 66440) | Surface soil microbial communities from Centralia Pennsylvania, which are recovering from an underground coalmine fire - Coalmine... | ecosystem: Environmental > Terrestrial > Soil > Unclassified ...
CGGTGCGAGAAGTAGCGGTGGAAGCCGATCGTCGTCCCGAAGGCGCAGACGGTGTAAGAGACACCGAGCACGACGAGGTCCACCCAGTGGAACGCGACCCCCCAGAGGAGGCCCATCGCCGAGAAGATCCCGAGCGGCGGGACGATCACCGCCACCAGGGTGACCACCTGGCTGACCCGGCTCGTCCGCTGGCGGACGGTTCCGACTCGCGCTCCTTGCTCGGCTATCTCCATGCGCGAAAGAGTCTAGGCCTCGACAACCGCTATTCGACGGTGGTCGAATAACGGATCGCATGCGCATTGTGGTGATCGGATCGGGTGTGGCGGGGCTTGGTGCCGCCTATCTGCTCTCGCGCGCGCACGAGGTCGAGCTGTTCGAGAAGGACACGCGGCCCGGCGGGCACGTCAACACGGTCGAGCACAAGGGCCTGAGCCTCGATACCGGCTTCATCGTCCACAACACGCCGAACTACCCGTATCTGAACCGGCTCTTCGGCGAACTCGGAGTCGGCGTCCAGGAGTCCGAGATGTCGTTCTCGGTCGCGTGCGACGACTGCGGGCTCGAGTGGTCCGGTCGGCGGCCCTTCGCACAGGCGCGCAACGTCGCCAACCCGCGCTTCCACCGCTTCCTGCTCGAGGTCACCCGCTGGCTGCGGACGGCCGTGTCCACGCTGGACACGTCCGAGGGACTGTCCCTCGGACAGTACGTCGAGAGACACGGCTATTCGGAACGGTTCCGCTCGCACTTCCTCGTCCCGCTGACCTCGGCGCTCTGGTCGACCGCGCCCGAGCGGGCGCTCGACTTTCCGGCTGCGTACGCGATCAGGTTCTTCGACCATCACGGGATGCTCGGCTTCGGCCGCTTCCGCTGGCGGACCGTGGCGGGCGGCAGCCGCCGCTACGTCGCGCGGCTGCTCGAACGGCTACCGGGCAACGTGCACATCGGCCTTGGCGCGCGAGCCCTCAGGCGCACCCCGGACGGCGTCGAGCTGACGACCGACGACGGCGAGACGCGCCGCTTCGACAGGGCCGTCGTGGCCACGCACGCCGACCAGGCGCTCGCGCTGCTCACCGACGCGTCGCCCGAGGAACAGAGCGCGCTCGGCGCCTTCGGCTACACGGCGAACGAGACCGTCTTGCACACGGACGAGCGCTTCCTCCCCCGCGCCCGCGCTGCCCGCGCGTCCTGGAACTACCAGGTGAACGGCGCGCTCAAGCCGTCCGTCACCTACTACCTCAACCGCCTGCAGCGGCTGGAGGCCGACGAGCACTACTGCGTCACGCTCAATCGCGCGAACGAGGTCGACCCCGAGCGCGTGATCATGCGCACCGTCTACGACCATCCGCTCTACACGCTCGACACGCTGCGCGGTCAGCAGGAGATCGCGGCGCTGAACGGCGCGCGGCACACGCTCTACGCCGGAGCGCACCTCGGCAACGGCTTCCACGAGGACGGGCTCGCGTCAGCCGTCCGCGCCGCAGCGCTCCTCGGAGTGGACTGGTGAAGTCGGCGATCTACACCGGGACGCTCGTCCACTCGCGGCGGACCCCCGCACGCAACTCGTTCCGCTACCCGATCTCCTTCTTCGTCCTCAACCTGGACGAGCTGCCGTCGCTCGACCGGCAGCTGGCGCTGTTCTCGGTCAACCGACCGAACCTCGTCACGTTGCGCGACAAGGATCATTTCGACGGCACGCTCCCGGTGAAGGAAGCCGCTGTCCGCTTCTGCGCCGAGCACGGAGTCGAGGCGGACCGCGTGCTGATGCTGGCCCAGCTCCGAGTGCTCGGCTACGTGTTCAACCCCGTCACCTTCCACTGGTGCTACGGGCCCGACGGGAAACTCGCCTGCATGATCGCCGAGCTCAACAACACGTTCGGCGAGCGGCTCCCCGAGCTGCTTCGCGGGCCGTCGCTCGAGTACGAGCACGACAAGCGGCTCCACGTCTCCCCCTTCTTCGGGCTCGACCAGTCCTACTCGTACGCGTTCTCCGAGCCCGAGGACGAGGTCTGGTGCCGCGTGCACGTGCGCGAGAACGGCCGTGTCCCGCTGAGCGCCGTCCTGCACGGCCGCCGTGAGCCGCTGACGAACGCGACGCTCGCGCGGGCGCTCGTCCGCTACCCGCTGATGCCCATGCAGGTCACGGCGCTGATCCACTGGCAGGCGCTCCGCCTCTGGTGGAAGCGCGTGCCGTTCCACCGAAAGCCGCCGTTCGTTCCGGGCGAGGGGTCGGTGCGCCGATGAGCGAACGTGCGCTCCGCCAGATTCCAGCGGCCCGCGGCGGCGTCCTCGAGCGGGTGGCTGCGTCCGTCCTGCAGCGGGCGCTCGCCGGCCTCGACGAGGGGACCCTCGTGGCCCGACTCCCGGACGGAAGCGAGCGGCAGTTCGGAAGCGGCCCGCCCGAGGTGATGGACATCCGTGACACGTCACGGCTCCTCCGCCGGCTGGCTACACGCGGGACGATCGGGCTCGGCGAGTCGTACCAGGCAGGCGAGTGGACGAGCCCGGACGTCGTCGGCCTGCTCGAGCTGCTGTACCGCAACGCCGAAGCGGCGGTCGAGCGGCACCCGCGGCTGGCGCGCGTGATGAAGGCCCGCCCGCGCCCGAACCGGCGCCAGGGACTCCTTCGCGCGCGGCGGAACATCGAGTACCACTACGACCTCGGCAACGACCTCTTCCGGCTGATGCTGGACGAGACGATGACCTACTCCTGCGCGATCTTCGAGCGGCCCGACGAGCCGCTCGCCGAGGCGCAGCGCCGCAAGCTTCGCCGCGTCTGCGAGAAGCTCGAGCTCGGCCCGGACGACCACGTGCTCGAGATCGGCTGCGGCTGGGGGTCCTTCGCGCTCACGGCCGCGGGCGAGTACGGCGCGCGGGTGACCGGCCTGACGCTGTCGCCCGCGCAGGCCGAACTCGCGCGCGAGCAGGTGCGCGCGGCCGGGCTCGACGACCGCGTCCGCATAGTCGAGGAGGACTACCGCGTCCACCAGGGCTCCTACACGAAGGTGGCGTCGGTCGAGATGATCGAGGCGATCGGGGAAAAGCAGTTCCCGGTGTTCTTCTCGGCCTGCGACCGGTTGCTCGCGCGCGGCGGTCGCGCGTGCATCCAGACGATCCTGATCCCCGGCCACCGCTGGCAGCGCTACCGCCGCTCGCCGGACTGGATCGAGCGGTACGTGTTCCCGGGCTGCCTGATCCCGTCGCTGGCGGCGCTGAAGCAGGCGATGACCGACGCGTCGCGGCTGACGGTCGAGCACGTGGAGGAGATCGGCACGAACTACGCGGAGACGCTGCGGAGCTGGCGCGCGACCTTCCTCGAGCGGCTGCCCGAGGTGCACGCGCTCGGGTACGACGACCACTTCGTGCGCACCTGGGACTTCTACCTCGCGTCCTGCGAAGCCGGCTTCCGCACGCGGGCGCTGCGGGACGCGCAGATCGTCCTGGCCCGGTGACGCTCTACCCCTATGTCGACGCCGTCTCGCGGCCGTTGATGAACCGCCTGTACCGGATCCGGCATCTCGGTTGGGAGCGGATCCCGGCGAGCGGCCCGGTCGTGCTCGCCGCGAACCACGAGTCGATCCTCGACCCCTTCTTCCTCGGAACCGTGACGACGCGGCCGGTTCATTTCTTCGCCAAGGCGGAGCTGTTTCGCTTGCCGGTGGTCCGCCAGGTCCTCGAGGGGCTCGGCGGCATCCCGGTTCGCCGCGGCGCCGACATGGGCCGCGCGGCTTCCGAGGGCGTCGAGGCGCTCGAGCGCGGCGAGGTCGTGGGGATCTTTCCGCAGGGGACATGCCTGCCGTACCGGAACCGGCGCTTCCAGCGGGGCGCCGCGCGACTCGCGCTCGCAACCGGCGCGGTGCTCGTCCCGGTGCTGCTCGTCGGCACCGAGCGGGCGGTCCAGCCGCGCACGCACCGGATCGGCTTCCCGCAGGTGACCATCGTCGTCGGGGAGCCGATCGCGGTCGAGCGACAGGAGCCGACGCGAGCGGCCGCTGTCGCGCTGACCGACCGGCTCGAGCGGTCGATCGCCGAGCTGCGTGCGCCGTACGGGGATCCCGACCACGTCTGGTTCCCCGCGTGATCGCGAGCCCCTGGATCGCGCTCGCGATCGGCGCCGGCATCGCGGGCGGCTCGATGACCGTGCTCTGGGTGGTCCAGGTGGTCACGCACGACGCGACGCTCGTCGACATCGGCTGGGCGTACGAGATCGGCGTCCTCGGCGTCGTGTACACGATCGTCGGCAACGGCCAGGCCTGCCACCGGATCCTCGTCGGCGTCCTCGCCGGCGTGTGGAGCCTTCGGCTCGGGACGTACCTCGTCGTCGACCGGCTGCTGCGCCACGAGGGCGAGGACGGCCGTTACCGCGATATGCGCCGGCGCTGGACCGAACGCGGGATCAGCGTCGACTTCTGGTTCTTCGTCTTCTTCCAGGCGCAGGCGCTGCTCGTCGTCTGGTTCGCGGTTCCGATGCTGCTCGATGCGTACAACCCTCACCACGGGCTGCAGCCGCTCGAGATCGCAGGCATCGTGGTCTGGGCCGCCGGGCTCGCGCTGAACGTGCTGTCCGACCGGCAGCTCGCTCGTTGGCGGGCCGACCCGGCCAACAAGGGCAGGACATGTCGCGCCGGCCTCTGGCGGTACTCGCGGCACCCGAACTACTTCTTCGAGTGGACGCTCTGGATCGGCTGGGCGCTGATCGCGACCGCCGCTCCGTGGGGCTGGCTCGGCTGGATGACGCCGTTGCTGCTGCTCACGCTGCTGTTCACCATCACCGGCATCCCGCCGACCGAGGAGCAGGCGCTCCGGAGCCGCGGCGAGGACTACCGCCGCTACCGGCAGGAGACCTCGGTCTTCGTGCCGTGGCTTCCGAGAAAAACCGCTTGACTGGGCCGGATTACGAGACGGCCGGTGCTACGCTGACCGCGTCAAAGAGAACGAGTAACAGGCGGAGCCTCGCTTGGCGGCGCCCCTTACCGTTCGCGATCAAGGGGAAGACATGGCTACCGGTACGGTCAAGTGGTTCAACAACGCGAAGGGCTACGGCTTCATCACGCCCGACGGCGAGTCGAAGGACGTCTTCGTCCACCATTCGCAGATCGCAGGCGAGGGCTACAAGTCCCTGAACGAGGGCCAGAAGGTCGAGTTCGAGGTCCGCGAAGGTCAGAAGGGCCCGGAGGCCACGAACGTGACTCCGGTCGGGAGCTAGCAGCTATCGCCGGCAAAGAAGAGAAGGTCGAGCTCGAGGGCGAGGTCGTCGAGGCGCTGCGGAACGGCATGTTCCGGATCGCGCTCGACAACGGCCACGAGACGCTCGGCTACACGGCGGGCAAGATGCGCCGCTACCGGATCAGGATCTTCCCCGGCGACAGGATCCGCGTCGAGCTCTCGCCGTACGACCTGAACCGCGGCCGGATCGTCTACCGCTACCGCTAGGTCCCCGCCTCTACCCCGGCCGGTCGAACACCGGCAGGCCGACGACCGTGGCGGTCCGCGAGACGCGGTTCCCGTGGATGTCGTTGATGTCCCCGATGTAGACCTCGTAGCGCGCGCCCGGGCGCACTCGTCCGATCGGCAACGGGAACGCGGCGTAACCGTCCACAGTGATCCGTGCCTGCGGCGTCGCCGTGCCGATCCTCCGGCCGCCGAGGTAGACGGAGATCCGCGAGCCGATCCGCGCGCCGACGCCGTCCCGCACCGCCAGCTCCCAGAGCGGCAGCCGAAGCAACGGGCGGACGCTGCCCCCGGGGACCTCGACCAGCGGGTTGCGCGCGTCCAGGCTTGCGGCCGCGTCCGCGAACGCGGCGAAGGCGGGCTTCCGGATGCCTGCGTCGCCGATCAGGCCGCTGTCCCAGGTCTCGTACGCCGGGTCGTCGCGCAGCGTGAACCAGATGAACATCTGCACGCGCGGGTCGGCGGCGGCGATCGCGAGCGCCTGCTTCACGTACGCGGCCTGCTGCGCGATCGAGACGCCCCCGGGCCGCGCCGGTCTCGTCTGCAGACCGTATTCGCTGATCCAGATCGGGACGTCCGAGCGGCGGAACCAGAGGTCGAGCTTCTGCTCGAACGTGTGCAGGGTCGACAGGTTGACGTTCGGGAACCGGTAGCGCTGGCTCGGCCCGTAGCCGAGGTCGGAGTACGGGTGATGCGCCCAGGCGTCGAACGGGACGGCCGGAGACACCGACGCGAGCAGCCTCGCGAACGTGCCCGGCGCGATCGAGCCGGCTCCCGCGCGTCCGAGCTCGGCTCCGCGCGAAGAGGTCTGGCCGATCGCGACCGTCGCCAGCGAGTTGCCGGCCTTCAGCCCGCTGTACGCCGCGCGGCAGATCGCCGCATACATGTACGGAGAGACCGGATTGCCCTCGGCGTCGAACGCGGGGGCGAGGAAGCGGGCGGAGTTCGGCTCGTTCCAGATCGTGTAGTAGCCGACGAACGGGAAGCCCGGATGGCGGCCCGAATAGCGGTCGGCTATCGCTTCCGAGAACTCGTGGAGGTCGCGCATGCGACTCGGCGCATAGTTCGGGCCGAGACCGCCGTTGGCCCACCCTGGCGTGCCCCAGATCGTCAGCATCACCGTCATCCCGTCCATCGCCGCGTGACGGATCAGGTCGTCGAGGTCGCTGAAGCGGTAGGCGAGGTCGAAGGCGTTGGCGGCGGCCGCCGGGCGCGTGGGTGCGATCTGCGACCAGTCCGCGGTCGCGCGGATGATCGTCGCGTGCGCGCGCGCCGCGGCTGCGAGTGTGGCCGCCCGGTCGGAACTCCAGCGGAAACCCGGGTCGTCCTGGAAGCCGATCAGCATCGGCCGCGCCGAGCGGGTCGGCGCCGCCCCGAAGGCGAGCGCCGCCAGAGCAAGCGCAAGCACGCCGAAGAGGCGCGCTACGGAGGCCGACCGCAGCACCGGCCGACCCTAAAGGGTTGGCCGGTGCGGGTCTAGTTCGTGTGCCTTGGTGCGAGCGCCGCTAGCCGCAGGTGTTCGTGTGGCCGGCGTGGTTCGAGCCGTCCTCCGGGCCGTCCTTCGACGGCGGCGGGTTGTTGCCCGAGCACAGCGCGTCGTGGCCGACGCTGTTGTCGGAGACGTCGATGTCCCCGAGATCGGTGTCGGTCGACGCCGTGTTGTTCACGACGCGCAGGTCGTGGCCAATCGTGTTGTCGCCGACGTCGATCCGCCCGGTCCGGTTGTTCGCGACGACGAGGTCGTGACCGACATGGTCGGACGTCGACAGCGCAGGCTCGCAGAAGTCGAATCCCGTGCCGCCCTTGTCGCCGATGAAGATCTCGAACGGAATGACCGTGTTCGTGACCTGCAGATCGTGGTCCACGGTCGTGTCGCACAGGTCGTAGCCGATCCCGTTCGGCGCGTCCGAACCGTTGATCGTGAGGTCGTGGCCGACACGGACAGGACCCGGGTTGCCTCCGCCCCAGCCGGTGATGATTGCCTGCGGCGCGGTGGCGCTCAGGTCGTGGCCGATCGTGGTGTTCTCGATTGCGACGTCGGCGTTCTGGCCGATCGTCAGGTCGTGCTGGATGGTCGCCGAGTCGACGATGCAGAAACCGCCCGCGGGCACGACGAGGTCTTTCGTCGTTCCGGTGAACGAGCCGGTGCATTGCGTCTTGCCGTTGTCCGCGGCGACTCCCTGGGCTGCTGCCAGCGAGAGCAAGCCGGCCGCAGCGACCAGCAGCAGCATCTTCCTCATTTCCTCTCCCCTTGTCGGATGACACGTTGCCCTTCGCCCCCAGGGTAGTCGGGCCGGGGAACGGATCGTCTTCCTTCCGTCAGAGCAGGTGTCCGAGCGGGCCGAGGTCGAGGTTCAGGTCCTCGTCCGTCAGCCCGAACACATCCTTGAGCTCGCCCATCCGCTGGTCGAGGAGCATGAACGTCTCGCCGAGGCGGTCCACCTCCTCCTCGCAGAGCGTGCCGTCGTCGATGCGGCGAAGCGCCTGCCGCTCCATCAGGTCGCGCAGAAGGTCGACCAGGGTGAGCACCAGCTGCGCGAGGCCCTTCTCCAGCTTCTCGGGATCGGCGTCGATCCGGGTCTCGTCGCTCCTCGGCCGGCGGCGGGGAGGCGGCAGCGCCGCGCGAACCGCAGGCCGAGACGACTCGTCCGGCGCGTCGTGCGCGACCGGGGCTCGCGAGTGCCTCGTGGGGCTGCCCCCGACAGGGGCGACGATCCCGGACGCGATCGTGCCGGCGGAGGCAAGCAGCGCCCGCAGGTTGAGGTGGACGAGATCGATGTCCGCAGCCGACAGCGTCACGTCCCCGGCCGCGACCACGCCCTTCCCCAGCAGCCGGTCGAGAAGGTCGACGAGCGTGACCTGGTGCGCCGCGAGCCGCGGCTCGACGGTGCCCGCGGTCATGCCCCCGGCGGGTCGACGAAGTTGTACGGCGGCCATGGCCCGCTGAGCGCGTAGTCGAGGCCCAGCTCGGCCTCGCGTTTCCGCGCGACCTCGAGCGCCTGCTCGAACGCCTCGCGCCTTCCGTCCTCGAGCAGGTACGCGGCGCGCAGGACCGGCCACTCCTCACCGCGGTCGTCGTAGCCCGACGGCCGGTCGGTGCAGGACTCGCGAGCGTGCTCCGCCAGGACGGCGTGCGTCTCGTGCGCCCGCTCGAGCGCGAGGGATGCCGCCTCGCTCGCGACGTGCCGGTCGAGTTGCTTCTCCAGCAGATAGCGGCGCCCCGCCGGCAGATCCCCCGCGTCGAGACCGGCGCGCAGGGAACGGGCGTGGTCGTCGTGCTCCTCCAGCCAGCGCCGAAGCCGAGGGCCGTCGACCCACGTCTTCACGCCCCACTCCGCGGCGCCCCGGAGCTCCTCGAGCCGCCGTGTGAGTTGCCCCTCGGACGCCGCCAGCACTGCGCGCAACTCCGCTTCCGAGCGGAAGATCGTCCCGAAGCGGAACGGCACCAGCGGCCCCGCCGCCTGAACGGCGGACAGGACTGCGTCGTGGCGTCGAAGCTGCTGCTCCAGCCACGACCGGTCGTCGCGGAGCTTTGCCTCGAGCGCGTCGGGCTCGTACTGCTCGAGGGACTCTGCTCGCACCACCGCGCGAAGGCGCCCGTGGTCGACGATCTCCGCGGGGCAGTCGACCCCGACGACCGTGATGCCGAACACGTAGAGGCCGAGCGCCTCAGTCGGAGTCGTCGCCACGCTTCCTCTTCTCGATCCCGGCCGCCCGTTCGAGACGCTGGAGGCGCTGCTCGAGCTCGCCGCCGCCGTTCGCGGAGCCGGTCAGCCTCGGGTCGTGCTCCCACCAGTCGATCCCCATCTCGCGGGCCTTGTCGACCGACGCGACGAGCAGCCGGAGCTTGATCGTCAGCAGCTCGATGTCGAGCAGGTTGATGGTGATGTCGCCGGCAATCACGATCCCCTTGTCGAGCACGCGCTCGAGGAGGTCGGCGAGGCTGTCGCCGCGCGGCGCAGGCGCGTGGGCGCGGGAGCGGGTCTCGAGCGAGCTCACGAGATGCCTGCTTCCGCGTTCGAGCGGCTGTAGCGGCCGACCCGCGCGCACTCGACCAGACGCCCGTCCTTGTCCAGCGTCAGCTCGTACGACGCGAGGACATCGGTCGTCCGGGGAATCCGCTCGAGCTCGAGCACCTCGAGCCGAACGCGGGTCCGCCCGTCCCCGTCGTGCTCGATGCCGGACACGGACTCGGCCTCGTGCCCGGTCAGCTCGACGAGGTGGCGCTTGGCGCGGCGGACGAGGCCCATCGCCTCGCCGCCGTCGCCGTGCCTGTCACTTCCGTTCCTGCTGCCGCGTGAGGCCCGAGTCGCGGCCCGGGCGCGCTCGGTCTTCGTGGCCCCACGCGGCTTGCGATCCGAGACGTCGTCCTCCTCCTCGGCGCGATCGCCGCCCCGACTGCGCGAGGACTTCCCGCTCCGCGCGGATTGGCTCGACCGGACGCCTTCGACCACCGCATCCCAGAGCGTCGCCCCGATTCCACGGTCGCCGCCATGCGAGTTGCCGGAGCGCGACGATGATCGCCGCGCCTGCGGCTCGTCGTCCTCCTCGTCCTCGTCCTCGTCGTCCTCGTCGTCCGCGTAGCCGTACGGCTCGTCCTCGTCGTCCTGCTCCTCGTCGTCGTCCTCGTCGTCCTCGTCCTGCTCCTCGTGACGGGAGCGAGGCTCGTCTTCGTCGTCGTCCTCGTCGTCGTACTCCTCGTCGTCCTCGTGCTCGTCGTCGTGGTTCCGGAGCTTGCGGATCAGGAGAGCGGCGCCGGTGAGGCCGCCCACGGTGGCTCCGAGGGCGACCAGCTTGCCCTTGGTCAGGCCGCTCTCCTGCTGCTGCTGTTGCTGCTGCCTCCCCCGCGAGCTCGTCTGGCGTCGGGTCGACGCGCGCGAGCCGCCGCTCGTCCGGCTACGGCTCGTCGTCGAGCGCTTGCGGCTGCCCGCGCTCGTCGTACGCTTCGAGCCGCTGCTGCTCGAGCTCGAACGCGAGCCGCTCTGCCGCCCGCGCGTGGTCTTCTTGGTCGAGTCCGCCATTCCTCGGACCTCCTGGAGTCGTCGTTGTCGTTGCCTGGAGAACCTCGTCCTCGAGGCGGTCGTACTCCGCCTCGTCGATCTCGCCTGCGGCCAGCCGTTGCTCCAGCTCGTGGAGCGCCCGCCGCCGCGCGGCCCGCGGGTCGAGCTGCCGTTCAGCCTCGGCAGCCAGCTGCTCGGCGACCCAGACTGTCCCGCGCACCGGAGCGAGCGGAAGCAAGAGCAGCTCCTTGATCAGGCCCAAGTCGCCTCCGCCGCCGACAGCTCCAGCTCGACGAAGCTGAACGGCGCCATCGGGCCCGCGAGCTCGCCCTGAACCAGCGGCGCGTTCGCCTCCGCCCAGCGTTCCACCAGCCGCTCGAAGGCACCGAGCTGCGCACGACGGACGAGGAACGAGGAGGCCATGACGCCCCACTCGGGAACGTCGTCGTGCTCCTCGTCCTCGACGAGCGAGCGGAGGCGGGCGAGCAGCGGCTCGACGTCCTCGGCGCGGCGCCGCTCGTACTCGCGCGCGACGAGCTCACCCAGCTGGAGCTGGTGGGCCGAAGAGCCGCGGAGCCGGCGCACCTGGGTGTTGTCCGCGACGATCTCGGCCAGGAGCCGCTGCTCGTCGTAGCGGGCCGCGATCCGCATCTCGACGAGGTTCTCGTACTCGTCCAGCAGGCCGCGAAGCTGTTCCTGCAGCGGCTCCAGGAGCTCTTCGCGAACCTCGCGGTCGGAGCCCATCACTGCGCCGAACTGCATCGGGATCACCGTGGATCCCTCCAGCGCCGCGGAGAGCACCTCGACGAATGCCCGCACCGAGCGGCGCCGCGCCGCGACGACGTCGGTGTCGAGATCGGAGACGAGCGCTGCCACGTCCCCCAGCTCGACGGTGCCCACGTTGCGGCCGTCGACACCGGCCACGCCGCGCAGCCGCGTGCCCGGCTCGACGAATCCGTAGACCAGTACGGCCATGACCTACCTCCGGCTGCGCTCCCTGTCGCGGCGCTTGCCGTTGCCGCGGATGCCTTCCTTGATCCCCTCGATCGCGCCCTTGGTCTCCTTCTTGGCGCCGTCACCGCGGAGCTCGGCGAGACCGGCTGTCTCCGTCTGCGTCAGGTCGAGCCGGTTGACCGCCTCCGCGAACCGCAGGTAGGTGTCGACGCTGGCGACGACGACCCGCGCGTCGATCGTCAGGATCTCGATGCCGATCACCGAGACGCGCACGTACGCGTCGATGACGAGCCCCTTGTCGAGAATCAAATCGAGCACGTCCGCGAGCCCGCTTGGCGAAGGCCCGCGCTGGAGATAGTTGCTGGCCGTTCCTCGTGTAGCGACTGCCATGGATCCCCCTTGACTGGACGACGCGACCGCTATCCGTTTCGGAGCGCAGCCGCTTTACGACGCACCGGCGCGGTCGCCCGGCTCAGCTTCTTCTTCGTCCGCCGCTTGACGACGACCTTGCCGACGTTCCAGGTCGCCCAGCCGAGCAGCGCGTAGCGCCAGGTGAAGAAGCCGGCGTTCTTGGCGAGCTCGGGGCCTTTCTCGTCCAGCGTGTCGATCGCATCGGCGACGACGCGCTTCGTGGTGTCCGCAAGCGACGAGCTGCCCTTGACGAGCTCACCGGCCGCGTTCCGCGCGATCTGGCCCAGAACCTCGCCGACCCCGTCAGTGCTGTGATTTCTGGACTGCGTCGCGCTCTTCGACGAGTCCGACATTGTGTACCCCCTGTTGGCGTTGATTGCCGCCGTTGAAACGCCTGCTCATTCGTGCCCGCGAGGTCGCGATCTAAACCTTGCCCGCCAGCGAATAGGTTCTGTTCTTACGTCCCCGATACAGAGGAGAAACCCATGGCAGAGCACCCGAACGTCGACTTCATCCGCCGCGGCTTCGACAGCTTCAACGCTGCCGACGTCGAGGGCCTGAGCGCGATCCTGGACGAGAGCTTGGTCCAGCACATGGCGGGTGCGAACGCGGTCTTCTCGGGCGACCATCACGGACGCGACAACGTGCTCGCGATGTACGGCCGGATCGGCGCGGCGTCCGGCGGAACGTTCCAGGCGGTCCCCGAGGCGATCTGGGCGAACGACGACCGCGCCGTCGTCACCTACCGCGCGCGGGCCGAGCGCGACGGGCGGACGCTCGACATGCTGAACGCGATCGTCTTCGAGATCCGCGACGGCAAGATCACGGAGATCACGGACATCCCCGCGGACGCCGACGCCCAGGACGCCTTCTGGAGTTGAGCCTGCTGGTCCGCGCCACCCTGGTGCTGCGCTAGCCCTCGCGCATGCTCAGAGCCAGGCTCGGGCCCAAGCTCGGCGCCTGGCTCTGGGCCACGCTCTGCGACTTCGCCTATCCCAGTGCCTGTGACCCCGCCTGTCCCAGTGCCTGTGACTGCACCTGTCCCACCCTCTGCGCTTGCGCTGAGCCGCGGTCGGGCGCAAAGTCCTCTGAGCAGGGAAGAACGCTAGGGCGAGACATGGCCGGCGACCGGCGCGCGACCGTGCCTAGTCGCGATGGCCGGCAAAGGCATCTTCGCGGCCGTGGCGATGGTGGTGGTGCCGGGCGCTCAACCACGAGCCCTGCACGGACAGGGTGGCGAGCGCGACCAGCGCACCGACACCCAGCGCGCCGACCACCGCGAGCCGTCGCAGCGCCGTCCCCGGCATCGTCGGGCGCCAGGAGCGCCAGTCCGCGAACCCGTCCCGCGCGACGCGCCGAAGGTACGCGAGCGTGTGCAGCGAGACGACGACGCCGAAGACGACGAAGCTAGCCGCGTGCAGCGTGAGCAGGAACCCGCCGCCGTGCCCGACGACCAGAAACGCGATGCCGGTCCCGAAGAGCACGAGCGCCGAGGCCACGAGCAGCGGCGCCAGCAGCCGCAGCAGGGTCTGCGGCGGCCCGAGCAGCCGATACGCCTCGGAGCGAAGGTAGTAGCGCACGAACCGCCAGCCCGTCGTCGCGAGCTTCAGCCCCACCGGCCCGAGCAGGAGCAACCCGAGGAACAGGTGCGTCGACAGCAGGTCGTGCAGGTCGATCGCCGTCACGGCCTCGGCTCCGAGCAGGCCGATGAGGACGATCCCGACGGTCGCCGTCAGCCGCTCGTTGCCTGCCGTCCCGCCGCGAAGAATCCGGCGCACGAGGTCAACCCGCGGTGATGTAGTCCGTCAGGTACTGGATCTCGAAGCTCTGCTGCCTCGACTTGAACTTCACGACGTCGCCGATCGACACCACGCCGATCACGTCGCCGTCCTGGACGACCGGTAGGTGGCGGATGCGCCGGTCGGTCATGATCGCCATGCACTCGTCGATGTCGGTCTCCGGGGTGACGACGACGAGCGGCGCGGTCATGATCTCCCCAACCGGGGTCTCATGGTCGGTGCGGCCCTCGAGGGTGACGCGGCGGAGATAGTCGCGCTCGGTGACGATCCCGACGATGTCGCCGCCGTCCGTCACGAGCAACGAGCCGACATTCGCCTCGACCATCTCCTGGACGGCTTCGAAGACGGACGACGCCGCCTCGATGCTGAGGACGTTGGAGCCCTTGTCGCCGAGGATGTCCGACACCTTGCTCATGACGCCTCCTTCGGTCGGTGAGCGCCTGCCGCTCTCGTGCCGGACGATACCCACGCTCGATTAGGTTTTGCTGGGAATGACCTACGTCGCCGCCGACAGCCGCTACGACCGGATGCCGTACCGCCGCACCGGCCGGAGCGGCCTCCAGCTCCCCGCCGTCTCGGTCGGGCTCTGGCACAACTTCGGGCACGACCATCCGCTCGAGACCCAGCGCGCGATCGTGCGCCGCGCCTTCGACCTCGGCGTCACGCACTTCGACCTCGCGAACAACTACGGCCCGCCCTACGGCTCCGCAGAGGAGAACTTCGGACGCCTGCTCGCGACCGACCTCCGCGCCTACCGCGACGAGCTCGTGATCTCGACCAAGGCCGGCTACGACATGTGGCCCGGGCCGTACGGCGAATGGGGCTCGCGCAAGTACCTCCTCGCGAGCCTCGACCAGAGCCTGCGCCGCATGGGCCTCGACTACGTCGACATCTTCTACTCGCACCGCCTGGACCCGGACACGCCGCTCGAGGAGACGATGGGCGCGCTCGACTCGGCCGTGCGTCAGGGCAAGGCGCTCTACGTCGGCATCTCCTCGTACTCGGCCGCGAAGACGCGCGAGGCGGCGGCGATCCTGCGCGACCTCGGCACGCCGCTGCTCATCCACCAGCCGTCGTACTCGATGCTGAACCGCTGGATCGAGCCCGACCTGCTGGACGTGCTCGGCGACTACGGCATCGGCTGCATCGCGTTCTCGCCGCTCGCGCAGGGGATGCTCACCGACCGCTACCTCAAGGGGATCCCCGGGGGCTCGCGCGTCAGCGAGAATTCGTCCTTCTCGCGCGAGCTGCTCACGGACGAGGCGATGGCGAAGGTGCGCGCCCTGAACGAGATCGCGGCCCGGCGCGGCCAGTCGCTCGCCCAGATGGCGATCGCCTGGGTGCTGCGCGACCCACGCGTGACGTCGGCGCTCGTCGGCGCCTCCAGCGTCGAGCAGCTCGAGTCGAACGTCGCCGCGGTCGAGCGGCTCGAGTTCACTGCCGACGAGCTGGCCGAGATCGACCGCCACGCGACCGAGAGCGGCATCAACATCTGGTCGCGCTCGAGCGCCGTCTAGCGTTCCCGCTACCTTCGGGCGATGCTTCGGCGACTCCTCGTCTTCGCGATCGTGACCGCGGGCATCCTTGCCGCCGCGTTCTTCGGGCTCACGCGCCGGTTCACCGTTCCCGCGAACGCGATGGACCCGACGATGAAGTCGGGCGACCACGTCGCCGTGTTCCGCTGGTTCTCCACGCCGGGCCGAAAGGACATCGTCGTCTTCTTCGCCAACCCGCAGGCCGGCTGCGGAACCTCGCGGGCGAACGTCGAGCGGGTGATCGGGCTCCCCGGCGAGACCGTGGAGGAGCGGAACGGATTCGTCTCGGTCGACGGCCGGCCGCTGGCCGAGAGCTACGTGAAGCTGCGCGACCACGGCACGAACCGCTGGCGCGTCCCCACCGGCACGTATCTGGTGATGGGCGACGACCGGCGCTCGCGGTGCAACTACCGCGGCACCGTGCCCAAGAAGGACATCGTGGGGAAGGTGCTCTACACCTACTGGCCGGGCGACCGGATCTCGGTCAGCTAGCGGACGCCTCGACGATCCTGTCGAAGGCGAGGCCCGCCGCCTCGCCCAGGCGCGAAACGGTCTCGGCCGAGTCCGCCTCGAAGAAGAGGAAGCACATCTCGTCGCCCGGCACGACGGCCGAGCGGACGAGGCGCACCGGCGCACCGTCCCGCGCCAGCTTCGCCGCCGCCCGCTCGGCCTTTCGGATCACTGCCTTGCGTCCCCTCGCATCGCCGGAGGGCAGATAGAGCTCGGCGAGGAACACTACGACGTGACCGAGATCACCCAGTCGTCGGTCGTCTGGCTCAGCGCACGACCGGTGATCGTGCCGCTGGCGCCGGCATAGCGGCCGGTCCCGCCGAAGATGGGATCCGCCATGGACAGCCCCTTCCCGGAGAAGAGACCGCCGGAGTAGAGCGTGCCGCCTGGGAGCTGGAACGTGACGACGTCGCAGCTGAAGAGCAACTGCGCGACGTTCACGAGGGTGCACACGCCCTGCACATGGCCGACGGTCGCCTTCGAGGCGGCGTCCGCCAACGGGTCGAAGAACGCGACGTAGTCCCCCCGACTCGTTCCTTTCGTGGCAAACGGGTGGACGTACGACGCGCCGGTTGCCTGCTCGCGAAGATGGAGCTGCGTCGTTCGCGGTGTCCGCGCGCCCGAGCCCGCCGCGTACGCGACGGCCGCGCCGCCGAGCGCGAGGGCGATCGCACACAAGAGAGCCGTCCTTCTCATCACTCCTCCTTGTGGAAGCTGACGAGATCGACCGTAGGGCCGAGCGGCCGCGACGGCTATTGCGGAGATCCACAGTCTTTGCCGGGCGCTACCCCGAGGCCTGCCGACGCCACACCGACGCGAGCTCCGTGCGGGACCGTACGCCGAGCTTCGCGTAGATCTTGGAAAGGTGAGCCTCGACGGTGCGGACGGTGACGACGAGCCGCACCGCGACTTCCTTGTTCGACATGCCCTCGGCCACGAGCTCGGCCACCCGGCGCTCCGAAGGCGTCAGCGTCGTGCCGGCCGGGCTGCGGCCGCCGAGTCGCCCGAGCTCCTCCTCGGCCTGTGCGGCCCAGGTGGGCGCGCCGAGCTGCTCGAAGCTCGCACGCGCAGCGGCCAGCGCGTCGCGCGCCTCGCTGCGGCGTCGAGCCTGCCGGAGTATCCGTCCGAGCAGGAGCAGCTCGCGCGCGCGGCGGAACGGCGCCGGCGCAGGGTCGACGCCGCGCAGAAGGTCTGCGGCGCGCTCCGGCTCGCCGCTCGGCGCGGCAAGGCAGGCTTCGACCACGGGACGCTCGCGGGCGTCCGAAGGAAGCCGCGCAGCGATCGCACGCCCCGGCTGGAGCTCGCCGACGGCGGTGAACGCCTCCACGGCGTCCACGGCCGCGCGCGCACCGACGAACCACGTCAAGCGGTGCCAGACACGCTCGTCCAGCCGGCGATAGACCGCGGCTGCCTCCTCGAAGCGGCCGAGGGAGAGCTCGACGAGGCCGAGCGTGAAGCGTGCGTAGTCGGCGTGCATGCCCGCCCGGATGCCCTCGGCGAGAGCCAGCCCCCGCAGCGCTTTCTGCCGCGCTGCCTCCGGCTGTCCGCACACCGCCTCGACAGTCGCGCTGTTCGACAGCCCGATGCTGACCATGAAGGGCGCGCCGATCTGCTCGCCGATCGTCAAGGCCTCGTCGGCATACGCCGCCGCCTTCTCCCATCGACCCGCCGCGAGCTCCGTGAGAGCGAGGTTCGAGACGAGCCCGTGGTACTGGTAGATCGTGGCTTGGCCGCTTCGCTCGAGCGCCCGCTCGAGGAGCGCGCGAACCTCGTCGATGCGCCCCTCGCGCTGGTTGCCGGTCATGTCGCCGCGCTCTGCCTCGAGGGGGTCGAGCGGCCTGGCCCGTTCGAGCAGATCCCAGGCGGGCCGGTCGAGCGCGAAGCGAAAGACCGCGGCCGACGTCAACGCCCGTGGCAGGAGCGCCGCATTCCCCGCCTCCTCGACGGTCGCCAGCCACTCGTCCGCGGTCCGCGATGCGCGTGCGACGTCCCCCGTGGACGCGACCGTGCCGCACAGGAGCCCGGTCAGCTCGCCTGCCGCTCGCAGGTCGGTGATCTCGGCGATTGCACGCTCGAGCTGGTCGACGATCAGCGTGACGTCCTGGCGGCCGAGTATGTAGGCGAGATGACCGAGCCCGCGAGAGCGAAGCGGACCGGGTGGAAGGTGATCCAGGTTCGCTTCGAGCAGCGAGGCACCGTGGTCGGGGTTCCCTGCAAGCATGTGGGCGATCCCCGCTTCGCAGAGCCGCTCCGCGATCTCCTCTCCCCGGTCCGGCGGCGTCAGGCCCGCTGCGAGCTCCCAGAGCTGGGCGGCTCCGATACGGCTCCGCGTTCTCGGGGACCTCGCCGCCTTCGCGACTGCCGAGGCGATCTGTTCGTCGGGGGCGACGGTCGCCATGGCCAGGTGCCGCGCGGCCTGCTCGGGATCGTCGGTCTCGGCGGCGATCTCCCGGTGGAGCGCACGCCGCTCTTCCTCGCCCAGCAGCTCGACCGACGCCTCGGCGAGGAGCGGGTGCGAGAAGCGCATGTGACCTCCCTCGGGGACGAGCACTTCCGCTTCGACGGCCGGGCCCAGCTCGCGGCCGGCGGGAGCGGTTCCCGTGAGGGCCAGCAGCGCCAGCGCGCGGCGGGTCTTCGCCGGCAGCGCTCCGATTCGATCGGTCACGACGCCTCGAAGCGATTGCGGCAGCTCGTGCGAGTCTCCGCGCGCCAGCTCGAGGGCATAGAACGGATTGCCGCCGGACAGCTCGTGCACGCGAAGCAGCGCCGGACGCGGCAAGGCGACGCCCAGACGCTCGACCAGGAGATGATGAACCGCGCCGACGCTCAGCGGTCCGACGTCGACTTCCTCGCAGGGAAGACCGAGGAGAGGCTCCGTCCCGCGGCGGATCGAGAGGAGACAGGTCACATCGTCGAGCCGGCGCAGAGCGAACTCCAGGGCCCCAGCCGAGGCTGCGTCCACCCACTGGACGTCGTCGACCGCGACGACTACGGGCGCGGCCGGCAGCCTGAGAGCGCCGGCCAGCGCTACGCCGACCGTGTAGACGTCGGCCTGCCCGGCTCCGTCGACCCGGAGCAGCGCTGCTTCGAGAGCCCGTCGCTGTGGGGACGGCAGCAGTGGCAGCGTCTCGTCGGCGATGGGGCGAACGAGATCGCCGAGGACGGCGTAGGAGAAGGTTTGCTCCGCCTCGGCGGGCATGGCCGAGAGGACGACGGCGCCGCGGCGCCGTGCCAGCTCCACGGCGTGGCGCCAGAGGGTGGTCTTGCCGATTCCGGCTTCTCCCGAGAGCAGGAGCCGGCCGCCGGATTGGAGAACCCCCTCGATCCGCCGAAGCTCTTCCGCGCGACCGACGATCGCTTCTTCGGCCGCCAGCAGCCCGCTGGTCACAGCGGGCACGATCTCACACTCCGTCGGGAACGTCGAACAGGCAGCACTCGTCGAGGCTCGGGCACTCGCATCGCGAAGCCGCGTCGAGCCAGCGGCGGACCATCGTCGCGCGCTCGATCATCGCGTCGACCTGCGGCAGCTTCTGCTCCGCAACGGCGCGAAGTGCCTCGACGGCCTTGCGGTCGCCGGGTTCGACCTCGAGGAGCAGCTTGATCTCGTGGAGCGACAGGCCGGCATGCTGGGCGGTGTCGATCACCGCGAGCGTCCGAACGCTCTCCTCCGGATAGCGGCGACGGCCGCTCACCCGCTCGGGCGTCGGCAGCAGCCCGATCTCCTCGTAATAGCGGATCGCAGACGGCGCCCTCGCCGTCCGGCGCGCCAGCTCCCCGATGCTGAGATTCGCCCTTGACATCAAGTTGACTTGAGCTCGCACTATGCCAGGAGGACGGCTATTCGACCGAAGGAGGAAACATGGAAACCGTCGCCTGCTCGCTCGATCGCGAAGGCCTCGCCGACCGCTCGGAGCGCTGGCACGCCCTCGCGGACCGCGCGTTCGTGCGCCGCGTCGAGACCGACCGCGGGTTGCAGATCGTCTTCCGCTCGGACCCCGGCGTGACAGACGAGCTACGGGAGCTGGCCCGGCTCGAACGGGCGTGCTGCCGCTTCGCCGCGTGGGAAGTGACGACCACGGACGAGCACGCTGCGCTCGATGTCACCGGCGGCGGCGAGGAGGCGATCGCCGCAGTCAAGCAGATGTTCCGCTCGCTACAGGGTTAGCGAGCGCGAGGCGTATCGACGACGACGCTAAGGAGGTCGGACGCGAGCCTGATCTCGACCTCGGGCTTCGCAGCCATGAGCAGGGCGCGATACACGTCGTGGCCGGCCTCCATGAGCTTCTTGAAGCGCCACTGAAGAACGGCGGCGGCTTGATCGACGTCGAGGAGCTCGAACTGTGCGGCAGTCATCTGTCTCTCCCTCGTATTCGACAACGGCAGATGCCGATTCGCCCGGACAATCGGCATTTCCGCGGCGCGGCTTGAGCCTTACACTCGCCCGATGGCGAGCCGGGTCGCGTTCGTGCTGGGAGGCGGCGGCCACGCGGGCGCAGCCGAGGTCGGGATGCTGCACGCGCTGCTCGACCGGGAGGTGCGGCCCGACCTGGTCGTCGGCGCTTCGGTCGGCGCACTCCACGGCGCGATGGTCGCCGCGGAGCCGACGACGGCGTCGGTGCAGAAGCTCGAGGGCGCGTGGAAGGAGCTCGCGGGGCTCGGCGTGCTCGGCCGCTCGTGGTTCACGGACGCGGTTCGCCTCGCGCGGTCACGGACGCACGTGCGCTCGAACGCGCCGATGCGCCGGCTCGCCGAGCGGCTGCTGCCCGTGCGGACGTTCGAGGAGCTCGCCGTCCCGTTCCAGTGCGTGGCGGCCTCGATCGAGCGCTTCTCGGAGCACTGGTTCAGCGAGGGGCCGCTCGTCGACGCGATTCTGGCGTCGGCCGCGGTGCCGGGCATCCTGCCGCCGGTCGAGATCGGCGGCGAGCACTTCATCGACGGCGGGATCGTCAACAGCATCCCGATCGACCGCGCCGTTGCACTCGGAGCCGACCAGATCTACGTCCTCCACGCCGGGCGGATCGAGCAGCCGCTCGACAAGCCGAAGAGCCTGCGGGACGTCGGTTTCGTCGCCTTCGAGATCGCGCGGCGACACCGGTTCGTCCGGGAGCTCGCGGCCGTGCCCGAGGGTGTGACCGTGCACGTGCTGCCGACCGGCGATCCGAACCCGGGACGGTACAACGACCTTTCCCAGCTCCGGTTCCGCGACTTCAGCCGCGTCGACCGCCGGATTGCGTTCGCCTACGCGGCGACGGCCGGGTACCTGGACGCGCGCGGATGAAGACCGTGCCGCCGCTCCTCGCCCGGCGGGTTCTCCTCGCGCCGTTCGTCCTGCTCCTCTGCCTCGTGCTGGTCGCGCTCTCGCCGCTCCTGCTGGCCGTGGCGCTGGTCGTCGACGTGCTCTGGCGCGGTGGGCTCGGATTGACCCGGCTGGCCGCATTCGCCGCGCTGTACCTGCTCGGCGAGGCGGCGATGATCTTCGCGCTCTTCGTGCTCTGGATCGCGTCGGGCTTCGGCCTCGCGCGGCTCGCGTCCGCGCACTACGCGCTCCTCCGCGGCTGGCTGCGCGCGATCTCCGCGGCGGCGACCTCGCTGCTCGGCCTCGAGATCGAGATCGTCGATCCGCCGCAGCCGCGGCCGGGACCGCTGCTCGTCTTCGGCCGCCATGCGGGCGCAGGCAACTCCCTGATGATGATCCGGACGCTGATGGTGCGCTTCCGGCGCCGCCCGCGCGTCGTCATGCTCGCCTTCATCCAGTGGGACCCGCTGATCGACGTCGTCGCCCACCGGCTGCCGAGCCTCTTCATCGAGCACGACCCGGCGAAAAGCGACCACTTCGTCGAGAAGATCGCCGAGCTCGCCCGCGGCATGGGTGACGACGACGCCTTCGTCCTCTATCCAGAGGGGCACGACTTCACCGAGCGGCTGCGGGTGCGCATCATCGCGAGCCTGAAGCGGCGGGGCCTGCGCGCCGCCGCCGCGAAGGCGGAATCGTGGGAGTACGTCCTGCCGCCGCGCCACAAGGGCCCGCTGGCCGCGATCCTGGCCGCGCCGGATGCGGACGTCGTCCTCGTGGCGCACACGGCGCTCGAGGAAGTCGGCTCGCTGCGGCAGCTCCACAACCGCCTGCCGCTCCGCCGGCCGATCAAGGCCCGCTACTGGCGCGTGCCGGCCGCCGAGGTGCCGCACGAACGCGACGCGCTGATCGCCTGGCTCTACGGCTGGTGGGAGACGATCGACGCGTGGATCGCGGACCACGCGCCTGCCCCGCAGGGCTGATGGCGCTCTACGACCGGATCGGGCGGAACTACAGCGACATCCGGCGGGCGGATCCGCGGCTGGCAGCGCAGATCTGGGCGGCGCTCGGCGACGCGCGCAGCGTCGTCGACGTCGGCGCCGGCGCGGGCTCGTACGAGCCCACCGACCGCGTGGTGGTCGCCGTCGAGCCGTCCGCCGTGATGATCGCCCAGCGTCCGCCCGGCTCGGCGCCGGCAGTGCAGGCGACGGCGGAGGCGCTGCCGTTCGAGGACGGCTCGTTCGACGCGGCGATGGCGATCCTCACGCTCCACCACTGGAGCGACGTCGAGGCCGGGCTTGCCGAGATGGTGCGCGTCGCGCGGCAGCGCGTGGTGGTGGTCGGGTTCGACTCGGAGCTCTGGTCGTCGCAGTGGATCGTCAGCGACTACGTGCCCGAGGTCGCGGAGTGGCGGCAGCTGGCGGAACCGTCGCTCGCGCGCGTGCTCGCGGCGCTTCCGCCCGCGAGCGTCGAGACCGTCCTCGTCCCGCGCGACTGCACGGACCGCATGTTCGCGACGCTCTGGGCGCGACCCGAGGAGTACCTCGACGCCGGCGTGCGTGCGGCGACGTCCGTCTGGGACCAGCTGCCGGCGGAGGTGACCGAGCGCGCGCTCGACCGGTTGCGCCGCGACCTGGAGTCGGGCGAGTGGGACCGACGGCATGGGCATCTGCGCGAGCTGTCCGAGCTCGACGTCGGGCTGCGGCTCGTCCGGGCCGAGCTTCTAGAGTCGTCGCGATGAGACGACTCCTCGCCGCGACCGCGATCTCCGCCGTGGCGGCGGTCCCGACTCCGAAGGCCCTCTACAAGGCGCTGCTCGAGTCGCCGGTGGCCGGCGCCAAGCCGAGGGCGGTGCAGCCGGGGCCCAACTCGACGCGGCATCACGTCGTCGGCGAGGCCGAGATCGACTACGCCGGCGGCAGCAAGCGCATCGTCTACGTCGTCTTCCCGACGCACGCCGACGCCGTCGGCAACCACGCGGACGGCGTTCGCCAGCTCAAAGCCATCCACGGCATCTCCAAGATCGAGAAGCCTGTCCCCGGGTTGCCGAAACCGTCGGTCCTCGTCGACGCGTCGGAAGGCAGGCTCGGCGTCACCCAGGTCACGTTCGTCGCGGGCAACGTCGAGATCGCGGCCCAGTCGATCAAGGCCAACGCGAAGGACGGCGACGAGAAGGTCGCCAAGAGCGTCGCGCAGCTCGCCTTGCGGCATCTGCGCAGCGTCGAGAAAGGCGCCTAGTCGTCGACGACGAGCGCCGACCAGCGCTCCTCGATCCGGCGCTTCTTCCAGACGACCACGGACACGGCCCACGTCACGACGAAGAGACCGACGACGCCGTAGCCCATGTTGCTGAAGTCGAGGCCCTGGAGCCAGCCGAAGAAGCCGGTCGTCAGGTCGAGCTTCGTCGCCAGCACCTGCAGCAGCTCGATCGAGCCGATCGCGAGCGCGACCGCGACCGACAGGCTCGTGACCGTGATGTTGTAGTAGACCTTCCGGATCGGGTTCGAGAACGCCCAGCCGTACGCCTGGCTCATGAAGGCGCCGTCGGCCGTGTCCATCAGGGACATGCCCGCCGCGAAGATCACCGGCAGGGAGAGCACGGCGACGACCGGCACGTGATGAGTCGCAACGCCGGCTGCGATCGCCAGCAGGCCGACCTCGCTCGCAGTGTCGAAGCCGAGCCCGAACAGGAAGCCGAGCGGGTACATGTGCCACGACTTCGACACGAACCGGAACAGCTTCCCGACGAAGAACCGGTTCATGAAGCCCCGCTCGAGCAGCCGCTGCTCGAGGCGCTCGTGGTCGTAGCGGCCCCCTTTCATCTCGCGAAAGATCCGGACGATGTCGATCAGGACGAGCAGGTTGAGGATCCCGATGATCCAGAGGAACGTGCCGGAGACGCTCGCGCCGACGTAGCCGCCGTAGGTCTGCAGCGCGCCGACGCTCGCCTGGACGCTTCCCGCTGCGATCGCGAGCGCCGCGGTCAGCCCGAAGACGATCGTGGAGTGGCCGAGCGAGAAGAAGAAGCCGACGCCGAGCGGGCGCTTGCCTTGCTGGAGCATCTTCCGCGTCGTGTTGTCGATCGCGGCGATGTGGTCGGCGTCGAATGCGTGCCGCA
>Ga0070741_10006866_pt1 | contig 24067 bp, 15 predicted proteins | sample Coa_R1_4_FD_66440 | JGI IMG/M metagenome (GOLD analysis project Ga0070741, IMG submission 66440) | Surface soil microbial communities from Centralia Pennsylvania, which are recovering from an underground coalmine fire - Coalmine... | ecosystem: Environmental > Terrestrial > Soil > Unclassified ...
CACGAATCGAAGCCGGCCTGTCGTCGGGCGCGTGAGGAAAAGCAACGCAGGCTTGCCGTGCGCGAGGAATGCATTGATTGTGGCCGGAGGGTTCTTGCTTGGGCGGAATGGGAACCCGTCGAGATTGAGGTCGATGAATGGGGCAGGCGCTGCACTCAGTGCCGGAACACCTGCGTTGGCTGTGGCCGTAAGCTAGGCAAGGCCGGGAAATGGGAGTATACGCCCCTGGGTCGCAGGCTGCGTCCCAGCTGCCTTCCACCCTGCGTGGAGTGCGGAGCCAAGACGGAACTGGGAGGAACCTGGTTCTCAACCGGCAATGACCGATGGCATAAGAGATGTCCTGCCTGCCAGCAACGGAAAGAAGTGGGAAAGCGCGCATCAACTGGGGACATCGAGTGACGAGACCGAAAGAAGGTCACTGAGCAGGACCGGCATCTCCGCTTGGTTCCTGTAGCGGACAATCCCGGAAAATGGGCTTCAGGTACGCGGCAGACCAGCATAGTTGACATGCTAGCTTCTGATCGTTTCCTCTGAAGCACCAACTATCTCTCTTTTAATGGCCTAGATCGCAACTGCCCGTCACTTGGTAATGACGTGTACATCGCTTGACGCAAACATGAGCGGGAAGTTGAACACCCCGAGAAACCAAAACGTTAGACCGAGAAAGCCCCCGCGCGCACAAAGCATGCTTGGATGACGCCCAACAGTGACAGCAACAGCGGTCCAGACCACGGCCATCTCCTGCCCTGCACAGGTAGGCGTTCCCGAAGCACGCGCAAAGGCCGCCGGCCACCGTTGGGACCCATTGCTGGCCCCACCAAACCAGCCCTTCACTCCTTGCGGATCATGCGCGGCTTCCTCCAAGCCGCCAAGTGCCATCCTCGCAAAGCTCCCAGTCCTTTATTTGGCCGTCTTTTGGTCGCGAACCTGGATTCCATAGAGGGGTTTCCGCGAGCGATTGAAACGAAATTTCCTTCGTGCGGTCCCAGCCCGCAAGCGATTCCTGGCTGCCGATGATCTCCAGGCGGCCAGCGTCTTGATGCGTGTGAGCAAGGAGCCGATTGCTTCGAACCGATGGCGCGCCCTGGTTCAGATCGACCTGGGCCCCGAAAACCTCGGAAGCGGATGTCAAATCTCCGACGCGCCGCACTCGCCCAAAACCGTAGCGCGTGTCGCCCCCGAGAAAGAGAAGCGTGACATCGCGCAGCGTGGCTAGCTCATTCTTAAGAAAAACGTAACCGACAAAGGCGACCGGCGATCCATTATTCCGCCACTGGGGTAAAACGCATTCCGTTTCCCGGAGACTTCCGTCCTCGGCGCTATCGGAATCTGGATCAATCGCAGTGCCCGGACGGGCATCCAGTAGTTTCATGCGCATCTGACGGTCAGTTAAGTCGTGCTCGCAGTCCTGCTGGTCTTCGCGCCGCCAGATCAGCCCGCGACCCAGCTCATATTGCGGCAGCCAGGCTCGCCAAAGCTTCCGATCGCATTCCGCTGGAAACAGGTAGGTGAAGCCGGCGTTCTCACGAAGCACCGTTCCCTCGTTTTCGTAACTCGGAAAACCATTCTCCCGGCGTCGGGCCAGTTCTGCCGTCAGCGCGCCCCACAGAGCACGCGCGGGCACGTAGAGCCGGCAACGATTCAGGCTCCCTGCCGGCAGCGCACCCACGAACAGAGGAGACTCGAGCCTCCACGTCCAGCGATAGAGTGTCCAACTCACAACGGCTTCTTCTCCCCTCTGGCCTTGGCGTGATAGCGGCCATAGACGAGCGCCTGGCGGAGCAGATCCCGCGCGAAGAGCAACTTGTCGAGATCCCCGGCAAGCGCTTGAAGGGCAGTGAACACTTTGCCGTTCCCGAGCAGAGGCGAATCCGCGGGAATCTTCCGGAGGAAGCGTTCAAGCTCGGAGCTGACTTTGCGTCCAGCATCTTTCCCTTGTGCATTGAGAAAGAGGAAACAGGCATACAGACCTTGCTCCTCAAGCACGCCCAATGCGCTGGTCAGCGTCTTCTCATCCACCTTCTCGAGTTGAGCCAGAGCCTGTCCGAGTTTGGCGCATTCCATGTCCAAGTTCTGCATCAAGCGCCTCCTGTCTGGTTTTGGGGAGCTGAAGACTGGCTCGTGGAGAGCACCCGGAGCCGTCCCATCCCGCGCGTGCCCATTCCACCGATTCCGAGACATTCCAAATAAGGATGTGCCTCGGCCACCACTTCGAAAACGGCATTTATGTCTTTCACCGCGTCGACTGTGCCGCTGCCCACCTTGAAATGCACCGGGTTCTTGCAGATCACCTCCCAAAGAAGCACCGTGGAGCGCGGCAGAGCTTCGTAAGTGAACAGCGCCCCTTCCTCTGCTGCTCCGGTCTCCGGATTGATGGACACGGAAGTCCGCACTTCTAGATTGCTGTTGACGATGTGGGAGAAGAGCTTGTCGGAGACGGTCGCCAGGCGTTGCAGGACATATTTCGGAATTTGAAGTTCATCCAATTTCGACTGGGGGTCCTGACCATTGAGATACTTCTCCACTGGCAGCAGCAGCCAGCCCAGATTCAACGGCTGTCCTTCCGTTGAACGATAAACCGCTTTGTCGCTCAGCCCGTTGATCTCGGCGCCGGCCAGTCGCATCGCTCCTGGACAGGTGATCCAGACGGGCCCTTCTCGCGTCGCCACCGGGAAGAGCAGCACCTGGGCGTCGTTGAACGCTGCAAGTCCTGCGAATCCGCCGCCCGTGCTTCGAGCGAAACCAAACACCGTACAGATGGGACAGGCGCGGCTCCCGCAGTGGCCTCCTTTGCCTTGCTTGTCCGGCTGCCCTTGGCCAGCGCAATCGGGATACTTGTCCTTGGCCATGGCGGCGTAGGCCCTATAGACCCCGGCCAAGCTCGAACCAGGAATCTTCGGCACGCGCGTTACCGGGTCCCGGACGATCGACTGATCCACGCGGCCGAGCCGCCCGCCGCCTGTGCCGACGTGAATCGGATCGACAGCCATGCCCGTAATGCGGTGTGGCTTGAAACTCTCACCCATACTCAATCCTCCAGTCCTTCCTTGAGCCAGCCCAGATGCCATTCGATGGCCCATTCCAAGATGCCGTCGCGAGCGGCTTCCGCCAGATGATCCAAAGCTGCGCCGGAAACGCCGAGCCGGTTGCTCAGCACGGCACGCGCGAGCTCAATCCACTCCTTGTCTGCGCCATCCTCCCAGCCACCGTCTGCGTTGCGCCAGGCAACTTGTCGCTCTTCCAACTCGGCCCACGCGCCGCGCAATGCGCCCAGGCTCGGCGTGACGCGCTCCAGCAGAGCCCAGGTATCCCACATGCGGCGGAAATCGGAGAGGCGCCAACTTCTGGCCGTTTCGAATCGCCGGGCAGTTGCGTCCAGGAACACGGCTGCAAAACGGCTCGGATGAACAATTACACCGTCTCCGGGACGGAGAGCCGCGGCATGCCGGTACACGGTTCCGTTCGGATGCTGGAAGTCGCGCGCATGTCGGAGCTCGCGATCTTCCACATGGCAGTACGGATAGAAAACGTCTTCGCGGCCGTCGGGCAAGCCGGTGGGCACGAGAACCGTCTCACAGGCGCGATCCGGACGAATGAGCGTCAACGCCGTCACCCCGTCCTTCGTGGAGCGATCGTGCACGCGCCACACCTCGGACTTCGTCGCCGTCAGATCGGCTTCCAGGTTGCGGGCGCTCTCGATCACCGCCGGAAATGGCGTCATACGGGGGAATGCGACAATGCCTAGCCGCAGCGGCATCCGGTCCCAGACACGGCCGAACTCTTCCTGCCACTTTTCAATCGCAGTTTCGATGCACTCTGAGGCGCATTCGAGAGGAACGAGCACCCGGAACCGCTGCGGACTGCGGTCGAGAGGTATCACCGGCGCATAGATTCCGACTTTGTCGGGGTCGTGAACACGTCGAATAACCAGAGTACGTGTCTGACCATCATCTCCCTTAAGCTCGACAGATCGCCCTTCCAGACTCCCTTTCGCATCCTGAGCGTCCAGGCAACGCGCGAGATTGCAGATCGTGATGAACCTACCAGTTTCGGCTTGGTACAGCACCTCAAGCGGAGCGTCTCCAAGCCGGCCGGCGTAAGTTTCCCGGTCCTCCCAGCCGCCGTCGTTCGCATCCGGTTCCAGGAGTAACCGCCGGACCCTCCACCGATTGGGATGAGCAGCGGCTATTTCACGGAAGCGTAGGAGTAGTTCATCGAAGAACTTCTCGGCACTGCGCCAGAAGCGGTAAACCCGACCTGGCGACGGCAACTTACGGAAGAGCTGATGGACGATCCACCGTGCCCGTGCGTCATCACCAAGTTGCCCCCATTCCGGCGCGCCGGAGCGGTCCTCGACGATCTTGGAGTAGAAGCTCGTCCAATCGGCTTCGTACCGGTAGCCCTCTTGCAGACTACGGAGCAAAGGATCGTTCGTGTCGAAGGAAGAGAGCTTCGAGAGGACATACTCGATCAAGGACGCAAAGGGCCTGCCGGGATCGACCGGGTTTGCCCAGCCACCCAGGGTGGCGTTAATCCGCCGCCATTCGTCGATGCTTTGCGCGCGGAGAGAATCCACGCGGTCGCCGCCAATCCAGAGTTCGATGTCAAAGGCAAAACTCAACAACGCGACCCGGTCATTTCCATCGGCGACTTCGGAGACCCAGATTGTGTCCCCGTCGGCATTGAGCCAGGCAGCGAGCCGCCCTCTGCGCCGATCCGAGCACACGGCGCAGACGCGCTGCTTGCGGGCATTTTCGCTCGGATCATCCTTGCCGGGTTGATTAAAACGCACCTGGCAGACCGGACATACGTGGCCTCCTGCCGACCCGGGCTCCGGGACCGCCCAGATCCGGTGCAGTGGAATGGCAAGAGTTTCGCGCGCCTGGCGGAGCTGCTCCACGATGCCTATAAGGGATCGCGTCGATTCTGACAGCAGCGTGAGCGGCGGAGTCTCAAACCGTTTGTCCCTTGCAAAGCTTTCTACTTCGGCTTCTATCTCACCTCGGAGTGATTCGGCGGCAGCATCGTCGAGACTTCCCTTGGAATTTTGATTAGTCACGTCCAAGCGCAGGCCCGGGAAGGTGAAGGCCAGCGCCTCGTCATCCCGGTAGATCACCGAGCCCACCGCGAGGTCGACCTCGATCAAGCGCCGAACTTGCTCAAAGAAGCTGTCAATGTCACGCCGGGCGCCTGTCCAGTCGCCGATCTTCACAGCGCGCGCTTCGTAGTGGCGGCTTCCAAGACCGATCGTAAGCACCCGCCACCGCGTATTCGACTTGAGATCTCCCCATTGCTTGCATTGCGCCAGAAGTGCCCCAGCCGCGGCCGATTTAAACAGGGCTGCCGCTACATAGGATTGATCCCACAGGGTTACGTCGTTGTTTGGTAGCCGCGTCTCGGCGAGCGTAGATAGGAAGGCTTCCCGCAGCCATCCGTCAAGGCCGATAGCCGCCTCGCGCCAGTCGCACCACGAGTTCACGTCTTGGTTCGGCGATTTCCCAAGTATCTGGAGGTCATCAAGCAGTTGACCAATCCGGTTCAGCAAGCGTTCCCAAGCACCCGGCGCCAGCACAGGCGGAGGGTCGGCGAGCAGATTCCTCAACGGATGGCCGAACGGCGACGCCAGCCACATGTGTGTTACGTCCTGGCTAAGGTAGCCGGAGGTGGCGGCCGGCGGATTTTTCTCGATGCCCGAAGCCATCGCGTGGGCGGCCTGAAGCAGCCCGACCAAACTGCTCTCCGATTTCCCCGCGTCGTACTTCTCCAGAAACTCGGTTAAGCTGCCAGGCAGAGAAATCTCACTGTTGGACGACTCAAGCCAGGCGAGCCTGTCGCTCCAGGCGGGCACAAGGGCTTTGTGCCAGTCCTTCGACTCGTAGCTCACGCCGGCGCCCCCGTGATGCCGAAGGAAATCGGGGTTTGCCTTCCCAGCCATGTGAAGCCAGCCGATCGCTTCGCAGGCCAACAGGAGCGACCGGCTCTCCCGGAGTTTGTTGATCATCGTTTCCTGGTCCGGAACGCTCATCTCTGATCGACCTCTGATGAAAGCAGACTGGCGAGCTCGTCCTTCAACGTTTGGATGGGATTCTCTTGTTTCCACTCCCCACGATTGGCTCGAGCTCTTATCACTTCTGCGACTCCCCAGCCGGCGGTACGCTTGGCGGAAAAACCGTACACTGTCAGGAGTTGCTCGGCGGCATCGAGCAGGTTTTGGAGCGCACCGATGCGCTCGGCAGTTCCACGGGCATCATCACCTGGAAGGGGCGCATAAAGCAGGCGCAGCACGCCTTCGGTATTCGGCGGAACGACTTCGTACAGAATTGGCTGCGTGCCTGCGCGTGTTTTCCGGCTGTGCGGATTGATCACCTCGAAACCGACCTTGTTGAACCAGGTCGGATAGAAGGCCAGCGCGCCGCGCAGGAAATCCTCCTTTTTCCCCTTCTCATTACCGAAAAGATGAACGATCCAATCCGGGTCGCGCCAGTCGTCCATCTTGCCGCCGTGCCGCTGAAGATGCTCATGCAAGCCCGCCTGCATTCGGCAGGCCCAGCGAAGCAGTCCTTTCCAGCTTGCTGCGGACATGTAAGGAACGCCGAACACCCGGTCCTTCCGCACCGGGTTGTCCAGAACGTGGAATGGCCGGTCGTCTTTGGAGTACCAGGGTGTGCATAGCTTGAACTGGATCTCAAGAACGAGCCAACCCTTGTGGAGCGGCGCGCCAGTGCAACCGTCCACGAATCCTGACGCTAGCCCGTCCGGTAACACTGACGCCGTGGGACAAGCCTGAAGGGATGCCAGTTCCGCGTACAGATCAAAACTCATCGAGCACGCCCTCCGGTGTTGGAGAGCAGGCGGTCAAGAATTGTTGGACCTGTGAGGAACTCCTCGTTCTTCAAATCCTGCCACACGCCATTCAACCGCTCGCGCATCTGATCCAGAGTCAGCAGGCCGGGTTTCACGAAACCGAAGGTCCGTCGTGCCTCTTCTGGTTCTTTAAAGCTAAACACTTTCTTACTTTCCTGTTGTAGGCCTGCGAGCCATCGGTCCGCAGGTGTATCTTGGAAAAGTTGTTGACCGCGGTTTTTTTTCATGCTTCGCCCGAGAAGCCTATTGAAAGAACTTTGGTTATTTCCATCTCTTGCCAGATAGCGTCCCTTCACACACCAGAAATGCTCGAGCGAGGCCCAGGCAAAGTCGCCATGGTTTACTCGGCACCAGCGAGACAGATCGACGTAACTCTTAAGCTCATCTTTCGCTTTTGAGGTGACTCTTGGGGGCTGATGAATTTGGATTAGGCCGTAATCTCGATGATGCGACGCGTTCTGACGATTGGGCTCATTGGTCGGCTTGTAAACCGTCTTCCCGCCGATCGCGCCGTAATCCGCAATCAGACGCAGCGTGAGGTCAAGCAATGTCCACTCCTCATCACGCATCGGATGCAGCGGGGTGAAACGAAATCGGAACGTCCCGTCCTTCTTGATCTGATCTCGCTTGACCTTACCGGCTTCATCCAAAACGTCGAACCGGAACTTTCGCGCCCGGCCCGTGCATCCGAGTAGCTCACATACCACACAGTGCTTGTCATTCTTGTCGGGACAGCGACCGTCGGACTCCGCAGGGTCACACGCACTGCCACCCAGCCCCCGCACCAGGACTTCGAACCACCAGCGGAGCGAGCCAAGCAAACCTGTCGTGACCGTGCGCCCACCGTTTCTGTCTGCATCCCCTGTCCAGATCGGACTTTGGGCTTTCAGCACCCACTCGCGCGAGGTTGAACTCAGTGCAGTCATGGCTTCGCCTCCGAAGGCAATTGAGTCGCCGACGCTGTCACCGACACGCCGCAAGCGGTCTCTTGTTGGCGCGTAAGTTCCAGATTAGTTCGGGAGAAACCCGTGTATTGACGGCGTATCCGTAATCTTAAGATGTTACTTGTCTCTAGTTAAGTTCCCAATTGGTAAATCCCTATATTCATTTGATCGAGCTATATGTAGGAAGAGCTTTAGAGCAAGACGAACTGGTTCAGGTTTTCCGGGATAGTGCAGAGGGAATCTCGGCCGCTATATTGCTGGTCTGAACTCAAGGTTTATTTCTGGCGTAGCAGGGCAAAGCGCCAGCCTTTTCTGCGAGAGAATTGCCGTGGTTAAGCAAGCTTATCTAAGGAGTTTTTGAATTGGCGGCGCCGCCGGCAGTTTCAAAACCAGTCTTGGAATTCGGGTCGTTATTTGCAGCGCTCACAAATTGTCGTCCCTATCCCTGGCAGCAGAAGCTCTTCGATGCTTTTCTGAAAGGCGAGATTCGTGAGGATATCAGTCTCCCCACGGGCTCCGGCAAGACTTCCATTCTGGCCGTGTGGCTCATTGCTCTTGCGGCCGGAGCCCCTGTCCCGCGGCGCCTTGTTTGGGTGGTGGACCGGCGGGTTGTGGTGGATCAGGCGACCGAAGAAGCTGTTCAGCTTGCAAGTCGGATCAATGATGAAAGCATCGTCCCAGCGCTGCGGTCTTTGAGGGACGCCCTTGCGGCGCTCTCGGTTGCAGGTCCCGATCAACTGCTCGCCATCAGTACCCTGCGCGGCGAGAAGGAGGATAACCGCGAATGGAGCAAAGACCCGGCGCGCCCGGCCATTATCGTCGGCACCGTGGATATGATCGGCAGCCGGCTCCTGTTTTCCGGCTATGGGGACGGGCGTAGCCGTCGCGCCATGCACGCCGGCCTGCTCGGGCACGATGTCTTGCTGGTCAATGACGAGGCGCATTTGACTCCCGCGTTTGCCTCACTGGTTGGCAAGCTCGCAGGCTTCCAGTCAAACGGCTCTCGCGGGAAGCGCTTCCAAGTGCTGCGACTGTCGGCTACTCATCAGAGTGGCCGTTCATGCTGGCCGGAGTCGCTAGCCGACGACCAGAGGAATCCCGAGTTCCGCAAGATCTTTGAAGCGACCAAGCGCCTGGAAATCCTTTCTGCAGGAAAGCAGTACTCAAAATTGCTAGAGCTGGCAACCGCACCCGGGCCGGCTCGGACCCTCATTTTTCTCCGCAAACCAAGCGACGTTCTGGAGTTCTCCAGAAGGCTGGCAAGCAAACTAGGGAGGAAATCGGAGCGGGTCATTTGCCTTACCGGGACAATGCGCGGTTTCGAGCGGGATCAGCTTGTCCGCAGCCCCGTGTTTCAGGATTTTGCGGCGCGACAAAAGCCCAGCGAGTCGTGCTGGTTAATTGCGACATCCGCGGCCGAGGTTGGGGTCAACATAAGCTCCGACCGGCTCATTACCGATCTGGACACGGCCGACCACCTGATTCAGCGCTTCGGCCGGCTTAATCGCTTTGGGGAAACTGAAGGATACGCTTACCTGCTGGTGACCGACACAGAGCTGAGGGACTCCGAGCATAAGAGCGATAAGCAAAAGGAGCCTCGGAAGTGCAACGCGCTTGCTTACTTCCGCGAACTACTGGCAAACGGGAATGACATCTCCACCGCCCGGCTGTTTAACTCCCCGCCGCCGGCCAGTGCCTGCTCTGAGTCTCCTCTTGAGGCGCAGCTTCACAAATGGCTGGTGGACGTCTGGAGTCAAACCTCATTGGGCGCGCATCCGGCTCGCCCGCCGGTCGAGCCTTGGCTCCACGGCAAGCAGGAAAAATATCCAGAGACATATGTCGCGTGGCGTGAGGACGTGCGCGAGCTCACCGAAGCCATTACCGAGGGGCTAATCGACGACGATGACCTGAAGATACTCCTGCGGAAATATGACGTTTTGGCGCACGAGCGGCTGCGCGAGCCGACTAATCAGCTGCAACAGAAATTTGCGGAACTGACTCAAAAGACTAACCCGAGTGCCCGGCTGGTGTGCGTGAGGCCTGACGGCTGCGTTGCCGTGCTCAAGCTCGGTGAGATCGCGAATGGAAAAGCAGAAGACCTAGCCTACAGTCAGCTAATTCTTCCGCCCGGTTGCGGCTGGCTGGACCAAGGCATGTTTTCGCCCGCCCCTCCGGAGGGCAATCCGGATGCTCCTCTCACGATTCCCTATGATCTTGCTGGGTGTGAACTGGATCAGGGCTCTGGTGAACCCCGGTATTCTGACAAGCGGGCCTGCTATCGCGCAGTTCCGGCAGAGGACGGCTGGCAGTTGCAACGCCTTGGAGCGGTTCCTCCGGAGAAGCGGGAGCCGCCGATCTCTCTTCCCAATCTGGCCTCTCCCGCGCTGAGCGGCTTTGCAGCGCAACGCGGATGGCGGCTCGCCTTCCGTGTGGACTTAACCCGAGAGGAAGAGGATACGGGCGCTAACACCACAGTCTTGCTTTATTTCAAGCAGCTCAAAGATAAGCGCCAGTCAGACAAAGTCGAAGGCCCGGAACACTTGAAGGCAGTAGCTGAGAAGGCTGCCAAATTGGCTGAAAAGCTCGGGCTGGATGAAAAAATCACACGCGCTCTGGTGCTGGCCGGTCACCTCCACGACCTCGGGAAACAGGAACCGATTTGGCAAAGGGCGGTCGGCAATCGAGACGGCGCACCGTGGATTGCAAAATCGGCAATGCCGATGCGGCCCCGGTTGCTCGGCGGTTTTCGCCACGAGCTGGCGTCGCTGCGATACGCGGAAAAGCAGCTTGCTGGCGAGCCCGCCGAAGTCCGTGACCTCGCGCTGCACCTGATTGCCGCCCATCACGGCCACGCGCGTCCATGCTTCGAAACGAAGACATACGACCGCCAGCACCGCCGCGAGAGTGAACGGCTGGCCCTCGAAGCCGCGCAGCGCTTTGGCCGACTGCAGCAAACGTACGGCGCCTGGGGGCTGGCGTACCTGGAGGCCGTATTCAAGGCCGCGGACGCCCTGGCTTCGCCCGACGCGGAGGAATATGCCTGAACTTCGCATCCCTCTCGATCCCTGCAACCCCGGACAGTTTTACGCCTGCTGCGGAATCGTCGAGCTGTTTGAGATGCTGAGTGCGCGGACACGTTCGCACTTCGAGCTTGATCGCCGGCTTCCGCACAAGGCATGTTTTGTGATCGAAACGGAAACCACCGTTGATGTTGCTGCAAGTACTGCACTGCTTGCAGGTGCAAGATGTGAAGTTCTTCCTCGGCAGATCCCGACGAAGGCCGGTCGTGAGGCGTCAGAGGCTAAGGATTCTACGGCTCCTTTACAGATACATTTATCGGCAGCTACGACGACACTCGACTGGTGGCTGGACGAATTCTGGAGTGAGAACAGTGCTCTGAAACTGTGGGCGGGCAACCAGAGCTCCCTACAGATTTGGACGAAACTCTGCGGATTACTTCCCGCCAGGACCGACGCTGCCACGATTTTTGAATGGGCAGAAATGGCCAAGGGAAGATTCGGCGTGGATCCACGGTCTGCTTGGGAGGCATTGGACCTCGGCTACTCGCCCAACGAGCAGAACCATGCTGTACGCACCTATCCAGCCGTCGAAATCCTGGCGGCCATTGGGCTACAGACTTTTCGCCCGAAAGGAAGCCGCAGTACAGGTCTTGGCTACTGCGTCTGGCGGGTGCCATTGCCGGCTCCTGTGGCGCGATCTGCGTGCATGCAGCCCTGGGACGGTCTTCCCAGCACACCTTATGCGTTCCGCCTGGAAGGCCGTGGCAGCTACAAGTACTTCAGCTTTGCAGAACGAGCCACTTCGGCTCAGGAGTGAAACTATGTCGTCACAATTCGATCCCTGGCTTTCTCCAGATGGGCCGGCGGCGTTGAGCATTGTTGAGCCGCTCGAACCGGCGCTGGGACAGGACGCCGTCTTTTTCCCGCCCACCTTTGCCGCTCCCGAGGGCAGCGATGAGAAGCCCGATTACGTAATTGACGAAACTCCGGCGGGGCGGATTTGCCTTGTGGATACCGTAGGGTCGCAGGCCAACCGGCTGGAGCCCATGTTCAAGCGAACTGACCTGGCTGGACTTGTCCCCCGTGTAACCGTCAAGATCAACGACTCACGATCGGTGGACCTGCTGGACGCCGGGCACCGCGCTGCCGACGCGGTTGTGCGCTTCTCGGATTTAGGCAAGACACTGGAGCAAGCCTTTCTCGCGTATCGCGACAACGGAAATGCCGAGAAGCTTGCCAGGATAGCCCCAACTTCCCTGATCTTTGGCGCCTGGGATTCACGTTCCGGGGGAGCGAAAATCCCGCGTGTCGTCGAATCCGTAGTTCGGGCTTACGAAGTTCAGCGTCTCCGCCGAGGTGCGCAATATTTTGCTGCACTGGAGAAGGAGGAATTGGAGCAGCTCGGCCTCAAAGAGGATTTGGAGAAAAAGGACGGAGGAAAAAGAATCGGCTCCAAGGAAGGACTTTACGACAATCCTGCTGGTAAGGTTCCAGGAGGCATTTTGGCCAATCGCATTCAGCGTGAAGCTCTGCTCAATCTCATATCGCTCAGGGCGCTCGGCGCTGGCACCGAAGAGGCTTCCCAGAAGTTACGCCGTTACATCCTCGGCCTGGCGCTGGTGGCGTTTTTTGCGCCCGCCGAATTGTACTTGCGGCAAGGTTGCCTGCTGGTCGCATCGGCGTCCAAGCCGGCAATCAGGCACGTTGTTTGGCGTGACGGTAGAAGAGAACCATTGCACGTGGATTTTGATGCGGCGCTGACCTTCGCAAGGGAAAGCGCGCAGGCGTTCGGCGTCGGCCCGGATATTCAGGCTACCTTCGATCCGAAGCTGGTGAAGGCCAAGGTGGAGTCGAGATAGAAGAAGAAGGCCAAGGCGGCCACGCCCGAGGAGTGACTGTGAGCCAGTACTTGTGCATTACTGCGACTTTCCTTGCGGGCCGCTACCACGGTAAAGAATGGCCGCCGTCACCGGCACGCCTGTTTCAGGCGCTGCTGGCCGGGGCCAAGACCGGCGCTTACCGGCAGCAGTGGTCCATGGTCGAACCAGTCCTTCGAAGCCTGGAGCAGTTATCTCCGCCGGAGATTGTCGCCCGTGACGCCGATGTGCGGAGCGGCTACCGGATTTCCGTGCCCAACAACGACGCGGACCGTGCGGCCAAGAAGTGGGCTGATGGCAAAGAATATGACGCAGCACACTTGCGGACCTTGAAGGAGGTTCGGCCGCGGGAAATCGCCGCCCCAGAGGGTAAGCCGCACCTGTACTACTTCTGGAAGCTGCCGAACGGAGCTGCGGATATCGAGGCCGGGCGACGGCTCGCATCTTTCCTTCATACCCTGGGATGGGGCGTTGATATGGCCTATGCCGACGCGTTTTTGGCGGACGAAGATGATCTGCGGAAGCTAGCGGCGCAGAAAGGCTACTCGCAGTACGCTCCGTCTCTAAGGGGCAAGCTGCAACCGATTCCTGTGCCTGGCTACCTGGAGGATTTGTCCGCAGCCTATCAGCGCTATTGCAAGCACCACTCGGGCCGAGGCGTAGACGCTTTTACGCGTGCCATGAACTACGGAGTGCATCCCTATCGCAGGGTTTTGATCGCGGTGCCGCCGGTCTCTACATTCTTGCTACGACAGCTTGAGAATGAATCCGCTTGGTTCTCGGTTCCATGGGCATTCTCCATGCGAGTAGCCGCCTGGATGCGCCATGCGGTTGCTGAGGCACTGCGAGACGAGCCTGATGTTTTGCGTCAGGCAGGAGTGTCGGTTGACGAATATGTCCTCGGCCACGGAAACGACGGTCACCAGCGGCACATGTCGTTTGTGCCGGTGCCCTCCATTGGCGGTTCGCATGCGGACGGAGGGGTCCGCCGCGTCATGGTAGCCGAACCCGCCGATGCCGACGGCAGCATCAGCGAGTTGCTTCAGTGGAAGCTTGCTCCGTCAGTGCTGCACCGGCTCCTGGAGAGCAATGGCGGGCCAAGGAGAACTGCGCCCGTCTGTTCACTGGCCGAAGGCTCCCCGAACGATGCAGTGTTTTGCCGGTACCTGCCAAAAGATCCGCAGCGTGTCTGGCACTCCGTAACGCCGGTGGTGCTTCACGGTCACAATTCATTGCGCGGGAAGCTTTCGCTCCACAAGACCGAAGAGTTGCTTTACCAGGCGTTGGACAAGTCAGGATATGGACGGCACCTGATCGAGGAACTGCAATTCCAGTCGGCTCCGCTTTGGCCGGGAGCAGAAGGCGCTTTGGAGATGCGCGTTCCCGAGCATCTTCGCAAGTGGCCCCGATACCACGTCGCCGTAACTTTCTGTGAACCCGTGCCCGGGCCCGTTTTGGTCGGCATTGGCCGGCACTATGGAATCGGTTTGTTTGCCGCACCGCGCTCAGCCGAGTGAGCGTCGTTCGGGTCCCAGGTTACTTTCGTTTCTTCCTATAGTTGCCATCCTGCGGCAAGCTGATATGGAGCACACGGATGTGTTCGTAAGAGCTGGCACTCTCATTATGGAGAGCGGAACGGATGCGCACTTCCTATCTCGTCTGTTACGACATCTGCGATGAGAAACGCCTGAAGAAGGTGTTCAAGGCCATGCGCGGTTTCGGGGATCACCTGCAGTATTCGGTCTTCGAATGCCAATTCACGGCGGCAGACTTGGTCCGTTGCCGCGAAGCTTTGCGTGAGCTCATCAACCACAAGGAAGATCAGGTGTTGTTTGTAAATCTTGGTCCGGCGGAGGGACGCGGCGACCGCGTCATTACGGCGCTCGGTAAGCCTTATACAAACATGGATGCGCCCTGCATCGTTGTTTAGAAACTGATGAGGGAGTGACTTGTTGCAGCTCGCGGCCAATCCTACCCAGCCTGCACAGCAACCGGACGAGGCCCGGCGCCTTCCGAAGAAGCTGCCCGATCTGCTTCCGGCGCGCATGCTGAACGAGTTTGTCTACTGTCCCCGGCTCTTCTATTACGAATGGGTCGATGGCGTGTTCCAGTCCAGCGCCGATACCCTGGATGGTGCGGCCAAGCACGGTCGTGTGGATACCGAGCCGGGCGCGATGCCCGCGCCCGATGAGATGGGAACGGAACAAATCCATTCCCGTTCTGTCACGCTTTCCAGCGAAAGTCTGGGGCTGATCGCCAAAATCGATCTTGTCGAAAGTGACCCAGAAGGCGGTGTCGCGGCGGTACGCCCGGTTGACTACAAGCGTGGCAGGCCAAAGGAAGGCGATTGTGGGCCTGAGCCTTGGCCGTCGGACCGAATACAGCTCACGGCGCAAGCATTGGTGCTGCGCGACAACGGCTACAGTTGCGAGGAAGGGATCCTCTACTACGCCGCCACGAAGCAGCGCGTGCGAGTTGCAATTGATGACGCTCTCGTATCGGAAACAAAAGAGCTGCTCCGACAGGCAAAAGAAGTCGCAGCCCAAAACCAAATTCCCCAACCTTTGGTCGACAGCCCTAAGTGTCCGCGCTGTTCGCTGGTTGGCATCTGCCTGCCCGATGAAACCAATGCCCTGCGTGCCCGCGCACTCCGGTTCGACAACGGTCGGGCAGTACAGTTGGAGATGTTCGCCGACATGCAGGAAACCACGGCACCTCCGGTACGGCAACTTGTCGCCGCGCGTGAGGACTTGCGACCTCTTTACCTCAACTCCCAGGGAATGCGGGTGGGGAAATCCGGCGAGGTGATCCAGGTGCGCGATGCCGACGAGCTGAAGCAGGAAGTCCGGCTGGGCGAGATATCCCAGGTCAACCTTTTCGGCAATGTGCAGCTTTCAACGCAGGCCATTCAGGCCTTTTGTGCCGCAGAGATTCCAGTTTGCTACTTCTCTCAGGGCGGCTGGTTCTACGGGATCACTCGGGGCTTGAATTCCACCAATGTTTTTCTCCGCCATCGTCAGTTTATGTCTGCGGAGCACGACGCCATTGCTCTGCGTCTTGCGCGCGCGCTCGTTTCCGGCAAAATACGCAACCAGCGGACTCTGTTCCAGCGCAATCACATCGAGCCTCCCGAGGACGCATTGCGCCTTCTGAAGAACCTCTCCGAGAAGGCGGAAGCGGCCCCGGATCTGGAAAGCCTGCTCGGAATTGAGGGGCTGGCAGCGCGCGTCTACTTCAGTGAATTTGCTGGAATGCTGAAGGCCGGTGAAGAGGATGATCAGGAACACCGCAACGCGGGGACTCAGCTCCGTTTTGACTTCACCGCACGTAACCGCCGCCCGCCCCGCGATCCGGTAAATGCGTTGCTGTCGCTTGCCTACAGTATTCTCGTGAAAGACCTGACGATCACCTGTTACGCTTTGGGCTTCGATCCCTACTGGGGCTTCTATCACCAGCCACGCTTCGGTCGGCCTGCCCTGGCCCTCGATCTCATGGAACCCTTCCGGCCACTGATCGCGGACTCTGCTGTCCTCAGCGCCATTAACACGCGCATGGTTACGCCCGAGGAGTTCGTCCAATCCGGCCCTGCGGTCGCACTGAAGCCGAACGGACGCAAGGGGTTCTTTCGCGCTTACGAGCTGCGCATGGATACCATGGTCACCCACCCTCTGTTCAATTATCGGGTAAGCTATCGCAGGGTACTGGGAATTCAAGCACGCTTGCTGGCACGATTCTTAAATGGCGAAATCGACGAATACCCGGTTTTCGTGACGCGATGATGAGTGCGAGCGGTGGGTTGATGTGCAAAGGCCCGAATTCGCTCGAAAGCAGTAAATGCATGAAAAGAGAAGTCATTCCGCGCGATTACAACATGGACTGCTTCCCCTGCTGCCTTATTTTCGATTGGCTGCTCGAAGAGTCGGCTGTAAGATATTGGGCGTCATGGGGCTGGATAGCCGCTGTTTCCGCGCCCAACGCGGCGCGGCCTCATTGAAGCCTGGGCAGGAAAGTCCGAATCGGGTGCTTCGTCTGCAGTTTCCGCGCCCAACGCGGCGCGGCCTCATTGAAGCCCGGTGCTTGCCTCGTACTGATGTATGCTGCTGCGGGTTTCCGCGCCCAACGCGGCGCGGCCTCATTGAAGCTAGATTATATCTGACACTCGGTGGCCCCCCGCCACGAGGTTTCCGCGCCCAACGCGGCGCGGCCTCATTGAAGCTACGACTGGATGGAATTATACGCCGTCAGCCTATCATGTTTCCGCGCCCAACGCGGCGCGGCCTCATTGAAGCCGCTCTGCGTGAAACATGCGGCCAAGCCGAAAAGGTGTGTTTCCGCGCCCAACGCGGCGCGGCCTCATTGAAGCTTGCCCAATCCGGCCATAAACGCTCGGGATAGGCCGTTTCCGCGCCCAACGCGGCGCGGCCTCATTGAAGCCCCCAGACGACAAGATGGAAATTCAAGCCCAGCCGATGTTTCCGCGCCCAACGCGGCGCGGCCTCATTGAAGCGCGTTGATCCCCAGCTGAAGCATCTGTTTTACGGCCGTTTCCGCGCCCAACGCGGCGCGGCCTCATTGAAGCATGGCAACGCGGCTACGCGCTCCGCGCTCGCAAGGGGTTTCCGCGCCCAACGCGGCGCGGCCTCATTGAAGCCATTCCCGTCCTCCCAGCGGCAGGGGGCCACCGCCGGTTTCCGCGCCCAACGCGGCGCGGCCTCATTGAAGCCTTTTTCTTGCGCTGGTTCTCCGCACTTCGCCGATCGTTTCCGCGCCCAACGCGGCGCGGCCTCATTGAAGCGAGTACCTGAGCATATACCGTGCCAAGGTTCGAACGTTTCCGCGCCCAACGCGGCGCGGCCTCATTGAAGCGATTCGCACTCTTGGATATGACCTTGGTCACTCATTGTTTCCGCGCCCAACGCGGCGCGGCCTCATTGAAGCACGACGAGCAAGAAAGCGAATCTCGCTTTCTGGAACAAGTTTCCGCGCCCAACGCGGCGCGGCCTCATTGAAGCTGGAAGCGCTCGTCGCCGGCAGGCAGAAGGGCCAGCGTTTCCGCGCCCAACGCGGCGCGGCCTCATTGAAGCGTGGTGGATTTCGGATTGCCCGTGGTGGGTTCGCGCTGTTTCCGCGCCCAACGCGGCGCGGCCTCATTGAAGCATGCTGCCGCCGGCGCCAGTCTGCCGTTGCCCAAAGGGTTTCCGCGCCCAACGCGGCGCGGCCTCATTGAAGCTCGATTGTCGCCGGTTCGTAAAGGCGAAGACAGGGCGGTTTCCGCGCCCAACGCGGCGCGGCCTCATTGAAGCCGTTGTTCCGGCGCGCAATACGCGGCGGACATACGCGTTTCCGCGCCCAACGCGGCGCGGCCTCATTGAAGCCATGGGCATCCACTCCTCATTGTCGCGAATCCAGGACGTTTCCGCGCCCAACGCGGCGCGGCCTCATTGAAGCAAGGCCCGTCGGCCAAATGTCGAGAATCTTATCAAAAGTTTCCGCGCCCAACGCGGCGCGGCCTCATTGAAGCTCGATTGCCGGGGTCTCAAAAAGGAAGAGCCTGGGACGTTTCCGCGCCCAACGCGGCGCGGCCTCATTGAAGCACCTTGTCTGCGCTGCTGCGTTACGCGGCTGAACTCGGTTTCCGCGCCCAACGCGGCGCGGCCTCATTGAAGCTGCTGTGAATCGTTCGAATTAGAACGCATGATTCGCGTTTCCGCGCCCAACGCGGCGCGGCCTCATTGAAGCATACTGCAATCGCTGAGGATATTGATACCAATAAAATGTTTCCGCGCCCAACGCGGCGCGGCCTCATTGAAGCGGGTCGCTGAAGTGCGAGAGCTGCGCCTGGTTGGCTTGTTTCCGCGCCCAACGCGGCGCGGCCTCATTGAAGCCCGCGGCTTCCCGCCCCCTGACACGGAATTCCGGTGTTTCCGCGCCCAACGCGGCGCGGCCTCATTGAAGCGCGCACCGCGCAGGCATGCAGGCGGCGCTTCAGGTTGTTTCCGCGCCCAACGCGGCGCGGCCTCATTGAAGCTCGCTGGCGTTAGCCAGAGCATCCTCGATGTTGTCGTGTTTCCGCGCCCAACGCGGCGCGGCCTCATTGAAGCAGCAGGTTCTGTTCGCTCATACCCGTCCCTCCATGCGCGTTTCCGCGCCCAACGCGGCGCGGCCTCATTGAAGCGGATTCGTGCAGGATGCGCGCGAGCCGCAGATCTTCCTGTTTCCGCGCCCAACGCGGCGCGGCCTCATTGAAGCCATCCCGGCCGCGAGGAGGAGGCGCTCTCCGTCGTTTCCGCGCCCAACGCGGCGCGGCCTCATTGAAGCCTCTGAACGACACGCCGCATGCGATGGACACGCGACGTTTCCGCGCCCAACGCGGCGCGGCCTCATTGAAGCATGCGCTATCGCAACAAAAAGAACGGCGGATGGTATCGTTTCCGCGCCCAACGCGGCGCGGCCTCATTGAAGCAACGATGAGGTCGTTTTCTCTAGCATCAGCTAGAGCGTTTCCGCGCCCAACGCGGCGCGGCCTCATTGAAGCTCGTTGCGTACCACGAGAGCACGGTTTCCCAGTGCGACGTTTCCGCGCCCAACGCGGCGCGGCCTCATTGAAGCCTGCGTGCGACTAATTATATAAGGTGACGATACGACGTGTTTCCGCGCCCAACGCGGCGCGGCCTCATTGAAGCTCCTCGTTTTTCATTTTTCTTCTCCTGCCTCCGCGTTTCCGCGCCCAACGCGGCGCGGCCTCATTGAAGCCTCCGATTCCTGAATGGACAATGCACGTCCCAGGCGAGTTTCCGCGCCCAACGCGGCGCGGCCTCATTGAAGCAAACAACAACGAATTACACGCTGAGTCCCCCAGATGTTTCCGCGCCCAACGCGGCGCGGCCTCATTGAAGCTATCAAACAGCCGGATGCAACGCCGCTGCAAATCATTGTTTCCGCGCCCAACGCGGCGCGGCCTCATTGAAGCTCCTGCGAATCCAGGAGGACGCGCCCGGGTTCCTGCACTCGTTTCCGCGCCCAACGCGGCGCGGCCTCATTGAAGCCGTCGGCTGGACCGGAGAGGTGCCATTGAATACACTGTTTCCGCGCCCAACGCGGCGCGGCCTCATTGAAGCCTCTCTTTGCAGCTCAGAACCGAGAACGCATATTCATGATCGCCATGAGTTTCCGCGCCCAACGCGGCGCGGCCTCATTGAAGCCTCTCTTTGCAGGCCGGACAAAAGCCGCCAGCATCTTGTTTCCGCGCCCAACGCGGCGCGGCCTCATTGAAGCATTGGCAAGCATTTGCACGCTGTTTCTCCGATTCCTGTTTCCGCGCCCAACGCGGCGCGGCCTCATTGAAGCGAGGCGGTGTGCGATGCCGCGGCCGCCATCTCCTTCGTTTCCGCGCCCAACGCGGCGCGGCCTCATTGAAGCTGCGAGAACGTGGACGACAGTGGGGACGCATCGGAACTGTTTCCGCGCCCAACGCGGCGCGGCCTCATTGAAGCAGCCAATATTGGCTTGTTCTGAGATTGCGGAGTTAATTGTTTCCGCGCCCAACGCGGCGCGGCCTCATTGAAGCCGCACCTGCCAGTTGTGATACGCGGCAGCGAGCGAAGGGTTTCCGCGCCCAACGCGGCGCGGCCTCATTGAAGCCAGCGGGCGTTGTCGAGTGTTTCGCGGTCTTTCTCGTTTCCGCGCCCAACGCGGCGCGGCCTCATTGAAGCCTCTTTGGCGCAGCATGGGTGAGATCGTGGTGCATCAGTTTCCGCGCCCAACGCGGCGCGGCCTCATTGAAGCGTGTTAGAGGGTATCACTCCGCCGCCTCCGGGCCGCGTTGTTTCCGCGCCCAACGCGGCGCGGCCTCATTGAAGCCTGACTAGTGCCTGCCGCGGGGACTTCCTCTACTCTCGTTTCCGCGCCCAACGCGGCGCGGCCTCATTGAAGCCTAAACGGCGACGAAGTTCGTGCCACAGCCGCGGCTCGTTTCCGCGCCCAACGCGGCGCGGCCTCATTGAAGCAGTCCCGATGTCTTGACATCCTCCCCTTCCTAAAGGTGTTTCCGCGCCCAACGCGGCGCGGCCTCATTGAAGCGGGTCTGCTCCCAGCCGTTGAAGCCGCACGCGGGCTGGTTTCCGCGCCCAACGCGGCGCGGCCTCATTGAAGCCCGTTCACGAAGCAGCGAAAAACGACGGCCCGGAAGCCAGTTTCCGCGCCCAACGCGGCGCGGCCTCATTGAAGCCATGGGCCTGATTTCCTGATAGAACCTGCCATCCAGCTTGCGTTTCCGCGCCCAACGCGGCGCGGCCTCATTGAAGCCGGCTACAGCAGCAACAATAGTATGATCTCCGGTCGTGTTTCCGCGCCCAACGCGGCGCGGCCTCATTGAAGCATAGATATTTATATTTGGCGTGCAATTCATTTGCGCGTTTCCGCGCCCAACGCGGCGCGGCCTCATTGAAGCAACGGTTTCGTCGGCATAACATTCGCGGAGAAGCCCTGTTTCCGCGCCCAACGCGGCGCGGCCTCATTGAAGCTTCCCATTCCCGAGCCGAAAGCGGATCAATTTTGCGTGTTTCCGCGCCCAACGCGGCGCGGCCTCATTGAAGCCAGGGGAGGGCCGCCGAAGCTGTGGCGCTTTCTGGCGTTTCCGCGCCCAACGCGGCGCGGCCTCATTGAAGCTCGGCCTCAGAGGCATATAAATGCCAGTGCGTTGCCGTTTCCGCGCCCAACGCGGCGCGGCCTCATTGAAGCCATCGCTGACAAGAACAATACCTTGATTCTGAGTAAGTTTCCGCGCCCAACGCGGCGCGGCCTCATTGAAGCTTTCCTCCCTTCTGCATACGGCGCTTTCTACGGCGCGTTTCCGCGCCCAACGCGGCGCGGCCTCATTGAAGCTCCTCCTGCGGGGCTTGGGTTTGACTGCGCCTTGCCGTTTCCGCGCCCAACGCGGCGCGGCCTCATTGAAGCAGATCGGGAATCGGCTGGGGGCCACCGAAACCTCGTCGTTTCCGCGCCCAACGCGGCGCGGCCTCATTGAAGCGATCACATCCGAGACCTGCTGCCCGCCGAGAAATGCCCGTTTCCGCGCCCAACGCGGCGCGGCCTCATTGAAGCGATAATGTCAGACGCACCCTTCACACCGAAGCCGTTTCCGCGCCCAACGCGGCGCGGCCTCATTGAAGCTGCCTCCGCAAGCGACATTGGGCTGCGGGCTAAGTTCTGTTTCCGCGCCCAACGCGGCGCGGCCTCATTGAAGCAGATCAACAGGAAGTTCGCGCAGCCCGCGTGCGGCTTGTTTCCGCGCCCAACGCGGCGCGGCCTCATTGAAGCGTCTAGATGCGGCTGGAGCAATGCGGGCCTCGCCGTTTCCGCGCCCAACGCGGCGCGGCCTCATTGAAGCGGAAAGATCGCCGAGAGAATGAGTCCCTTGAGCAAACGTTTCCGCGCCCAACGCGGCGCGGCCTCATTGAAGCCAATCCAGCGTCAGGCCCAGCGCCTTGTTGGAGTCCGTTTCCGCGCCCAACGCGGCGCGGCCTCATTGAAGCTTGGGGAAGGCGTAATCGGTTGCGTCGCGGATGAGCGCATGTTTCCGCGCCCAACGCGGCGCGGCCTCATTGAAGCTCGAAGCGATTGATCGCGGCTACCAGGCCGGATACCGTTTCCGCGCCCAACGCGGCGCGGCCTCATTGAAGCGGCCACGAAATCCCGCGCCCGCTGCGCGTTGGTTATGTCGTTTCCGCGCCCAACGCGGCGCGGCCTCATTGAAGCCAGACCGAAGATGGAGCTGACATACGTGGTCGAATCCGTTTCCGCGCCCAACGCGGCGCGGCCTCATTGAAGCGAGGCGCGAACCAGCGGTCCGGGCCGTCACCGAGTTCGTTTCCGCGCCCAACGCGGCGCGGCCTCATTGAAGCCAGAAACTGCTGATCCTGGCAGCCAAGGAAGGCCGCGTTTCCGCGCCCAACGCGGCGCGGCCTCATTGAAGCTTTGCTGCTTCGTGAACGGCGACGGCAGCGATGATATTGTTTCCGCGCCCAACGCGGCGCGGCCTCATTGAAGCTACGATTTCACCGAGCCTGCTGGTGGCATCGTCGAAGTTTCCGCGCCCAACGCGGCGCGGCCTCATTGAAGCTTCGCACCCTGCGCTCCGAAAGCTAAGCCTTGGGCGGTCGTTTCCGCGCCCAACGCGGCGCGGCCTCATTGAAGCTGGACGACCACGTCTCCGGCGTCGGTGGCCTGACTCGTTTCCGCGCCCAACGCGGCGCGGCCTCATTGAAGCGCGGATGCCGCGGAAGCCGCTCACGCCCTTGCCGGCCGGTTTCCGCGCCCAACGCGGCGCGGCCTCATTGAAGCTGGCGCGCCGAGCCGAGCAGCGCCGCCAGAAAGAAGCCGTTTCCGCGCCCAACGCGGCGCGGCCTCATTGAAGCCTAATGCCATTTTGCGGCGCGCGAAAACTCGTCGCGTTTCCGCGCCCAACGCGGCGCGGCCTCATTGAAGCCATTTACATTTATTGATCTCTTCGCGGGTATTGGCGTTTCCGCGCCCAACGCGGCGCGGCCTCATTGAAGCCGCCGGCGGGGGGCCACCGTCGGTCGGGCTTTACTGGTTTCCGCGCCCAACGCGGCGCGGCCTCATTGAAGCCGTCGCTGCACTGGTTGCGCTGGTGCCCAAAATCCAGTTTCCGCGCCCAACGCGGCGCGGCCTCATTGAAGCCGGGTAGTGATGTACAAACTTAAATTGTGCAATAGGGCGTTTCCGCGCCCAACGCGGCGCGGCCTCATTGAAGCCAAAAAAGCCATTTGTTTTCCTCCTGCGGGGCTTGGGTTGTTTCCGCGCCCAACGCGGCGCGGCCTCATTGAAGCTTTTGGCGGGGAGTGGAAAACCAAGGCCGCTCCTCGGGTTTCCGCGCCCAACGCGGCGCGGCCTCATTGAAGCAAATGGCAACATGCGCTTCAACTGCGGGACGGCTACCCCCGCGCGCACAAAGCATGCTTGGATGACGCCCAACAGTGACAGCAACAGCGGTCCAGACCACGGCCATCTCCTGCCCTGCACAGGTAGGCGTTCCCGAAGCACCCGCAAAGGACGCCGGCCACCGTTGGGACCCATTGCTGGCCCCCCCGCGCGCACAAAGCATGCTTGGATGACGCCCAACAGTGACAGCAACAGCGGTCCAGACCACGGCCATCTCCTGCCCTGCTCAGGTAGGCGTTCCCGAAGCACCCGCAAAGGCCGCCGACATCATTGGAGCCCGGCGCGCGCAGAAAAGCACGTGGTGGCGCACGGTGGAAGCTCAAATCCTGCCCTGCTCAAGTGGAGCTTACCGAAGCACCCGCAAAGGCCGCCGGCCTCGGTGGGTCCCATCAACAGCCAC